>ERZ1026800.1738-NODE-1738-length-13204-cov-2.538962_pt1 | contig 13204 bp, 2 predicted proteins | sample MGYA00520873_ERZ1026800 | MGnify/ENA primary metagenome ERZ1026800 (study PRJEB33270, sample SAMEA104284475) | anaerobic digester metagenome | biome: Anaerobic digester microbiome; feature: mesophilic sludge digester; material: Anaerobic digester biomass | place...
ATCGGTTTCAAGCCCCAGTTATCCCCGAAGCGTTTCTCGAGCGTCAGGAGGATGCGCCGGATGGTCGTAAGCGTCGCGCTGGTGCGCAGGGCTTCGCGCAGCGGCTCTTTCATGCTCATAGGATCTTCCATAAAACCGCGCTGCTGCGCCGCAGACATCCGAACCGGCGTCTGGACGATCGCGCTGATCTCCGCCGTGAGGTCGTGCTGCTCGGCAGGGTCAAAGCTCTCCAGGTAGGCGTCCAGCATCTCTGTGCGCTCTGCCAACTGGTTCTTCATGCCCTGCTCGCTGCGTTCAAAGAGCAGCGCCGCTCCCTCGCGGACATGCTCATTTTCAGTTAAAACGGCTTCTTTTGCCCGGGCGGTGAGCTTTTCGAGCAGGTCTTCCGCGTTCGCGGGACTGCCGAGGCTCTCCAGTACCATCTTGAGCGCGTAACTTGGGTAGGTCCCAAATTCTGTCTGGATGGCCGGTGCAATGTCTTCCAGAAAGCCCAGGAGCTTCCAGGGACCTTCAGAATCTTCCAATCCGGTTTTTATTCTGGCGCCAAGTTCTGTGACCAGCATTTCGTTGACGTCTTCATGCAAGTCGTCTTTGGTGAAAATCTTATCCCGCTGACTGTAGATGCGGTTTCTCTGTGCGTTCAGGACGTCGTCATATTCCAGCAGGTGCTTGCGGACGTCAAAGTTCGCGCCCTCCACACGGGTCTGGGCTTGTTCCACCAGTTTGTTGACCAGCGGGATCTCGATAGGCATATTCTCGTCGATCTTAAAGCGCTGCAGCAAGCTCTCCATCTGCTGCCCGCCGAACATGCGCATGAGGTCGTCATCCAGAGCGAGGTAAAAACGCGAGGAACCTGGGTCGCCCTGGCGTCCGGCGCGCCCGCGCAACTGATTATCGATGCGGCGGGCTTCGTGGCGCTCGGAGCCGATCACGTGCAAGCCGCCCAATTCGCGCACTTTCGCCATGTTATCCATATAGACGAGGAAGGCGTCAACAGCCTCCTGCTGGCTCTCGTCCAGTTCGGCATTTAGCGCCTTCACCGCCTGAAGCCGTTGGGGCATGGTCATATTGTAGGGATCGGTTCGGGTTTTCTCAGTAAGCACCTGATTTACCCGCGAGAGGAGGCTTTCAGAGAGTTCACCTCCCAGCTTGATGTCCACACCGCGACCTGCCATGTTGGTGGCGATCGTCACCGCGCCAAAGGCACCGGCGCCGGCGATGATGAGCGATTCTTCAGTGTGCTTGCGCGCGTTCAACACCTGGTGGGGGATGCCGCTGTCGAACAGGGCTTTGAGACGCTCCCAGTCATTATCCTGCAGGTTCAGCAGAGCCAACAGATTCGCCTTGTTGCTTTCATCCGCCAGGTCGAGCGTGCTCATGCCGTTCTGCATTCCGAGCCGGCGCAGTTCGGGCATGCGCAGTTTGTCCAGAGCTTCGCTCAGCATACGCAGTTCGGGCTGATCGACATAATCCGCCTCGTTCAGTCCTTTGGTCTTAAACCATGCCTGCCGGATCAACTTCACCTGCAGCAGACGCCGTACCATGTCAGCATTCAGGCGTTCCGAAAGCCGCTCGGAGTTCTCAACCGAGGTGGTGCCAACCAATTGCGGGCGACCGATGACATGGTAACGGATGATTTCCAGGACAATTGCGCGCACTTTTCCTTCTGTCGTGCGGTAAATCACATCCGGATAATCTTTGCGCTTGTAGAAGAGAGGCGTTTTCTGAGGGTCAGAGGCGGCATGGTAATAGGTGTACTTATAACCCTCTTCGTCCCTCGCCTCTTCCGCGCTGATGCCGGAGTCGGCGCGAGTAGCCTGGTACTCGAGGTTTGTCGGGATGGAGAGCACGTCCAGACCGTAAATGCGGAAAAACTCTTCTTTTTCGGTCAGGGCGGTACCGGTCATGCCCGCTAATTTTTTATACATGCGGAAATAATTCTGGATGGTAATAGTCGCATGGGTAACATTTTCCGCCTGCACCTTCACGCCTTCTTTGGCTTCCACCGCCTGATGGAGCCCATCGGACCAACGCCTTCCGGGCATCATACGTCCAGTGAATTCGTCCACGATGATGACCTCACCGTTTTGGACGATATATTCTTTGTTGCGGCGGAAGAGGAAGCGCGCCCGCAGGGACTGTTCCAAAAAGCCCATCAAACGCGCCTGTTCAGGCTTGATATCTTCGGGGCGTTCGGGATCCGAAAGCGGCTCCCCGAGCATCTCTTCCACGTGCCCGATACCGACCTCGGTCAGGCTGACGGTCTGGTCTTTTTCCGAAAGATCGTAATCTTCCTCGTTGAGCGCTCGGACGATCTGCGCCATGCGGATGTAATTTTCGGAATCTTCATGCGCGGGACCCGAAATAATGAGCGGCGTCCGGGCTTCATCGATGAGGATGTTGTCCACCTCGTCGATGATGGCGAAATGATGCCCGCGCTGCACGCGCTGCTCCCAGCGCATGGCGATGTTATCGCGCAGGTAGTCGAAACCGAACTCGCTGTTGGTGCCGTAGGTGATATCCGCCAGGTAGGCTTGCTTGCGCGGCACCGGTCGGAGCATGTCAGTGGCTTCGGCTAAGGACCTCTCATTGGGGTCGTAAAGGAAAGCCCGTTCGCCGCCTTCCGCGCTGCCAACGGCTTGGAGCACGCCCACGCTGAGCCCCAGCATTCCAAAAACCGCTCCCATCCAGCGTCCGTCACGCCGCGCGAGGTAGTCGTTGACGGTAATGAGATGCGCGCCTTTGCCTTCGAGCGCGTTGAGGTAGAGCGGCAAGGTCGCGGAGAGGGTTTTGCCCTCTCCAGTCCGCAGCTCAGAGATACCGCCCTGGTGCAGATTGATGCCGCAGATGAGCTGAACATCGTAGTGGCGCTGCCCGAGGGTGCGCTTGCCGGCTTCGCGAACCGCTGCGAAGGCTTCCGGCAGGAGGGAGTCGAGCGTCTCGCCATTTGCCAGACGGGCGCGGAATTCATCCGTTTTTGCGCTGAGCTGTGCGTCGCTGAGATTTTCGAACTGCGGTTCGAGCGCGTTGATTTGGTCTACGATGGTAACCAGTTTGTCAATTATTCTCTTATGCGGATCTCCTTTGAAGATCTGCCCCAATTTTTTGAACATAATTCATTCCTGTGAGTCATCTAATCAATCAATATCGGTATGCAATAACTGCTGGTTAAGGTAACCGCAATGGGAGATTATAGCATACCGGATGCTTGGAGGCTTGCTCCCAATTGAATCCCGTTCGCTACGCTCAGAGCAAGGTATTTACCCGATACCCTCTGGGAACAACGCCCGACCTGCCAAGATCGCAGCCGCCCATTTTATGAGTGGCTGCGGTCTAATAAACTACAACTTAGCCGCCTCTGCCCAAGGCGCCATTCCTACTTCCGTATCAGTGGCAGATAAATGGAGAATGATTCGCGTTGCCAAAATGCAACGGTTGAATCACCATCATCATCCTCCTGGCTAATCTGAACAGAGAAACCAGGGACAATGTCTATCACGCTGTGATACTCTGCGATCCAGTGACCTGTAGAATCCGAGAGGACAGTCTCTGGATATCCATAGTAATTTGCCTCATCGATTACGAGCACATCCAGCATAACCTCTGGTTCCGCAGTACCTTCAACTGTGTCCAATTCATAGTCTACTTTTGTTACTGTAATATTTCTAACCAAGTGTTCGCGCTGAATAGTGTCGATGCTATCGGGGATGGTGCCAATAACTGTGACAGTCATGCCCGGGATGAAGGTGACCCCTTCAATAATTAGATTCCAATAGCCACTTTCACTTGCTACAGCATGGAAAGTTTCTGCGACCCCACTAATGTTCACATCTATTGTTGATCCACTTGGCCACCGAGATCCGTAAACAAAGTTATCAAAAAGAAAGACCGTAAACTTTGGATTTGGGATAAACCAGTCAACTTCGGTGCTGTTATTATTTTCGTCATAAATAGTTGCTAACCCGCTGCTGCCTGGCACCAGATCCACCTTTCCAGTGAAATCAGCCAGCCAGGTCCCATCAGTCACATTGATTTCCAGCGAGTAACAATCATAGTAACCAGCAAGTTCAACACAAGACAGTACATAAACAATGCCATTTTCAGCTGTACCCCACACTGTATCTTCTGTGACATCATAACCCTCAAAAGCAATAGCCTGGGTGGTGTATGTGACAGTCGCATAATCCGGGCTGGTGATTTTGATCTCTTGCCCAACTTCAAGGTCAAAATCTTCGGGGAAAATGTAGAAACTGCCGTAAGAATCAGAGGTTTCTGTGCCAAGATTCACCCCATTCACGCTAACACTGACTTCTGTGAAAGACGGCCACAGATCGCCAAAGATTAGATCGCTCGATAAATTAACTCTAATCACCGGATCAGGTTGGTACCAATAGATCACCGTGTAATTACCCTCACCATCATATTGGTAGATCCAACCGTAAGTGCCCGGGGTGATATCTGCTGTTCCAGTGAAATCTGCTGTCCAGTTTCCAGCCACATCAGCAGTCGGGTATTTGCTGTAGCAATATCCGTTTGTACAGGCTCTCACGCGCAGTTCTCCAGGATCAGCAGTTCCTGTAAGGATATCGCTATCGACATCAATGCTTGTCACTGCCAGGTTCCTGACTTTATGAGTCCTGGTGGAAAGACCATCGGTAACTGTTATTGTTTGCCCGGGTAAGATATCAAACGGGTCCGCCGAGAAACGGAACCAGCCGTCTGAATCACTCCGTGCAGTCCAGGATCGACCGGTTGTGCTGATGGTTATGGTTGCATTTGGAGACCATTCATCACCATAGATAGTATTGGTAAGTGGGTAAACATAGATGTACGGATTGGGTGTGTACCAGTAAATTACTGTGTAGTTGCCCTGGTCGTCATATTGGTAGATCCAACCGTAAGTGCCCGGGGTGATATCTGCTGTTCCAGTGAAATCTGCTGTCCAGTTTCCAGCCACATCAGCAACTGGGTGTTTGCTGTACCAATATCCGCTTTTCCAAGCCCACACTTCGAGCTCACCAGGGTCGGCAGTGCCTGTTAGCGTATTGGTATCAACATCAACATTTGTTAGAGACAAATTTTTCACGATGTGTGTTCTGGTATGGGTCCCATCAGTAACCTGTATTACAAGACCAGGCAGAATGTCAAATGGAGACAGGTTTAGGTTGAATCGTCCGTTCGAGTTGCTCTGAGTCGTCCAGGATTGCTCTCCAATTGTCACCGTGATATTGCCGGCAGATAACCAATCCGTTCCAAAAATTTCATTGGACTGATGGTTTACAGAGAAATATGGATAAGGCACATGCCAGGGATTATGGGTGGAATTGCCTGCCTCATCGTATTGAGAAACCCAACCTCCAATTCCAGGCTGGAGGTCCGCAGTACCGGCAAAGTCAACCGTCCAATCACCAGAACTATCCGCAACTGCATCCTGGTACCACCAATTATTGTTATAATACACCGAAACAGTCACTTCGGTGTTGGCTGCCGCTTTCCCCCTCACGGTTTCAGCCTCCAGATCCCACGAAGCAACTGAGATATCCTTAACTACGTGGGTGAGTGTCACCCAATTGCTGCTGATGATGACTTCATCATTCGGAGTGAGTGTTTGTTGGGGATAGAACGTAGCACTTCCGCTAATTGTTCGAGTCTCTACAATGTTTCCATTTATCGATAGAGTCACCTTGGTGTTATTCGGCCAGCCTTGCGTTTGAATGTCATTGTTTTGAAGGTAAACACTCATCGAAACACGTATGATATGCCAGACGATGACGGTTGAGTTGCCATCCTGATCATACTGGAACAAGTATACAGAAGTACCAGGTCCAATATTGGTTAATCCTGAAAAATCAGCAATCCAAGTAAGATCACCATTAACGCTGACGGTGAGTGAATCCCCGCCTTCTGAATCTGCTGCCTGGATAAAGACTTCACCTGGTTCGGCTTTGCCCCATATCGTGTCGACAGATTCGTCGTATCCAGTAAAAGAAACATCCTTCACAACATGGCTGGTTGAATCAGAACCATTTGAAAGAAGGAGCGTATCACCTGGTTTGAGAACGTGGTCGATTGAGCCCCAAGTGCTCCCATCGCTTCTGGCTATGGAGGTTGGAACGTTATTCCCATTGAGACTGACAGCTATATTCTCCCCTGGCAACCAGCCATAACTGGCAATCAGCCCAGTATTAACATAAGCTTGTAAGGAGAGGTCGGGGATTCGCCAGCTTACATTGGTTTTATCGCCATCAACATCTGACTGTGTTAAGTCGCCGGTGGCACCTTTTACAAGTGCGTTACTGAAAACAGTTGACCATAATCCGGCGCTGTCTGCTGTTGCTTCCACGGTTTCGTAGGCATCCGAGCGAGCCACGGTTAACACACCCGGATTAGCCACTCCGTTGATGGAGTTGCCTGTCAAGTCATAGCCTGTCATCCGCAGATCAATAACAGTATGTTCCTTGGCATAAGTGCCACATTCAACCCTAACTATTGTTCCTGCTGACAGTGAAACATTAGTGGAGTAATAAAATGTCGTTGATGAAGCATTAATAACCGCTATCTGCACACCATTGATATAAATTGTTTTAGGAAGATCAGCCGGCCAGTCAAAGCCTTGAATCTCGTTCCTGTTTTTATCAATCGTCAGCATCGGATCAGGAATTGACCAAAGTTTGAGGGTTATGTCTCCGTCCTCATCAGCCTGACTGAGGTAGCCAATAGTTCCCGCAACCAGATCGGAGGTAAAAGTCGCGGTCCACAGACCGCTGCTATCCGCAGTTGTTTCTGCATGTTCCCAATTATCCGAACGATTCGCGGTTAATACGCCCGGATTGGCAACGCCTGAGATTGAGTTACTCTCAAGATCAAAACCGGTCATTCGCAGGTCAATGACAGTGTGTTCCTTGGAATAGGCGCCACAATCAACTCTGACCACTGTACCCACTGACAAAGGATCGCTAGGACTGTAATGGAAAGATGTAAAATTATCATCAATCACCGCTACCTTTGCACCATTGATATAAATTGTTTTAGGAAGATCAGCCGGCCAGTTAGAGCCTTTAATGGAGTTCCCATATGACTTATCAACCGTCAATATCGGATTAGGAATCGACCAACTTGTGACGGTTCTATCTCCGTCCTCGTCAGCCTGAGTAAGAATGCCGTAACTACCCGCAACCAAATCGGAGGTAAAAGTCGCAGTCCATAAACCGCTGCCGTCCGCGGTGGCTTCCGCGGATTCATCGGTATCATAACGGCTCGCAGTTAATGCGCCCGGACTGGCAACGCCTGAGATTAAGTCATTCCCAAGATCAAAACCGGTCATTCGCAGATCAATGACAGTGTGCTCCTTGGAAATAGCACCACTCTCAACACGGACTACTGTACCCGCTGACAGAGGATTATCCGGGGAGTAATAGAATGATTCTGAATTGTTATCAATCACCGCTACCTGTGCGCCATTGATATAAATCGTTTTGGTAAGATCAGCCGGCCAGCCAGAGCCTGCTATAGAACCCTCTCCAGATTTATTAATCGTCAGCATCGGATCGGGGATTGACCAGGTAGTGAAGGTTGTATCTCCATCATCGTCAGCCTGAGTAAGACTGCCGTAATGACCCGCAACCAGACCTCCAGGAAATGTGAATGACCATAGACCACTGCTGTCGGCAGTTGTTTGAAATCTCTCCCAGGTATTATTCAGACATATTGTTAGAACTCCAGGATTGGCAATGCCTGAGATTGAGTTGCTTTCAAGGTCAAAATTGGTCACGCGAAGGTCAATAACAGTGTGAGACTTGCTATTAACCCCGTCGCTAACCTCCATTGTCTGGCCTGGAATCAGGTCAAATGGAGCCAAACGATACATAGGAAAGTATCCCGAATCATCAGAGGAGATATTCCACACATCACTACCGATCTTAAGTGTTATCTGGGAATATGGAGTCCAATCACCCCCCCAAACTGTATTACTCTCCGGTTGGGCCTGAAAGTGAGGAGTGGTAAGCAGTTGCTGCTGTAACTCACTTGGTTCTAGAGAAGGCACTACTACCGGTTGTGCATTAGTATCCTCTCTCCAAAGATACGTCTCATAAATACCCGAGGGGCTAATTTCAGATGGTGTATTTCCCCCATCTTCTGACAGGTTCTGAGGGTAATTCTGAATGACCTCGTCCAACAAGCCTTTTAATACAGGATCTGTTTTATCCTTTACGACCAATAGCCTTGTTTCCGCCAGATTGCCGTAAGAATCGATCACAGCGAGGGTCAGGGTGTCAATATCCCTAAAGCCATCATCCGGCTCGTAGAAAACTTCAACAGAAGTTCCGGATGGGTTCAAGAAGACCTCACCCTGATCTGGTAGTTTAGTCACCTGCCAGGTCAGACCAATCGGCTCTGCCCCAATTGCATTTAGGGTGATTCGTTGCACTGGTTCACCATCCATCTGAATGGTCACTAACTCGCCCTGTGCGATTCTCAGATTTGCGCGATCAGTAACAGGCTCAAGCAGTTGCCTGTCTGCTTCAGTCGGACTAACTGCGTTTCCGTTGTTCAGTTGATCAAATCCAGCCGCAAAATCCCGGGGCGGAATGGCGGGCTCATTTACGCCAGGCAATTTCGCCTCATTCTCCACAAGAACGTGAAAGAATACCAATTCTGAATTCCCCTGTGCGTCACTTACCTGGATCGCAAAGTTATCCAAACCACTAAAACCACCCGCGGGCATATAGCTGATGCTTGACTGGGAATTGGCTTCCACTACGTCAATGCTTCCATTGGTAGCTGGTTTAACCACTTCCCACATAAAATAAGCTCCGCTGGAAGGGCTTTTTACGTGTAATTCGAAAGTGACTGACTTGCCTTCAATTGTGACAAGATCAATTTGGTTTCCTTCCAGCATTTCAAGTTGTACTGGTGGAGAATCAACCTGATTTACTGGATTAGCTGTCGCATCCAGTTGAGGCAGTAAACCGATGATGAAAATGAAAATGAGAAATATGGAAACTGACTTGACTGTGCCTTTTTTGTGTATAACCGAAAACATACCTGCTCTCCATGTTTGCTATTCTTTTGGGATTGTCACAACAAGAATTATATGGAATTATTATACTACTTACCTTAGGAGAACGGTCCCAGATACCCCCGTATGTATACGTTTCTTATAGGTCGGATTTCGCTTTTTTAGTTTTGTACGGAGGGGGCTCGCTCCCTCCGTTCCCAATCCCAGCCTAACATATTCCGAGATCTTTATTTATTTCCGGATAGAACTTTCGTGGAGGTTTGCTCCCTCCGAGAACCCCGAAACAAGCGTCAAATGAAAGAAACAGCCGGATCGCATGACACGATCCGGCTATCAAAAATTCCGGAGAAACCTTACTTAACTGTAATGGTCGTGTAGACTGGCGTAATATTCCCGTCCAGATCCGCCACCAGGAAACCGACCAGGTAATCGCCATCCGGCAGGTATTCCTGCTGCCACTGGAATGGCTGGCTTCCGAAGGTCAAGACATCTCCCTCGGTGGTCGAAACCTTGCTGACACGCCCTTGCGCGTCCAGGTCCATCCACTTGTGAGTGATGGTGAAGGTGTCGCCCCGGTTCGGAGTGATCTCCGAGGCAGCGCCGGTGTCGCTGTTGCCAACAAATCCCATCACCTGGAACAGGTACTCGTCCTTAAACAGCAACTGCGCCCTGCGGGTTTCGCCGGTTTCGCGGAAGGTGTAGATGCCGTCCACTGCGTAAACCGCCTGTTCTGCTGAAGCCCCGTAAGAGATCGGGTTGAGCAGGGCAATCCCCGCTTCAGTTCCGTCGGTGATTGTGTATACCAGCGGCTCAAAGTCGAAGTTGAGCCTGAATGCTTCTGCGTCGGGCCAGATGGGATAATAGACGCCGTTTTCACTGCCCGTTGAAGGGCTTTCGAGATAATCGGTGTCCGCGATCAAGATGCTCTTGGAATCTTTGTCCACCAAGCCCGTAAACAGGTAGATGTAACCGATATTCTCACCCGAGATGGTCGTGCTCAGCGTGATAGCGCCTCCGGGGCTGACCCGGTTCGCGCTCGCGCTGATATCCGAGACACTCACCGCTCCCAAGCCGGGGATTTGACTGGCTCGGCTGATGTTTACCGCTTCCGCCGCGTTGGGGGCAAACTTCCTGCCGGCATAATGGTAGCCCAAGAAGTCATCCCACAGTGACGCCCGGCTGAAGGAGTTGGCGGTCACCGAGTAGGATGCCATGCCGGTAGTAGAGGTGCTGTAGAGCTGGGAGTTGGGGAAGTAGACCGCGATGCCGGTTGAGCCTGGTTTGGAGGGACCGTGTTTTTCCGCAACGACCGCGCTGTTAATCGCGTTCAAAAGCTTGTTCGCGTACTGGCAGGTGGTGCTATCGCCGGAGTATTTATAGGTCAGCGCCGCGAAATGTCCCAGATCGATGAATGAAGGCGGCACATTGCTGCCGAAAATCGAGGTATAGGACTGCGCGTAACTGCGTGCCTGCGCGACTGCCCGCTGGTCAAGGCTCTGCATGTGGTAGGCGAACTGATTTACCGCTTCCAATAATCCCGACATCTGCTCAAGATCGACTGCGGTCAGAGTGATATTTTGCTCCAATTGGGAGGCTAATTGCTGGGCGCTCATCCGGCTCACAAACCATCCGCCGCCGCTCGTGTTCTGTGCCAGGAATTCCGCGCGCGCCTGGTCATCGACCACCCGCTGGTCCTGATTGATGTAAGAATCGACGATGTTCTTCACCACTTCTTCCGCGCTGACGTCGGGGTTATAGACCATCAGGCTGAGAAAAGCGCTGTATGCCCATCCCAGACCCGGTTCCGTTTCCTCGGAGGCAACCGCGTAACGCGCGTAGGGCGCAAGCGCCGTGTAGACCTCTATCTGGCTCATCAGACAGGCGTCCAAACCGATGATGTCAAACTTATCGATGCCGGTCTTCTGAATAGCCTGGTTAAGCGCGGATTCCAGTTCGTTGAGGTAGATGATGTCATCCCGCAGCGCCGAGACTAAAGGCGCGTTGGTGCTGCGGTCACGTTGGGCAGGCGCCGGATCACTCCAGCCGCCGGGCCAACCCATGCCGTGGTCCGACATGATCAGGACGTGCTTGTCTGCCGGATAAGTCTGGATTGCCCAGGTGAGGAAATCCGCGAGAGTATTGGCATCGCCCATATTTTTCTCGCCCAGGTCCATCAACATTTCAGAGCCGAGATTGTTCAGGTCGTCATCATAAGTCACCAGGTAGCGTCGGGTTGAGTCCCAGTTGCCGTCCCCTGAGTAGCCTCCGCGAAAACGGTCCACCTGGCTGACGATAATCACCTGATCGGTGGAGCCGATCATCTCCATCTCGTTCAGGTCCATCATAATGTCGCGTTCAAGCGCCTGGTCATCCGCGTCCTGATACATCATCACCAGCCACTTCTGCCCAGAGTTTTCACCGCTGCTGATTGCCGTGGGCCAGGGTGTGCTCGTGGCGCGCGGCTGGGTGGGTTGCGAGACTTGGGCAGGCTCTGTGTACGCAGGAACATTCTGAGCGGGGTCCTGCCCGGGCGCCATCATATCCGGCAGCGGATAGCCGCCCTGGCAGCCCTTCAGCAAGAAATACAGCACAATTGCCAGGATGAGGATCCCAATGATCCCGCTTCCGCAACCTCGCCGACTGCCGCCGGAACCGGTCAGACCGCCGAGACCGCCGGAGCCTGCGGAACCGCCCGAGCTGCCGAGCCCTCCAAGAAGACTGCCCAACCCGCCAAGCCCGCTGCTGCCCGAGGAGCTTCCGCCCGGGTAACTGCCGGAGGATTGCGAGCCTCCTTGTGGGAATGTTGGTCTGGTCGGCTTCGGGCTTGGCTTCGCCGAAGCGGTTGGTCTTCGAACAGGAGTTTCCGCTTGTGAGCTCGGACGACTGCTGCTCTTTCGGCGCCGGCCTGCGTTTACTTCAGGGATTTGATCAGACATAAATACCTTCCAATCTGTACATTAATAGTAGATGCGCTACGTGGGTTATTTTAATCCATATCTGTCCTATGGCAAAACCCACTTCGCCGCGTACCAGGCAATTGCATCTAATAGATGCTGAATGAAGGTTTTCGTTTCATTCGGTCGATTCTTCTCCAACAACGCTCAACTTGGAGACGCGGCGGGACTGATACCCTGCTACGCGGGCACCCGAGCCCCGCCGTACAAAGGGGGCCAGCATTTGTACGGATGGGGTATGTGCCCGCAGGGTATCAGTCCATCCGCAAAAACACATTGTTTATTCCCAAATAAATAGAACAATGCAGCTTAACCTGATTCACGCCCAGTTAATTGCCGACACTCCTACAAGAAAGAGCTTAATACCTGAGGAAGCCATTTTTTTGAAAGTAAATGAATAAGATGCGATTGCCCTTCACCGCGTATGCCAAAACACAGATACAGGGTTCCTGCTGGTATACTTTGCATGCCATGTCGCTTTTGACCGCTCAGAACCTCGCGAAGTCTTTCGGACCCGTGGATATTTTCGACGGGATCCATTGTTCGATTCCGCGCCGCGCCCGCATCGCGATCGTCGGACCCAACGGGGTAGGCAAAACCACGCTGCTGCGCATCCTCGCCGGCGAAGACAGCCCCACCGAAGGCTCAGTCAACCGCGCGCGCGGTCTGAAGGTGGGCTATCTCCCTCAGGAAGCGGTCAATATCCTGGAAGGCTCGCTCTGGAGCTCCTGCCTGCTGGCTTTCGAAGACCTTATCGCGCAGGGGGAAGAGCTGCACGCGATGGAGAAGCAAATGCAGGACCCCGACTGCGACCCGCTCGTCTTGGAACGCTACGGCAAGCTGCAGACGCTCTTTGAAAACCGGGGCGGATATACCTATCACGCCCGCATCCGCCAGACACTGGATGGATTGGGCTTCGCGGAGAGCGATTATGAGCGCCCGCTCAAACAACTTTCAGGCGGGCAGCGCACCCGCGCGCGCCTGGCGCGCATCCTGCTGGACGACCCGGACCTGCTCTTGTTGGATGAGCCCAGCAACCACCTGGACATCAACGCCGTTGAATGGCTTGAAGACTACCTGAGGGATTGGAACGGGGCAGTCGTGATCGTCTCGCACGACCGCTACTTTTTAGATCAAACTGTGCGCGTCATCTGGGAGATGACGCCGGCGCTGGAGGTGTACCGCGGGAACTACACCGCCTATTTACACCAGCGCGAAGAACGCTACACGC
>ERZ1026800.1742-NODE-1742-length-13185-cov-2.681498_pt1 | contig 13185 bp, 10 predicted proteins | sample MGYA00520873_ERZ1026800 | MGnify/ENA primary metagenome ERZ1026800 (study PRJEB33270, sample SAMEA104284475) | anaerobic digester metagenome | biome: Anaerobic digester microbiome; feature: mesophilic sludge digester; material: Anaerobic digester biomass...
CCTCAATATCATTCACTCTAAAGGCTATATGCTGTATTCCCTGGCCTTTTGCTTCGATAAACTTCGCGATTGGTCCTTCGGCCGACGTCGATTCCAATAGCTCCACCTCAGTATCCCCTACCGGCAGGAATGCCACTCTTACTTTTTGCTCAGGAACTACTTCAGTCCCATGGAGTTCCAGCCCCAGTACATCCCTGTAAAGCTTTACCGTCTCATCAAGATTACTGACTGCTATACCTATATGGTCTATCTTGCTTACCAATTGAATACCTCCTTTCATCTATTATTTTTAAACACCTTCGAATAATATACATATAATACCTTTAATTGTTCCTTTGGTTGTTTGTAAATTCATCCATTAGCCTATCCGCAGCGGAGTATGGGTCCATCTGCTTATCCATTACCTTCTGCGCCAGTTCGTTAATAATGTTGGTATTTTCACTTATACTATGCAAGGTTTTCATAACTTCGTCCCTGAAAATATCCACAATTTCTGTTCTTACCCTGTTGAATTTTTTCTGCTTGTAGCTTCCGCTCCTATTCTCATATTCCCAGTGCTTTTCGACAAGCTCCAGAAGCTTTTCAATGCCTTTGTTATCCCTTGCAATTATATTCAAAACCGGGGGCCTGTATTCTTCATTCCGGCTGAAATCCAGCATGGCTTCTATCTCTGCGGCAGTACGCTCAGCATCATCCCTGTCGGATTTATTCACTGCAAAAATATCTCCAATTTCCATAATACCCGCCTTGATAGCCTGTATGTCGTCTCCCAGCCCCGGAACCATGACCATTATAACTGTATCCGCAAGCTTCACAATATCAATTTCGGACTGTCCTACGCCTACTGTTTCAATAAATATGTAGTCCATCCCGAAAATATCCAGAACCTTGACAGCTCCATGGACTGCCTTTGACAGACCTCCCAATGCTCCCCTGGTACCCATGCTTCTTATAAAAACTCCGGGGTCAGCATTCAGGTCAGCCATCCTTACCCTGTCTCCAAGAATTGCCCCCCCTGTAAAAGGGCTTGTAGGATCAACAGCAACTATACCCACCTGTTTGCCCTCTTTTCGAAGCTGCTTGGCAAGCTTATCGGTTACAGTACTCTTTCCGACTCCCGGCGGCCCTGTAATTCCTATAATCCTGGCATGGCCTGTCATATTGTAACACTCTTTGATTATCTGAACTGCTTCCGGTTCTCCGTTCTCCATCATTGATATCAGTCTTGCGGCAGCCCTCTTGTCATTATTTAGCAAGCCCGCCTTTATATCCATATATATCTCCCGTTACTTTCTTTTAATATTGTTTTTAATAAAATCAATAGTTACGGATGTTGGAGTTCCCGGTGTAAATATTCCTGCGATTCCTGCTTCTATAAGCCCGGGAATATCATCCTCCGGTATTACGCCTCCGCCTACTACCAGAATATCATCTGCACCCCTTTCCTTAAGAAGATTGACAACCTTCGGGAAAAGGTGATTGTGCGCTCCGGACAATATACTCATGGCAACGCAATCCGCATCTTCCTGTATAGCAGTCTCAACTATCTGCTCAGGGGTCTGCCTCAGGCCTGTATATATAACCTCCATACCTGCATCTCTAAGTGCTCTTGCGACAACCTTTGCGCCCCTGTCATGACCATCAAGCCCCGGTTTTGCAACTACCACTCTGATTGGTCTATCCAAATTCAAAACCTCCTTCAATTTATGTTCAAGCAGTTCTTCAAAGAACTACCCAAGTACCCGCAACCATATCCAAAAGGAATACCTAAAGAACTATCGACTGCTGATACTCTCCGAATACCTTCCTCAGTACTCCGCAGATTTCACCGAGTGTAGCATACGCTTTTACTGCATCCAGAATAAAAGGCATAAGGTTGTCTTCGCTCTTTGCCGCGTTTTCCAGTTTCTCCAATGCGTCATTCACTTTAGTATTATCCCTTATCTTTCGGAGTTCGGCAAGTTTCTTTTGTTGAAGCTCTCCAACTTTTGGGTCAACCTTTAAGAGCCCTTTCGGTGCCGACTCCTTAATCTGGAATTTGTTCACCCCGACTACTATTCTCTCTCCTGCTTCTATCTCCTTCTGGTACTTATAGGCACTGTCCTGTATCTCTTTTTGTATGTATCCCTTTTCTATAGCCTTTGCAGCTCCTCCCAGCTCATCTATCTTGTTCAGATACTCAACTGCCTTCTGTTCTATTTGGTCGGTAAGGCTCTCTATGTAGTATGAACCGGCCAGAGGGTCTGCTGTCTCGGTGACACCGCTTTCATAAGCTACAATCTGCTGTGTCCTTAATGCAATCCTCACCGAATCCTCTGTTGGAAGAGCAAGGGCTTCATCCCTTGAATTTGTATGCAGGGATTGGGTTCCTCCCAATACAGCAGCCAATGTCTGCATAGCGACCCTCACAACGTTGTTGTCAGGCTGCTGAGCGGTAAGAGTACAGCCGGCTGTCTGGGTATGGAACCTTAACATCATTGACTTGGGATCCTTGGCTTTGAACCTCTCCTTCATTATCTTGGCCCATAGTCTCCTGGCCGCTCTGAACTTGGCTACCTCCTCCAGAATCTCATTATGGGAGTTAAAGAAAAACGACAGTCTGGGTCCGAATTCGTCTACATCCAGGCCTGCTTTTATTGCAGCATCAACATATGCTATCCCGTCTGCAAGGGTAAATGCCACTTCCTGTGCTGCTGTCGAACCTGCTTCTCTGATGTGATATCCGCTTATTGATATTGTGTTCCATTTTGGAACGCACTTTGAACAGTATTCAAAAATATTGGTTATAAGCCTCATGGAAGGCTCTACCGGGAATATATATGTTCCTCTTGCTATGTACTCTTTCAGAATGTCATTCTGTATTGTGCCTGAAAGCTGGTCTGATGATACTCCCTGCTTTTCCGCAACTGCTATATACATTGCCAGCAAAACTGAAGCAGGAGCATTTATTGTCATTGATGTACTTACCTTATCAAGAGGGATACCGTCAAAAAGGATTTCCATATCCTTGAGGGAATCTATTGCAACTCCGACCTTTCCTACCTCACCTTCAGAAAGCGCATGGTCGGAATCAAAACCTATCTGTGTCGGGAGGTCAAAAGCCACACTAAGCCCTGTCTGCCCCTGCTCCAAAAGGTATTTATACCTCTTGTTGGATTCCTCTGCAGTTGCGAAGCCCGCATACTGTCTCATGGTCCAAAACTTTCCCCTGTACATGGTAGGCTGCACACCTCTTGTATAGGGGTAATCCCCGGGATTTGACAAATCCCTGTCATAATCCAGGTTTTCTATGTCTGCAGGTGTATAAGCCCTCTTTACCGCAATGCCTGAAGACGTCTCAAATTCCTTCTTCCTTTCAGGCCGTTTGGCAACTGCTTTTGTGACAGTGTTTTCCCACTCTTCGTGGGCCTTTTTCAGCTGTTCCAGCTTCTCCTTATTGAACATATTTATCCTCCTTTTATTATTTGAGCATATCCAATTAAAAATATCAACATAAGATATTGTAACCTGCAGGTCGATATCATATTGTGAAGTAAAAAATTCATTATATTATCATTTTGCAAGTTTTCCTTCTTTATTAATATTACCATATTATTTATTAAATTGTGTAGTATTTTTAGATAATTTTTAAGAAATTCTTTGTTAAAAAATAGACAGTGTACATGCTGTGAAAAAGCCTTATCATTACAAGACCGGTTAAAGCATCTGCTTATGTATTAAAGCACTTTTGAAGTTTTTTGAGCGGCTCTTTCAAGAAATTTAGAAAGCTTGATTATATACCTTTCATGGATGCCTTCCCCGATTTTTTCCTGCTCGTCATAGGCTTCAACCTTGAAGGTCAGCTTCTTGCCTTCTATGCCAATGAGTTCAGCGGCGGCAGTGACTTTCATGCCAACAGGGGTTGCAGCCAGATGTTTCACATTCAAACTGAGTCCTACAGTGGCAGAGTCTTCTCCCAAGTGCGGATCCACTGCATTAAGTGCCGCGTTTTCCATTAATGCTACCATCATAGGGGTTGCAAAAACCCTGACTCCTCCGCTTCCGAATTTAACTGCGGTATCATCTACACTAACGGTTTTTCCCACTTGGGCTGTTATTCCGATCTTAAGATTATTATCCAATATGATCACACTCCTATGTTATTTAGCTTGTGCCAAAATTTAAAGCCTAGCCCTTAGAAGGCTAAGCTTTAATATTCTATGCATTGACGAACACTTCTTCAAATTCAGCCTGATCAAGCTTTTCTCTCTCCAGGAGAGCCTGGGCAACTCCATGAAGCTTGCTGATATTTTCCCTTAAAAGTGTTTCTGTCTTATGATAAGCAGCATCTATGACCTTCCTTATTTCCTTGTCAATTATTGCTGCCACCTCTTCGCTGTAGTTCCTTGTTCTTGTAAGATCCTTTCCGATAAAGACCTCGTCATGCTCCGATCCAAAGGTCATTGGACCAAGGCTCTCACTCATACCGTATTCGGTTACCATCTTCCTTGCAATGCCGGTGGCTCTCTCTATGTCATTCTTTGCTCCCGTGCTTACATCGTCAAGAACAAGTTTTTCAGCAACCCTGCCTCCAAGAAGGCTTACTATTTGCTCTTCCAGTTCAGACTTAGACATGTAGAATTTGTCCTGCTGCGGCAAAGATATTGTATAACCTCCGGCTCTTCCTCTCGGAATAATGGATATCTGATGTACAGGATCTGCATTTGGAAGCAGCTTTTGTACTACTGCATGGCCTGCTTCATGGTAGGCTGTAAGCTTCTTGTCATGCTCACTGACTACCTTACTCTTCTTTTCAGGCCCTGCAATCACTCGTATCGTGGCCTCATCAAGATCTATTACTTCAATCTTTTTCTTACCCTTTCTTGCAGCCAACAGCGCTGCTTCATTCATGACATTTTCGAGATCCGCAGGAGTAAAGCCGGTAGTGCCTTTAGCCAGGGTCTCCAGATTAACATCCAATGAAATCGGTTTATCTCTCGCATGTATCTTCAAAATCTCTTCCCTTGCTTTAACATCGGGTATCCCGACGGTAATCTGTCTGTCAAAACGTCCCGGCCTCAGAAGTGCCGGATCCAATATATCAGGCCTGTTAGTCGCAGCAATGATGATAATTCCCTCATTAACACTGAATCCATCCATCTCAACAAGCAGCTGGTTTAAGGTCTGCTCTCTTTCGTCATGCCCTCCTCCAAGGCCTGCACCTCTGTGTCTGCCCACTGCATCAATTTCGTCAATGAAAATTATGCAGGGTGAGTTTTTTTTCGCCTGTTCAAAAAGATCCCTTACTCTGGATGCACCGACACCAACAAACATTTCCACAAAATCGGAACCGCTTATGGTAAAGAACGGTACTCCCGCTTCACCGGCAACTGCCCTGGCAAGATACGTCTTACCTGTTCCCGGAGGCCCTACAAGAAGAATGCCTTTCGGTATTCTTGCTCCCAGTTCAATAAACCTTCTGGGCTGCTTCAGGAAGTCAACAATCTCTCCCAGTTCTTCCTTTTCCTCATCTGCGCCAGCTACATCGGCAAAGGTTATTTTCTTTTTGTCTTCGGTATGCAGCTTTGCCCGGCTCTTTCCGAAGGACATAACCCTGCTGCCTCCCCCCTGGGACTGCTGAGTAAGCACAAAGAAGAATACTATGAATATAACAATCAGCACTATTGACGGCAGTATTGAAAACCAAGCCGCCGCTGCTGTCTTGATTTCATATTTAACATCCAGCCTGTCTCTCTCTATATAATCCTGAACCAGTTCATTAAACTCACTGCTTGGAACAATTGCTTCAAAACGCCTTGTATTTGAAATCTTGCCTGTAACAACAGACATACCGTTGTTATCCGATACTGTGACTTCTTTTATACGTCCGTTTTCTATTTCTGTAACCAACTGAGTATAGGACAGTTTATCTTTAGCAGGTTCAGCATTCTGAATTATCAATACAAACATATATATTATGATAATTATCAATATATAAAAGCTTATACCTCTTAAGAATTTCTTCAACAATAATCCTCCTTTCCATATGAATATACAGACAACAAAGATATTTTAGCATACCAAAACTTAAATTACAATATCGCAGTAGGCAAGCCAATTGCCTATTATACAATAATGCGACGTATCTGAAGTTTGCATAACCAAGTAAGAGCTTGTATAGTATAGCAGGGCACACTTTTATGCATTTTGGCAACAGGCATATCAGTATAGGCCTGTCAAAATCATAATCCGTGTGCCTCGATATACTATACTGCCCCTTGTTGTGGATTATGCAAACTTGTAGCTATGTCACATTCTTCTATTTTTTTGTATATACCTCCGGTTTAAGCACACATACAAAAGGAAGATTCCTGTAGTTTTCTCCATAATCCAGGCCGTAGCCTACGACAAACTCATCGGGAATCTTGAACCCTATATATTGAATATCCACTTGCGCCTTTCTCCTGTCAGGTTTGTCAAGAAGGCTGCAAACCTTAACACTCTTAGGATTTCTTGCCTTGAAGTTTTCTACGAGGTAACTCAGTGTAAGACCTGTATCCACAATATCTTCTACAATAAGAACATCTTTGCCCTCTATCTCTCTTTCCAGATCCTTTACTATTCTTACAACCCCTGAAGATTTGGTTGTAGCGCCATAGCTGGATACCACCATGAAATCCAATGTCAGAGGCAGATCTATAGTCCTTACCAAATCAGAAAGGAACAGCATGCAGCCCTTCAGTATTCCCACTACCAGCAGTTCTTTTCCCTTATAATCTTCTGTAAGCTGCTTGCCCAGTTCCTTAACTCGTTTTGCTATCTCCTCTTCACTTATCAATATACTTTTTATATCTCCCAGCACCGTATTACCCCCTTATGTATTTTATCAAAACAGCATCTGAAGTATCATCAGAGATTTTATACTTTTCGCTCAATCTTCCCCCAACAATCCAAACAATCTCATGCCCGTCTGCAATAAGCTCAAGGCTGTCCCTTTTCTCTCTCGGAACTTTCTCATCTATCAGGTATTCCTTAAGCTTCTTGGTTCCTTTCATCCCTATTGGAGCGAACATGTCTCCGGCCTGCCGGCATCTTAAGACAAGCCCTTCCTTTATCTTTGAAGGATCAATGTAAATAGTGTCTTTTTGCCCTTTAAGCTCTGCAATTTCCTTTGCCTTTATCCTTTGCACCGTTATACGGCCGTTATCCGTATCAACACTATTGTCATAATCATATTTTAACTTATAATAACACTTTTTATCAGCCTTCTCAATATTTTTTGCCAGTACAAGCTTATCGTAGGATCTGAATGCCCTAAGCTTATGGGGAAGCATCACGGCAGCTCCTGTGGATTGATGTGCAATCTCCAGTATTTTCTCAAAATGTTTGAATTCAAACCCATTCAAAGTATTTAAAAGCCGCTCTGCACATTGCCTGATTATCCTTCTCTGCAATGCTTTATGGAGAGTAATGAATTTCGCCGCTTCAATAACCACTCTGTCATCGGAATCCTCTGCAACCTCTTTGAACTTTTCCCTTGCTTCAGTCTCAAGAAAATCATTCTCATCCTTTATCAGTCCGGAAAATCTGCTTAAAGCCATTTTAATATTTGGATTGAAATTCTTTTCCATATATGGAATCAGCTCAAGCCTTATCTTGTTCCTGTTATATACAGACTCCAGATTGGTCTTGTCAATTCTCGGATTTAAGTTAAAGAAAGCACAGTATTCTTCTATGCTGAGCCTGTCTGTTTCAAGCAGAGGGCGTATGATATTTCCCCTTACGGCCTCGATTCCCTTTAGTCCTTCTATTCCGCTTCCCCGCATGAACCTCATCAATATCGTCTCAATATGATCGTTCAGATTATGCGCAACTGCAATCTTATTACCGCTTACCTCTTCGCATACCCGGCGGAAGAGCCTGTATCTGATCTCCCTGCCCGCTTCCTCTGGAGAAAGCCCGGTTTCCTTTATATATGCCGGCACGTCAAAAACCTCAATAAATACCGGGATATCCCATTCCCTGCAGATTTTTTCTACGAATTCTGCATCGCTGTCTGCAGCCTTTCCCCTGAACTTATGGTTCAGATGCGCTGCAAAAATGCTGCAGCCGTATTCCCTGCACAGCCCCTTCAGCACATGGAGCAAGCATAGTGAGTCCGGGCCTCCTGATACACCGATTACAATTTTGTCTCCGGGCTTCACCATATCATATTTTGCTATTGTCTTTCTGACATTTTCAATAAAGTCTGTCATAAATCCACCCTCAATATGTTTATATAGTAATGCTACCATACAGCCACAATATTTAAAAGCAAAAACTAGTATGAGCTGTTGCATAATATACGAATAATGCGACATATCTGAAGTTTGCATAACCCTCCGCAAGAGACAGTATAGTATATCGAGGCACACGGATTATGATTTTGACAGGCCTATACTGATATGCCCTTGGAAAAGTTCTACCGGTGTCAAAAGGTCCTCCATGACCCGAGACACCTAAGCCGGCCTCCTACCGGCTTCACGAACTTTTTACCAAAGCCATATCAGAGGCCTGTTAGCAAAATGCATAAAAGTGTGCCCTGCTATACTATACAAGCTCTTGCTTGGTTATGCGGACTTATAGTTGTGTCGCATTATTCTTCATATGTAAAAAGGGGTATCGCTAACTGCTTGTCAAGCAGTTTCGACACCTCCTCAGATTTCAATAGCACAGGGTACTATGCATTGTATACTTCATAATACTGATTCATAAGTTCGCAAGCTTTTAGTATTGCAGCTCCCGCCTGCCCGCCACCACTGCGGCATATTAGTTCCGGATTCTGATTCAATAGGCTTATGTCGCCGGCAAATTCACATATGGTGTTATGCATTCCGGCAGTTTCACCCGAACAATCTATTACTGCAATACTGCTGCTGCCTTTCCTTATCCGAATACTCTCAAGCAGTCCTGCTGCACTTTTCTCCACAATGGAAAAACTGCCTTTAATGCTTCTGACGGCATCGATAACAACAATGCATTTCAGGTTGATGTTTCCCCCGTATTTCTTAATAAAATTCATTATCTTCGTTCTTGATTCGGGCTCCAGATCCGGGATCCCCTCTCCGATAATTACCTTAAGCTGCCGGTCTACAATCCGTTCTATTGTTTTTACGGATGTATCAATGGCGATCTCCTTTACGGCATATTTCAAATCTTCTGCCTTCGAATAATACCATAGCCCTCCCCCTGCCTCTGCAATCTTCTTTGTCTCTTCCGCTTCCCTTTCACTGCCGGCCTCAGGGTCAACAATACCTATTGCGCTTACGACAATACCTTTATCATATACTTCCTTTGCAGCTTCAATAAGGCTGATTCCCGAACCGGATTTACCGTCTGTTACAATAATTATCTGTTTGATTTCACCGCTGTCAATCCACGCATCCATAAAAACTTCCCTTTCCTGCAAATGTACGAATCCTACAACTAAGTATATTCATTATTTTGCCAAAAAAGGATGCTGTTATACATAGAAATGCTTTACATTGCCTCCCACACCTTTGCTGCAATTACAGTCATATCATCGGGAGCCTCTCCGCCATTTGCCTGCAGGCAGCTTTGGAGTATTTCCTCCGCCAGCCTCTGGGGATTCCTGGTTTCCACATCCCTTATCAATTCTGCCAGCCACTTTTCCTTATCAACAATTTCCCTGTTGCAGTCCAATACCCCGTCAGTAACCATTACCACAAAGTCACCATCCTTAAGCTTCTTCCTGACAAGCTCCACATCAATTCTGCTCAGTATTCCGACCGGCAATGTACCAGTCTTGATAATCTGCACTCCCTCTTCATTTTTGATGAATGTAGATACAGCACCTACCTTGATGAATTCCACCTCCCCGTTGTACTGGTTAATAACTGTCATGTCCACAGTCGAATATGTTTCGTCATTGGACTTCAGAAGCATCAGCGAATTGATGGCCTTCAAAGCCACATCCTTGTCAAAGCCCGCATATAGGAATTTTTCAAGAAGGGTTATTGTTGTGCTGCTTTCCAGTGCTGCTTTTGGGCCCGTCCCCATGCCGTCGCTCAGGGCAAGCATGAATTTGCCGTCCTTCAGTTCTATAAATGAATAATTGTCTCCGGAAATTGCTCCCGACTTATTCATCCTTGCAATGCCCGTAGCTATTTGATACCTCTGTGCTTCTTTCAGTTTGATGCTGCATATGCTGCCGTGTATCATATCGCAGGTCATGTCCCTTTTGTTGAATTTCTTTCCGGTTATTCTGTTTACAATCGGAATGATGTTCTTGATGCATTCCCGCTTCCCTCCGCAGCTGTCTACTCTAATATCTACATCCATTGTGTTTCCCGTTTTTGCCACTATCACATCTTTTACCCTCACCGCATCATTGTCCAATCCTACCATAATCAGTTCCTCCATATCCCTGTCAAAATCAACATCCATATCTATCCTTAAAGCTAGGTCGGATACCACTGCGGATACCTCCTTCAGCTGATCACTTACAAGCAATCTGCTTTCATTTATTTTTTTCTTCCAGCCAAGCCCGTTTCTGTACATATCATAGTAATATTTAAGGTTTTCAATTATTTCCTCCGGCTTCAGGCATCGTTCCTTGAAATCTTTATAGCAGCCGTCCTTTTTGGGCTTACCCCCGTTTTCAATAGTAGTCAGCAAATTGAAAAGATACTGATAGCTATTGTAAAAGTCCCTCTTCCAGCAGCTGCCTGCCACTCCGCAGTCTGAGCATGTCTTCCCGACTACCTGGTCTATTATCTGTGCAGCGTCGGTATGGGAAAAATAGCTTCTGTCCTGTGCTGTATCCTTCAATGTATCAGCCAGTGATTTATACACTCCCGCAAGCTCAGAGAGCCTTTCTATGGTATTCTCCTTTATCCTCATGCTGTAAGACCTTTCTTTGAGATACTCTCCTGCAATGGACAGTTTGTATCCTGACAGCTTTTTCATGTAGTTTTGGGGAATACAGACAAACAGCAAGGAAGCAATCAATATTTCATAAAACCTTATCAATACTTCTGTTGAGCCGTTTATATAAAAGGTCATCAGTGCATTGCTTATAATGAAGCCCAGGGGGCAGCCATACCTGCCGAGATTCTTCAATATTCCGCACATCATCGCACAAAGGCCGTAGACACCTATGGCGGAAGGGAGGATAGAACCTGACAATGCCTGCACTATTCCCATGATGATTCCCACTGCCGCACCGGTTCCGACATTGCCAAGATAAGCAAAAATCATGATAATGAAAATGACGGCAATGTTTTTTACTGAAAAACCCGCAATATATATCTCTGTTCCTACAAAACAGAAAGCTGCCATTACCGCAACAGCCACTACCTCTTCAGAGGACAGCAGCCTTCTATTCTTGTAATTCTTTATGACAGGTACGGAACGATCATAAATGTATATGAGTATGGCAATTAAAATGGATTCTATAATCAACATCAAAATATCATAGAGATAGTAATTCTGAACATAAAAAATGAAATACCCTGCTGCAAGGTTAATCAAGGCTGCAGCAGCTGATATCACCAGTTTCCTGTTCGCTTTCATCTTATGGGTTGCTGCGTATGGAACTATCAAGACAATAGCGGTAATAAGATATTTCAAAAGTATCCCCTTATCTCCGACGCTCAACACCCCAAGCAATATGCTTGTCCCTATTACAAACAGATTCAGCTTCTGAACCATTGCCGCGGCAAAAAAAGCAGTACAGAAAGGATTAAGAAAATCCAGAATAACCGCTCTTCCCAATAACAGCCCAAAGGCACTAAGTATCATATATACTCTGAAGCTGGTATTCATGAAAAAATCTATAATATGCCTTATCCGGCCGCGTTTGTTTGTAACACTTTGATTTGATATTGTTGCCACTTCAACCACCATCCAATAATTCTTCTAAACGTCGTATAAAGATTCTAACACAAGGGGTTTGAATAATTTGTCAGGTTAGGTGCTTGAAAATGGAAAACTTTTTGACAATGGAGAGGTTTTTTTGACATAGGGTGTGCAGTATATGGAATATGAGACAAAAACTAAAAAACTCAGACCTAAGTCTGAGTGTATTGGCGTTTTGGTAGCGGCGGTCAGATTCGAACCAACGACCGTTCGGGTATGAACCGAATGCTCTAGCCAACTGAGCTACGCCGCCATGTATAAAAAATTGGTTGCGGGGGAGGGACTTGAACCCACGACCTCCGGGTTATGAGCCCGACGAGCTACCAACTGCTCTACCCCGCGACGTTTGTGGTGCCGAAGACCGGAATCGAACCGGTACGGTCTTTAAGGACCGCAGGATTTTAAGTCCTGTGCGTCTGCCAGTTCCGCCACTTCGGCTTAACTGCCCAATATCGATACCGTGATTTAACGGCAAGTATTATTATATCGTCTTTGACTTTAAACGTCAATACCTAATTATTGACATATCACCTTTTTGCCGTTTCTCAGCCGGCTTATTTTCTCAATACATACTTTTCAATAATTCCTTCGAGATTGTCATTTTCGCTGACGACCAGGCTGTCTCTTTTCAGTCCTTCGATAATATGCTGCAATATAAATATGCCGGAGGGCATCACATCCGCTCTTTCCTTTTGAAGCCCCTTAACATTCCACCGCTCCTCAACAGACATGTCCTTAAGCTTATTAAATATGCTCCCTATATATTCAGAATTTATAATCGTATTATGTACTGTTTCCGGATCATATATGCTCATATTATAAAACATTGCTGCTATTGTAGTAGCAGTGCCGCCTATAGCAACTACCCGATCTATTCTTGTTTTGCCAAGATGCTCCAAGGGCTCTTTAAAAAGCTCATTAAGCCTGTTTTTCATATTTTCAACATCTTCATTTCTGATAGGATTGCCGGTAATAAACTGCTCCGTCATCCTAACCGCTCCTGCGGGAATACTGACTTTATAGTCTGTCTTTTCCTTGCTGCCAAGTACCAGCTCAGTGCTTCCTCCGCCAATGTCTATTACCAGCACAGTTTCCCGCGGGTTCTGAATTTCACTCATTACTCCTCTGAGTCCAAGCTCTGCCTCTTCGTCACCGCTTATTATCATAACATCGACTCCTGCCTGACTTTTGGCATCGGCAACAAAAGCTCCTCCGTTCAATGCGTCGCGAACAGCACTGGTTGCTATTGCGTATACCTCTTCAGCTCCATATCTGTCGGCTTTATTC
>ERZ1026800.1743-NODE-1743-length-13184-cov-2.140691_pt1 | contig 13184 bp, 5 predicted proteins | sample MGYA00520873_ERZ1026800 | MGnify/ENA primary metagenome ERZ1026800 (study PRJEB33270, sample SAMEA104284475) | anaerobic digester metagenome | biome: Anaerobic digester microbiome; feature: mesophilic sludge digester; material: Anaerobic digester biomass | place...
CAAGATGGTACAAGAGTTCGAGCTTGTGCAGGAACTTCTTCTTACCGTAGAGAGAAAACCCTTGGCGAATGTTTGAAGAAAGCCGAAGAGCATCTAAAATTTATTCAAAAAAATAACGAAGAGGATCCTTCAAAACATGTGTCTCAGATAAAAGCTAGAAGAAAGCGAGCAGCGGAAGAACGGAAATTGAATGTTGAAAAAGCTTTGACATTTCCCATCAACCATATCTCACCTTATTGTCTGACCGTCGAACCGAATACTTTACTTCAGCATCGCGTCAATCGTGGTTTGCAACAGCCTATTGATGAACAAAAAGCCCAATTGCAATATCAATTTCTTATTGATAAATTGAATGAAGAAGGTTGGTTGCATTATGAAATATCAAATTTCGGAAAACCCGGATACTTTTCACGACACAATACAAATTACTGGAAACAGGTAAACTACATTGGCCTGGGTCCATCAGCACATTCATACAACGGATACTCAAGGCAATGGAACGTCCGGGATCTGAAAAAATACATCAAGTCCGTAAATTCAGGAAAGCCTTTGTTCGAACGGGAAGAGCTGGACAGAAAAACACAGTTCAATGAATATATAATGACTTCAATAAGAACAATGTGGGGCATTGACCTTGATTATGTTGAAAAGACATTTGATAAAGAGGGATATGATTACATAACCAATTTGGCTGGCAAATTCATTAATTATGGACTTATGAACCAGGACAAAAATACCCTGATCCTTACAAACCAGGGTAAGATGATATCTGATAATATTATCGCTGAACTGATGCTGCCAGCAACTGATTGATTATCTCTTTGACAGCATGAAGGTTGTTCTTCCAATGATATTGTTTTCAAGAAAAAGCTCTACACTATAGTTACCAGCGATGAAATCTCCTGTATTATCAAGGAAGATGCACATTTCTATATCCTGATTCATATAGTCAACAAGTCGGCTTGCTGAATAAACAAGCTTATTTCCATTATAGTCAAACAAGTTGTCAGGACTTGTTGTTATTACGAGGGAATCAGGCCTTATAACTCTCATAAACACTTCTTTCTCGCCTGCAGTAAAATAGGTCTGCAGATTTAACAATCGGTATGCAGCACGAATAAGTTTTGTAACGCCGGATTCTTCAAGACCAAGATAATCAATGAATCTAGCTCCAGTCAATGCTTGCCTTGAGCCTATATCTATATCTACTGAAATGTAGATGTAAGGTGTTTTAATTTTTTCAAAGACTTTTTTGAGTGATATCTCAAAATTAGCCTTTAATTTATTTTTTGGTAAAATAGTGACCCCATCATTCTCAAACTTTTTATAAAATTCATAATACTCCCTTATTCTCTGATCTTTTGCATTTTTTGCAGCGTTTGGTGGATAATCGGAAACTCCCAAAACAAAGAGATTTTTAGGCAGTATCTTTTTTTCTTTCAGAAGGAAATAAAGAAATGAATCTGCATTGAAGCTGTCAACTCTATTATACAAATAAGGGTCATCATTTGAGAATTTAGTATTTGGATTAAACTCAATGTCATGTTGTATTAGTTTTAATCTTTGGGTAGGTATTATCCCATCAAAATGGCTGTCAAGTATTATTACAGATAGATTAGCCTTTCCATATCTTTCTGCCAATGCTTCAATACACCCACTCGAGCCTGAATGGTCAACGCCTATCATTAAAGGAATATCTGGGAATACATTTTCTTTAACAAAATCTTTAACCTTAGAGGCATATTCTCTACACCCATCTGAATCTATGAAAGCTACAAGATTGTCTACATTAACCATGTAAAGATCTTCTTTTTTAGGATTTGGAATTAACCAAGGCTCTACTTGGATTTTTCCCATTTTTGCAAACTTAATTTCATTAGAATCTTTTAATTTATCAGAGACAATTTCGTAAGGGTCTATCAAGTTAGCATCTGTATTTGAGAATTTATTGAATATTGATTCATCTCTTTCATCTGGATCTAAGTTTAAACCAAATACCTTAATATTCTTCATTTTGTCACAAAGACACTTTTTATGATTCCCTTTTAACTTTTACTCCAAAGACTTAAATATTTAGAGCACTTAATGAAAATGGTAATGTAGGTGTTTAAATGCTTGATGTACCTATATCCAATGTGATAAAACGAGATATAATTCTCATGAAACCTAAAGATACTGTGTCTAATGCAGCCAGAGTAATGACTAAAGATAATTCCAATGCAGTAGTTGTAGTAGATGAAGGTGAACCTGTTGGTATAGTTTCTGAAAGAGATATACTAAGAGAAGTTGTATCTAAAAAGAGAAAACCATCGGAAGTAACCTTAGAATCAATAATGACTTCACCCGTTGTTACAATTAGCAGTGGAAAAATGATAAGAGAAGCCTCAGAATTGATAACCCAAGAGAAGATTAGAAATTTGGTAGTCATGGATGAAGGTGTACCTGTAGCAATAATTACGCCTAGAGATATCTTGTCATTATCCTTTGAAGAATGGAGATTTGAACCTGAGGATAGTGCCATTGCATCACCACCTCCAGAAGGAGGAATTTGTGAGATATGTGGTACATATACATCAGCATTGAAACTTGTCAATGGACAGTTCGTTTGTGATGATTGCAAGGAAATAATGGAAGAAGAGGACTATTGATCCTATTTGGTGTTGGTGATGTTATAATCCCCTTTCACAGAATAGGTGCTGCATATTTAATTATTTTCACATTTATTGTTATTTTAGAATTGAAGGTGGTGAATTAATGGATGTAAAAGAAATTATGAAACGCCCAATAAAAGTAGATAAAGACCGAAAATTATCTGATGCAATAAAATTAATGGAGAAGAAGGGAGTATTAAGACTTCCAGTAGTTAACGATGGTAAACTTTTAGGAGTGTTAACAGTGAGTAAATTAATTGAAAAAATTGGAGATCCTAGAAGTCTTGACCTTGATGTTTCGTCATTTCATATATCCTCCTCTATCACTAAAAATCCGTATACTATCTCTGCAGAGGACAATGTAAAAAAAGCTTTAGATTTTTTTAGGAGCGATTATATTTCTATTCTTCCCGTAGTTGAAGGCGAAGAAATGGTAGGGGTGATAACTAGAAGACATATGATTCCATTAGTTGAATCAAAAGGAACAATTGGAGATGCAATGACTAAGAAATACAGCACACTCTCATGGGGGGATAGGGTAATTCATGCAAGAAAACAATATTTAGAAGATGGGATAAGATATTTTGCAGTTAAATCTCAAAGCAATGCTTACATAGGACTAATCTCTGTGAAAGATCTGCTATTTGGCCTTTATAAGTTCAGAAAGACAATAAATGCAAAACGCCATCCCGAAACTCTAATTAAAGAGTTCAAAGTTGAAGAAATATTAACAAAGGAGCCTGAAATGTTAGATCCAAATGTACCCTTAGAAACTTTACGAAAGCAAATAGTTAAAAAAACTCAATTTGCTTACCCAGTTTCAAATATATCTAAGGATATAGCGGGATTCATAGGGCATCATGAGATATTACTAAATAGTGAAGTCAGAGCCTAATTTTGCAATAATTTTTAATATCTTAGTAGCTTTGAGTATATATTGAGAGACACTATGTCTCAAGTTCCAATGAAAACGTGAGTCATCTGATGAACGAATTCAAAGGACCGTCATGAGAGCGCAGTCAAATAAGGCTGCGTTTGATGGAAGTCCAATATCTTGGTGAATTTTAGGTGAACACATTTTACCAATTCCTATTTTATTGAATTGCGATCGCACTCCGGTTGATCCTGCCGGAGGCTACTGCTATTGGGATTCGACTAAGCCATGCGAGTCAAGGTGTCTTCGGACGCCGGCATACGGCTCAGTAACACGTAGGTAACCTACCCTCAGGACTGAGATAACCCCGGGAAACTGGGGCTAATATTAGATAGATAAAAGATACTGGAATGTTCTTTTATCCAAAGCTTTTGCGCCTGAGGATGGGCCTGCGTCCGATTAGGTTGTTGGTGGGGTAATGGCCCACCAAGCCTGCGATCGGTACGGGCAGTGGGAGCTGAAGCCCGGAGTTGGGGACTGAGACAAGGCCCCAGGCCCTACGGGGCGCAGCAGGCGCGAAACCTCTGCAATGCGGGAAACCGTGACAGGGGGATCCCAAGTGCTCATGCATTGCATGGGCTGTTCTTTGGTCTAAGTAACCAGAGGAGTAAGGGCTGGGCAAGACCGGTGCCAGCCGCCGCGGTAATACCGGCAGCTCAAGTGGTAGCCGCGATTATTGGGCCTAAAACGTTCGTAGCCGGATAAGTAAGTCTTTGGTTAAATCCTGCGACTCAACCGTGGGAATTCTAGAGATACTGCTTGTCTTGAGACCGGGAGAGGTTGGAGGTACTCCTAGGGTAGGGGTGAAATCCTGTAATCCTAGGGGGACCACCTGTGGCGAAGGCGTCCAACTGGAACGGGTCTGACGGTGAGGGACGAAACCTAGGGGAGCGAGCCGGATTAGATACCCGGGTAGTCCTAGGCGTAAATGATGCGAGTTAAGTGTGGGGGCATCTACGAGATGGCCCTGTGCTGTAGGGTAGCCGTTAAACTCGCCGCCTGGGGAGTACGGTCGCAAGGCTGAAACTTAAAGGAATTGGCGGGGGAGCACCACAAGAGGTGGAGGCTGCGGTTCAATTGGACTCAACGCCGGAAAACTCATCGGGAGCGACAGCAGTATGATTGCCAGGTTGATGACCTTGCTTGACAAGCTGAGAGGAGGTGCATGGCCGCCGTCAGCTCGTACCGTGAGGCGTCCTGTTAAGTCAGGCAACGAACGAGACCCTTGCATCTAGTTGCCAGCAGATCCCTTCGGGATGCTGGGTACCCTAGATGGACCGCCACTGCTAAAGTGGAGGAAGGAGAGGGCGACGGTAGGTCAGTATGCCCCGAATCTCCCGGGCTACACGCGGCCTACAATGGGCAGGACAATGGGCTCCGATCCCGAAAGGGAAAGGCAATCCTTTAAACCTGCTCTTAGTTCGGATTGAGGGCTGCAACTCGCCCTCATGAAGCTGGAATCGCTAGTAATCGCGTGTCATCATCGCGCGGTGAATACGTCCCTGCTCCTTGCACACACCGCCCGTCAATCCACCTTAGTGAGGTTTAGGTGAGGCTTTGCCCCTAGGGTAGAGTCAAACCTAGGTTTCGCGAGGGGGGATAAGTCGTAACAAGGTAACCGTAGGGGAACCTGCGGTTAGATCACCTCCTGTTTACCTAAACACTATAAAGATATTGGACTTACGGGCCCATAGCTCAGCTGGAAGAGCGCTGCCTTTGCAAGGCAGAGGCCTCGGGTTCAAATCCCGATGGGTCCACCTTAAGTATCTTACATTAATGCAATATTGGTGTAAGAGGCTGATAAAACTATTAAGAACTAGTAAAACTATTAATAGTTTTAGAAGAAGCCGTGCATAGGCAAAACTTCGATCAATTCCCGTTAATTGACCTTGGCTAAAGTAAGAATATGAACTAATGCTGTTTGGGGGATGGTTCGGCTCAAGACGCCGATGAAGGGCGTGACTAGCTGCGATAAGCCTGGGCTAGGCGCATGTAGCCATTGAACCCAGGATACCCGAATGGGACTTCCCGTTTCTATTCCGAAAGGAAGGGGAACCCCCTGAATTGAAACATCTTAGTAGGGGGCGGAAAAGAAAGCAAATGCGATGTCCTTAGTAAAGGCGATCGAAAAGGACATAGAGCAAACTGAACTTGTGATACTTAAGTATCATAAGGATGTGGTGTATGGGCTCTACTTACGATTACTTCATGTGAAGCTGAATTTATCTGAAATGATATACCGCAGAGGGTGAAAGTCCCGTAAGCGTAAATATGAAGAATTTGTGGAGTACCTGAGTACTGTGGGTCGGATATCCTTCAGGAAAAAGGGAGGCATCAACTCCTAACTCTAAATACGTATTGAGACCGATAGTGAATTAGTACCGTGAGGGAAAACTGAAAAGTACCCCGAGAGGGGGGTTAAAAGAACCTGAAACCAAACAGTGAAAGATATGCATGGCTCGAAAGGAGCGATTCTTCTTAAAGGAATATGGAGTAATCCATTAGTACGAGAGAAGAGGACTAGAGTCATGCCGTACGTCTTGAAGCACGAGGCAGGGAGTTTTTGGTAGTGGTGAGATTAAGAATTTAATTTCGTAATCATAGAGAAATCAACAGTCCGCAGGAGTTTACTCTGAGGGACGGGGTGTGAAAGTGCCCGGAATCACTATCAAAAGACCCGAAACCAGTCGATCTATTCCAGGGCAGGGTGAAGCCGATTAATTAATTGGTGGAGGCCCGAAGAGGTTCTGACGTACAACTCGTTCTTCTGACTTTGGAATAGGAGTGAAAGGCTAATCAAGGCTGGAGACAGCTGGTTCCTCCCCAAATAGGCCGCAGTCTAGCCTGAAGGGAGATAGCAGACAAGGTAGAGCACTGATTGAATGTTTAGGGGGAGAAATCTCTCGGCATACTGTCAAACTCCGAACTTGTTTGCGTCGTAGATCTTCGGAGTCGGGGGCGTTGGGGTAAGCTCATGTCCCCTTAGGGAAAAAACCCAGACTAGAGTTAAGGTCCACAAATTCTGGATAAGTTAAAGGACGTCATCAGTCTAAAACAGCGGGAAGGTAGGCTTAGAAGCAGCCACCCTTTAAAGATAGCGTAACAGCTCACCCGTCTAGATTGATGGCTCCGATAATGGAATGGATTAAACCAGATACCGATACTCTAGGACTCGAAAGAGATTCGCTAGGGAGGCGTTGTGATAGGGCTGAAGCTGGGACGTGAGTTCCAGTGGACCTGTCAGAATTGTAGATCCTGCCGGGAGTAACAGCAAAGTGGGGTTGGAATCCCCACCGCCGAAAGGGCCAGGATTCCTCAGCAATGTTCGTCAACTGAGGGTTAGTCGATCCTAAGACTCTTTGTAACTCAAACGAGTCGAAAGGGAAACCCGTTAATATTCGGGTACCATAAAGATACTCGCGGCAACGCAAGTTCTTTCTTTGACACTTTGGAGTACGCTAAGTGGAACTATCGTTCCATCTAACTATATAATTCCATGGAGATGCTTAATGCAGAGAAGTGGAAGAAAGTAGGAATGGCCTGACGTTTTAGTCGGGTTTGGCCGATCTCTGGAGTCCATGAAAAGAGGATAGAAATGAATTCTTTATGTTCGTACCGAGATCCGACACAGGTGCCCCTTGGTGAGAAGCCTAAGGCGTGTTGGGATACTCCAGTTAAGGGAACTCGGCAAAATAGCTCCGTAACTTTGGGATAAGGAGTGCGTACTGTCTTCATTGGACGGTACGTCTCAGTAACGTGAGGGCTTCGACTGTTTAATAAAAACACAGCTAGCTGCTATCCTGTAAAGGTTTGTACAGCTGGTGACATCTGCCCAGTGCCGGCACGTTAATCTCGGTTCCAACCGGGTGAAGCGCCGGTAAACGGCGGGAGTAACTATAACTCTCTTAAGGTAGCGTAATACCTTGCCGCTTAATTGGCGGCTTGCATGAATGGTGTAACGAGAGCCCTACTGTCCCTAACTGGAACCTAGTGAAACCACTTCCTGGTGGATATGCCAGGGTCCCCCGATGGGAAGCGAAGACCCCATGGAGTTTTACTACAGCCTGTCGTTGTCGCTTGGATTTTGATGTAGAGCGTAGTTGGTAGCCATCGAAGCAATCTCGTCAGGGATTGTGGAGGCGAATATGGAACACCAACCTTCTAGGTCTAAGCGACTAACCAACATTGTTATTGTTGGGACACCGGTAGGTAGGTAGTTTGGCTGGGGCGGTACGCCCTCGAGAAGATATCGAGGGCGCCCTAAGGTTGACTCAGGTGGGTCAGGAATCCACCGTAGAGGGCAAGGCCAAAAGTCAGCCTGACTGGATATTGCACCACAAGATATCCAGAGGCGAAAGCCGGGCCTAGCGAACTCCAATGCCTCCTTGATGGGGGCTTGGACTAACAGAAAAACTACCCTGGGGATAACTGAGTCGTCCGGGGCAAGAGCCCACATCGACCCCCGGGCTTGCTACCTCGCTGTCGGTTCTTTCCATCCTGGGTCTGCAGCAGGACCCAAGGGTGGGGTTGTTCGCCCATTAAAGGAGAACGTGAGCTGGGTTTAGACCGTCGTGAGACAGGTTAGTTGCTATCTATCGGGGGTGTTGGTCGTCTGAAGGGAAGGTAGTCCCAGTACGAGAGGAACAGACTGCCGTGGCCTCTGGTGTACCAGTTGTCTGATAAGGCATCGCTGGGTAGCTACGCCATAGTTAATAAGGGCTGAAAGCATCTAAGCCCGAAATAACCCCTGAAAATAGACTACCACTCTCTAATAGAAGAAGGGGATAGGTGACTATAACTTTAATTAGAGACGAAGACACGGATAGAAGATCCGGTTGATAGGTCGGTAGTGTAAGTACCAAGCCTTCGGGCGAGGTATTCAGCTTACCGATACTAATAGTCTAAGGTTCATAACTCTGAAATAGTTCGAGGTCAAACGATAGGATTTGATGAAGTTTGCTATGCATTCTCTTTTATTGTATATTTATTGATGTGTATATACCATAATGAATGTCTTAGGTATTCATAAGCTTTATATAATACTCAATTTATTATTAAGTGGGGATTATAATGGCTCAGAAGACAAGAATTCAAAATTTGACTGAATTATTGAAAGATTTAGAAGCTACAACTCCTGATGTCGAAGCATCGGCAGTCGTATCTATAGATGGACTTATTATTGCTAGCGCCTTACCTCAAGATGTAGAAGAGGATAGAGTTGCTGCAATGTCTGCCGCGATGTTATCTCTAGGGGAGAGAACATCCCATGAATTAAAAAGAGGTTCATTGGAACAAGTTTTTGTTAAAGGCGTCAGCGGATATATATTAATGATGGGAGCTGGACAAGAAGCAGTCTTAACAGTACTTGCCAGAAAAGATGCAAAATTAGGTCTTGTATTTTTAGATATGAAAAGAACTGCTGAAGAAATATCTAAAATTATTTAATATCTATATAACTTTTTTTACCATTTAACAAAAATCTGATACCGACAACTGTCTATGTTTTTCTCTAAAATTCATTTTTACTTCACAATCTGCTAAATTTATTTCTTGAGAAGTATACGCTCTTACTTTATATTTTTCTGATATATCGATACTCAATTGCATATATTTTAAAATTGCACCCTTTGTGACTGTTAATACAAGCTTGTTACTACATTTTGCACATTTTCCAGATAATGGGATTCTTCTATATGTAGTATTACATTTAGTACATCTTACTTTCTGTTTTGCATATGATCTTATATTTCCTTTTATATCTGGGATAAAGTGAGTCTTAAGCACTCTTTCTGCGACATCATTTTCATCTACTGCTCTAATCTTCTTAGCAACATCAAATTGTGACATTAGCTTTTTTTCCATAGAATCTAAGGTGGTATAACTACTCGACTTCGGTCCTTTTGAGATATCTGACGTATGGTGTGTAAACTTAATCCCTGAATATACACTGCTAGTTCCTAATCTATTCTCTACTCTTTCAATTCGTACTTCCTTAGGATGCAAATATTTTAATGTAGCTTCGTAGAATTCTAACGAATATTTTTCACAGATGTCCATATTATGGACTTCTTTGTCAACTTCTCTAGGATCGATTCGTGTAGTCAATACAAGAGGGGCGTCCATTTGGCCGCCTCTTTTTTCAGGAAGATAATATTTAGAAAAGTTAAGCAAAGTATCCATAAGAAGGATAATAGAGTCTTCATCTCCATCACAATTTCTTCTTTTTGCAGCATGAAAATAGGGGTGAGCATAGACAACTTTGGTATCAGTGTAACCAATAATACGCCCAATCGTACCAGCGGAAGTATGTGGGGCTAATCCAATTATTAATTGCCCTATTATTTCTTCTTCCTTTTGGAGATTATAATATGATTTCAGATTATATATTTTTTCTAATTCTTCATCTATGAATTTGGATAATTTAAATAAATACGAAACTGAATCTTTTGGTACCACTATATCTTGAACATTTAATTCTAGAATTTGATTTTCATCAGTAAGTTCATTTCCTAGGTAATCTTTAGTATAGCCTAGTTCCTTTAATTTTTCGATAGTAACATTAATCTCTTTAGGTATAAAGTGAGTTAATGGTGCATCAGTTGCATCATACCTGCATGTACCATCTTTGAAAACAAAAATATTATTTGATGCTCTTAATATGCCTTTTTCAATTGGCTCTGGAATTTTATATTCAGAGCTCATACCTTGTACTCCTTTCACTTCACTAGGAAGTTCACACCCTAAGTTTAAAACTGCTAGACTTAAATCATCTTTTAGATTTACTTTTTTCTTTGAATATACTTTAAGTTGTGATCCACATTCAGGACATTTTTCGCCAACTATACTTGAACCCTCGTAAGAGCATACCTGATTTGAGCAAGACATATACATTTTTGTCATACTCTCACAATTTGGGCATTTCGTGAGGTGAGTTTTAGTATTGCATTTTGGACATCTTTTATTAACAGACTCAACTTCAATGAAATTTTTTCGTGATGCTTTAATAATGCTTCTCGTAGAACCTCCTGACATCCCAATTGGGAATAGTACATGCACAGGGGGGCTCATCTTTCTCTCTTTAGCCTTCTCAGGCCTACCCATCCTACACCCCACAGTTGAAGGAATAGCATCTCTAACTGGAACGCCTAGAATATTTGATACTCTATCAAGAACAGTATTACCCTCAGTTTCGCTACTTGAAAGGATAAGCTTCATTATATATGAGTCAATCTTTACAATATTGCCTTCAACTTGATGTGGTAAGCATAAATTTTCTATTATTTTTTTTATCATTATACCATTTTTTAAATCGAATGTGATTGAATTTCCATTTATGACATAATCTTTATAGTTGATGAGATAATCTAAATCATCAAGAGAAATATAATTCCAGAATAAATTATATTTTGGATGGAGGGGTACATTGTATTTTTTTGAAATCATTATTGCTTCTTCAACATCAGGTATTTTTTCTCCTTCTAAAAACGTTTTATAATTTTCTAAATCCTCCTTATCAGTCAATGCCTTTTCTAAATCTAGTTCCCACCATTCTTCCACATATCCTGAAGGTACCAATAGATGATTATTCTCTACAAAGTCCCCATATGCAATTAAGACATCTCCTAAAAAAATTATCTCTTCGATATCTTCTGGCCGTACATTTTCATAAGAATATAACCAATTACAACTATGATTTTTAAACTTAACAAAAGGCGGGAGTATAGAATCAACAGGCATCGATACTGTAGCTTTGCCAGGTCTTTCAGTTTTAAGTTGTGTTCCAACTGCAATAAATCTATTTACAACTTCCATAGCAGCTGGATGGTAGCCCCATGCTGCAAATCCCGTATTTCTACTACGACCGTATCTTACTCTAAAACCACCTTTACTACTTGGATGAGCAATGACGGGCCGGCCGGCAAGTAAATCTGATAAATATTTCCAGTTGGCTTTGACTTTTTCTGTACCTTCATCAGTTTCCTTTTTTTCTTCTTTTTTTAAATCTTTAATGAATTCCCATCCTTCAAGCTCAAACACTTTTAATATCTTTTCAATTTTCTTTGATTTCTGAATAACTCCTTCAGCCAAAGCAAGTAAAGCTCCTCCCCTAACTTTATTTGTTTCTATCCTTTCAAGATTTCTATATCCTGAAACCTCTATTTCTTCTGTACTCTCCCCAGTAATTTCAATAGGAATATTTGAAAGGGCAACTATTACCTCTTGATTGGATGGTCTATATTGTAGATTTGTCTTGCCTCTTTCATAAAGCTCGATTTCTTCAATAAATCTTTGTATTTCTTCTTCCGTTGCTTTGTATTTAGAAAGACCAAGTCTCTTTCTGATATAATCGCCTAAAAGAACGGAAAGGGCCGCTGCCGTACCACCTGCGGATCTAATTGGCCCTGCAAAATACAATGCTAAATAATCAGTACCATCAAAATTTGTCTTAATCTTAACATCAGAAATTCCTTCCAAGGGTGCGGATACTATACCTTCAGTTAATATAGCTAGACCTGTTCTTACAGCCTGTTCTGCTAATTTTTCTTTTGAATTTTTTTTTGAATATTTTTCTGCGATTATTTCATCAGAAATCATAATTGCAATTTTTTCTCTTGAAAATCCTTGCATATCAAGTTCTTTAATTTTTTTAGCAACTCCTTTTGGACCGACTATACCCTCTATTCTTCCAGCCATATCCTCTGCAAGCGGTATTTCAACTGAAGGGGATGGATCCAATCCCTTTTTTCTTGCCTCTTGAGCAATTTCATAAATTTTTTTTCCTTCACTTTCCAAAGAATTAAAATAAGCATCAATCAATTAATAACCCCCACCATCACAAAATCCCATAATTGAGAGTTTGTGAGTTTTTAAGTCAAATACCGGAACTCGACCTGGTGTGGGCATAATATTTCTCATCTTCTGGTAGTCAGTCTGTGCTTGCCATCCGCCAGAATTAATCATTGAGGTACCTCTATAATTACCAAAACCATTCACATGAATATGCCCCGTATGAAAAATATCTGGATATGTATCAATCAACAGATAATCCTTTTCTTCAGGCGAAATTGGAGTTTTTCCCCCAAAAACCGGGGCTAAATGGCGTTTTCTTAACATTTCTTTCATAGCTGGTATGGGCTTGTCATGACCTACTCCGGCTATACCTTCGACAAAGTCATAGATACTTGTACCATGATAAGCAACTGTTTTTACCCCATGCATTTCAAAAAAACATGGATTTGGAACCATATCAACATTCTGTAATTCATAAAGCTTTTCTGCATACTGTTTTTCCACAGGCAATTGAGGTTCTCCACTTCTAGTCGCATCGTGATTTCCTGGGGAGATAATTATTCGAATCCAATCTGGGACCATAGAAAGAAGTTCATATAATCTTTCGTATTGGTCATATATATCAAGTATTTCCAAATCTTTGTCCTGATTTGGGTAAGTTCCAACACCGTCAACAAGATCCCCTGCTATAACTAAATATTTTACCCTAGAAGCTAACTCTCTTTGTGCAGGAGAACCCATCCTAATATTTAACCATTTTATAAACTTTAAAAATGATTTTTCCAAAAATGCATTTGAACCTACATGAA
>ERZ1026800.1754-NODE-1754-length-13114-cov-3.322707_pt1 | contig 13114 bp, 11 predicted proteins | sample MGYA00520873_ERZ1026800 | MGnify/ENA primary metagenome ERZ1026800 (study PRJEB33270, sample SAMEA104284475) | anaerobic digester metagenome | biome: Anaerobic digester microbiome; feature: mesophilic sludge digester; material: Anaerobic digester biomass...
GCCACGTCTCCGACCCGCATCCACGTGACCCCCTGCCCCTCATCGACGGTGGCCAATGGCCCTCTCTCCCTGTGTCGGTCAGTACTCGACTATCGGCACGGGCAGCGGGAAGCTTGACCAAAACTCCCACGTCGCCGGCTCTGTGCGGGAGTTTCGGCAGGTCACGGAGGGGTGCGGCGATCGTCCGGGCGGCGCGTGGCCCACCGTCCTTGGCTTGGTGGCCGCGGCGTCGTAGCATCGCGATCGACGGTCACCGGCGGCGTCGCCGCCGAGTGCGGACCACAGCGGAGGAGCGGCCGACATGACACGCAAGGGCAGGGTGGAGGGCAGAGTGGCCCTCGTCACGGGCGTCGCCAAACCGGACAGCATCGGGTTCGCGACCGCACGGGTGTTCGCCGAGGAGGGCGCCTCACTGGCGATCTGCGACATCGCCGAGGCCGTACACGCCTGCGCCGGGACGTTGCGCGAGACCGGCGTCGAGGTGAGTTCCCATACCGCGGATCTGACCAGGATGGACGAGGTCGCCGCCATGGTCGCCGAGGTCGAGCGGCGGCACGGCCGCATCGACGTGCTGGTCAACAACGCCGGCATGGTCGTCTTCGGTCAGGAGGAGGACTTCACCGCCTTCCAGGAGCTGAGCGAAGAGGCGTGGGACTTCGGGATCGCGATCAACCTGAAGACCCAGTTCAACGTCACGCGCACGGTGGTCCCCGGCATGATCGCGCGCGGCTACGGCCGGATCGTCAACATGAGCTCCGTGACGGGCCCCCTCGTGGCCAACCCTGAAGAGGCTGCGTACTGCGCCGCGAAGGCCGGCGTGCTCGGTATGACCCGCGGGCTCGCCCTCGACGTGGCGAAGCACGGCATCACCGTCAATGCGGTCGCGCCCGGCTGGATCGCGACCGGGTCGCAGGCGGAGGGCGAGGACGTGGGCGGGCTCAACACGCCGATGGGCCGCTCCGCCTTCCCCGAGGAGGTCGCCAAGCTCGTGTGCTTCCTGGGCAGCGACGATGCGAGCTACATCACCGGCCAGCTCGTCGTGATCGACGGCGGCAACACGATCCAGGAGTACAAGGGCCCGAGCGACCTGTACTACTGACGGTCGCCGCGAGCGACGAGCGCGTCACCCAGGCGTGGTCAGCTCGAGCGTCGAGCGGTATGCTCTCCCGGCAACGAACGGCCGTTCACGTCTTCGCCACGGGGGGTCGCATGACTGGTGACATGAGCAGCAGGACGGTGGTCGTGACCGGGGCTGCCGGAGGGGTCGGAGCCGCGGTCGCGCGACGGTTCTCGGAGGCCGGCGCGACGCTGGTGCTGGGGGATCTCGACGCAGTACGGCTGGAGGAGCTCTGCGGCGAGCTCGCGGCCGTCTGCGAGGTCCACGGCGTGACCTGCGACGTCAGCCGCGTCGCCGACGTGGAGAACCTGATCGCGGAGGCGGCGGCGACGGGTCGTATCGACGTGCTCGTCAACAGCGCCGGCCTCTGGGTCGAGGGTCCGGCCGAGGAGACGACGGAGGCCGACTGGGACAGGGTCGTCGACGTCAATCTCAAAGGCACGTTCTTCGCCTGCAGCCGGGCCATCCCCGAGCTCAAGAAGACCGAAGGATGCATCATCAACCTGAGTTCCGACTGCGGCCTCGTGGGGACGCCGGAGACGGCGGTCTACACGGCGTCGAAGGGAGGCGTCAGCCTCCTGACCAAGGCGCTCGCCATCGAACTGGCGCCGCACCTCGTCCGTGTCAACGCGGTCTGCCCGGCCGACATCATGACGCCGATGCTGCAGCACCAGGCGGACGCGTACGGAGGCGGCGACCCGGAGGGCTACTTCGCGCGTCTGCTCACGGGCTATCCCCAGGGCGACAAGGCCCGCTTCATCACGCCCGAGGAGGTCGCGGAGCTGGTCTTCTTCCTCGCCTCCGCCCCGGCCGCACCGATCACCGGCGCCAACATCTCCATCGACTTCGGCACCTCGGCCGGCTACGGGTACGCCGAGTGAGCGGGGCGGTCGTGCAGAGCCCGCGCGCAGGTCCGCGTGGCGCGTCCCCGCCCCGCGGATGAGCGCGCGCACGCGGCTCGTCCGTCACCCCACCCTCGTACAGGAAGGAGCGTCATACCGGTCATGGCTGACAAGCCCTTCATCCATCCCTACATCCCGAACTCGGTCCCCGAGACCAAACGGGCCATGCTCGACGAGCTCGGTCTGGGCAGCGTGGAGGAGATCTACGCCGAGATCCCCGAGCGGCTGCGCTTCACGGGGACGCTCGACATCCCCCCGGCGATCCTCAGCGAACGCGAACTGCGCAAACACGTCCAGGGTTTGCTCGACAAGAACACCTCCTCGGTCGAGTTCCTGAACTTCTGCGGCGCCGGATGCTGGCAGCATCACGTGCCGGCGGTGGTCGACGAGATCATCAACCGGGCGGAGTTCGTGAGCGCCTACTGCGGCGGCGACTACAGCGACCTGGGCAAGTACCTGACCCGGTTCGAGTTCAACAGCATGCTCGGCGAGCTGCTCGACCTGGACGGCGTGGCCAACCCCATCTACGACTGGGGCGACGTCGCCGGACGCTCGTTCCGCATGGCGCGGCGCATCACCGGCCGCGACAAGGTCCTCGTGCCGGCCCACATGAGCCCGATGCGCCTCATGGAGGCGCGCACGCTCTGCCAGCCGGAGGCGATGGCGAACAGCACCAAGATCCGCTTCTACGGATGGGATCGCGAGACCGGGATGGCCGATCTCGAGGATCTGAGCGCCAAACTCGACGACTCCATCGCCGCGGTCTACTGGGAGAACCCGTCGTACCTGGGGACGATCGAGGCGCACGGGGCCGAGATCGTCGAGCTCGCCCACCGGCACGGCGCGCTGGCCATCGCCGGCGTCGACCCCATCACGCTCGGCGTGCTCACGCCGCCCGGTACTCTCGGCGCCGACATCGCCTGCGGCGACATCCAGCCGCTCGGCATGCACATGCACGCCGGCGGGGGCTGCTCCGGGTTCATCGGGTTCCGCGACGACGACCCGGTCTTCGCCCAGGAGTGCCCGCTCGAGCTCTACACGGTGATGGAGACCGCGACTCCCGGCCAGTACGCCGTGGGCGAGTGCATGGCCGAGCGTACCAGCTACGGCTCACGCGACCAGGGCAAGGACTGGGTCGGCACGGCGTCCGGTCTCTGGACGATCGCCGCCGCGGTGTACATGGCGCTCATGGGCCCGCAGGGCTTCCGGGAGGTGGGCGAGACGTGCATCGCGCGGTCGCATTACGCGGCCAAGAAGCTGGCCGAGCTGCCGGGCGTGGAGGTGAAGCTCTCGCCGAGCTTCTTCAAGGAGTTCGTGGTGAGCTTCGACGGCACCGGCAAGAGCGTGGCCGCGGTCAACAAGGCGCTCCTCGGCCACCGCATCTTCGGCGGCAAGGACCTCTCCGCCGACTTCCCTGAGCTCGGCCAGAGCGCGCTCTACTGCGTCACCGAGTACTACGACAAGGCCGACATCGACGAGTTGGTCTCGGCCGTCAAGGAGGTGACGGCATGAGCCGCGAGACCCCGCAGGACAAGGTCGCCCGCCTGGCGAGGCTGCGCCGCGACGGCGGCGTGCTGCGCGACTACCGCTCGCCGCGCTACGACGAGCCCTTCATCATGGAGCAGGGGACGCCCGGCGAGCGCGGCATCTTCGTGCCGCTCGCCGAGGACGGCGTCACGGCCGAGGTGGGTGCGGCGGCGGACTACATCCCGGAGGGCATGGCCCGCACCGCCGCCCCCGAGCTGCCCGAGATGGCCCAGTACCAGGTCATGCGCCACTACCTGCGTTACGCGCAGATGACGCTCGGCATGGACCTCGGCAGCGACATCAGCGAGGGCACCTGCACGATGAAGTACTCGCCCAAGATGCACGAGGAGCTGATCCGCGGCCACAAGGCCGCCGACCTCCATCCGTGGCAGGACGAGGACACGCTGCAGGGCCTGCTCGAGATCGTCTATGCGACCGGGCAGTACCTCAAGTCGATCAGCGGCATGGACGAGTTCACCCTGCAGCCCGGCGGCGGCTCGCACGCCGTCTACACCAACGCCTGCGTGATGCGCCGCTACTTCGAGGCCCGCGGCGAGCTCGACCAGCGCAGCGAGATGATCACGACGATCTTCTCGCACCCGTGCGACGCGGCGACGCCGATGGTGGCCGGCTTCAAGGTCATCACCGTCATGCCGGACGAGAACGGCTACCCCGACCTCGAGGCGTTCCGCGCCGCCGTCAGCGAGAAGACCGTCGGCTGCATGATCACCAACCCGGAGGACACCGGCATCTACAACCCGCAGATCGACAAGTACGTCGAGATCCTGCACGATGCCGGCGCCCTCGCCTTCACCGACCAGGCCAACGCCAACGGGATCCTCGGCTACGCGCGGGCGCGCGACGCCGGCTTCGACGCCTGCCACTTCAACCTGCACAAAACCTTCTCCAGCCCGCACGGCTGCGAGGGTCCGGCGAGCGGCGCCTACATGGTCACCGACGAGCTGGCCCCGTATCTGCCGGTGCCGGTGGTCACCAGGGAGGGCGACAGGTACCACCTCGACTACGACCGGCCTGAGAGCATCGGCCGGGTACGCGGCTTCCTCGGCAACTGGATGGCGGTCATCCGCGCCTACGCCTGGATCCGCAACCTGGGTCCGGAGGGCCTCAAGGAGGTCGCCGAGATCTCGGTGCTCAACAACAACTACCTCGACAACCTGCTCATGGCCGTCAAGGGCGTGAGCCGGCCGTACGCCGAGGGCCACCGCCGGCTCGACCAGGTGCGGTACAGCCTGGAGCAGCTCAAGGAGGACACGGGTGTCGGCACCGAGGCCCTGCGCGACCGCATGGTCGACTTCGGCATCCAGAGCTACTGGATGAGCCACCACCCGTGGGTGGTCCCCGAGCCGTTCACTCCTGAGCCATGTGAGACCTACAGCAAGGACGATCTCGACGAGTGGGCCGCGGTGATCAAGAAGGGCAGCGACGAGGCGTACGCCGACGCCCAGTTCGTGCTCGACGCGCCGCACGCGCAGCCGATCGACCAGATGCGTCGCACCGAGGCCATGGAGGATCCGGACCAGTGGGCCTTCACGTGGCGCAAGTACAAGCGCAGGTTCAAGGACCGGACCTGAGGGCCGGGGCTGGCTGACCACGACCGGGCCGCGTGGTCTGAGCGAAAGGCGGGGACGTGACCCGGCGACCGGTCGAGCCCGATGTGGGCGGCTCCGACGTGCGGCCGTCCGCCGGCCGCGACGCGGTGGACGGCGCAGCGGGAAGCGACGGCGTGAAGAGGCTCGGCCTCATCGTGAATCCCTGCGCCGGCGTGGGCGGCCGCGTCGGCCTCAAGGGAAGCGACGGCGCGGAGGTGCTGCGCGCGGCGCTCGAGCGCGGGGCCGTGCGTGACGCGCCGCGCCGCGCGCGCCTGGCGCTCGAGCGTCTGGCCCGCTCCCGCGCTCACGTCGAGGTCGTCACGTGGCCGGGCGAGATGGGCGAGGACGAGGCACGCGCGGCGGGCTTCTCGCCGCGCGTGCTCGGCTCGCTGCAGGGGCGCACGTCGTACGTCGCGTGGGAGCTCGAGCGCAGCGGGAAGAGGCCGGTCGTGACCGGCGGGGACTTCGTGCTGACGACGGCCGACGACACCGAGCAGGCGGCCCGTGACCTCGCGGCCGCCGGCGTCGACCTCATCCTCTTCGCCGGCGGCGACGGGACGGCGCGCAACATCTGCGACGCCGTCGGTGACCGGGTGCCGGTCATCGGTGTGCCGGCCGGCGTGAAGATCCACTCGGCGGTGTACGCGACGACCCCGGCCGCCGCCGGCGACATCGCCGCGCTCTTCCTGCAGGAGCGGCCCGTGGGGGTCCAGCTGCGCGAGGGCGAGGTGATGGACATCGACGAGCAGGCGTTCCGTGAGGACCGTGTCTCCGCGCAGCTCTACGGGTTCCTGACCGTGCCGTACGCCCGCGGCCTCACGCAGAGCGCCAAGGCAGGCGGCGTCGCCGGGGAGGAGCGCGCCCTCAACGACATCGCCACCGAGGTCATCGCCGGCATGGAGCCGGGGGCGCTCTATCTCCTGGGACCGGGCACGACCACGCGGACGGTCATGCAGCGTCTGGGACTGCCCAAGACGCTGCTCGGCGTGGACGCCGTCCGTGACGGGAGGCTCGTCGGCGCCGACCTCGCCGAGGGCGATCTCCTCGAGCTGGCCGCTGCGTCACCGAAGACGTACATCGTGGTGACCGTCATCGGCGGTCAGGGCCACATCTTCGGGCGGGGCAACCAGCAGTTCAGTCCCGCCGTGCTGCGGCGCGTCGGCCGCGACCACGTCATCGTCATCGCCACCCAGACGAAGCTGCTGAGCCTCGAGGGACGTCCGCTCCTCGTCGACACCGGCGACCCCGGGCTGGATGCGGAGCTCAGCGGTTACGCCAAGGTCGTCACCGCTCTGGGCGAGCGCACGATGTACAAGGTCGGAGGCTGAGAGCCGGCCGCTTGCGGCGTGTGGGGCGGTCGTGCCCGACGCAGGTCGTGCGTCTCCCCGTCACCGGGCCGATCCCGCGCCCAGGGCGGGCATTGGCAAACGGCCGCGCGGCGATACAATCGGGGATGCCGAGGCTCCGCAGGGGAGAGCTGTGCCCTGCCCACGCCTCCGTCCGGACGACGCCGCCATGGCGCCGCCTGGCCAAGCCGCATCAGGAGAAGGGAGCGTCATGAAGGTACTGGTCGTGGGCACCGGGGGCGTGGGGCAGGCGATCGCCTCGATCGCGAAGCGTCGTGATCCGGACGGCGCGTGGCTCGAGAAGATGGTGATGTCCGACTACGACGGCAAGCGTGCCGCGGACTTCGTCGCGGGGCTCGGCGATCCGCGCTTCGTGGCCGAGCAGATCGACGCCGCCGACGCCGACGCCGTCGCCGCGCTGGCCGCGAGTCACGGCGTCGACATCATCTGCAACCTGTGTGCGCCCAACTTCAACCCGCCGCTGCTCCAGGCCGCGCTCAAAGCCAAGACCCACTACCTGGACACGGCGATGACGCTCTCGGAGTGGCATCCCACGGACCCGTTCAACAAGTGCGGCAAGAAGCTCGGCGACGACGAGTACGCGCTGGACGGGGAGTTCAGGAAGATCGGCAAGTACGCCCTCGCCGGCTTCGGCGTCGAGCCCGGGATGTCCGACTTCTTCGCCCGGTACGCGGCCGACCATCTCTTCGACGAGGTCGACTACATCGGTATCCGCGACGGCAGCAACCTCGACATCCCCGGCGCCGAGGGCATCAGCTTCGGCTTCAGCGTCTGGACGACGATCGAGGAGTGCAACAATCCGGCCGTCGTGTTCGAGGACGGCGAGTGCCACACCGTCAAACCGTTCTCGGAGCTCGAGACCTTCTGGCTGCCCGAGGGCATCGGCGAGGTCGAGGTGGGTCACGTGGAGCACGAGGAGGTCCTGCAGATCGCCCACAACAAGGACCGCCTCAAGGGCGTCAAGAGGGCCGACTTCAAGTACGCGCTGGGCGACGACTTCATGGCCTTCATGGCGGCGCTGCGCTCCACCAACATGGACAAGACCGAGAAGATCAAGGTCGGCGACGTCGAGGTGGCTCCGCGTGACGTGATCGCCGCGGCTGCGCCCGACCCCAACGAGATCGGCAAGAAGTACGTGGGCAAGACCGCCGCCGGCACCTACGTCGTGGGCAGGAAGGACGGCCTGGAGCGCAGGGTGTACCTCTACCAGGTCGCCGACAACGAGGAGTGCCTCGAGACCGTCGGCGTGCAGGTGGTCACCGCCCAGACCGGCTTCACGCCCGTCATCACCCTCGAGCTCCTGGCCACGGGCAGCCTCGGCAGCAAGCCGGGCGACCCCGAGGCGGGGGTGAACAACCCGGAGGCGTTCAACGCCGACGATTACGTGGCGCTGATGCCCGCGGTGGGCTTCCCGGGCGGCCTGGTGGAGATGGAGTCCGAGTACAAGACCGTCAAGGACCGCCAGGCCCTGCTGGACGCGGCCAAGTAACGCCTGCGTCCCGCGACGATGTCGGCCGCGGCCGGCCGCCCGGTGCGGGCGGCCGGCCGCGGCCTCTTGAGTCCGATCCCCCGTGGGCTCGGGGTCATCGGCTTGTCCACCTCCGGGGCGAGGTCCATACTCGTCGGGAGATGAGGACCGTGCGCCGGACTGGGCCCGCGGGCTCGCGCCGCTCGGCGTCGCCCTCGGCGACCTCGTGAACGCCGCAAAGACGACCAGAGGGGAGATCCCGGATGACGCACCCCGTGTCACAGTCCCGCGACCGTCGACGCCGCCCGCGCCTCCTCCTGCTCCTTCTCCTCGTCGGCGCGATGGCGGCCGGCCTCGTCTGGGGGATCGGGTCCGCCCTGGCGAGTGACCCCAGCGCCTCCCCGGCCGCGGGCAAGGTCGTCCTCCGGGTGGGCTGGACCAACGACGCCGACAACCTGAACCCGTTCATCGGCGCCGAGACCTCCTCCTTCGAGGTCTGGCTCCTCAACTACGACCTGCTCACCGGGTACACGCCTGACCTCCAGCCGGCACCCGGCCTCGCGACCTCCTGGGAGACCTCGCCCGACGGCAAGACCTGGACCTTCCACCTGCGCGACGGCGTCACCTGGCAGGACGGCGAGCCGTTCACCGCCGCCGACGTGGCCTTCACCTACAACTACATCGTCGACCACGACATGGGTGCGTTCTCCAGCCTCACGACCTTCATCGAGAAGGCAGTGGTGGTCGACGATCTGACGGTCGAGATCCGCTGCAGCCGGCCCAAGGCCAACATGATCCGCAGCTGGATCCCCATCCTCCCCGAGCACATCTGGAGCAAGGTCGACCCCAAGGCGGCCGGCGCCTCCTACCAGAACAAGCCGCCGATCGTCGGCACCGGGCCCTTCCAGACCGTCGAGGTCAAGAAGGGCGACTTCGTGCGCATGGTCGCCAACCCCACCTTCTGGGGCGAACGGCCGGCCATCGACGAGATCCTCTTCGTCACCTACCAGAACCCGGACACGATGACGCAGGACCTGCTCGCCGGGAACCTCGACGCGGCCTGGGGCATCCCCTCGGCGCAGTTCTCGAAGGTGGAGGCGGCCGACGGATTCGAGGCGATCTCCTACAACCTGCTCACCTGGACCTACCTCGCCCTGAACTGCCGCGAGGGGACGAGCCGCGGCAACCCGGTGCTGCGCGACGTCGCCTTCCGGCAGGCCCTCAACTGGGCGATCGACCGGCAGAAGATCGTCGACCTCGCCTGGGCCGGTCGCGGCGAGCCCGGCACCACCATCATGACGCCGGGCTCATGGGTCGACCCCGACTACCACTGGGAGCCGCCGGCGGATGTCAGGTTCACCTACGATCCGGCGAAGGCCAAGCAGATCCTGGCCGCCGCGGGGTACGCGGACACCGACGGCGACGGGATCCTCAACGACCCCCGGAACGGGGGCAAGGACATCAAGCTGCGCCTCTGGGCGCGGGCCGAGTCCCCGGAGAGCCAGAAGACGGGCAACCTGATCACCGGCTGGTTCCGCGACCTCGGGCTCAAGATCGACTATCAGGTGGTGGACGACGGCATCTACTACGACAGCATCTGGGCCTACGAGGACGACTACAGTCCCGACTTCGACATGTACCTCTGGGACTGGGACGGCTATGCCGACCCGGGGGACACGCTGGCCAGCTTCACCACAGCGCAGATCGAGAACTGGAACGAGCCCTGCTGGTCGGACGCGGAGTTCGACGCGGCGGTGGCCGAGGCGAACGCGACGCTCGACCCGGAGCGGCGCAAGGAGCTCATCTGGCGGGCGCAGCAGATCTTCTACGAGCAGTCACCGGAGATCGTGACCGACTACCCCCAGAAGCTCGAGGCGGTCGACACCTCGCGCTGGGACGGCTGGACGCGGATGTACGGCGGCGAGGGGGCCGCGTTCTACACGAGCTTCGTCCGCGACAGCTACATGAACCTGCGGCCCAAGGCTGCGGCCGCCGAGCAGTCCGGAGCCGGCGGCCTGACCATCGTGGCAGTCGGCGTCGTCGTCCTCCTCGGAGTCGTCGCGGCGGCGTGGTTCATCGTGCGCTCGCGACGCGCGACCGCTGAGGAGGAGTAGCGGCGCGCCGCCGCGCGTGACCGGAGTGCGGCGGCATGGCAAGATGGGCCATACGGAGCGGCTCGTGGTCCGGTGACCACCGCGGTCTTCAAAACCGTCTGCGGGGCGGTGATCCCGTCCTGGGTGGGTTCGACTCCCATGTCGCTCCGCCACCGCGTTTTGCAGGGAAAATGTGACCTCGACGGTGCCTCTCGGAGAGTATGCAGGGATGCATATTCGCCTTGGGCCGGAGCCATCCGGAGCCATCTAGGAACACGTAACGCAACCTCCCTGCGCTTCTCTCCACGTTTCTGGCCCCGATAGCTGAGAAGTGACCGGCGTCGTCGGGCTCCTTCAGAACCGTGCCGGTCCTTGACCCTTTCGGACTGAAGATTAGGCGTTGACGGCCGATAAAGTGCGTAGAGAGAGGTCACAGAGGAGGGACAAGATGACGAGGAAACTTCTGTTGGTGGCGGTACTGCTCGTGGCGCTGATATTTGCAGCCAGCTGCGGAACGACCACCAGCGTCGACACACCAACGACGCCGAGCGACGAATCCCAGGAAGCCGCGGGCGACGAGGCGCCAGGGCCAGCGAAGGCGGGCATGGGCGACACGCTCAGCATCGCCGGCGCTGAGACCAATCTCGAGGTCACGCTCTCCGGCAGCAAGCGAGTGAAGGCCGTGAAGTCCTACGGCATGGAGATGAGTCCCGCTGCCTACGGCGTCAAACTGACGATCAAGAACGTCGGTGACGTTCTCTATGAAGACTCGGTGCTCAACTGCGCCGTGCTGATCGATGCCAAGGACCAGTCGCACGACGCCTACATCGGCATGGTGAGCAAGTCCGGGAGTCCGATGAGCGGGCTGCTCGACAACGTCAAGATCGCCCCCGGCGACAAGCGTAGCGGCTGGCTCTTCTACGAGATGACGCCCAAAGAGAAGCCCCGCAAGTTGCAGTTCACCGCAGACAGCGGCTTCGGCCCCCAGGTAGGGGAGTGGCTTCTCAAGTAACGCCGCGAATCGATGCGGCCGGCCGCGGGAGCCAAGCGCGGCCGGCCGCATCGGCGCGCCGCCCGTAGCGGGGGAGAGGGCAGCGGCCGAGGTCGATCCTCATGGCCGTAGAAAGCGGTCGATGCCGTAAGTGAGCAGTGCGTTGCCGATCACGGTGGCGGCGAAGATGGCAACCCCCCAGAGGACCCAGACGCGGCGCTGAGTCAGTTCGTCGCAGACGACTGCCGCGGCGCTGCGTCGCTCCGTGGAGAAGTCCGAGTCGATCGGATCGGAATCCCGATGCGCGGCGTGGTGCTGGGCCATGTGCTGGGCGTGCATGGCGTCGTGTCCTCGCTCGAACTCGGCGACGGCCTGCTCCAGCGCCCCGTGGCGCCAGCTCTCCAGGGAGCTGATGCGCTGTTCATGGTCATGCAGGCTCCGGGTGGCCCGCGCAATCAACTCCATGGTCTCACCGTGACGAGCGTTGCCGTCGTCGTCCACAGCGAGCACCAATTCGACGATGTCAGCCGGTGTGATCTCCTCATCGTGGCGTCGCGTGGCCCAAGCGCGCACCTTGGTTTCCGTGCGATCGGCCATACCGCCATCCTTCGTTACACGTGCTCCCCCGGCCACGGGTCCGCCATGTACGGATTCGTAGCGATCCCATAGCCCGGCCGATGCCTGAGCCACGTAAGCTGGAGCCGAGGCGTGTGGGTCTTGGCATTCAACTGTAAAGCAGCGCCGGTGCCGCCGTGCCTTACCTCGATCTGGACGAGGTCCGAAGGCTTCAGTTCGGCCATAGCGGAGATAGTCATGGGGCAGAGAATGTTCCCGGGCGAGATGGTCCTGTTGTTCACCAGAACCGAGCCGTTGATCGCAATCCCGACCTCACGCCAGCCGCTCGCGTTGGCCGCCCACTCTACCGCGACCTCGATCAGATAGATGCCCTGCATACCGATGACGGGTCCGGCGTTGTTGACCTCGCCATCCCAGAAGCCGTGCGTGTCCCATTCGACCGCGGCGTCCTGCCGCATCGTGACGTAAGTGATCGTGTTGTCGGCGACAGACAGAGCCAGCGTCCTGATCATCGAGAGCGAAGGCGGGTGGAGATCGCCGGGCTCCATCTGCTTGTTCTGGTAGATGCCGCCGCCGGTGGCCCAGAGATTGCCCAGGATCACTTTCAAGCCGCCCAAGGGACTGCCCACCAGACCGGCTCTATCCCCGACGCCGATCGAGCCGACGAGCTTATCCCGCCCGGCAACTACTCCCCACGCTTCCGGGTTCAGGTACATCGATCCGTAGGTGCTGCCCGCCAGAACCGGACTGCGGAAGTTGAGAAACGGCCCGAAGCCCTCCTGAACGCTCGACTCGATCTTGCCCGGCGCAGCCTCGTCGACGCTGCCGCTGTAGAGCCGAATCTCGTTCGAGGCTACCGAGTCGATCTCGACGCGCGCACCGGGCGATTGTGCGGTTTTCAGGGTGCTGCCGGTGATCTCCACGCCCTCAATCTCGCCACCGGTGATCTTCACCGCGTCGAGTTCGAGCGCATTGATGACGGCGGCCGTCACCACGGCGGCCTGCACGTCGGTGACATCGAGCTTGGCGGCGGTGATCTCGTCCTCCGAGGCCTCACGCTGGTCTTTGGCGGCCAGCTTCCGGGTTTTTTCCTCGGCCTCGGCGAGTTTTTTCGTCATCAGGGCCTGTTTTTCTTCGTCGGTCAACTGCGCGGCCGCCGCTTTCAACTCCTCGTCGAAGAAGTCCTGGTATTTTCCGACAAAATCGCTGTGCTGGCTGAGGTCGAAGTCACCCCGTGCGGCGATGCCCTCCAACTCTTCCGTGCTCCTGGCTTGGGATTCTTTCCTGAATGACGGCAGCCTTGGCTATAACATATATCGGCGTGTGTCTGGCGGTTCGGAAGACTGGCTGCTCCTCAATCCGGAGCCGATCTCAGGCCTCAGCTTCACTGACTTCACCGCTCAAAACGGCGTTTGCTACGAATACGCCTTGTCGGCTGTGGACACAGGCGGCTGGATCAGTAA
>ERZ1026800.1760-NODE-1760-length-13093-cov-2.653016_pt1 | contig 13093 bp, 10 predicted proteins | sample MGYA00520873_ERZ1026800 | MGnify/ENA primary metagenome ERZ1026800 (study PRJEB33270, sample SAMEA104284475) | anaerobic digester metagenome | biome: Anaerobic digester microbiome; feature: mesophilic sludge digester; material: Anaerobic digester biomass...
CCATTTGACCGCAACGTGCGGTGAGGCGCTGTGACCAGGTGAGGGAAACCGTGGTCCGGAAGGTGCCCCGCGCAACGACGCGTGAGCAGGCCCCGGAGTGTCCACGCAGGTTTCGCCGGTCATGGGGTCAACCCCCCGTTGAACGACAACCGAAAGGACTGTTCATGACTCAGAACCGACGATTTGGGAGGTTCGCCGTCGCCGCAGCCGCGCTGGTGGTCCTGCCGTTGGCCGCTTGCGGTGACGACAATGGCGAGAGCAGCGGTGGCGACACCGCAGCCGCCGACAGCCCACTCGCCGACGCCGACCTCAGCGGGGTGAGCCTCTCTGTCGGCTCGAAGGACTTCGATGAGCAGTTGATCCTGGGCAACATGTTGGCCGACGCCTTCGAGGCCGCCGGTGCCGACGTCGACCGCAAGATCAACCTTGGTGGCACCAACGTGGCCCGTGCGGCCCTCCTGTCCGGTGAGATCGACAGCTACGCCGAGTACAACGGCACCGGCTGGACCGAGCACCTCAAGCAGGAGGATCCGTCCAGCGACGGCGAGGAGCTCACCGAGAAGGTCCGCCAGATGGACCTCGAGAAGAACGACATTGTGTGGGTGGGGCGTGCGCCGTTCAACAACACCTACGGCTTCGCCACCGGTCCGGACCTCACCGAGAAGAACGGCGGCGCCTTCGACTTCGACTCGATGGCCGCCTACCTGAAGAAGAACCCCGACGCCAAGGTGTGCATGGAGTCCGAGTTCCCCAGCCGTTCCGACGGTCTGGTGCTCTTCGAGGAGGCCACCGGGTACAAGATCCCCAAGAGCCAGCAGGAGATCCAGGACACCGGCATCATCTACACCGAGACCCAGAAGGGCAACTGCGACTTCGGTGAGGTGTTCACCACCGACGGTCGCATCTCCGAGCTCGACCTGAGCGTGGTCGACGACGGCGGCGCGATGATCATCTACAACATCTCGATCAACGTTCGCAAGGACGTCTACGACGAGGCGCCCGAGGCGTTCGACACGATCGCCGACGCGGTGCTCGGGTCGCTCGATCAGGAGACGATGACCGCGCTGAACGAGCAGGTGTCCGCCGAGGGTGAGGATCCGGCCGACGTGGCCAAGCAGCACCTGGTGGACGCCGGTCTCATCGACGGCTGACGCCCCTGGAGGGCCCGCACCGGGCCCTCCGTTCACCTCGAGAGGAAGAACAGCACCGGATGGTTGAGAGCCTGCAGAGCTTCTGGGAGTACTTTCAGAAGCAACTCGACAACGACAGCTTCACGGAGGCGTTGTTTCAACACGCCACCTACGTCGTGTTGGTCACCATCTCCGCCACCGTCATCTCGGTGTCGTTGGGGGTGGCGGTGAGGCACCGTCCGGTGGCCAGGGAGGTGGCGTTGGGAATCGCCAGCGTGTTTCTCACGTTCCCCTCCCTGGCACTCTTCACCCTCTTCATCCCGATCCTGGGGCTTGGCTTCAAGCCCGCCTTCGTCGCGCTGTTGCTCTATGCGCTGCTGCCGATCATGCGCAACACGGTGACCGGGCTCAACGGCGTCAGCCCCGACGTGCTCGAGTCGGCCAAGGGCATGGGCCTGTCGAGCACCGAACGGCTTTTCAAGGTGGAGTTGCCCCTGGCCTGGCCGGTGATCATCACCGGCATCCGGGTCTCGGCGCTGCTCACCACCGGCATCGCCGCCATCGCCACGCTGATCGCCGGCGGCGGTCTCGGCGACTTCATCAAAAAGGGGCTCAGCCGTCTGGGGCTGCCCAACTCGCTCGAGGCGATTTGGGTGGGCACCCTCGGCACGATCGCCCTGGCGCTTGTGATCGACCTCATCTTCGTCGGCATCCGCCGCGCCACCACGCCCCGCGGCATCCGCTAGCGCCCACCGCCCGTTCCCCAGTTCGCCCGCACCGAAGTTCGCATAGCATCCACAGGAGACCATCGTGTCCGAAACGCTCATCCAGTTGCAGGGGGTCTCCAAGACCTACCCCGGCAGCAAAGCTCCGGCGGTGTCCGACCTCGATCTCGAGATCAAGAAGGGCGAGATCCTTGTGCTCGTCGGGCCCTCAGGCTGCGGTAAGAGCACCACGCTGCGCCTGATCAACCGCATGATCGAGCCGACCGCCGGGCGGATCATCTTCGAGGGTAAGGACGTCACCAACGTCAACCCCGACCAGCTGCGCCGACAGATGGGCTACGTCATCCAGCAGATCGGTCTGTTCCCACACCGCAACATCTATCAGAACATTGCAACGGTTCCCCGCCTGCTGGGCTGGAACAAATCCGACATAGAGGAGCGGGCCAAGTACCTGCTCACCATGGTGGGGATGGACCCCGAGCAGTACCTCAGCCGCTATCCCAAGGAGTTGTCCGGCGGGCAGGCCCAGCGGGTGGGCGTCGCCCGGGCGCTGGCCGCCGACCCCGACGTGTTGCTGATGGATGAGCCCTTCGGTGCCATCGACCCGATCACCCGGGATCGTCTGCAGAACGAATTTTTGCGGTTGCAGGCCGAGCTGCAGAAGACGATCGTGTTCGTCACCCACGACATCGACGAGGCCGTGAAGATGGGCGACAAGATCGCCATTCTGCGGGAGCAGTCCAAGGTGGCCCAGCTGGATACGCCCACCAATATCCTGGCCAGCCCGGCCAACGCCTTCGTCAAGGAGTTCCTCGGCTCGGGTGCCCTGCTGAAGGGGCTGACGCTCGAGCGGGTGCGCGACCTCGACATCCCGCAGTACCCAACGGTCAGCCTGCCGGCCGACCGCCCCAAGGTGCTGGCGGCGCTCGAGCAGGCCGACGACGATTGGGTGGTGCTGCTCGACGAGCAGCGGCGCCCGATCCGCTGGCTCGACCGGGAGGCGGTCGAGGGAGGCAAGTCGTCCATCGCGCAGTCGGGGTTACCTGTGCGTGTGGCGGTCGAGTCCGACCACACGCTCCGTGATGCTTTGGAATCGATGATTCGCTCCACCTACGGATCGGCGGTGGTCGTCAACACCGACGGCACCTACCGGGGCGTCATCACGCTGGAGGCCCTGGCCGAGATGGTGCGCAAGACCGAGGCCACCGCCCGGGACGAACAGGCGGTCTATCGGGCGGAAGCACGACGGGCGGCCGCCGCCGGTGTGGATGCACCCACTGTCGACCCGACGGCAGACCTGGCCACGCATGCATCGGCCCGCAACGGCGACACGGCGAAGGGCACCTCATGAGCGATCTGGCCATAGCAGCGGCCGAGGCACAGTCGCCCGACGACGTCGAGTCTGACGCGCCCGGCCGCACGTGGAACTTCGACCTGATCATCACCCCTATCGCCATGGGATTGTTGTTGGTTCTGCTGGTCACCGTGTGGCAGTTCGCCGACATGGACGTGACCACCAAGAAGATCCTCGCGCCTGCCAACCTGCGCATCCAGACCTGGCAGCACCTGCAGATCACCTTCTGGTCGACCCTGCTGGTGATCTCGATCGCCATTCCGCTCGGCATCTTCATCACCCGCGAGGGGTTCAAGAAGTTTTCCGGGCCGATCCTCACGGTCGCCAACTCCGGGCAGGCCATTCCGGCTTACGGCCTGTTGGTGCTGTTTGCGGCCTGGATCGGCACGGGCATGCGCACCGTCATCATCGCCCTGATCGTGTTCGGCATCCTCCCGGTACTACGCAACACGATGGTGGGCCTCGAACAGGTCGACCGCTCCTACATGGAGGCGGGCAAGGGCATGGGGTACTCGGGGTTCCAGGTGCTGACGCGCATCGAACTGCCCCTAGCGGTGCCGGTCATCCTCGCCGGGGTGCGCACTGCGCTGGTGATCAACGTGGGTACCGCTGCGCTGGCAACGTTCATCGGTGGTGGCGCCCTGGGCGAAACGATCAACTCGGGGCTGAAGTTGCAGCGCAACACGGCGCTGTTCGTCGGTGCCGCTCTGGTCGGCCTGCTGGCGCTGACCATCGACTGGCTGGCGGCCCTGGCCCAGTACAAGCTGAAGCCCAAGGGTATTTAGCTCACTCCAGCGTTACTGAGCGGGCGAGGCCATCTGGGTGAGTATCAGATGGCCCATGACGACCGCCCGGCCGGTCAGAACGACGCGATCGTCGGCGACGATCGCCCGCAGGTCGCCACCCCGTTGTGACGCCTGGTGGCAGGCCAACGTGTCCCGGCCCAGCCGGTGCGCCCAATAGGGCGCCAGCAGTGCATGGGCCGAGCCGGTCACGGCGTCCTCGGCGATGCCCAGGCTGGGAGCGAACACGCGGCTGACGACATCGAGGTTGCCGTCCCCTGGGGCGGTGAGCACCAGCGGACGGTCCTCGGAGCGCGCCAGCGCCGACGGGTCGAAGCGGGCGGAGCGGACCGCAGCCGCATCGTCGAGCACAGCGATCAGGAAGCCCGTGGCGCCGGCCCCGGGTCCGGCGAGGATCTCGCTCGGGCGCTCGGCCAGGCCGAGGGACGCCCATTCCAGCGAGGTCGTCGTCGGTTCGGGTTGATGCGCCGGAAGGTCGAGGTCGATCTCGCCCGATGCGATGCGTCGGCACACCAGCGGCCCGGAACGGGTGAGAAACGTGGCCTCCTCGTTGCGATGGAGGTGGCCGTCGGCCCACAGCGTTGCCGCCGCCGCCAGCGTGGCGTGCCCACACAGGTCCACCTCGACCTCGGGGGTGAACCAGCGCAGGCGGTGGGCGTCATCCTCGGGCCAGCAAAAGGCGGTCTCCGACAGTTGTAGCTCGCCGGCGACCGCCTGCATCCAGGCATTCGGCGGCTCCTGGTCGAGCACGGCTACCGCCGCCTGGTTGCCTGCAAACGGCAAGGCGGTGAAGGCGTCGATAAGCGTGAGGGTGGTCGGCATGACGACGATTCTGTAGGCCGGCGTCGGGTTATCGGTGGATGCGACGGCAGAGGAGAGGCGAGGGCACCCCGTACCGGTCGGTGTGCCCGTGATCGCTAGTCGCCGACGGCGGTCGACTCCGGGGCCGTTGAGCGACCGGACGGTGGCGGCCACGGCGGTGGTCGTCCGTGGGGCCAGGGATTGGCCGCCCCTGCGGAGGGGGGCACGGGCGCGGCGTAGCTGCCGGGGGAGTGTGTGGGAGCGGCGTAGCTGCCGGGGGAGTGTGTGGGAGCGGCGTAGCTGCCAGGGAAGGTGTGCTGGTTGCGTTCCCAGGTGAGGTAGGCGTTGACGCCCAGCGCAATCGCCGAGCTACCACCGAGGAGGATGATCGACCCCACGATGGCGACACCCACCACTGCCTGCCCGCCGTCCTGGCCGACCAGGCGGGGCAGCAACCCGAAGCCGACCGCCACAGCGTTGTTCAGCGCATGGATGGCGACGCCCATCCACCAGCTTCGGATGACCCGCACGTAGGCGAGCACCATGCCGACCAACACCTGGGGCAGGATGAACGCCGGAAGAAACCAGGTGAACTCCGCGAAGTTACCCAGGTGGGCACCGGCGAACACCACGGTCAGGGTGACAATGACCCCAAAGCGCACCCGGGTGGGCACGAGTGCCGGGCCGTCGTTGGTCTCGCGGGGCAGCAGGCGGCGCAGGATCAGGCCGAGCACGACGATCACGCCCACCGTCAGAGCCACCTCGACGACCGCAGCGAGCGCCTCGTCGTCTCCACCAACGATCGCCTGCCCGAGTGACACACCGAACAGGCTGGGCACGAACATGACCGACAGAACGCCGATCCCACCGGCGACGTGCCATGGGCGCAAGGACATCGGCAGCCGAAAGGCCACTTCTTCGATCAGGGGGGCGAGCACCACAGCCGTCAATATGAGGCTGAGCACCGGACCGGATTCAACCAGGTCGCCGATTGCGTTTTCGGGTGGGTCACTTCCGAAGGCGACCACTGCGATCGTGACGACGATCGACGACGCGTAGGCGACGGCGAGCGACACGCCCCACAGCGGCAGGAACCATCCGGTGCTCGGGGTGGCACGGGGACGAAACGAATCCCGGCCCGACCAGAACCGCAGGTAGTCGCCCAGGACACTGGTCGTTGACCGAGTTGCGGTCGGTTGCTGATGACTCACCCGCTGGTCATTCACCAACCGGGCGCCTTAGAGACGTTCCTTGGGCTGATCCTTGAGCGTCTTCCCCGGGTCGGTGGTCGTGACCGGTTGCAGGATCGCTTCGACCTTGGCGACCAAATCGTCGTCGAGGGTGATGTCGATCGCCTGCACGTTGCGGGTGACCTGCTCGGCCTTGGACGCGCCCACGATCGCCGAGGCGACGTTGGGGTTGCGCAGTACCCAGGCCAGGGCCAGGTCGGCGGTCGAGAGACCGGCCTCGTCGGCCAGCGCCGAGACCTTCGCCACGGCGGTGAGGACGTCGTCGCTCATCCACCGGGAGATCATGTTCTTGCCACCGGCCTCGTCGGTGGCCCGGCTGCCCTCGGGCGGCGCCTCGCCCGGGCGGTACTTTCCGGTGAGCACCCCCTGGGCCAGCGGCGACCAGACGATCTGGCTGATGCCCAGCTCCTCGCATGTCGGGACGACCTCGGCCTCGATGACCCGCCACAACAGCGAGTACTGCGGCTGGCTGGACACCAGTGGCACCTTGAGCTCGTCGGCCAGCGCCGCGGCGGAGCGGATCTGGTCGGCGGTCCACTCCGACACGCCCAGGTACGCGACCTTGCCTTGGTGGACCAGGTCGGCGAACGCCGACATCGTCACCTCGAGCGGGGTGCGGTGGTCGTAGCGATGGGCCTGGTACAGGTCGATGTGGTCGGTGCCCAGGCGGCGCAGCGAGCCCTCGACCGATTCCATGATGTGCTTGCGGGACAGCCCTTGCTGGTTGACGCCCGGACCGGTGGGCCAGAACACCTTGGTGAACAGCTCGATCGACTCGCGCTGCACGCCCCGCAGGGCCTCGCCCAGGACCGATTCGGCCTTGGTGCCCGCGTAGACGTCGGCGGTATCGAAGGTGGTGATGCCGGCGTCGAGGGCCGCATGGACCGCCTCGATGGCGACGTCGTCGTCGATCTGCGAGCCGTGGGTCAACCAGTTGCCGTAGCTGATCGCCGACACCCGCATGCCGGAATTACCAAGAAATCGATGCTCCATGGCGGTTCACCCTACGGGGCCGGGCGGCTCCTCCGCAGGCGCCCATGCGACGGCAGGCCCGCCGGAGTAGGTCACGTCGACCACCTCGCCCGGTCGGGCCGGCGGGGCACCCCCCGTGCGGATGCTCAGCGTGAGCGCTTCGCCATCGCTGGCGGCGACGGCACCGCCGATCGGCGTCACCCGAGTGAGCGTCGAGTGTCCGAGGAACTCCGCTTCGGTGACCCGCCAGCCGGTACCTGGGTCGGTTCCGTCAAGGGCGCCGTCGTCGGTCCTGCCGCTGTCGCCGGCACGGCCGTCGATCGTCGGTCGGATCGTCAGCGCCTCCGGACGTAGGAGCACGCTCACCGGACCCGGGCCGACGATGCCGCGGATCGGCAGGGGGCCGAGAGGCGACACCGCCACCGACGGCCTGCCCGCCTCGATCGTTCCCGGGACGAAATTGGCGTCGCCCAGAAAGCCGGCGACCCAGCGATCGCTCGGCGTGGCGTACACCTCTTCGGGCGTCCCGACCTGGGCGATCCTTCCCTCGTTGACGATCGCCACCCGGTCGCCCAAGGTGAAGGCCTCGTCGCGGTCGTGGGTGACGAAGATGGCGGTGACCCCGATCGAGCGCAACGTTCGTCGAACCTCGCTTCGCACGTCGGTCCGCAGCCCGGCGTCCAGGTTGGAGAACGGCTCGTCGAGCAAGAGCACCCGGGGACTGGGCGCCATCGCCCGGGCCAGGGCGACCCGCTGCTGCTGACCGCCCGAGAGGGTGTCGGGGCGCCGGTCACCAAAGCCGACCATGCCCACGCGGGCCAGCGCCGTGTCGATGCGGGGTGAGGCCCGGCGTTCGGGCCGGGGCAGTCCGAAGCCGACGTTGGCGGCCACAGACAGGTGAGGGAACAGGGCCCAGTCCTGAAACACCAGGCCCACGCCGCGGCGTTCGGCCGGGACGAACGTCGAGCCGCCGGCCACCCGCCGATCGCCCAGGTCGATCGTGCCCCCGTCGGGACGGTCGAGGCCGGCGATCAGGCGTAGCAGGGTGGTCTTGCCCGACCCGGAGGGGCCGAGCAGCGCCATCAGCTCGCCCGGTGCCACGCTCAGGCTCAGCCGGGACAGCACCTGGGCTTCGCCGAATCGGCGCACGACCCCGGTGATGGTGACCCCGGTCGCGGTCGCGGTCGAAGCCCGGGAGCCGGACGCGCTCATGGCCTGCCGCCCGGCGGCTTGGCGATCATCCGGGGGTGGAGGTAATCGTGCCGGTCAGCAGCAGCACGGCACCCACCCCGGCGATCGCCAGCCGGTACCAGCCGAAGATCGCCAGCGATCGCCGCTCCAGCCAACGCACCATCCAGGTGATCGCCACCGCAGCGGTGATGAACGCGACGACCAGCCCGATGACGATCTCGGCGCCGCCGTAGGAGTCGACGAGCAGCGACCCGTTCTTCAGGGCCTCGTAGGCGGTCGCTGCACCCAGGGTGCCGAGGCCGAGCAGAAAGCTGAACTCGACGGCGGCCGACACGCTGAGGCCAACGAGCACGGCGGCCACGATCGTCACCAACGAACGGCTGGTGCCCGGCCACATCGCCACAACCTGGGCCAGGCCGATGATCAAGGCCTGGCGGGGGGTGATCGCCTCGAGCGCCGTGCCGATGACGTTGGCTCGGCCGGCCGACTGGGTACCGCCGGCCGCCCCGTCGACCGCAGCACCTGCCGCGTCGGAGGGCCGGCGGTGCTGCAGGCGGTCGGCCAGCACCAGGATGGCGACGCCACCCACCGCCCAGGCGACGACGATCGGCCAACCGGCGAACAGCTTGGACTTGATCGCATCCTCGGCCAGTACACCGATGATCGCAGCCGGAAGGAAGGCGACGACCAGCGCGATCCCAACCGTCCGGCCCTCTGCCGAGCGGCCGATGACGCCCTGGAATACCGAGAGGATTCGGCGGCGGTACAAGATGAGCACGGCGAGGATGGCCCCTGCCTGGATCACGATGGCGAAGCTGTCCGCCGGAGCCTTGGTCGCCTGGGTGTCGCCAACACCCAACAGTTGCTGGGAGACGTAGAGGTGGCCCGTCGAGGAGACCGGGAGGTACTCGGTCACGCCCTCGACCACGCCGAGGATCGCCGCCTTGCCAACCGTCATCTGTTCCCCGGCTGCGGTTGCGTCGGTGGTGGTATCGGCGGTGGTGTCGCTCGCTCCCGAAGGCTTGGGCGCAACCAGAAGTACCACCATGATCAGGACGGCCGCAGCGGCGGCCCGAAGCGCAGCGCGAGCGACCGACCCGGAGGGGGTGGACGGCGGCCGGTGATGGAGGGTCTGGGGGGAGATCATCGGGTGCCTACGCTACCGGTGGGCGAGCATCGTCGAGGCGTGCCGGGTTCTTGGCGATCGCTGAGTAGGGTCGTGTGATGGCGCAGCCGGCCACTGGCCCAGCAGTCTTTGGCGGGATCCTGATCGCCACGATCATCGGCGTGATCGGTTTTGGCGTGTTGTCCGACCCCGGCCCCGAGCGGCGTGTCAGCACGGAGCGGTCGGCGGAGGCGGCGACCGGCCGTGCCGAGGCGTCGGCGGACTCCTCGACATCGACCTCGGCTCCGCCGGTGACAGCGCCCGACGATGGCAAGACCGCTGCCCAACGCACGCTCAGCCTGGTCGACACGATCACCGACCCTGCCCTTCGACCCAAGTCGGTGGTCGCCTCCGGCAGCGGCCTGTTCTTCGCCCAGAACATGATGTACGCCCACAACGTGGCCGTGTACAACCGCGACCTCGAACAGGTGAAGGTGATCGACGACGAGGTGGTGCCGGCCTTCTTCGACCTGCCCGGCAACTCCGCACTCAAGGGCGGACCGGTCGAGGCGGTGTTCACTTCCGATGGGTCGGCCGCCTACGTGTCGCAGTACAAGCTGTACGGCCCGGGCCAGGACAACCCTGGCACCGACGTGTGCACGCCGTCGGGCTTCGACGACAGCTTCGTCTACCGGATCCCCACCGACACCCTTGAGATCGATCAGGTGATCCCGGTGGGACCGGTGCCGAAGTTCGTCGCGATCACCCACGACGATTCGACCCTGTTGGTGTCCAACTGGTGTGGTTACGACCTGTCGATCGTCGACACAGCGACCGGCAAGGAGACCCGACGGGTGGACATCGGTCGCTACCCGAGGGGCATCGCCGTCGCACCCGACGACTCGGTGGCTTACGTCACCGCCATGGGCACCTCCGACATCGCCATCGTCGATCTGTCGACCTTCGAGGTCGAGTGGATCAAGGATGTGGGCCAGGCGCCTCGCAGCGTGGCCCTGTCGCCGGACGGCAAACAGCTGTTCGTCACGCTCAATGAGGAGGCCGAGGTGAAGCGCATCGACACGGCCACCCGCAAAGTCACCGGCGAGGTGGTCACCGGCAACCAGCCCCGGTCGATGGTTCTCTCCGACGACGGCACGGCGCTGTACGTGGTGAACTACGCCGACGACACGTTGTCGAAGGTGCGGACGTCGGACATGGTCGAGCTGCAGGAGCTGCCCACCAGGCACCACCCGATCGGCGTCACCTACGACAAGGCCACCCGCCGGGTGTGGGTGGCCTGCTACGTCGGAGCGCTGATGGTGTTCCAGGACGCCTGAGAGGCGGACGTCCGGGGAGGGGGCCAGAATGGAACAGACCGGCAGCATTCCACCGGCGGGTGGCAGCATCCTCGGCACGCGGGTGAACCGCGTTGAGGACGACTCGCTGCTGCGGGGCGAGGGCACTTTTGTGGAGAACCTCGAGCTGACTGGCGCCGCCCACGTCGTGTTTGTGCGCTCGGGCGTCGCCCACGGCGAGCTGGTCGACGTCGATCCGTCCGAGGCGCTCGATGCTCCAGGGGTGGTCGCCGTGATCACCGCCGACGACCTCGACCTTGCGCCGCTCGCACCGGCGCTGGGCATGGCGCCGCCGGGGATGGCCCGGCCGCTGCTCGCCACCGACCGGGTGCGCTTCGTCGGCGAGCCGATTGCAGCGGTGGTGGCCGAGACCCGTGCCCAGGCGGTCGACGCCGCCGAGCGGGTGATCGTCGAGGTCGACCCGCTGGCGGCGGTGGTCGATGCCGAGCGTGCCGCAACCGATGAGCTGGTGCTGTACCCCGAGGTGGGCACCAACACCGCCGTGACGATTGCCGCGCCCGACAGCGCCGATCTCGGCGACCGTGACCCGTTCGATGGCTGTGAGGTCGTCGTGTCCCAGCGCATCGTCAACCAGCGCCTGGCGCCGGTGCCGCTCGAGGTGCGGGTGGCGGCATCGCGCTGGCGGGACGGTCGTCTCACCCACTGGTCGACCACCCAGAACCCACACGGTGTGCGGGACGGTCTGGCCGTCATGTTCGGGCTCGACCAGGCGCAGGTGCGGGTGATCTGCCCCGACGTCGGCGGCGGGTTCGGCCCCAAGAACGGGCTGTACCCCGAGGAGCGACTCACCGCCGAGCTGGCCCGGCGCCTCGACCGCCCCGTGCGGTGGGTGGAGACCCGGTCCGAGTCGATGCTCGGGCTGGGCCATGGGCGGGCGCAGGTGCAGCACGCCACGATCGGCGGGCGTCGCGACGGCACGGTGCTGGCCTATCGCCTCGACGTGATCCAGGACAGCGGGGCCTACCCGTCGGTCGGGGCCGTGCTGCCGTTCATGACCAGGCTGATGGGGCCGGGCACCTACGACATCGCGTCGGTGTCGGTGTCGGCAAGTTCGGTGGTGACCAACACCGTGCCCGTCGAGGCCTACCGGGGCGCCGGACGGCCGGAGGCGACCGCCGCGATTGAGCGCATGATGGATTGTTTCGCCGCCGAACTGGGCATGGATGCCGTCGAGGTGCGCCGTAGGAACCTGATCGCCGGTCCTTTTCCCTTCACCACACCGACCGGTGCCACCTACGACTCGGGCGAGTACGCAGGAGCCCTCGACAAGGCGCTGACCGCCGCCGGGTACTCCGAGCTTCGCTCCGAACAACGGCGGCGTCGCGCTGCGGGTGAGGCCCCGTTGCTCGGCATCGGCGTGTCGACCTACGTCGAGGTCACCAACGGCCTCCGCAGCGGCGAGCACGGTTCGATCGAGGTGCACCCGGACGGCAGCGCGCTGGTACGCACCGGGTCGTCGGCACACGGCCAGGGGCATCACACCGCCTTCGCCATGATCGCGTCGGCCCAGACCGGCATCCCGATCGAAGCGATCACCGTGCGCCACGGCGACACAGACGACGTGGTGCGCGGCGGTGGTACGGGCGGCTCGAAGTCGCTACAGGTCGGTGGCACGGCGGTGCTGTCCGCCGCTGACGTGCTCGTCGACCGAGCGAGGGAGGTCGCCGCCGACGTTTTGGAAGCCGCCCCGAGCGACATCGTGCTCGACCTCGACCGGGCCGTCTTTCATGTGGCCGGCACCCCGTCGAGGAGCGTCGGGTGGGCGGAGCTTGCGACCCATGTGGCGGAGCTTGCGACCCATGTGGCGGAGCTGGCGACCCATGTGGCGGAGCTTGCGACCCATGTGGTGGAGCGTGGGACCCATGTTCCTGAGCTTGCGACCCATGTTGCCGAGCGCTCGACCCAGGCGGCGGTGGCCGACGAGCCCGCAACCGGCGTGCTGTCGGTGCTGCAGGGCGAGGCCGACCTGCCCTCCGCCGCCGCCACCTTTCCCTTCGGCGCCCACGTCGCAGTGGTCGAGATCGACCCGGAGACCGGGAAGGTCGACTACCTGCGCCACGTTGCCTGCGACGACGCCGGCCGCATCCTCAACCCCACCCTGGTCGACGGACAGGTTCACGGCGGCATTGCCCAGGGAGCGGCACAGGTGCTGTTCGAACAGATGGTGTACGACGAGGCCGGCAATCCGCTGACGGTCACCCTGGGCGATTATCTGATGCCGTCGGCGGCCGAGCTGCCCAGCTTCGAACGGGTCGAGTCCCAGACCGAAACGCCGATCAACCCACTCGGTGCCAAGGGCATCGGTGAGTCCGGCACGATCGGTGCCACCCCGGCGCTTCAGAGCGCCGTGGTCGATGCGCTCGCCTACCTGGGCGCGCGCCAGATC
>ERZ1026800.1765-NODE-1765-length-13067-cov-3.785858_pt1 | contig 13067 bp, 10 predicted proteins | sample MGYA00520873_ERZ1026800 | MGnify/ENA primary metagenome ERZ1026800 (study PRJEB33270, sample SAMEA104284475) | anaerobic digester metagenome | biome: Anaerobic digester microbiome; feature: mesophilic sludge digester; material: Anaerobic digester biomass...
AGTTTATTGACCGCGTAGGGGTAACCTACTCTTTTGACAACATCTCGGCCCCCCGGCCCCCAAAATACGGATCCAGCACCAATACAAACGGATATCCGGTGGTTCGTCTTGCAGAAGTGGTACTGAACTGGATCGAGGCCAAACAGGAACTGGCCCTTTCTTATGGAGGAGCTGCCGTCACACAGGCCGATCTTGACAAATCCATCAATGCAATTCGCAACCGTCCTTTGGACGAACATGCCATTGCCGAAGGAGTTCAGAAGACGGCTCCCTTGATGCTTGCCGCTATACCCGATGATCCGGCCCGTATTTCTTCCGCCGAAGCCAATACGCTGGCAGGTATCGTCAACAGCCCCCTACTTTGGGAAATCCGTCGTGAACGCCGCATGGAGTTTGTGTTTGAAAACAACCGCATCCTGGATCTCCGCAGATGGGGAAAATTGGAATTGATGAATGGTGCCACAAATCCTGACCTGCTATTAGGGGCATGGTGTGATTTCAACACCACCCAATCAGGAAATGACATCAATTTCAACTACCTGATCCCGGGAAAACAGATAGATAAGGGTGATGCCAAAGCGTTGAAAGTCATGAAGCCTGATGGCACTGTTGTGCCTTATACAGGGACCAACCAAGCCGATATGGTAGGCTTCTACCTCCCTCAGGGTGTTCAGAACCGCGATGCTTTTACCCAGAGGAGTTACCTGATGCCAATTTGTACAGACGTTATTGAGATGTACAAGGATAAAGGATACACTATTTCTCAAAATCCGGGCTGGTAACATGTAACCGTTAACCGGAAACAAGAAAAAGGGGTAACTAAAAAGTAGTTGCCCCCTTTTTTTGTCGCTTCCACCACAAGAACGGGAAGCTTTTCATTTTTAGCCGAGGCTTCCCTTGTCTTGTGGTGCCAGCAACGCCTTCTGGCAGCCGCAGAGGTAAGTGCCCCGCAGACTTGATTCTTTTGACTCATAAACAGCTGCTTAAACGTTTCGTACCCCCAGGGTATGAATTGCATAATGCCCTGAATTTCAGATAAAAGAACAATGTGTGCAACGCACAGCTGGCTGCCCATAAAGAACAAAGCGCCTCGGCAAAAAAAAAGAGGATGACTTTTTTTGTCACCCTCAATTTTCTACTATTTGTATTCTAGTCGTTCAGGGAATAACGGGAGAAGGCAGTCACCTGTACCTGGGGATCCACTGTTTTCAGGTATTCCTTCACAGAGATCTTGCCGTCCTTGACAAAGACCTGGTCTTCCAGGGTATATTCCTTGAAGAATTTATTGAGTTTGCCCAGGGCAATCTTCTCTACCATTTCTTCCGGCTTGCCTTCCATACGGATCTGCTCACGGTAAATATGGAGTTCCTTTTCTATGATCTCTTTGGGGCAGCTTTCGCGGTTGACAGAAACCGGGACCATGGCAGTGATCTGCATGGCGATTTCTTTGGCTGCTTCTGCAGGTATGGGTTTGCTAAAGCCCACAATCGTTGCCACTTTGTTGTTCATATGAATGTATGAACCCATGTAAGGGGCTTCGAGCCTGCTATAAAAAGCCACCACGTGTTTTTCTCCGCTTTTGCCTGTTTGCCGGGTTACGGCATCGGCAATGGTGCCGTCCTTATAGGGAAGGTTGAGCAGGGTTTCCAGGTTCCCGGGATAATGTTCCAGGGCTTTGCGTGCAATACCCATGGCAAGATCCAGAAATTCTTTGTTCTTGGCTACAAAATCAGTTTCACAACCCACACAGACCAGGATCCCGCGGTCTTTCTTCTCATTGGTTATGGCTATCACCGATCCTTCGGTTGTTTCACGATCTGCCCGCTTGGCGGCAACCAATTTCCCTTTTTCTCTGATAATTTCCTGTGCACGTTCAAAATCTCCATTGGATTCAACAAGAGCGTTCTTGCAATCCATCATGCCGGCACCGGTCATTTTGCGTAGCTTTGCTACGTCAGCTGCTTTGATTTCCATATATATGATTTTTCTTATTCGGGTTTATTTTCTTTTATTTCCACTGCAGGAACCTCTTCTTCCTTCACGGGAGCTGCTTCTTCCTTCACGGATTCCATCTGCCTGGATTTAGCGGGAGCTTCTTCCTTCCTGTCTTCATCGATACGTTGCCTGCGGCTGCGTGTACGCTTTACAGGAACGTCACTGTCTTCTTCTTCCGATAAGTCAAGGGTAACATCCTTGTCCTTTTCCATTTTGCGCTCTTCCAGTCCCTCGTTTATGGCCTGTTTGATAATGTTAATGACAAGTGCAATGGATTTGGCAGCATCATCGTTTGCCGGAATCACAAAATCAATGGGTGTAGGATCGCAACATGTATCAACCATGGCGATAACCGGAATATTCAAACGGGTAGCCTCTTTGACTGCGTTTACCTCTTTCTGGATATCCACTACAAAAACAGCAGCAGGTAAACGGTTCAGATCAGCGATAGACCCGAGGTTCTTTTCCAGTTTGGCACGCTGGCGGGTAACCTGCAGGCGTTCACGCTTTGCAAGAGTTTCAAAAGTGCCGTCTATCATCATTTTATCAATGGTGTTCATTTTTTTGACGGCTTTGCGAATGGTGGGAAAGTTGGTGAGCATTCCGCCCGGCCAGCGTTCCGTGACATAAGGCATGTTAATCTCTTTGGCGGCTTCTGCCACTATGTCTTTGGCTTGTTTCTTGGTGGCGACAAACAGGATTTTCCTGCCGGCTTTGGCCAGTTGTTTTGCAACACTGGCAGCTTCTTCTATTTTAACGATAGTTTTGTGCAGGTCAATGATATGGATCCCGTTTTTCTCCATGAATATATAAGGGGCCATTTTAGGATTCCACTTACGTTTGAGGTGGCCAAAATGTACTCCTGCATCAAGAAGTTCCTGGAAATTTGTTCTTGGCATTGTTATGGTTTTTAAAAATTAGTTTTTTTCTCTTTGTAGCAATTAAAGGGTAGTGTCGCTGACAATCCGCTTTAATTTTCCGCGGCAACCGAAACCACTGGCAGCAAATAATTGATCACAGTTGTTTTTACAGTTGACGTGCATTGGCAAACCAGCGAATTAACGTTTGCTGAATTGGAAGCGTTTACGTGCACCGGGCTTTCCGGGTTTCTTGCGTTCCACCGCGCGTGCATCGCGGGTGAGCATCCCGTTAGACTTGAGAACACCACGATAGGCTTCGGAATCAATTTTGCACAAGGCGCGGGCAATAGCCAGGCGTAAAGCCTCTGCCTGTCCCTTAACACCGCCTCCGTCCAGGATGACCTTGATGTCATACTGGGAGGTGGTTCCTGTCAGTTCCAGGGCCTGCCTGGCAATGTACTGGAGGGTGCCTTCCTTAAAATAGTCTTCAAAAGCACGATCATTGACAATGATGTTCCCTTTTCCGGTTTGAACGTAAATGCGAGCAACGGCTGATTTTCTTCTTCCAAGGGCGTTGATGACTTCCATGCTCTGTTTAGTTTTCGTTTAGATTGATAAGTTTTGGTTGCTGCGCCTGGTGAGGATGTTCCGGACCCTGATATACATACAGGTTGCGGAAAAGCTCAGAGCCGAGGCGAGTTTTGGGGAGCATGCCTTTTATGGCTTGTTCCACAAGGGCAAGCGGTTTACGCTTGAGCAGCTCTTTGGCTGTTTCACTGCGTTGACCGCCAGGGTATCCGGAGTGCCGGACATACGTTTTCTCGTCCAGTTTGTTCCCGGTCAGGCGGACCTTGTCTGCATTGATGATAATGACGTTATCACCACAGTCCACGTGGGGGGTAAAATTGGGTTTGTGCTTGCCCCGCAACAAAGTGGCTGCTTTGACGGCAAGACGTCCCAACACCTGATCGGTAGCGTCCAATACCACCCACTCTTTGGTAACAGAGGCTTTATTGGCGCTTACGGTCTTGTAGGATAATGTGTTCACCTGGTTGATTTTTAGAATAATTGTATAATAAAATTGCAATCCCTGAATTTAAAGGGGCTGCAAAGATACTACTTTTTTCCAGAAATCAAAGCGATAATATGTAAGCAATATCCACCCAGCGTTTGTTTATTGCACTATGCCGTGAATAAGCTTCCTGGAAAGGAGTGAACACCGTCTGGTTGTTGACCTGCCCGACCATCACCCCTGTTTTTCCTTCCAGCAGGGCGACTACGGCATCATGTCCCAGGATGCTGGCCAGTATGCGGTCGTTGGCAGTGGGGGAGCCGCCCCTTTGCACATGGCCCAGCGTGGTGACCCGGGTTTCGTATGCGGGAAGCCGTTCTTTGACTTTGGCCGCTACCTGGGTTGCACTGCCCTGCTCATGACCTTCTGCCACGATGATAATACCGGAAGTCTTGTTTTTACGGCGTTCCAGTTCCAGGTATTCACAGAGTTTGTCTATGTCTGTCTGAAGCTCGGGGATAAGGGTTGCTTCTGCCCCGGTCGAAATGGAGGTGCTCAGTGCTATGAATCCCGCATCCCGGCCCATTACCTCGACAAAGAACACCATGTTGTGCGAGTCTGCCGTGTCGCGTAATTTATCCACGGCCTGTACGGCTGTGTTGACTGCGGTATCAAATCCTATGGTGTAATCGGTGCCATATATGTCGTTGTCTATGGTACCGGGGATCCCTACAACAGGGAGTCCAAATTCATTGACAAGCAGCTCGGCACCCCTGAAGGAACCATCTCCGCCTATGACGACCAGGGAATCGATTCCCTGTTGCTGCATGTTCTGCCATGCGACAGAACGTGTTTCTGCGGATTTGAACTCGGGACAGCGTGAAGATTTAAGGAAAGTGCCCCCCAGTGATATCTTCTGGGCAACTGAATGGTTTTGCAGCGGTATGAACAGGTTTTGCAAAAGGCCGGTGAATCCGCGCTGTATCCCGACAACACTGCATCCGTGATATGTGGATGTCCTTACAACGGCCCTTATGGCGGCATTCATTCCGGGAGCGTCTCCTCCGGATGTGAGGACTCCTATTGTTTTGATATTTTTCATACGACTGCAAAAGTAGAAAAAATTATCTTTGTCATATGAAGATCGCAACAATTGACCTGGGGAAAGAACCGCTTTTCCTTGCCCCGATGGAAGATGTGACAGATGCTTCGTTCCGTTTTGTGTGCAAGGAATACGGGGCAGACATGATGTATACCGAATTTGTTTCGGCAGACGGCCTGATACGTGATGCATACAAAAGCCGTGACAAACTGTTGATATCGGACAGTGAAAGACCCATAGGGATACAAATATACGGACACGTTCCGGATGTGTTGCTACAGGCTGCCCGCATTGCAGAGGAAGCAGCCCCGGATGTGATAGATATCAATTTTGGCTGCCCCAAGCACAAGATCGCCCGGCGGGGGGCGGGCTGCGGGTGGCTCCGCGATCCTGAAGGCATGGTGGATATTACCAGGCGCCTGGTGCAGTCGGTGAAAGTCCCCGTAACGGTCAAGACCCGCCTGGGTTGGGACCATGAATCGGTCATCATTGAAGACCTTGCCGAGGCTTTGCAGGACGCAGGCATCGCCGCCCTCACCATTCATGGAAGGACTGGCACGCAGATGTACAAGGGGGAGGCGGACTGGGCACCCATTGGCGCCGTGAAGGCCAATCCACGCATGCACATACCCGTCATCGGGAACGGGGATATCTGCACGCCCCTGCAGGCCCGGGAGGCTTTTGACAGGTATGGTGTGGATGGCATCATGATTGGCCGGGCCAGTTTCGGGCATCCCTGGCTATTCCGGGAGATCCGCCATTATCTGCAGACCGGCGAACTGCTTCCGCCAATGGGCGTGAGCGAGCGCGTGGCACTGGCTAAACGGCATCTTGCCAGGTCTCTGGAAGTGAAAGGGGAAAGGGTGGGAGTGCTGGAAATGCGGCGCCATCTGAACAGTTATTTCAAAGGCCTGTCCGATTTCAAACCGGTCCGGTTGCAGCTGGTAACGGAAAACGATCCGCAGGCGTTGTTCGGCATCCTGGATACTATTGCAGAAAAATGGGGATGACAGGATCATACCTTCAATGGCTTTCACCCTATGCATGGGTATTGGCCCTGAGACACCTGCTTTACGATAGGGGGCTCTTCCGGTCCTATGCCTTTGATGTCCCTGTCATCTGTGTGGGCAATATCACCGCTGGAGGGACGGGCAAGACACCCATGACAGAATACCTTGCAGGGAGGTTGCTGGAAAAGGGCAAACAGCCCCTGGTCCTGTCCAGGGGCTATGGCCGTAAAACCCGTGGATTCCGTTATGTGGAACTAAACGCGTCCAGCATGGAAACAGGTGATGAGCCCCTACAGATCAAAAGACAGGTTCCCGGGGCGGTAGTGGCCGTTTGTGAAGACCGGGCAGAGGGGATCAGGCGCCTGGTGGTAGATCATCCGCACGACCCCTGGATCATCCTGGATGATGCATTCCAGCACAGGCGGATACGGGCCGGGAAAAACATACTCATGTCGGATCATGCAAGGCCTTTTGCACGGGATATCCTGCTGCCCTTTGGCCGGTTACGGGACCTGCCGTCTGCAGCAGGCAGGGCAGATTGCATCGTCTATACACACTGTCCGGGATCCATGGCCGGATGTGAAAAAATCGGGGACCGGCACACAGGTATTCCTGTTTTCTACACCTTTATGTCGTATGGGTCGCTGCTTCCCCTGCACAATCCCCGGACCTTGCCGCATGCAGGTTCTCCTGTGCTGCTGGTGACAGGCATTGCCAATGCCCGAGCGCTGAAGGAGCATGTACAGCAACACTTTCTCCTGGCACGCCATCTGGAATTTCCGGATCACCACAGATTTACCGGTAAAGATATTGCCCGCATGCTTGAGCTGCTAGACAGGAATCCGTCCTGGCAATTGATCACTACAGCCAAGGATGCCGTGCGTCTGGCCGGGAGCGGGATCCCGGGATGGGTCATTCCTGTGCGGATATCTTTTTTTCCCGGTGAAAGCGAAGACGCTTTTTTTCACCTGGTGACAGGGTTACGCTGATTTGCACGTCATTTGCCCGTACCAGATAGGTCCCGCCATCGGGCGCTTCAAGGATGACTTTTTTCACTTTTCCGTTCTTCCACCAGCAGGATACGACTGCATTCCCCTGTGCTTTCATCCCTTTGAAAAAACCGCCGGACCAGATCCCGGGCAGGGCCGGCAACAGGTCGATGAAACCGCTGTGGCTTTGCAGCAGCATTTCTGTAATTCCCGAGGCCCCTCCGAAATTGCCGTCTATCTGGAACGGCGGATGGGTACAGAAAAGATTGGGATAGGTGCTTTCCGGAGCCAGCAGGTTCCTCAGCAGGCGATGGGCCCGGTCTCCGTCACCCAGGCGGGCCCAGAAATTGATTTTCCAGGCGCGTGACCAGCCTGTTCCCCCGTCCCCGCGACGTTCCAGGGTGGCCCTGCAGGCATTGGCAAGATCGGGTGTGGTCTCAGGGGTAATCTGGTTTCCGGGGTGCAGTCCGTAAAGATGTGACACGTGGCGGTGTTGCGGCTCTGTCTCCCGGTAATCTTCCAGCCATTCCTGCAGGTATCCATCCGGGCTGATCTTGTGGGGGGGCAGGTCTTCCAGGGCCTCCCTGAGCCTTTCACGGAACCCCGGGTCAAGGTCCAGCACTTCCGAAGCCTTGATGGTGTTGGTGTACAATTCCCTGACCAGCTGGTTGTCCATGGTGGACCCCATGCAAACGCTAGCTCTTGTGATCCCGTCGGGCATGAAAAATTCATTTTCGGGCGAAGTGGTGGGTGCAGTGACCAGCCATCCTTGGGAAGGTTCGCGGATCATGGAGGAGAGAAAAAATTCGCAAGCCCCTTTCATCACCGGATAGACCTCCTGGAGGTATTCCTTGTCCGGATTGTACAGGTAATGGGTCCACAAGTGCTGGCACAACCAGGCGCCTCCGGTATTGGTCGCACCCCAGGAAGGATGTTCCCCGGGGGCGGTGAAATGCCAGGGATTGCAGATCACATGTGCTGTCCAGCCATCGGCTCCGTAAAATAACCTTGCGGTGGTCTGCCCGGAAGGCACTATGGCTTTGGTAAAGTCAATCAGCGGCAGGTGCAACTCGGCAAGGTTCCCCGGCTCGGCCAGCCAGTGGTTCATTTGCAGGTTTATGTTCAGGTGGTAGTCCCCGTTCCAGGGTGTCTGGATGGAGTTGGCCCAGAGGCCCTGCAGGTTGGGGGGAAGCTGTCCCGGACGGGTAGAGGAGATGAGCAGGTAACGTCCAAATTGATAATAGAGGGCATCCAGGCCCGGGTCGGGTTGATCCTGGTAGGCGGCCAGCCTCAGATCCGTGGGCAGGGGTGAGGCGTTTTTCTGTGGCCCGAGATGGAGGTAGACCCTTTCGAAAAGAGACTGGTAAGCTCTTTTGTGTTTTTTACGTAAATGCCTGTATTTGACGGCCAGGGCTTTTTCCAGCAGGGTGTCGCAGTGGATTTCGGGGTCTGCATGAAAATAACTGGTGGCAGCAGACACGATCAGGGTTGCCTTACGCACGCCATCAAGCACAATGCTGTCTCCTTCAAAGCGTACACGGCCCCCGGAGTGGTTCACACCCACTTTCACCACGTAACGCATGCCATCCTGTCCTTCCACCCCGCTGCTGAGGACGCCCTGCATGACAAGGCGGTCGTTTTCCATGGCTGTGGCAAACCGTTCCGGACGGTCCAGGCGGATGACAGTATGGGATTTTCTTCCGGGTTTAATCCTGACCACACCCACGTCATGGCTAAAGGAAGTGAAATATTCCCGCCTGTTTCCTTTATACCCGGTGCGGGCTATGGCTTTTTCCAGGTCCAGGTTCCTGCGGTAATTCTTTTCAGGCTTGCTCTTATCATTGAATTCCAACCGGAGATTTCCCAGTACCTGGTAACAGCCAAAGGGAACACCGGCCCCCCCTCCGCGTCCTGATCCTTCCCCGCCGCATACAAATGTTTCATACATCAGCTCCTGTGCCAGGTGGTTTTTTCCTTCCAGCAACAATGCGCGTATGCGGGGCAGGGATTCCAGGGCAGCCGGATTGGTCGCGTCCTGCTCCGACCCGGACCACAAGGTGATCTCATTGAGAACTATGGTTTCCTGCAGGGGATTCCCGTCGGGCATCATGCCCAGGCGCCCGTTGCCCAGGGGCAGGGTGGCCTCCCATATTTCAGCAGGCTTGTCATACCACAACTGCAACCCGGAATCACCGCTGCAGCCTGAAAGAACAAATAGCCACAAAAGCAGGATGGACTTATTCTTCATAATTGAATCCGGATAATGCAACAATAGGTTTTTCCCCCCTTGTATCCTGGTTTTTCAGGGTCATGGTGATGGTCCTGGACTCGCCTGGCATCAGAGAAACGTAATTGTCGCTGAAGAACACGGGAAGGATCCTTTCACCGTTCTTGTTGCCGGTCACTTTCAGGCGCACCATCAGGCAAGGGGTCTCTGAGGTGTTCACCAGGGTGGTGGTCAATTTCCACTGGTCTCCGGCTTTTTCACGTTTTGTTTTGCTGTCCAGACTGACTTTGGGAAGGTTGTGCAGGGCTTTCAGGTTTCCTTCCTCGAGCCCCCTCCAGTAAAAGTTTTCAGAAAGGATGCGATCATTCCCATATAGAGTGAGCTTTATGAAATGCACATCGCTCAGGGTTTGTGGAAACTCCAGGCGGAAGCATTTTACGGTGCTGTCCTCATTACTGTTCACCAGCGTGTCTTTTTCCCATTGAACGGAACCATCGGTATTGATTATTTGGGCATGGGCCCTGATACCTTCATGCAATCCGGCGTGCAGGTTGACCACCTCTATGTCATGGTATACAGGGTTCCATTGAATATGAAGCGGTTCCGAGGCTTTTTTGCAGCCAAAGTAGGCTGCCGTGGGGTCAAAGAAATAATCGTAAGTCTGCCATACCATGGAAGGCCAGGCCGGGTGGCTCATCCACAATAACATGCCGCGCCTGAACTCGCTCCTTCCCTCAAATATGCCCCTGTAACCATCGTAATTGATCCATTGGGCATATTGGCTGAACTGTTCCGCGTTTTCTGAAGGACCAAAGGCTTTTTCCACCATTTCCAGATACGATGCGGCTCCCTGGGCTCCTTCCAGGCAGAAATCATGCAGTCCCCACATATCGTTGTGTGGCCACAAGTGTTCCTCCGGGATGGTCTGCAGGATACTTTCGTAATTCATGACGTTTGGCATGCCCCGTTCACTGTGCATGCGGTCTTTACCGTACAGCAGGTAATAATCCCGCACCGGGAGGGCCCGGTAAGGACCTCCCCCGCTGACCACGCCTTCCGAGGAGTGGGAGATGTAATGGATCCCGGGATGCAGTTGCGGGATCATTTCACGCAGGGCATCGTCCAGTTCTTTGGGAGGATATCCTTCGTTCCGGCCCACATATAGGGCAATACAGGGGTGGTTCCGGATGCGGCGGACCAAATCGTTGGCATTCTGCATGAACATTCTTGTGCTGACAGGGTCAGGGCCGTCCCAGGGATTGGCCAGCCAGAAGTCTTGCCAGACCATGATGCCGTGCCGGTCGCAGGCTTCATAAAATTCATCGTCCCCTGTCTGTCCCACCCAGTTTCGGATCATGGTGAAATTCATATCGGCATGGTATGCCACGGCTATATCGTATTCCCTGGCCCTGTAGTTGAGGTTGGATTCGGAGAAGCCCCAGTTGCCACCGCGTCCTATGAAACGGCGCCCGTTTATGTACAGGGAAAGGATCCCGTTGTTTTCATCAAAGTCTACCTGTCTCACGCCGGAAAGGAATGAAAGGCTGTCGGAAACAGTTCCCCCGATATTGAAAGTCATGTCAACAGGATACAGGTTGGGGGCCCCATACCCTTTTGGCCACCATAACCTGGGGTTTTCAAGGCTTATCTCCGTGGAAACGGTACGGATCTCTCCCGGCTCCAGCCCTACCTCCAGATTGAAAGGAATGTGGCCGTAGGAACCTTCCAGGGTTCCCAGGAGAAATATTTCCTTATGATTTTGCAATGTGGCTTCTATGCGGATGGTAGCCCGGGTGGTGTCGGGCAGGGGCAGGAACGTTTGCACAAAGGGATCTTCAATGCTTACAGATCCTGTTGTAGTCAGGAACACATCATTCCAGATACCCATGTTTCTTCCACGGATGGTCGGTATCCAGTCCCAGCCCACAGAGGCATGGAATGTGGGATTGTCAGCCCCCAGGACGCCTCCGTTCTGGTCGGGGCTCACTGCGTTCTGCTCCTTGACCGCCCCAAAGTTCCTGTTGTCTATTATGGTCACAGCCAACACATTGGATGCTCCTGGAATGATCTTGTTAGTGATATTGAATTTTGCCCGTGTAAAGGCCCCGTTTATCCTTCCAATACGTTCCCCGTTCAGGAATACAACAGCTACCCAGTTGATCCCGTCAAAATGCAGGAACAGCTCATCCTTCTTGAAATCCTCGGGAACGAAAAATTCGGTCCGGTACCAGAAGTCTTCACGGAAAAAAGATTCGGAGATCTGCAGCTGGTTGTCACCATAGTTCGGATCCGGAAGGGCCCCCATGTTCAGGTAGCTTGAAAGCACTGTCCCCGGTACGGTGGCTATGGGCCACGTTTCCGCTCCCTGGTAATCTTTTCGTGAAATGACATAACCTTTTTCCGGAACAAGGGACAGTCGCTGCAACCTCCAGTCACCTCCATTGAGGGTGATTCGGTCCGGGGTGGGGAGTTCCCTGGGTTTGGGCACTGCCCTGAGGGCCCCGGTTCCAAAAGCTTCCAGTTCGCTCATTATGTAGCGTTTACCGTTTGCAGATGATTCCATGTTCACTTTAAGGTACCGGCCCCGGGCAGGAGTATCCAGGGTGATGATATCTACGGAATCATCTGTGCCCGGCAATTGCGCAACCACATCCCATTTTTCCTTATCACCCGATACTTCAATGGTTCCGGCAACTGCTTTGTTGATCCAATGCAGGGCCACACTGTCTATGACCGAAGGGGCACCGAAATCGACCATCAACCACTCCCTGCCTGTCCCGGCACTCATCCAGGCACTTTTGAAATCAATAGATGGAGTGATGACCAACAATTGACTTTTCCTATAAAAATCCCAATCCGAAAAAGCCCAATCTTTGGCTCCCGGTACGCGGAAAGCCACTTTATAAAAGCGGTATTGGACCGGTTCGTTGAATGGGTATGACTGCCTGATGTTGCGTTCCGATGCCGGGGGTGCATAAGAAAAAGTGAAAGAGGGTTGCGGACCCTGAGGGGCCGCGGGTTTGAGCAAGTGGGCCCATTGGGCATAGGGATTCGGCTTTTCAGTTCCCGGGAAACCCCATCCCTGTTCTTTTTTGATCAGTTCCCATGATTCCCCGTCCATGGATGCATATAAGGCTACCTGGTAATTTCCGGCCTTTTCCTTGTTGTAGGTCACAGAACCGATCAGTTCCATGGAGGTGACAACAGGTACGCTTCCTGACAACTCCAGCTGTATGAACACTTCTTCTCCCGACATCCTGTATTTGGAATCCGGCTTACCGTCAAAAAGCCACTCTTTTTCCCGTTTTTGCAGATCACCCTTATGACAGCTCACATTGATCCACGAGGGGGGTGTCGCAGATTTTATCCCGTCGGATACCAGCTGTCCTGTGAGGTTATAATCGTAAGAAGAGGAATGAATGGTCATTCGGTTCAGGGCAATGTTCCTGTAATTCTCCTTATCTGCTGACAGTACAGGAGCATTATCCTGGGCCGGATCACCCGGGTAGTTGCCCGGTTTTTTGGTATATGTGGTGTCTGGTTCACATCCGGCCATGACCAAAACCAATAATCCCAAAAGGGCAGAGACATATAACTTCATAACGTACGATGACTTGAATGACATAAATTATGTAAAGTTATCTAAAAATGAAGAAAGACAAAATACCTATCTTAGTGAAAATATTACCTGAATGAAAAAAACATTTCCAGGAACGGCGGCTTTCCTCGCAGGCGCAGTTGTTCTAATTACTTCCTGCGGCAGATCATTCACGCAATATGTCAATCCATTGATTGGCAGCGGAGGGCACGGTCACGTGTTTGTCGGCGCCGGTGTTCCTTTTGGCATGGTCCAGGCCGGTCCCGTGCAATAC
>ERZ1026800.1769-NODE-1769-length-13047-cov-3.788854_pt1 | contig 13047 bp, 7 predicted proteins | sample MGYA00520873_ERZ1026800 | MGnify/ENA primary metagenome ERZ1026800 (study PRJEB33270, sample SAMEA104284475) | anaerobic digester metagenome | biome: Anaerobic digester microbiome; feature: mesophilic sludge digester; material: Anaerobic digester biomass | place...
CTGATGAGGTTGCCGGTTGCTGTGCAAACACTTGATAACGCAGTAAAGTTTCCTCGGGCTGCGCAGGTAATTTTAACTGCCAACGTTGCAGCCAGTCCCAGCTGAGTGTATCCCAGTATAGATCGGCTTTTGTAAAGGGAATTTCAAGGCTCGTGCGCCAATCATCCAATGTATATTGCAAAAGGACGCTTTGTGCCGCGGTTTCGGTTGAAGTCGTCGCCACAAGTTGGACTTGCTCATCCGGCTTAGGCTGGAGCGGACGTTTTTGCCCATAATGATGTACACCCGTGTTTCGTTTGCGTTGGTAGGCAGCGCCGATAGTAGGGTCGTCTAAGTCTCCGAAGGTATGATCGCGTAAAGATTCAAAAAGGTAACTTTGCATCGAAAAAAACCAAACTCTTTTTATTTTTAGTCTCAATTGTACGCGAATTACCCCAGAAGAATTGGGATTTACACAACATTCTGGGATGTAAAAAGAGCCCGCCTATAAAGCGGGCTCTAAGCGTAAAGCTAATAGCAATGCTTACTTAAGCAATAGAGGTAGGTAGATAGCGTGGGCGGGTTTAACCACAATCGTCACAACAGCTTCATCCACGAAAGCAGACAAAGTACTTATACGAGGTGTGGCGATCATATAGTAAACAAAACTATCCGTGCCAAAGAAGCCAGCCTCAGGAATATACGTGAAGGACCCATCTTCATTCAAGACGATGCTGCCATGCAATGGGGCAGTCTTCAGGTCAGCCTTAAGATTATCCGTTGGGTCAGGATCGACGTCATTCCCTAGGACGCCTGGAGCTGGAACATTGAGGGATGTGTCCTGATCCGTCTCATAGAAGTCGTCCATAGCAACCGGACTATCATTTACATTACGAATGTTGATGGTAACCGTAGCCGGCTCTGAATCTCCATACCCGTCATTGGCTACATAAGTGAAGGTGTCTTCACCATAGTAATCAGGCTCAGGTGTGTAGACAAACGAACCATCCGACGCCAATGTCAACGTGCCATGCTCTACATCATCAACCAGGGAAGCAGTGAGAGGATCATCCTCATCATCGGTATCATTAGTCAAGACTCCCGGAGCAGCCACGGTCAAAGTCTGTTCCTCAATAGCTTGATACATATCATCAACCGCTACAGGTGTAATGTCAACAGCAAATTTTGCTTCTGCATATTCTTCAGCAGTGAAATCTGAATCTGTATCATGAATTGCTTCATTTACAATCCAGCCATGTTCAGCATCCTCATCTACCACTACCTGGAAGGTAATCGTGTGCACTGGCGGAACCAATACGTAGTCGAAGCAGATGGCAGAACCGTTTTCAATGGCGAGAGCCGGATCGTTGTAACTCACCAGTGTGCCCACGGTGCCATCAGCGTTTTCCACACCAATCGTAGCAGAAGCGCTGCTGAGGAAGCCGGGTTGAATGTTATCGAAAGCGAAGACAATCTCGTACATACCTGGGGCGTCATCAGGCTGCAGGAAGTAGCCAATTTCAACGTCCATGGTAACGCTGGTATCGCTATCATAGAAGAAAATATCGTCATACTCGATTGTCGCAAAGGATGCACCATCACCAACCAGGGTTACACCCTTATTTGTAGTTGCGTCATATTGCACCTCAAGATCATCCCAGAAGGCAGCCAAAACGTTGTTGGGGTCGGTTGGGTCAGGGATTTCCTGATTGATGTAATCTACATCTTCAAAGGCGAATCCAGCATAGCCGTCATCGGTAAAGTGCATGCCGGTATAGTCGACACCATAGTAATTGAAGGCTGGATAGGTAGCAAAGGTCGAGTACCAGAAACTATCACCGGAAATGCTTGAATTTGTGGAGAAACCGTAGGCGGTCGTCTTCCAATCCAAATAGTCGTCAGCAGGATTGCCATCTATCTCGATCGCCAATGTACAAGCCGGGTCTGCAGCACTGGTAGTCCAATCATAGGCGTAATGTGCCGGCTCGATCGTGCCCGTCCAGGTAATTGCATTGGTCGCAGAATCGTAGACCGCGCCGCCAGTTGCAGAATCGGGCACATAGGTCACGCCCTCAGGCAGCAAATCATTTATCGCGTATTCGGTTGGATCGGTAGCAAAATTGGTGACCTCTATGGTATAGGTAATCACATCGCCTACGGTCGCCGTTTCTACATCCGCAGTCTTCACCACATCATCCACACCCCGTTTAACATCTATCTGCGTGAGGCCAATTTCAGTTTCGTACTCTGCATCGGCATACACATCGATCAAGCCATACAAGCGGTCGCCTGCTTCGGTGTCAATGTCGTGCCAGAGGATATCGAGTGTGAAAGGTTCACCCGCGGGGTTGGTTTCCGGTCCGAGTACCGTCATCGTAGCTGGGTCAGCTGGTTCGTAAGGCACATTACCGATGGTGAGGGTGATATCATCCAACGGCGCACCCGAACCTTGCCAGTTCTGCACCAAAATCCAGACATCATAGAACGGAACTGGGAAGCCCCACTCACTCAAATACTCAAAAGCTGTGGCTGTGGCGCTGTACCCATATTCCTCATCGGCTGAGGGCAGGCCGTCGCCATTCACATCAAAGCCCCAGAACATGTCTAAGTCTATCGCCGTGGTGGCTGTAATTTCTGCCACCAAGCGGGCAGCACCTGCATCCATGGGGACGACGGTGTACCAAACTTTGTCGAGATTATCGTATGGGTCGCCATTGGTTGGGTCCTGTGCTAATTGGATTTCATTTTTCACACCCATCACGAAGCCGTAGGTATCCACGGTTAGGTCGGTAATTTCAACTGCTTTCAGGTCAATCAGTGTGCCGCTATCCGCATCGCGGTGTGAATCAAACTTAGTCATGTCCGGTAAGTTGCCCGTGGTTGGTAACACCGCTACAGGGATAGCCACATCAGAGATAGGAGCACCGGCAGCTACATTGGATACCATTACATCGTCAATCCACCAACTATCAGCACAATTACCGGTGTACTTAAAGGCAACATAAACGCTCTGCTCAGCGTAAGTGCTCAAGTCGATTAAAGTTGGGTTTGCCGTCCAGGCATCTTCAGGCGGTGCAGAAAGCGCTGCCACTTCGACGAAATCACCATCGGCAGGAACCGCACTTCCCGTAGAAACCATAATCCCATGATATTCAATATCACCGGTGTAATCACCATTCTCAAAGAAACTTAATGTCGTAAATCCACTTGAAGGTATGGCAATTTGTGGCGTAACTAGCCATCCTTCCTGGTCAGCTGAACAATTGTAAGCATGCTTAGCCGCAGCAGGGGTGCTATAGAACCGTGTTGTATCGCGAGCCCAAGTGGATCCAGCTCCATCGACGTTGTATACTGCCCAATCTACAGGTGGGAAAGTGGTATCAGCAAAGTCTTGTTGAAGGAGTATAACTGGATCTCCGCCTGGATGAAAACTCTCAGTATTGAATTCTATATTTCCAAACAGCCACTCATCAGTTGGCAAACCTTTCACATCAGCAGTAATCGTAATTTCCTGTGTGGCTCCCGGGGCAATGGTGAATGTGGCTGGGTCAACGGTAATCCAATCAGGAGCGCTCACCGTGTAGGTTGCGGAAAGACCTGCAACACTGGTAAAGGTGCGCGTCCAGGAGCACTCGCCGACACACTCGCTGTGATACAAGCTAGCCAGGTTCAGCGACCGGGGGTCACCTCCCAAGGCTGGATCAGCCGCTTCGTAGTTATCAATAGTTTCATCCATCACCAAGCCGGTCAGCCCAGCCAGTTCCAGTTGGATGCGTCCAGCACCGATGTCAAAGGGATCAGCATCAGTGGTCTTATCTTCCTTGAGCAATCCGTCATAACCGGTCAGCATCAATGCAGACTTAATTTCTGCTGGGGTCCAATCGGGATGCAGCGCTTTGAGCAAGGCGGCTGCGCCGGCATCGTGCGGACTAGACATAGAAGTGCCTTGATAGAGGTCAAATTCTGCTTCCTCATCGGGTTCGATAGTACCATCCGCTACGGCTGCCAAAATCTCTAAGCCCGGCGCGCTGACGTCCGGCTTGAGCACGTCAAAGGTTGTATTAGGTCCGCGAGAGCTGAAGTCTGCCATAATGTCGCCATAGTCATCGTCAACATAACGACCGTAAGCGGAAATGCTGACGGTCTCGTCAGTTGTCTCAGCAACCCAAGCAGCAATTTCGTCACCTACTGTGCCAGGGATATCTAGCATCACGGCTGGAATATGAGTTCCTGAGACGCTCATGGGACCTGGCGCACTTGCACTAGTAAAAATTAGTACACCGATTGCACCCGCCGCTTCGGCTTTGAGAATCTTATCGGTAAAGGTGCAGTTACCGCGCTTGATCAAAGCAATACTTCCAGTAAAGAATCCTGGTGGGTATGCGTTACAACCCAAGTCGTTTCCTGGATCTTCGCCAGAATAAATAACCGCTTTGTCGGTTAAGTCTTCCGTAAATGGAATTTCACCAGCTAAAGTTGTGATGCCTTGATAATCCTCATTGGAGAAATCCACGATGCTGGTGAACTTGCGGTTATGAGAAGAAGCCGCCGTACTGAGCAGCCAAGGCGAGCGATGCGCTACGGTTTCAGCAGCGGGTCCTTCATTGCCAGCAGAAGTGGAAACCACAATGCCGGCGTTTGTCGCTTCCAAAAACGCTAATTCTACTGGGTCATTATAAGGGTCTTCGCCGCCGGAAATGGAGTAGTTAATCACATCCACACCATCTTCGATGGCTTGCTGGACGGCTGCAACCGAGTCATCGCCGGCACATTGACCACCCGAAGGGGTCGGATAACATACATCATAGGAGATAATTTGCGCGTGCGGTGCCATACCGGAGATGGTAACTTCAGTTCCATAGAACTCAAGGTCAACGGTATTGCCGGCAACAGTACTGGCGGTATGGGAACCGTGTCCTTCGCTATCCTCTGGGGTGACAAAATCAGATGGAGCATCAGCGGTGTAGCTGTAGGCACCGACCACCTTATCATTGCAGGCATCAGCATAATCCGGATCATAAAAATCCCCATCAGGATCACATACGCCGAGGTAATTACCTGTCCATGAATATTCGAAACCGTCGGCGGGCTCATCGCTAAACGAGGGATGATCGAAATTGATGCCGGTATCAAGAATACCGACTAAAACGCCCTCCCCTTTTGTGCCAACCTCATCGGGAACGGCTGTGCCATCCCAGATTTCCGGCGCACCTAACCAGGCTGGGCCGGCATCGGTATCAAGCGTGTGAATAGTGTCCTTAAGGACTTTCTTGATGCCCGGCAAACCGCGCAAAGCTTCCGCTTCCTCAGGGGTAAGGTTAACCGAAACGCCGTTGAGGATCACATCATAGACGTAGTGAACCTCTAAGCTGCGGCCTATTGCTTTTTCTGCCTGAGCAAGAATAGCATTGCGCTTGGTCGCTAAGGTTGCTAAGTAGTTTTGGCTTTCGATGTTGTTGACATCAATGTCATGTGCCCCACCGGTCGCTTTTACCAATGAATCGCCCTCAAACAGGACTATATATCCGAGCGTGCCGTCTTTATTGACGACGTATTGTTCGAGGCTGGTTGCTTCCTCGGCTGTGAATTTATCAGGCGAGGTTGAGCCCGTCGGAACCAGATCGTTCCGGGAGGGCAGGCTGCCACGAGCTTCAACAGGTGTGGGCGCAATCGCCGCACTCACTGGAGAAACAACCATGGCAATAGCTATCATAATAGCTAAAGTCTTGACTGTTCTAGATTTCATAAGTTTGCCTCCAAATTTGTGAAAATGTGATGTGAACTGGATACGGTGCAAAAGGTATGGCTTGGCAAAGCCATTCCTTATGCTGGTGGGGAAAATTATTATGTTCTTCTATAATGAGCATCCTCCTGTTTCTTCATGAATTTTTAAACGAGATGCTGCTTGTTAAAGCGACAAAAGGGATTTTTTGTTGTGCTCGAAGTATACTCTATTTTAAGACGTTCTGCTTAGTTAACTTTTCTTTTCAATAATACGTTTATGCACCACAAGATTGTTGAAAAATAAACAGTCTCCAAGGTTGTTATATATATTCTAAGACTTAGCTATTAAGCTCTCTCAATAGGAACTATTCGAGTGTGAAATTTCAATCCCGCGGACGCACAGGAAGCGGGGTAGCAGAATCGCACTGGGGTTACGCTTCCCGTAGCTGTTGGAGGTATTGTGCACGGTCTGCTCGCGCGCCAGCCATTCCACGTTTTCACCGAAGAGATCCTCAAAAGTCTGTGTGATACGCACGTTATAAGGGACCTGCACGCTGCCATCTTTCTTGAGCAGCAGGTTACCAAAGCGGGAGCTGCCCGTAATCATCCCCGCCGAAGGATTGACGATGTTCATATAGTGTAAGTAAGGAATATAAAGGATATCCTCATCGCGCGGCATCGCCAGGAGTTCCTCTAACCCAGGCATCAAGCGCTCCCCTCCAGCCATAGACAAATTGAGGTGATCTACCGTGTGCCCGGTTGGCTGGGCGCCAAATTCATCAGCATCATCCTGCTCCCAAAAGAAAGCCTTAAAGATGCCGTTCTCAAAGAGTGGGAATTTGTGGCGCGGTAAGCCCATCAGGTCATGGCTGATGGGGAATGTCTCGCGGCGCTCGGGATCATCAATTAGGGTGAATAGTGTGGAAAAAACGCTCTGCCCTAACTTTTCCTCACTTAGGAAGGAATATCCGCGCTTCATCATGCCACCGTTAGGCCCAACCATGGCGAGCATGTCCAATACATCCCCAATCGCAGCCGGACCAAACACTACCGTATACTTGCCCAAAGGTAATTGCAGGGCTTGGTCGTGTTGGTAATGGTGCAGCATCAGCGCTAAGTCATTGTGTAAACGCTCAGGCGCCAAATCTACTTTTGCTTGGGCGGATTGTTGGGCATTCACTTCCCACTTGAGTTGTTGGTGTGCCAACACCACTTCAATTTGCGCATCGGTGCAAGCAAAATACTGAGTGTGTTCACTAGTGGTGCTGATTTGTGCTGTTGTGGTGATGCCGTTAGAGAAAATGCCAGATAATTTCACATCCTCGCTTTCTAAGCCTCGCGCCACTTGGTTGAAATATGCCAAGCGGTCAGCATTCGTCAGGCTCGCCAAGAAGGGGTCAAATGCCTGCATGTCAATCACATCCCGTTCATAGCGCGGAAGCGTTGGAGTATAAGTAAGCGGCTGCGCATGCTCCACCATCTCAGCAGCGATGTCAATGCCCTTCTTGATTGGTTCCAACTTTTCCGGGTCGGCGATCATGGAATAAGTGGCGCGTTTCTTGCCCTCATAAACATTGATTTCCAGGCGGATAAGGTGCTCATTCGTATTGAGGGAGATAGCCGAATTGGCAAAGCGCATCAGGTAGCTATCTTCCTCATGGTAAAAAATGGCTGCCTGCAAGCCTTTTTGCAGCGCATAAGCGCGTAATTCTTTGAGTAAGCTAATCACATTTTTTTCCATGGCTACTCTCCTACAGTCACATCATCAAAGCGGCAAACGGGCACGCCATGCCCTAATTGCATGATCTGGTTTGGCTGTCCTTTGCCACAGTTATTTACATATTCCACTTGCCACGTGCGCTCGTCGCCCACAGCTGTGAGCGAATTATAGAATTTGAGTGTATCGCCTTTATAGGTGGTGTTTTTGAGCACACCTTTTACCTCACCGTCTTCAACCAGCCAGCCGATGTCGGTGGCAAAGTGGAATTGCTCGCGGTTCGAACCGATTGACCAGCTCTTATCGCCATCCAGTATAACGCCGCGCTCCGTTTGCTTCACTATGTCATCTAAGTCCCCATCTGTACCTGGGTCTATATTGATATTGGTCATGCGCTCGATGGGCACACGATAGAACGATGTTGCTCGATTAGCGCCAGAACTTCCCTCAAAAATCTGGCGGCGGGCTTTAGCATTGGCTTCTTCGACCATCTGCCTGCCGGTAATCGCGCCTACAAGGATGCCTTTATCAATGAGAAGGTTGTTTTGCGCAGGAACGCCGTCATCATCGTAGCCAAAGCTGCCCGGAGAGTTTTCTAGCGTGGCATCTGCCCGTACCGTCAGTTTAGGTGAACCATAACGCAGGTTACCGAAATCTTCCAAGCGAACAAACGACCCGCCGGCAAAAGCCAATTCGTAGCCCAAGATACGGTCCAACTCCAAGGCATGCCCAATAGTCTCATGCGTCTGCAAGAACATGATGCCAGGCAGTAAGATCACCGAGCAGCGATCTTTGGGGCAGTCTTCCGCCACCAGGAGCTCGTTTAGCTCCCGAACAATACGCTCAGCCTGAGCAGTAAAGAACTCGGTATCGAGCGTTTCCCATCCGCGCGTTTTGCCTAGCCTGCCTGCCCGAAATTTACGCCTCTGCATCCCGCCATCTTTATCCATGCCCATCACCATGATCATGGGGAAGACATCGATTATCGTTTTTTCGATTTGACTGCCTTCCGAATCAAGGAAAATGATTTTCTTTTTGACAAATTCCACTGCAGTGATACGTTGTATTACACCGGGTTGGTTGAGAGCCGCATCCATCTGTTGCAGAAAAGCAACTTTATCAGCCATGGGCACGGTAAATGGATCGATAGCATTAGGGCTAGAAAAAGAGGCTTGCAGGGCGTCTTTCTCAGCCAGGCGTACCGGGAAGGTTACTCTTTCGGCAGCTACACGTGCGTTATCGTATGCTTTATCAAAGATATCCCCAAGGTTGCTTATGCTGGAAGAGGCAGAGAAACCCCAAGCTCCTCGGTAGAGCACTCGCACCCCCACCCCACTTTCAGAGGATGCATTAAGTGCTTTAAGGTTTCCATTCCACATGACTAAAGAGTTGGATTCTTCAAAAGGATACCAACGTGCATCGACATAAGTAGCGCCTTTAGCCATGGTCTGATCGATAAATTGTTTGAGTTCTCGTTCCATTGTGTACTCCTTTGGATTGGTCGATTGCCTTCCCCATTATAATGATGAAAACAGCAAAACCGGCAAATTTGCTGCAAACACGCAGTTTGTGTGCCACAAAGAAGTGGAAAGTGATTCACTTGCAAAAGAACAATTGAAGCAGAGGTAGAAATGTTTGCTGATCCTAAAGGTCCGATTACCCACTTTGAATGGGCAACTTTTACAATCGATGGCCAAATACACAGCCCAGAAAAAGGAGTTGGCAAGGACATTTTCCTTTCTCCAGAAGGTGTAAGCGCTTGGCACGAGCGCAAAGGACATAAGCTGAAAGCCGGCATGGTTAGGCGGGCACTGGCGCTCAAGCCAGAGGTACTGATTATCGGTAATGGGGTCGAGGGTGCTTTAGAAATCGGTAAGAAAGCTCGGAAAGAGATTGAAGACGCAGGCGTAAAGCTTATAGTTTTGCGCACGCCAGAAGCTTGCCGAGAATACAACCGACTTTACCACCAGGGTAAGCGCGTAATCCTCTTGGCACATGGAACCTGCTAGCACGACGAGTTGTACAGCCAGTGAGATTACGCCACTAACAAGGCTAAGTTGGATCTGGAACTATTTCAGAACTTTATCCGTTAATAGCTATATACTTACACTCCTAAGAAGAGGATGCCATGGCCGAAACTGAACAGGAAAATAAAGCACGCCCATTTCACTTTTTACGCTGGAACTGGTTGCTCGAAATCTTAATTCACCCGCGTAAGACGATCTCCAAAATCTTAGCTGAAGAGAAAGCGAATTGGCAGACACCACTATTGATCATTACCGTTTTGGTTATATTAGCGGTTGTCGTTGAAGCGCCTATTCAGAGAGTCATTATCCAGTCTGGTGCAGAAATTCCTGAGAACTTCCAATATTGGTCAACAGAAGAGCAAAATGCCTTTATGCAATCCCAAGCCATGCAGACTTCACCGCTTTTTCTGTATGTTTTTCCTATATTGACCCGTATAGCAGGCTTCTGGTTGATTTGGTTTCTCCTGAGCAGCATTCTACATCTCTCCATCACACTTTTTGGAAGCCGCAGCAGCCGGCAGCAAGTGAGTAATCTGGTAGCTTGGACTATGACGCCTCTTGCTTTACGATTGCTGGTAGAGATAATAGCGGTACTAACCACACATAGCCTTATCGAAAATCGCGGTCTATCTTCATTAATTGCAGCTGACGCTGAAGGCTTCAGTGTTTTTCTGCGCGGCATACTGGCGAATATCGATCTGTATTACGTCTGGCATGTAATTCTGCTATTAGTAGGCGCTGTGCCGCTTTCTGGTCTTTCGAAATCTAAGGCTAACGAAGCCACACTGATTGCAGCCATTACCATGTTGCTGTTGATGGCTGTGCCCGCGTTACTTTCTTCAGTATTAAGCAGCCTTTCGACTTCAAGTGGTTTTTACTTCTTCTAACATGGACGCGAATATGGAAAATGGATTTATCCAGACACAAGATTTAAAAAAGTACTACCGGATGAATACAGTTGGCGTGAAAGCTCTGGATGGTATTACCATCGAAATTCCCAAAGGAGCTTTTGCCGTCATCATGGGTCCATCTGGATCGGGAAAAAGCACGCTGCTCAACTTAATCGGAGGTCTGGATTGGCCTACCTCCGGTTCGATTTTTGTGGATGGTGAGGAAATAGAAGCTCTTGATGAAACAGAACTTGCTGCTTATCGGCGCAATAAAGTTGGTTTCGTTTTCCAATCGTTCAATCTCATCTCTTCTATGAGCGCAGAGGAAAATGTAGGGTTCCCGCTACGCTTTGCTGGAGTGCAGGCAGCACAGCGCAAACAGCGCGCCCGCGAAAAGTTAGAAGAAGTCGGGCTCGCCGATCGCATGACGCATAAGCCTACGGAGCTTTCCGGCGGGGAACAACAACGCGTAGCGATCGCGCGTGCACTCATCAATAACCCGGTGCTTATCCTCGCCGATGAGCCTACAGGCAATCTGGATACAACCAGCGGGCTTTCCATTATGCACACTTTGGCTGATTTACAGAAAAGCGGGAAGACTATCATGGTAGCAACACACGACCCTCGCATGCTTTCTTTTGCCACACAGACGATTTACCTGCTGGATGGGAAGGAAGTCAGTGAGGAGGTATATCATCAAACGATTGAACAACTTTCTTGGGAAGGCACAAATTAAGATGAAAAAATCTACAACAACTATTCTGCTTGTATCTTTAATCATTGTAGTGCTGGGAGCTTTTAGCATTAACCTACCAGCTGCAGCACAAACACCTCAAGACACAACTACACCTCAGCCGAACCTGACGCAACCTCTGCTATATATTGAGTCTTATTCTCCCGGTCCTAATGACGGCGTTTCGCCTTGGGCGCCTTTCAATTTCACTTTTGTCCTGGCTAACAATAGCGATTCCGTTGCGCATAATGTGGTGATGACTTTCACCAGTGAGGATTTTATCCCTCTCGATGGCGGTGTTTTTACGCTCAACAATATTTCCAAAGGAGACCGACCAGGAGCAACCCTGCGATTCCGCGTCAGCGACTACAGCACATGGAAGTATTCTGGGGTGATCAATGCGAACGTCGCTTACACTGACGAAGCGGGCACGCCTTACACCACCAGCTTTATTTTCTATATTGCCATCGCACAGTCTGCGAGTGGCAGCGCCACCCAGACCCCTACGCCTGGTTCTGAAAACAAACCCCAGCTGGTTATCTCCAAATACAGCACTGATCTTGATCCCTTGCAACCTGGGAGTGCCTTTAAATTGTCCTTGACGATTGCCAACGTTGGTACTACTAACGCAAAGAATGTTTCTCTCGTTTACGGTGGTGGGTCTGGGCAGCTGCCTAACGAGCAGGGCACTCCCCAAGCCGGCGTTTCAGGATCCACAGCCGACTTTGCCAACTTTGCCCCGGTAGGCAGCTCAAATATTGTCCTGCTGGGTGACCTAGCGATGGGTTCTCAGATTGAGACTGAGCAAGAGTTTGTAGTTAACGTAAGCACAGTACCCGGTGCATATCCTCTAAAAATCTCGCTAGTTTCCTACACAGAAAATGGCTTGCGCGTCATCGACGATCAAGCGATCACGCTGCTCGTCTACTCGCTACCACAGCTGGAAATCAGCTTTTACCGCGACCCAGGCATGTTCTTCAACGGAACACCTACAACCCTGCCCCTCCAGATCACGAACCTTTCTCGAAAGTCAACAGTATTGGGCAATATGACGGTGACCACCGATTCCGGGGAGATCATGAACGGCACATCGCTGGTAGGCAACCTCGATCCGGGAGGCTACTACACGCTCGATGCGATGTATACCCCCTTCATGGAAGGCAAAGCCAAGATTAACATCACAATCAACTATACCGATGATTTCAACCAATTGCGCACGTATGAATCCAGCATGGAGATCGAAGTGCAGCCGGCTATGGCTATCCCCGAGGAACCTATACCTGGTACTCCAGAGATGCCGACCGAGCCGGAACAACCTACAGGATTTTTTGCCAAAATTTGGAATGCCATCAAGGGCTTTTTGGGCATTGGTACCAGCAGCGAGTCTGCTCCCGAAGGCGTTCCCTCTGGCGGAGAGGAAACCATGCCACCCGGAGGAGAAATCATTGTGCCACAAAAATAGCATGGTTTTAGGGATATCTTTAAGTAAAAATCAACTGAAGGACAAGTTATGCGATTTTCAGATCTGGTAAGTTTGATCGTAGCAAACCTCAGCCGGCGCAAAGGGCGGGTGTTGCTCACTGCAATTGGTGTAATGATTGGCACAGCCGCTGTAGTAACCTTAGTTTCTTTAGGTGCTGGTTTACAAAAAGCTGCCACTGAATCTCTTTGGGGAATTAGTGACCTTTCCAGCATCACGGTATATCCAACCTATGGCGGAGAAATGGTTGGAATAGTTAAGGTAGGCGGATCTCAGCAAGAACAACAAGAGGCTGTTTTACTAACGCCTTCAAAGATTTCAGAAATTGAAGCTCTTCCTGGGGTTGAACGGGTAATTATCCAAGACTACCTTAGTGTCGGAACGGAAATCAAATTAGATAAACTATCCTCTTGGGGGAATATTCAAGGCGTAAGTGTGTCCGATCTTAAGGATATGAACTTGGAAGCATCTCAGGGAACCACAGAACTTGGCATGGG
>ERZ1026800.1771-NODE-1771-length-13041-cov-2.470420_pt1 | contig 13041 bp, 10 predicted proteins | sample MGYA00520873_ERZ1026800 | MGnify/ENA primary metagenome ERZ1026800 (study PRJEB33270, sample SAMEA104284475) | anaerobic digester metagenome | biome: Anaerobic digester microbiome; feature: mesophilic sludge digester; material: Anaerobic digester biomass...
AGCATATACAGTATGGCATTCCCCTCGATGAAGTGCTTCCCCTTGTCAACCGGGTTATGCTATTCGGGAAGTACCTCGGTCTCCGGATGCCGCAGAAGCGCCTGGACGATCTCTCCGACAGTCAGGCGCAGGAATTGAAGGCGCAGGTGGAGCGCGTCACGCAGGAGGCGGCTGCGCGAGGGGTGCTTGCTCCGCGCGCGGTCTGGCGCTGGGTGCGCGCATCATCATCCGGCCAGACTATTACGCTGTATGAGCCTGAGACAGGCGGCCCGTGGGCAAGCTGGGCGTTCCCTCGAAGGTCGAAGGAGCCGTTCACCTGCGCGGCGGACTGGATTCGACCGGCCGGCAGCGGCGGGGACGACTATCTCGGCCTGTTCGTGACAACCGCGGGGCTGGACCCGGCGGAGTGGGCGTCTGAGCTGCGGGAAGAGGGGCGGCTGCTCGATTCGCACACTCTTAGTTCTGTCGCGATCGAAGTCGCCGAAGCAACGGCAGAGTGGCTGCACAGGAAGATGCGCGCGGACTGGGGGTTCCCGGATCCTCCCGAGTTCGGATATCAGGACCTCTTCAAGACCAGATACCGCGGAATCAGGCTGAGCTTCGGCTACCCGGCGAGCCCTGTCATTGAATACCAGAAGGACATCTTCGCGATTCTGCGGCCGCAGGCCAGGATCGGAGTTGCTCTGACGGACGGGTGCATGATGCAGCCAGAGTCGTCCGTTTCGGCGCTGGTATTCCACCATCCCGACGGTCACTATTTCGTCGCATAGTGTCTGAGTGCTCATCGGGAACAGGGTAAGCAGTCTAATGCCAGAGACATACGACGTCACAATCACGGACATCGTTGATGAGACTCCGGAGGTCAGGACGTTCCGCCTGGGGCCGGTTCCGGAGACGTTCGCCTACGATCCGGGGCAGTTTGTGACCATTGGATGCACGCTGCCCGACGGCCGGAAGATACGAAGAGCCTACTCGATCGCCAACCCCCCTACCCGCCCCGGATACGTGGACATCACCATGCGGCGGATCGAGGACGGACGCCTCTCCCGCTTCCTGTTCGATACCGGCCGGGTTGGGACGCCGCTCAAAATGATGGGGCCTTACGGCGAGTTCGTGTTCCGCGAGGAGATGGGCGCCAGCATCGTCCTTATCGGCGCGGGCAGCGGCGTCGTCCCCCTCATGTGCATTCTGCGCTACGCCCAGGACCGCCATCTTCCGCTTGATCTGACGCTCATCTACAGTTCGAGGACGTGGGAGCACGTCATCTACCGTGACGAGCTGTCGGCGCTGAGCGAGCAGGTCCCCGGACTCAGGATCATCCACACGCTCAGCCGCGTCAACGGCCGGGAGTGGCACGGCTTCTGCGGGCGCATCACGGAAGGCATGCTCAAAGCCTGTCTCCCTTCCGGCGCTGCCCCGGAAACCCTCTACTACGTGTGCGGCCCGCCGCGCATGTGCGCGAGCACCTCGGATTACTTGCGCAATCTCGGCGTCGCGGACAAAAAAATACTGATTGAAACCTATGAATAGCCCCCCGGTTATGGTATAATTACGTTGGGTGACATACGCGTGCGAGCCAGGGCGTGCGCACGGAAGACCCCACCCGTCCGCAACGGGTACTAGGATATTTACCAGTTTTGCGAAAAAACTCTTGCGGACTTGCCTTGTTCGCTGGTAAACTACAGGTGGTAGCAGTGGATGAGTCGGCGTGGGACTTTCCAGATTTGGCAGGGGCCCCGATCCGAATGGACGAGGGCCAGCCACGTGAGCCTCATCGCGCGGAACCTACCGGCACTTGTGACAGACGGACTGTCTTGGTTCAGTGGGTGAGCCTTGTAGCAGCCAGGATAATTGGGAAAGGCGGGCCAACCGGCTGATGTCCCGGGGAGAGCCTGCCCCGGAGTGAGCCCTGAACCGGGATAAAAATCCCGGCAAGGCTTTCAGCGCAGGCTGGTTGAGCCGGCAACGCTGAATCGGATCAAGCAACACCCTAATGAGTAGGAGAGGTAACCAATGAAAATGAAGACCATAGTCAAAGGAATGATCTGCCTGGCGGCACTGGCCGTTGCCGTTCCGTCCTTCGCGCAGATTGTCCCGAATGGCCTGCCGTCAGGCGAGGCCCTGCCGGGTGCGTGGACGGCCGCAGCTGCGGTGTTCCCCACTCCCGAGAAGTGGAGCGCCTCAGTGTCTTGGGCTATCACAAACCCGAGCGCCGGGCTCTATACATACTGGTACAAAGTTGACCACACCGGAGCCGGCCCCCTGTCTCCGCCAACCCAGCCGCTGAAGTCGTCAACGGTGGACATCGATCCGTCCTACGTTCAGCAGCTCGCGGGGGTCTATCAGTTCGGTTCTTACGAAGTCGTTCCGCCCAACCTGGCGGGCCAGTCTTGGGGAGCCGACCCGGTCTCTGCTAGCGACACAGCCATTCGCTGGTCCACCCAGGGTGGTCTCTTCAACACGCTCACAGCCAATGAGAGCATCTACCTTTGGGTTCGCTCGACGGCGCCCGCTGTTGACCTCAACCTGACGCTGCAGGACGGCACCGTTGCCCAGACCAAGGTCCCCGGACCTGGTCCTGTTCCGGAGCCTATGTCCATGGCGCTTGTTGGAGTCGGTCTGGCTGCCGTTGGCGCTCTGCGCCGCAAGGCCTAGAACTTCTCTCGGGTCCGTAACCCGATGGCATCGCTCAGTCTCTTGAGCGATGCCTCTGAGGGAGGGATCTAAAGATTACCGCCCCGTCGCTTGACGGGGCGGTCTTTTGTTTGTCTCGACTCAGGCCTCAGCTGTTGTCGGCGGGGCATACCCGCCAGTTCCTCTATCTTCTTTCCCATGCCGCATCCCCGGTACGCGGCGCACCTCTGAAGGGTGGAGTGTTGCCGCTGATCACACACCAGCCCGCTCTTACACAGTCTTCCGTACTGTGTTGCCGGCGGGACCAAATACTGGGCCCCAGTCGAGTGTCGTAACTCGGCCGTGCGCTATCCGCGTCAGAGGTGTCAGGTGTGAGATGGGCCAGGAGGGCAGCAACACACGCGCCCGATATGCGGCGGCGAGCGCTTCGCTGTGACGGGGCAACCGTTACTGCCCTGTGCTTAGAGACTCAGGAGCGCATATCTGCCGAGCATCAGGACGCAGGGGTAGCTGGTGGTACCGTTCTTCACAGTGCTGCTAATGCCCTGCAACCTCACGTAATAGCCGACAGCAGGGACAGAACTCCCTTCCGCTACCTTGACACGTACGCCCAGGTTGCCGTCCGGGTCTGTCACGGCTACTTCGGCGTTCGTGTAGACAGCGCCGTTCCATATGGTGAAGCTCGTGCCGCTCGTATCAACCCACGTCACCCTGCCCCAGACATTGACGAGCAGACCCACGTTGTTCAGGCTGATGGAATGCGTCACACCCTGCTGCAGCCCGAAAGCGGCGCCGCCGAGGTTCTCGTGCGACATTAGGATGGGCTCGGCGACTATGCTGCTTGAAAGCCCGTCAACGACCGCGGGCGAGCCGGCGACCGGCACGACAGCACGCTCGCCTGTTTCCGGAACCGTTCGCAGGTACCCCATCACGTTGACGGCCTGCCCTTCGGAGAACTCCGCGGTCGTATCCATTCGTATCCCGCCGCTTCTGTCAGCCGGCTGCACATAGATGAAGCCCAGCCCGGCGAAGGAAGCGCTGACGACCACGTTCTTGAACCCGACCAGCGCTCCGTCAGGAGTGGAACTCTTCACTTCACCGATCTTCATGTCAGGCGTGACAACAGCGCCCGGAGCCTCAAAAGCTCCGATATCAGCAGTTGCATCACCTGATCCGTCGCCGTCCAGCGGGCGCAGCGCCCCATCGAAGTCAACAGCCGGGGCATCAGCGTTAGTGGCCGCGTCAATACAGGGGGAGATCGCCTGTAGATGGTAGTCTCCAGCCGCCCGGTTTGCAAAAGCAGGATCGGCCAGCACATTGCCGGAGCCCGGTGTCACTCCGAAGAAGTTGCCCCCGGCATTCTGGTACAACGAGTTTGTCCGCAAAACCGGCCGGGTGCCGTAGTCACCATACACTCCAGACGAGCAAAACGCGATGATGTTGCTGCTGAGCACACCCCCGCCTTCCTCCAGAAACGCTACACCTCCGCCGCCATAGGCCGCCGTATTGCCGGCCATCGTGTTGTTCACGATCGTCGGATTGGCGCGGTTGGAGGCAATGGCGCCGCCGAAACCGCACTGCCCCGCGCAGCCGGTGATGACGTTGTTCGAGACCGTGCCTGTCGCCCCATTATAGAGATACAACGCACCGCCGCTCAGAAGAGCGCTGTTCGAGGTGAACACATTGCCGGTCACATCGCCGTTCGAGCCATTGCATCCCACACCAGCTCCGAAGTAGCCAGTGTTGCTCTTGAACGTGTTCTGCCGGATGGGCGGATGCCTGAAACCGACGTTGTAAATACCTCCGCCAACCTGGGAGTTGTTGGCCTGAAAGGTGTTGCACGAGACTTCCCCGCTGTTGTAGGCCAGCACTAGCGCACCGCCGTACGTCCCGCGGTTGGACGTGAAAGTGTTGCCCTGAACAGCAACAGGCCCAAACATAAGCAAAGCCCCGCCGCCGTACACACACGTGGAACTGCCGTTCTCCTTGAACAGATTGTTCTTGAGAACGATGTCGTCGTTGCTGTACAGTCCCCCACCCTGCCCCGCGTTGTTGGAAGCGATGACACAGTTTTCCACGGTCACGCAGGCATCGAGCGCATAAACACCTCCGCCATAACGCACTTCGCCCTGAGAGGCCCCAATGCCGTTAGTGATCGTGAAGCCGTCAATCAGGGTTGAGAGCGCCGCGCCGGTTCGCACGGTCACAACCGCGCCAACCTTCTGGCCATCGATTTTGGAGATGTAGGTGAGGAAGTTGCGCTGATCGCGGGTCTTCTCGTCGCCTTTGAACCCGCCGTACAGACGAACGCCGCTCTTGTGAGTGATTCTCTCAGCGTACGTTCCGGCGGCAACCCAAACCTCATCGCCGCTCGCGGCAGTGTTTATGCCTGCCTGAATCGTGCGTTTGGCCGTGGCCCACCGAGCCCCGTCCTTCTGATCGTTTCCCGTGGTCGTGACGTAGATGACTGCTGCGGACGCAGTGCTGTATAGCAGCAAAGTGAACGCAGTTGCGGATATGAGACGTCCGTAAAGTACTGCTCGTCGGCTCATTAATTTTCCCGTCACCCGGCATCTGATGGAGTTTGGGCGAAACAGGCCGGGTGTACCACCGCTTAATGCGGCAAGGCAGTATAGGACTTCAGATAATGAGTGTCAAGAAGTTTTCGCGACTTCCACCCAAAATCGCTGCCAGCGAGAAGCGGTCTACACGAACTCCATGGACGGAACGCCCGGAATCAGGCCTCTTGCGGCAGCGCGCGTCATCAGTTCCTCGACAGCCCGTCTCCCCCGCTCTCCGTAGTCCAACGTCAGGTCGTTCACATACATGCTGACAAATGTGTTCGCGCGCTCATCCTCCAGCCCACGGCCAAATCGCTCGGCATAGCGCAAGGCGATCTCGCGGTGATCCAGGCCGTACTTGATGGAACTGCGCACAAGCTCGGTCAACGTCCTCTGCTCATCGAGTGGCAGGTCACGGCGCACCCCGTTTCCGCCAAGAGGCAGCGGCAGGCCGGTGTCTTCCAGCCAATCCTCGCCGAGATCCAGCAGCTTGACCAGGCCCAGTTCTTCGTAGGTGAGCTGCCCTTCGTGGATCACCAGGCCCGCATCGGCCTCTCCATCTCGGACACGCTCCATAATCTCGTCGAAGGGCATCTCTTTGAAGACAACCTCCGGGCAGCGGAGTTTCAGCGCAAGAAAGGCCGTGGTTCGAACACCTGGTACGCCGACGACCATCTCCGCGAGGTCGCGGCCAGCATTCTCGGGCGTTGTGACGAGCATGGGCCCGTAGCCGTCACCCATGCTGGCCCCGCAAGACATAAGCGCGTAGCGGTCGGCCACGTAAGCATAGGCGTGCATGGAAAATGCGGTAACCTCGTAAACACCCTCTTCCGCGCGCCGGTTCAGCGTCTCGATGTCAGCCAGGACATGCTCGACTTCGTAGCCTCGCATGGGTATCTTCCCGTGCGCCATTGCCCAGAACATGAAAGCGTCGTCAGAGTCAGGGCTGTGTGCGATTGTTATCTTCTTCGCCATCACTCAATGCCTCTGGCGGCGAGCCACCGCTCGGCCTCGATAGCCGCGGCGCATCCCGTTCCCGCGGCCGTGACGGCCTGACGATACGTGAAATCGGCAACGTCGCCGGCCGCGAATACGCCCTCAACTGACGTGCGCACACCACTTACCGTCAGATAGCCCACGTCGTTCATCTCAAGCTTGCCCTTGAACGGCCCCGTGTTCGGCTGGTGTCCGATGGCAATGAACACGCCCTGGACAGCCAGAAGGCTCGTCTCCCCTGACACAACGTTCTTGACAGTGACGCCGGTGACTTTTCCCGCGGCGGCGTCGTGGATCTCTTCAACGACCGAGTCCCAGGCGAAAGCGATCTTTTCGTTCGCGAAAGCGCGCTCCTGCATGAACTTCGAGGCGCGAAGCTCGGACCTTCGATGAATCACAGTGACTCTGGACGCAAACCGGGTGAGAAAGAGGGCTTCTTCCAGGGCGGTGTCGCCGCCGCCCACAACTGCCACCTCTCGATCCTGGAAGAAAAAGCCGTCGCAGGTGGCACAGGCGGACACGCCGTGCCCCATAAGCAGAGTCTCGGATGGTATGTTCAGCAGCTTCGCAGAAGCCCCGGTCGCGATGATGACGCTGTGGCTCTGAATTTCCGCCCCGTCTTCGAGAGAGACGCGAAACGGCTGAGTCTCGAGGTCAACCGCAGTGACGTTCCCGCTCAGTATTTTCGTGCCGAATCGGAGGGCCTGCTGGCGCATCTCCTCCATCAGCGCGGGTCCCATAATGCCGTCCCGGAATCCGGGGAAGTTCTCGACTTCCGTGGTGATCATGAGCTGTCCGCCCGGGCTCGATCCTTCAATTACGACAGGTTCGAGCCTGGCGCGCGCCGTGTATATGGCGGCGGTCAATCCCGCCGGCCCTGTTCCGAGTATGACCACCTTACTGATGCCGTCCTGCATGTCCGAGTATGCGCCTCTCCTTACCTTAGTGCTGGTGACCGGCAGCCACCAGCCTCCTATTGTAACTCAAAGCCGAGTGAGGCGCTTACAGACAGCGCACGCACAACGGCGATGCTTGTTGACAGGGCCAGAAAGCGACAGGTAGAATGGCACGTCGGCGAAGGGCAGGATCCGGCCGGCGCGATGGATGCATGCCTAATTTTGCGATCAATTTCTATACAGAGTTGTACGGCGATGTGCTCCGCAAGGGGCGCAAGACCGCAACGATCCGCCTCGGCGACAAGACGGCCAAATACCAGCCCGGGCAGCTTGTGTGGGTGACCGTGGGACAGCGTTTCGGCCCGCGTCAGAAGCTGTTCTGCGCGATCATAGACGATGTCACCGTCAAACCCATCCAGGAACTCACGCGGCGAGAGATCGAGAAGGAGAACTCAGAGTTCCGCCACATCGACGACCTGATCACTCTCCTGTCACGCCTTTATGACCGTGCTATCACGCCCCTCGACACGGTCACGATCGTTCAGTTCTCACGCATCAGCGAGTAGCGTCCCCGGCGCTGGTGCTCCCGTACAAGAAAAACCCGCCGGTGTTACCCGGCGGGCGAATCTTGACCACAGCACGGTAGCAGGGCGGCTCAAGATATCATCTGAAAGGAGAGTAAGGTTCCAATGTTCTATTCTCTTTACGGGCGTTCCGCCGGTTGGAGTTCCGGCGCGCCCGAACTTTCTTTGCCGCGTTTCTGGCTGAAGCGGGGGTAGACTGAAGATGAGATCGCTGGAAGACGGCCTGTGTGATATCGTTGGCAAAGCGCGGCGGGGGCTCAACCTGACCGAGGCGGCAGTTGCAGACGCCGCGGGGCTGTCATCGCGGCAGGTGGCCGATGTGGAGAGCGGCCGGCTCGTGCCGGACGAGGCTGCTGTCCTTCGTCTTGCGTGCGCGCTGGGTCTGAGAGGCGAGGCGCTCGCTGCCATCGCGCGCGATGAGTATCGCCCGGCGCCCGTCAACCTTGAGCTATGGGGCAGCGTGCACGTGCTTGAATCCTCCTACTCGGGATACCCGGTCAACGCGTATCTCGTCTGGGACAGGCAGACCCGGCGAGCCATGTTGTTTGACACCGGCACGGACGCCAACGCCATCCGTCAGCTCATCCGGGAGCAGGATTTGGCTTTGGAGGCCATGGCGCTGACGCACACGCACCGCGACCACATCGCGATTCTCGACCCGATCAGGAGCGAGTTCAAACCGCGCGTAATCGCCTCCCGGAAGGAACCGGCGCCGGGCGCGCATTTCGTGGCGGATGGCGAGCAGATCGCGCTCGGATCCCTTTCGGTCGAGGTCCGGGAGACCGACGGTCACAGCCCCGGCGGGCTGACGTTTGTCGTTACGGGATTCGAAGGGGCGCCGCCGGTGGCCGCCGTCGGCGATGCCCTGTTCGCCGGATCGGCTGGCGGGGCGAGGGTATCTTACGAAAGACTGATCGAAAACATACGAAGCAGGATTCTGACGCTTCCTGACACCGCTCTGATTCTCCCGGGACACGGCCCGATGACAACGGTGGGGCAGGAAAGACAGAACAACCCGTTCGCGGGATGAAACGGCACTCCGGACCCTCACAGGCACGAAATGGAGGAATGCTTGCCGTGTGTGGTGTATTATGTGTTTGCGCCGGTCGCCAGAAACCCGGCGAGAAAGGACTAACCTTGAAAACAGGACGTTTGGCGGCTTGTACATTGCTGATTGTCTGTGCGGGAGTGATGCTCTTCTGCGCGTCGCAGCAGGCAATCGCTGACGACGACAGCGCGGTCTCCTCGCGGATGAACACGGCATTTGGACCGACGGGGCTGATTACAGTGCCCACGGCATATGTCACTCCGAAGGGAGAGGCGCAGATTGGGGCGTTCTTCGGACGCGACAGCGACTCTGCCTCAGTCAACTACGGCCTGATATCCGGTCTTGAAGTCGGCGCGGCGTATCTGAGCAGCAGTGACGATGAGATCATTGCTAACGTGAAGGCCAACATCATCCCCAGCAACTGGGACCGGGTGCAGATCGGGGTGGGCCTGATGGATGTTCTCGACCAGGTCGAGGACACGTTCTATGCGATCGTTTCGACGGACCTGCTCGCCCCGCCCAGTGCGCTTGAAGATGATGCGACCTTCCTGCGCCTGCACGTTGGCTACGGCGCGGGAGCATTCGACGATGAGATCATCGGCGGCGCGGAGCTCTTTCTGAACAGCAAATGGGCGGTCCTGGCGGAATGGAACGGCGATGAACTGGGAGCCGCTATCCGCTACTGTCACGATACCCCGTTCCGCGCTCAGGCCGGTATGTACGACGAACGTTTCTTTGCCTCCATGACAGTGGGACTGGAGTTCTAGGTCATCCGGAACTGCTGTCACTTCCGGGCCCGGCCTTGTGGCCGGGCCTTTTCTTGCGAGCCCTGCCGCTTGCCCGCTCTTCGCCTCCTCCAAGAGGTTGTATAATGCTCAGAGTCTTCCGCCATGCCAGAATCAGGAATCGAGCAACTCGCCTCCGAATACCGCAGACAGACCGGCATCGAGGTCTATGCCACGGACACTCAGGGGAACATCACGTTGGGAGCGTCCTCCTGCCGCTGCGGGGACGAGGCGGGATGCCGGGCCCAGAGACGGCGGGCCATAGAGCAGACCGCGCGCTGGGGGGAACCATTCCTCTCGCTCTGCCCCGGAGGGTACCTCCTGTGGGCGGTACCCCTGATGATCAACTCCGAGATCACTGGTGGCCTCGTGGTGGACGGGATTGATCTCGACGAATCGAAGGCGGCACTGCCGTGCGGCGGCGGCATCCGGCAGGCGGCGATGCATCTCCAGAAGCTCGCCGAAGAGGCGAACCTGACGAACGCGGCCTATCTGCAGTTGAAGCGGCGCGACAGCGAGATGGAGTCGCAGAGGGCGGAGGCCATTCACGAACTCAAGGGCCGGGGCTACGACTCCATCCGCGAGATCTACATCAGGGAAGAGCCGGGACTGATTTCGGCCATCAAACGCAGCGACCTCAGCGAGGCGCGCGCGATTCTCAACCGAATTCTGGTCGGGATCTACTTCTTCGGGCGCAACAGGACCGACCTGCTGAAGAGCTTCATTCTTGAACTGGTCGTGACCATGTCACGCTCGGCCGTGGAAGCGGGGGGCGACCCTTCCGAGCTTCTCGGCGTCAACTACTCCTCGGTGACCGGCCTTGCCGCCATCGACTCGGAAGAGGAGCTTACAGCGTGGCTGGTGGGAATGCTGGAGCGGATCATGGAGTCCATCCGTACGCATGCCAGCTTCCCCACAAGTGTGCTCGTGAACACTGCGATGGCCTTCGCCGAAGAGCATCTGAGCGAGGACATCTCCCGGGACCAGATCGCTGCAATCGCATGCCTGTCTCCCTCGCATTTCTCAAGAGTTGTGAAGGAGAAGTTCGGCAAGTCATTCACGGAGATACTGACCGGGCTCAGAATCGCTCGAGCGCGCGATTACCTCGCGACATCCGAGAAGAGCCTCGTACAGGTTTGCCTGGACTGCGGTTTCTCCGACCAGAGCTACTTCACCAAAGTCTTCCAACGGCATGTGGGATGCACTCCGGGAGAGTACAGGCACCGGGTGCGAGGCTCATTGCGATGACCGAACTGAACCCGTCCAGTCCGTCTTCGGTGCGGCGCTTCCTGTCCGCCGCAGGCATCAGGCCGAGCCGCAGGCTGGGACAGAGCTTCCTGGTGGATCAGGGAACCGCCGCCAGGATCGTCGCGGCGAGCGGTCTTGTTGCAGGCGAGACATGCCTGGAGATCGGGCCCGGACTGGGGGCGCTCACAGACGCGCTGGCGGTTGCCGGGGCGCGAGTCACCGCTGTCGAGGTGGATCACAGGCTGGCTGCGGCGCTTAAGGACCGGTATCGGGACAACCCGTCCGTGACGATCGTTGACGGCGACATTCTGCGGGTCGATCTGAGTGAAGTTGCGGACGCCTCCTCGTGCCCCGTGCGCGTCGTTGCGAACATCCCGTACAGCATCACGACTCCCATCATCGAGAGGCTTCTGGAGCACAAAGACCGTCTCAGCGGAATCACACTCCTGGTTCAGAAGGAGGTTGCGGAGAGGATTACGGCTTCGCCCGGGTCATCGGACTACTCGAGCCTCACGGTCTTCTGTGCCTACCACTGCGACGTCCGCCTCGCATTCACCGTGCCGCGCCATCTGTTCTTGCCGTCGCCGGATGTTGATTCGGCGCTCATCGTGATGACCCCGCAGCCCGCGCGGCTCCGTGAGGCCGTGCAGGCTCTGTTCTTCCGGGCGCTGCGCGCGGCGTTCTCGCAGAGGCGCAAGAAGGCGGCAAACGGACTGGCGGCGGGTATGGGCATGGACAAGGCTGTGGTGCAGGCGGCTCTGGAGCAAGCCGCGATTCCGGCGGGTGCCCGCGCGGAGGAGATTTCTCTGGAGGGCTACCTGCGGCTGGCCACCGCGCTCGCGGACGCCCAGTAGCCCGACCCGCGCTGAGGTAAGAGCGCGCCTCAGGCGCGCTTGCGGCCGGACTTCTTCAGAATGGTATCGTGCAGCCAGTTCACATCGTCACGCTCGGGATAGTCGAGCGTGTAGTGCAGCCCGCGGCTCTCCTGCCTCGTCAGCGCGGACTGCACAATGAGATGCGCAACGGTGAGAAGCGTGCGAAGCTCGAGAAGCTCCGACGAAAGCCGTCCGGTGTGCCACAGCGCTTCGAACTCGTGGCTGATGGCGGTGATCTCACCCAGCGCTATCGTGAGCCGCTCGCCCGTGCGAACAATGCCCGCATATACCCAGAGCACCGTGCGCAGGCGCAGCGTAAGCTCCTTGAGCAGCTCCATCGGCACAGCTTCGGTGTGTCCGCCGTCCGCGAACGGCTGAACGCCGTCAGCCAGTTCAGCGCGGCCAGCAACTTCAACGGCATCCGTTGCCGCGCGGCGGCTGTAGACGAGAGCCTCGAGAAGCGAGTTGCTCGCCAGCCGGTTCGCGCCATGCACTCCCGTGCAGGAAACCTCGCCCGTTGCGTACAGGCGGGCGATGTCCGTGCGGCCCATCGTGTCTGTCACGACTCCTCCGCACGAATAGTGCGCGGCGGGCACGATGGGAATCCACTCGCGGCTGATGTCTATCCCGAGCGAAAGGCAGCGCTCGTGGATGTTGGGGAAGCGCGTCTTGATGCGCTCCTCTCCCAGATGCGTAACATCCAGCCAGACGCACTCTTCGCCGGACGCTTTCAGCTCCGAGTCAATGGCGCGCGCGACGATATCGCGGGGCGCGAGACACCCCATTTCGTGGTAGCGCTCCATGAAAGTGCTGCCATCTTTCAGGCGGAGCACGCCGCCCTCGCCGCGCACCGCCTCGGAGATCAAGAACGAATCGCCGCGCTCGTGGTAGAGCGACGTGGGGTGGAACTGAATGAACTCCATGTTGCCGATGCGCGCGCCCGCCCAGTAGGCGAAGGCGACACCATCCCCCGTCGCGATGCTGGGATTGGTCGTGCGCAGATAGGCGCGCCCGAGGCCACCGGTAGAAAGGACTGTCACCCGCGACCGGACGGTGTACGTGTCGCCCGTCTCGGTGTCGAAGACGTGGGCACCCGCGCACACTGGCTGGCCGGTCTCCGGGTCATCGGCGAGCGCCAGTTCGATGACCATGTCGTTTTCGAAAAAGCGGACGTTAGCGCGACGCTTCGCCTGATAGACCAGCGCCCGTTCCACCTCCCGGCCGGTCAGGTCGGCCGCGTGGACGATGCGCCGCCGCGAGTGCCCTCCCTCGCGTCCGAGAGCCAGATGGCTGTGCTGTCCGTCCTCTTCCATTTCCTGCGTGAACCGCACTCCCATCTCCATCAGTTCGCGGACACGCTGCGGCCCTTCCTCGACAAGAATGCGGACGGAGTCTTCGTGACACAGACCAGCCC
>ERZ1026800.1791-NODE-1791-length-12881-cov-4.714050_pt1:0-2500 | contig 12881 bp, 8 predicted proteins | sample MGYA00520873_ERZ1026800 | MGnify/ENA primary metagenome ERZ1026800 (study PRJEB33270, sample SAMEA104284475) | anaerobic digester metagenome | biome: Anaerobic digester microbiome; feature: mesophilic sludge digester; material: Anaerobic digester biomass...
AGAGGCAACAGTACCATACAGTGCAAGAAGCATTGCAATGAAGCTGATAATGATTTTTCTCATGTCATCATCCTCCTTGATTATTGCAGAGATGTGCTGTGCATACCCATCATATACACCCTCTGTGACCCTGGATAGCATAGCTTCTTCCAGGAGTCAGCTTTATGATGAAAACAGCAGGTATGTTTGATTAAATAGTATAGCGCCTTTTTTACCTTTGGCAACAGAATTTAACTGTGGTTGGGGATGTGCTGGTTTAATCAAAGTCAAGGTTGATAATTTCCCGTGCATAGCTATATCAGGTAAACCCTTCACTACCCCCAAGAATCAGAGCTGTACTCACCATTCCTATTCCTTTGAAATCCACAAGGAGACATGATTCCGGGATGTCTGTCATAAAGATGGTCATATGGCGTTCTACCTTGCTCTTTCTTGTCTGAAGCTCCACAATTCTTTCTACTGTGTGGGCATTTCCAACGTTTCTTTGGCAAGCGTTGATACTTTGCCCAGTGTAGTAGCCCCTGTTTAGACCGGACACTCATACAACCAAAACAAGTTGTAGTAATAACCGTGAGTTATTCCTATAATCAAGGAAAGGAGGCCTATGAGCCCGGTAGAAGTCATGACGTCAGTTAAGAGAAGAAGGCGATGGAGCGCAGCACAGAAACGGGCGATGGTTGAAGAGGCAGTTGTTCCCCTCCCGGAGGTCAGGGAACTGAAAACCAAGGTCTGTGAGCCAGAGCGTATCCTGAGTAAGAAGACCATGGAAGTTGAAATCTTAAAGGATGCCATCGAGATTGCCCGTGAAGAAAAACTGATCGTGCGGATGCCCGTGCCCCCCACACCTGCATGTATCGCCGATACGAAAAGCCTGCAGGATCCCGGAGGAGACGCACCCATCCTGACGATGGAATAGAGTGTGCCCTTATCGGGATGATTGCCGGCGACCGCCCTACCTGCGGATACCGGAGAATCACTGCCCTTCTCAACAGGATGCCTGGTGAACAAGGACAACCCAGGGTGATTCATAAGCGTATCTATGGGATCATGAAGATGAAGTCACCGAGGGAGTATAGAAGACAGGCATTACGTTAGACGGATGTCCGGCTTTATAGGGACAACTCCAAAAACCTTCTGGATGATGTTTATCCGCAGGAATGGGATGTGGCAGTGGTTATTGACAGCAATAGAAGCTTGCGATCTCCAGGCCCGGGGGCGGTTTTCCACAGATGGAGACCGTTTACAGGCGAGATCAGAAAAAGTGAAATATAAAAAAGTTTATATTATTTCCTCCACTGCAGGTGGCAAGTATACATGTTGAATGCCCATACCGTCCAATTTATCAATGTTTACAGAAAAAAATGAATGTCCACTTTTATAGATGAAAAAGGCGTCCGAGGGATATTTCCCTGACGCCTTTTTCATGTCTTAAAAAAAGTAATCCCGGCAACTACCTACTTTCCCACACAATCACTCGTGCAGTATCATCGGCGTGGCAGGGCTTAACTACCGTGTTCGGGATGGGAACGGGTGTGGCCCCTGTGCTATGGTCACCGGGAAACTTTTAGCTCATAGCTCTAAGCTCGTAGCTAACAGTTTTTGATTTTCCAATCAGCTTTGAGCTTTCAGCTATAGCTTATAAATTTTAGTGACAACTATATATATTTGTTTTTGATTTATGGCCAAGCCTCTCGACCTATTAGTACTGGTAGGCTCAACACATTGCTGTGCTTACACCATCAGCCTATCAACCACGTAGTCTTCGTGGGGTCTTAGCCCGGTATTGCTACCAGGCGGGAAAACTAATCTCGAGGTAGGCTTCCCACTTAGATGCTTTCAGTGGTTATCCTTTCCGGACATAGCTACCCAGCCGTGCCACTGGCGTGACAACTGGTTCACTAGAGGTCCGTCCATCCCGGTCCTCTCGTACTAGGGACAGCTCCTCTCAATTTTCCTACGCCCACAGCAGATAGGGACCGAACTGTCTCACGACGTTCTAAACCCAGCTCACGTACCACTTTAATTGGCGAACAGCCAAACCCTTGGGACCTACTTCAGCCCCAGGATGTGATGAGCCGACATCGAGGTGCCAAACCTCCCCGTCGATGTGAACTCTTGGGGGAGATAAGCCTGTTATCCCCGGAGTACCTTTTATCCGTTGAGCGATGGCCCTTCCATGCGGAACCACCGGATCACTAAGACCAACTTTCGTTCCTGCTCGACTTGTAGGTCTCACAGTCAAGCCGGCTTATGCCTTTGCACTCATCGGCTGGTTTCCAATCAGCCTGAGCCGACCTTCGTGCGCCTCCGTTACATTTTTGGAGGCGACCGCCCCAGTCAAACTACCCACCAGACAATGTCCTCGATCCCGTTAAGGGACCTGAGTTAGAACCTCAAAACAATAAGGGTGGTATTTCAAGGCTGGCTCCACGACACCTTGCGGCACCGCTTCAAAGCCTCCCACCTATCCTACACATACTATCCCGAAGTTCACTGTCAA
>ERZ1026800.1791-NODE-1791-length-12881-cov-4.714050_pt1:7500-12881 | contig 12881 bp, 8 predicted proteins | sample MGYA00520873_ERZ1026800 | MGnify/ENA primary metagenome ERZ1026800 (study PRJEB33270, sample SAMEA104284475) | anaerobic digester metagenome | biome: Anaerobic digester microbiome; feature: mesophilic sludge digester; material: Anaerobic digester...
GGCGTGAAAACGATTTCGCCGTCATCGCCTGCGATGGCGTGTGGGATGTTCTCACTCCCGACATAGTCATCGCCATAACAAGAGCTGCCAAAGACGCCCAGGCTGCCGCGGAAAACATTAAGACCACGGCTATCGACTCCGGAAGCACTGACAACGTTACGGTCATCGTGCTCGATTTGCGGGCCTATGTGGCCAAGCTGAAACGGGGGAAAATGGAAATCACGCAGATTATCGATGGGGCAAACCAGGGAAGATAAAAGAAGAGGAAGACAATGCGACCTATGTCATCGCTCACGGGAAAAATTGGGTGTAGTGTAAAAACAATGGAAAACCGTTCGCCTGTTTGTCCTGTCCTGACATTTACGGCCGGGATTATTATTCTATTCCTTGTTTTGTCTTCAGCCCTTCTCTTCGCGCAGGAAATATGGGTTCCTCCTCAGCGAACGAGCTGGCAGTGGCAGCTCAATGGCAGAGTGAATCAGTCCTATGACGTGGATATGTACGACATAGACCTGTTCGAAACCGATCCATCCGTCGTGCTCTCCCTCCACGATCAAGGAAAAAGGGTGATATGTTATTTCAGCGCTGGAAGTTTGGAGCAGTGGAGACCCGATGCTTCCGCATTTCCTCCCTCAGTCATCGGCAAACCTCTTGCAGGCTGGCCTGGCGAGAGGTGGCTCGACATCAGAAAGATTGATATTGTCGGACCCATTATGGCGGCTCGCCTTGACCTGTGCCGAGAAAAGGGTTTTGATGGTGTGGAGACGGACAATATAGAGGGTTACGCAAACGATACCGGGTTTCCATTGACATATGAGGACCAGCTGAAATACAATGCCTTTCTTGCTCATGAGGCTCACGCACGGGGCCTCTCCATAGGACTAAAAAACGATTTGGATCAGATTCCCGACCTTGTTCATCTTTTTGATTGGGCCCTCAATGAACAGTGTTTTCAATTCGACGAGTGTCACAAACTGATGCCCTTCATCGAGGCGGGGAAAGCGGTCTTTCATGTGGAGTACAAGCTCCCTGCGAAGAGGTTTTGCTCCGCGGCAAATGAGCTCAATTTCAATTCTTTGAAGAAACGGAGGAGCCTTAAGGCCTGGCGAAAAGCGTGCCGTTAGGTGATTCACAGGCTCGCGCAGACAGGATTCGCCAGACTTTGTCATTGAAGATGGGCTACCCCATGCCCAAAGGCTCTTAATATCTCTTCGCAAATATGGTAATATAAAAGTCATGTCCTCCTTCGTCGTCCACGAACATCATTCGAAGAAACTCCACTATGACTTGAGGTTGGAGATTGGCGGTGCTCTCAAATCATGGACGATCCCAAAGGGACCTTCGATGAACCCCAAGGACAAGAGACTCGCCGTAATGGTGGATGACCATCCCCTCGAATATGGCATATTCGAGGGGATTATACCGGAGGGCCATTACGGTGCCGGCCCGGTCATTATTTGGGACTCCGGGACATACGATTCGGTCAAGCAAGATATTATCAAAGGCAAGATAGAATTTTACCTCCGGGGAAAAAAGTTGAAGGGTCTCTTCGTTTTGACCAGAATGAAGGGGAAGGAAAAGGAGTGGCTCTTCATAAAGAAAAACGATGAATACAGTGATGGGAATTTTGAGATAAGACCGGAACTTACGGAAGAGAGGCGGCGTCTCTTGCAAGAGAAAATCCAGTCATGCCATATGACATGAAAGAATCCGGGTCGCGCCTTCACCGTACTCAACGTTCTGAAGTAATGATTGGATGAAGACTGGCGTATTTTTTCACGAGGAATTCAAGAACAAGGACTGGCCTATCATAGGGGATAAATTCGGTAATTTCCCCCAGGTGATGGAAAAAGCCCTTGCCCTGCCAGATATGCAACTATTTGAGCCACACCCCGTCAATGAAGAACTTCTGTATAAAGTTCATACCCATGGTTACCTTCAGGAGGTAAAACGCGCATGGTATTACAAGGGCGCAACCCTTGCAGTTGGTGGATGTGTGGAAGCCGGAGAAAAAATTGCTCGGTGTGAGCTGAGAAACGCTCTTGTCTTTTCAGTAGGCGCAGGACATCATGCTTCGCCTGACACGGCCTGGGGCGGAACTTACCTCTCATGCATAGGACCAGCCATTGCAAGACTAACGGAAATATTGGGCAAGCAGCGTTATGCCATCCTTGACACAGATAGACATCATGGTGATGGGACTCGGGCTGTTTTTGAGGGTAATTCGAATGTTCTGCATGTCTGCTTCTGTTATTACAACAACATCATTGAACATGGAACAAAGATCGACATCAACATAGATGGCAGGATAGGAGACAAAGGATATTTAGAGAAAGTTCGGTCAGAATTTATTCCCAGGGTTCGTGATTTCAATCCTTACATAATTTTTCACAATCTCGGTCATGACACAGCCCAAGGCGATTATGGCGATATTGGTCTGACGAGAGAATTCTATCTCCGTCTTGTCAAAGAAGTAAAAACTGTTGCCGAAGAGATATGCAAGGGAAGATACATTATCATCACCCACGGTGGCTCCCGCATTGATGTGGCAGAATATATTTTTCCCAGGATAGCCCAGATACTAGCGGACGAGTATGAAATCCAAGAGGTTGGAAAAGAGAATATCTTAAAATGAATCCTTACTTATCTATTACGTTCTATCTTTCCCTTCTCACCTTTTACTGCTTCACAAAAGGATTATTCAAAATTATTGTGCTTTCACGTTCTGGGCCGGTTGAAATAACATCAATCCTTGCATCAACCAATTCTCCCAATCGCTGGAGATAGTGTTTCGCAGCCAATGGAAGATCGTCATACCTTGTAATTCCTCTGGTTGATGTCTTCCATCCATCCATTTCTTCATATACAGGCTCATACCGGTAATAATCGACAATACTCATGGGGGGCTGGGAAACTGTTTTCTTTCCAGAACGATATCCAGTACAAATCCTTATTCTATTAAAGGTATCGAGCACGTCAAGCTTCATCATGCATAACCCTTTGATACCGTTTGTTTTTACAGCCCTTTTTACGATCACCGCATCAAACCATCCGCAACGCCTAGGCCTACCCGTTGTAGCACCGTATTCGTCTCCAAGTCTCCTCATTGACTCGCCTTCCTCTCCGAACAACTCAGTAGGAAATGGGCCTTCTCCTACCCTTGTAGTATATGCCTTGCAAATCCCTAAAATGTAGTCTACTGATGTTGGCGGAGCACCTGAGCCTGAGAACATATTCCCAGAAACAGTATTTGATGATGTAACGTAAGGATATGTTCCATGATCGATGTCGAGATATGTTCCTTGCGCACCTTCAAAAAGAATGGCTTTTTTTTGTTCGATACACTTATGGAGAAAACTCGTTGTGTCTGTGGTATATCTTTTCAATATCTTTCGGTATTCACCATATTCTTTGATGAGTGTCCTCACCTGAAAACCCTCGTCTTTGTAAAATCTTTTAATAATAAAATTTTTAACCTCGAGGTTCTGCTTCACTTTCTCTGAGAATATCTTCTTATCAAGAAGATCGATAACGCGAACACCCATTCTGCTGATCTTGTCTTCATACGCAGGTCCAATGCCGCGCCCAGTCGTGCCAATTTTCTTTTTTCCTTTCGATTCTTTGAGTGCATCAAGTTTTTTGTGATAAGGCAGAATAACATGGGCCAGGCCACTCACCATGAGTTTTTTATCATCCTTTATGAATCCGAGTCCCTTTAGTTCATTAACCTCTTTTTCAAAAACTTCGGGATCAAGAACAACACCATTTCCTATAATACAGTATTTACCTTCGTGAAGTATCCCTGAAGGAATGAGATGAAGAATAATTTTTTTACCACCTGCAACAATTGTATGACCCGCATTTGCTCCACCCTGAAAACGGACAATGACATCAGCATAGCCACTCAGGATATCAATGATTTTTCCTTTTCCCTCATCACCCCACTGAACCCCTACCACACCTATGTTTGGCATTAAAAAACCTCGCTTTGTTTAATTGTGCAAAACACATATTTCTAATACACTGTGTGAATAAAATCAAGAAAACTCGGACTCAATAAGACACCACTGTTGATTCTGGATCACGATTCAAAGCTTCCATACCATGGAAACTTCACAAACATCCTGTCCTCTATGTCTTTTAACACCAGTAAAGCCAGGTCAATTGGTGTTTGTGCTGACTCCCACCCTTCCGGATTATACTCCTGGCCTGGAAGGAGATCAAGAAAGTTCATAATCCTCTGAGGACGCCATGAAGCCATTGCATATATAGTCTCGGACACTGATTTTTCGACCTCTGCATGTCCCTGTTCGAGACTCCAGAATACCAGGTCAAGGAAATATAAACGATGAGGCTCGGGCTTCCGTCCCACAGATTCGAGCATATGGGCAGCCATAAGGTTTATTGTCATGCGGTTTAGACAGTTGATATCAAACATAGGCTCTTTGTGAAATTGCCAAACCTCTGCGCGGAAATGTGTTTTTGTGTACAGAGGCGCAGCCACGCACCCATGGCTGTATGGACATTCTGCAGGTAGCAACGCAATATAAGGATTGGGCTATTTTTAGACAACTCCCGGGAAATCCCGCAACTGTGCCAATGAGAATACTGGCCCGTCCTTGCAGATGTATTGAGAACCGAGGTTACAACGGCCACAGATTCCTATCCCGCACTTCATCCTGGCCTCAAGGGTTGTGATGATATCCTCATCCTTGAAATTCAACTTGGCAAGATTCTGGAGTACAAACTTGATCATTATAGGCGGTCCACAGGTTATGGCTATTGTATCATCAGGGGATGGAGCCACTTCGTTGAGAACTGTGGGCACAAAGCCTGTTCGTTTATCCCACCCCGGGTATTCTGTATCCACTGTAAGGATGAGATTCACATCCGAGCGTGCTTCCCATTCCTTAAGATCTTCTTTATAGCAGAGATCAGGGGGTGTCCTGGCTCCGTAAATGATTGTGATATCCTTGTAGTCACCTCTATTATCCAGCATATAGAGAATTAAGGTCCGAAGAGGCGCGAGCCCTATGCCACCGCCGATGAAAAGGATTTTCTTGCCCTTCATCATGTCATAGGGGAACCAATTTCCCAGAGGTGCCCTGAGACCCATTTGATCCCCCGGAAACAGTTCATGAAGGGCTCCGGTCACTTCCCCAGCCTTCATTACACTGAATTGGAGGTATTCCATCCGTGTCGGGGGTGAATTGATTACGAAAGTAGACTCCCCTACCCCGAACACTGAAAGCTGCCCAACCTGGCCAGGTTCAAACTTGAATGTCTTCATCCTCTCAGGATCGTTGAAAACAACTTGAAAGGACTTTATGTTTGGTGTTTCCTCAATTATGTTCGTAATGGTAACCAGTTCAGGTATATAG
>ERZ1026800.1793-NODE-1793-length-12881-cov-3.792065_pt1 | contig 12881 bp, 10 predicted proteins | sample MGYA00520873_ERZ1026800 | MGnify/ENA primary metagenome ERZ1026800 (study PRJEB33270, sample SAMEA104284475) | anaerobic digester metagenome | biome: Anaerobic digester microbiome; feature: mesophilic sludge digester; material: Anaerobic digester biomass...
TCCATGAACAGGTCTGCACCCATGCCGTCCGTTATTTCAAGAACCCGATCAGCAAAATCCTCCTTGAGGGGATTGACGTGATAATCCGCTCCCAGTTTCATTGCCATTTTAGCGCGATTTTCCCCGGTTTCGGAGACGATCACCTGGGAAGCTCCAGCACGCTTAAGGATGGCACAGGCAGCAATGCCCACAGGTCCGGCGCCCAGGATGACCACGCGGTCACCCGGGCGGATGCCGCCGCCGCGTTCAATGACAGCATTGTACGCCACGCAAGTGGGTTCCACCAGGCTGCCGGCAACGAAGATGTCATCGCCTTTATAGTTATGGCGCAGGGGTTCCAGGCTCCAGATGGTCCGGGAAGGCAGCACGATGTATTGGGTATAGGCACCGTGGACGTTGAAGCCAATTTCATCCAGGCGTTCGCAGTGGTTTGGTTGACCGTCTGCACAGGGTTTACACTGCCCGCACCAGAGCATTTCCTCTGATGTCACCCGTTCACCACCCTTGAAGGGTTTATTGGTGCGTTTGTCAAAGGCGTTTTTCCCGGCTTCAACCATCACACCGGAAAATTCGTGCCCCAGGATGCTGGGGAAACCGGTCAGACCGGGATAAAAAATGTATCCATCCTCATCAGCCTGTGCCATGTGGACATCCGATCCGCAGATACCGCAAGCCTTCACTTCGATCAAAACTTCTTCAGGACCGGGGGTGGGGATATCATATTCGCGGAATTCGAAGCGTGGATTTCGCCAAACCTGGCTACCCAGGTAAGACTGCCTGCCTTCGATATCCTTTGCACCGAGTTTAAAGCCGGGTTTGGGATCCCAATCAGCAACGAGGGTTAAACCCAACATTTTCCCTTTCATCATCTTCCTCCTGTCATTTTTGATGTCATATCCTGAATTTCAATCAAACTTCAGTGCCTTGACCGATGCGTGGAATGCCATAGACCGGCTTCCAGCCTTCGCTGAGCGGCTCGCGCAGGTAGGGTTCCATTTCCTTCTCAGTCCGCAGGGTGACCTCTTCCACGGGCGGCAGCTTGCCGGGTGGGAAGGCTGCCAGAATGTGGTCATTCCAAAGGGTGAGGTATTTGAGAATGGCTGCCATGGGACGTTTGGCTTTCCGTGCATCACCTGATTTTGCCTTGCCAACGACGCCCTCGGGTGTGGCAGCTATTTCAATTGCAAAGTGTCCTTCGCCTTCCGACCAGCGGCTGGGGCGTCCAAAGGGATCGACGGACTTGTCAAAATGACCTTCCGGCAGGTAGCTCCTGCCCTGGGTATCCACGGCGTAATCCATGTCCACCATCTCCGGGTGAAGCAGCAGGCTGAGGGAGGTTTCCGATTCATCCGCATGAACAAAATTGGTGTCCATCTGCCCGCCCCGTTCAACCGGACGGAAGAATTCACGAACACCCCGGTGCCAGTCGATCACCCGGAAAATGCCTGGAAGCTGGTAGCGTTTTTGAAATTCCTGGATCGCGGATTCAAGCATCCAGAGATGTCCATGGTTGTTAACGATAAGCTGCTTCCGGAATCCGTCATTCCACAATCCCAGCATGACATCAATCATCATCTCCCGCACCACATGTTCGCGGACGATCACGGTGCCGGGCATGCCCATGTGATGGTACGGATGACCGCCATAATTCAAAGGCGGCAGAGCCAGGTTGACCGGTGCGCCGCGCCTGGCGGTGAAACGTCGGACCCCTTCGCAGATGGCACTGACATACAGGGTATCGGCGGCGCTGGGCAGATGCCGCCCATGCAGTTCGGTGCAACCCACCGGGATGAAAACAATATCATTCTTTTTACGATTTTCCTCCACCTGCCAGCGGGTGGTGGTCTGGATATAGGAGCCGGGTTTTGCCCACTCCACCGGGGAGGGGATGCCGTATTCTTCAAGTATTACATCGATTTCAGCATCGCTGGCTTCCCATACCGATTTTTTCAACCGTCCAACCTCGTTGTCCTCAAAAAATAAATCAGGCTGGTTGGTCGATAAATAGCCAACTGGGGTTTGTTTTTCTGTCATCTTTAACTCCTGGTCATTCCATGGAAAAATAAGGGGAAAGAACCTTAAGGGCTTTTTCCCGGGCTTCAATTGCGACCTGTGCGGGATCCAGCTCCCAGTATTCAGGTCGGAATAATTCAACAGAACAATGTCCATCGTAGCCAATCCGGCTGAGTTTTTCACAGATGGCTGCAAGTGGGACAACTCCATCCCCGGGCATCACCCGGGTGGCATCGGTGATGGCTTCCTTGGGGCAGTCTTCCAGGTCATCAATGTGAAATCCGAAAATCCGGGAGGTATCCAGTTCGTCCAGCTCTGAAAGCAAACCACCACCCGCATGGAAGTGAGCCGCGTCCAGGATCATCCCTACATTTTCCATGCCGGTCTTCTGGATGATTTCCCATGCCCCGCGCGGGGTGCGAACTGTACACCAGCCAAAACCAAGTGGTTCAAATGCCAGGTTAATCCCGTAACCAGCTGCCATTTTGCCCATGTCACGTAAAACCTTAACATATTCCATCACAATCTCATTCCAGGTGATTTTATGATCCGGGATGGGGCTGGGGACAACTGCGATGGCAGGGCAGCCGATCGCACGGGCGATGATGCTTAATTCCTGACAGCGGGATTGAATCTGATGGTAATCATTTCCCCGAAAACCGATGAATTCAATTGAATTTAACACCATTGGGAATATTCCATTCCTGGAGAATAAGGCACTTAATTCAGCCATGGAATGGACTGACAGGTAGTGGTCCAATTTGGATGCCCATACCTCCAGACCGGTAAAGCCAGCCAGTTTGCTGGCTTCCACATCAGTTTCCAAAGAGGAAGTCATGGTGGTCGCGCCATGGAAATATAATTTCATAAATTAATTGCCTCCAAACTCGCTGATATTTACCGGTCGTTTTTCCCGGTAAGATTTCCAGGCGGCATGTCCCAGCAAGACCGCCATCCGACCATCCAGCCCATTTATGGGCGTCGGTTTATCCTCCTGAACACATTCCACAAACTGGCGGACTTCTTCCACATAGCATGGAGCGTAACGCTGCATGAAAAAGTAAGGTGGTTTGGCTGAGTGGAATCCCTGCCGGTCACCCTGGCGGATCGTGGTTTCAGCTTCGTTCTCCGCCATGGCAGTCCCATTGGTGCAGAAAATCTCCAACCGCTGATCGTAGCCATAAACGGCTTTTCGGCTGTTGTCAATTGCGCCCACTGCCCCGTTGACAAATTTTAAGGAGATGACAGTGGTATCCAGATCGCCAATTTCTTCCAGTCCGGGAGTAACCAGGACATTCCCCATGGCAAAAATTTCTTCAACCTCTCCCATCTGGTAACGAGCCATGTCAAAATCGTGAATGCTCATATCGAGGAACATGCCGCCGGAAACTTTCAGGAATTCCATGGAAGGTGGTTCCGGGTCGCGGTTGGTGATGCGTAAAATGCAAGGTTTGCCGATTTCCCCTGATTCAACAATCTGGTGGACGCGTTGGAAACTGCGGTCAAAACGGCGGTTAAAGCCCACCTGTAATTTAACATTGGCTTTATTAACAACTGCCAGGGCATCATCAATACTTTCGAGATCCAATGCCAGCGGCTTTTCACAAAAGATATGTTTTCCGGCTGTGGCTGCGTCTTGGATGATGAAGGCATGAGTGTCCGTGCTGGAGGCAATTAACACAGCATCTATGCCAGGATCTTCCAGCAGTTCATGGTAATCCCGGACGACGCGGTGGATGCCCAACTCATCGGCAACCGCCCGGGCAACCTCAAGCCGGATGTCACAAATGGCTGCGAGGTTTGCTTCAGGGATATGCCTGACCAGGTTGGCAACATGAACACTTCCCATGCGTCCGGTCCCGATGACTGCCATATTTATTTTTCTACCCATTCCTGTAATCCTTTCTCCCCTCTCATGATTGGGAGAGGGGAGTATTTGATGGCTGCTCCGACTTTATGGCTTCATGACGATCTTCATGGCATGTTTGGGCTTTCGTTCCAGGGTCTTCATATCCAGACCTAAATCCTCAAACGCGCTGAGACCATCATCCAATGATATAACCTTGGTGAAGAAGGGATCCATGTTCAGGCGCTTCTCCCGGAATATGCGAATGGACGGCACCATCGTGTTCTGACCGAGGTACAGACCCAGGATTTTGGTCGCCCAACGGGTAATTTCGTTGGGAACGACCGAGGCTGTGATGCTGGAATCCATGCCGAACGGCAGGACTTTTCCACCAGGAGTGACACACTTGAGTGCCTGTTCAAAACCATTTCCAGTTGCTTCAATGACAATGTCCGCCTTGCTTCCGTAAGTGAACTCCTTGATCTTTTCAACAACGTCCACCTCGTTCGGATTCCAGACAGTCAAGCCGCATTCCCTGGCAATTTGAATCCGGAAGGGATCAATTTCGGTCACTGCAACTTTGGCGGAAATATTCTTGGCAAACTGCGCAAACAGATAACCAATGGGACCAAAACCGATCACCATTACGTAATCGTATGGCAGCATTTGCAGTGTGTTCATGCCATTGACGACCGTCGCCAGGGTTTCCACCTGGGTGCCGAGAACATCGTCAATGTCATCCGGCAGAACGAAGCATTGCTTTTCCGGCACCAGGCAGTATTCAGCATAACCGCCATTGCGCATTACACCCAGGGCACTGGTTTTAATATCCACGCACTGGCTGGTCAGACCCATGCGGCAAAAATCGCAAAAACCGCAGCGGATATTGTTGTCCACAGCCACGCGGTCACCGATTTTAAAATGGTGGACATGGGTGCCCACTTCAACAATTTCGCCACAAAATTCATGACCGAGAACCGTATTGGGTCGATAATGGTGTTTGCCTTCCACAATTTTAATATCGCTTCCACAAATCCCAACAGCCTTGATGCGGATCAAAACATCATCCGGATCCTTGACATGGGGAATGGGTAATTGCTCCATTTCCACTTTGCCGACATCTTTCATTACCAATGCTTTCATCGTATCCATTTTTTCATTCTCCTTGTTTATTAATTGCACGGATGTGCATATGTTAATTGCCAGTTGACAAAATTATTTGGCAGCGACAAATGGCATCAAGTGCCGGATAAAATGTTTCTCGAGGTTGGCTGCGTAGGCTTCCGGATGGGAATTGAGCAGGTGGATCAGGTGGCTTTGGAATCGCGATGTTCCATCCGGATTCTGTTCTGTCAGAACCGAACCGAAGGTTACATGCAGGATTTCCCGGGCATCAAATTGATCCAGCAGACCACGCCACTCGGTTACATCCCCGGGGGAGGGGGAACAGTCCAACCGGGCGGAAACATGATAACTGACACGGTCGGTTTCGTATCGCTCACGGGCAAAAGTATAAATCTGACGGAAGAAATCCGGTTCGAGCTCTGCAATGGTGCGCAAAGCCTCAAGGTAGCTTGTCCCGGCAGTCTTCAGGTGCACCAACCCCCGGGTTTGGCGCATGGCAGCCGGGTAAATGCTAAACTTGTCCGAGCCGGAATGCAGGCTGAGTTTGTAAGGACCCATTGCCCGTGCAATGGCAGCATGACCGGCGATGTCAGCTTCAAAAGTTGAGAGATCACCAATATAATCCACGCCTTTTTCAAATCTACCCACAAAACGGGGTGCCAGGCTTGTCCATTCCACACCAAGACGTTTGAGTTCACTGGCAATATACAGGTGCTCGGCATGCGATGTGGGCAGATCTGTCTCATCCACCGAGATTTCCAACTCAAAGGGATGTGCCCCGGCGATATATTCCAAATGGCGAACCATCCAGACTACTCCCCAGATTGCCCTGCCGTACTTAACCATTGCACGGTATAAATTGATTTCATCAAAATGGATGCGCATGCCTTCGATTTCAAAGACTTGACCAAGCAGCTTGTTTTCCAGGATGTGAAGATCACCCGGGAGGTCTTCAGCCATCTCCTTTAAGGTCGGAAGGCTGGCATATTCCGCTGAATTATTCACATAGGCGCCGGGGTCGATGGTAAAGAAGGTGAATCCAGCCGCCAGGCAACAATCAATGTCTTCAGGCGTTTTCAGGTGATCTGCATCAGCTCCATAACCACCCTGCCAGCCGGTTTGAAACACACCCCAGGTGGCATCATCCATCACCTGCCGGGGTGTGCGTCCGGTCCGTGTCATTTCCCGGATGGATTGTTGGGCAAAGATGGGAGCGATTTTTCCGCCGGTTTTTTGAATGGCTCGAACATGTCCGGGAGTGGCAAAACCCAGCCGGTCCCCCATGCCCGCAGAAGTACGCAGCCCCAGCAGACAGGGCTGGAGCCAGGGAAGGCGGGCACGCATAGCAGCTATATTTTCATTTGTAGGTAGACAAAGGAGATAAGGATATTTTCCTTCGCCAAAGATATCCCCCTGGAAATCCTGGTATCCTTTTTTCTTTTGAATATTGAGAACCGCCAGCTTGATACCTTCGGTTGTGACAGCAGCCCCATATTCGCTTCCATCATAATACACCAGCGAGGATGGCAGGAGGTTTAATCCAGTTTGAGCAAGTGTAAAGGAGGGTTGATTCATGATCTCTCCTGTCATTCGTTTCGTGTTGGGGTGGAGGTGGACTGGCGGATGAGCAGCCTGCCCTTGAGAGTGATGACTTTGGGTTCAAAAGCATCCACATTGGGGGAGGAATTTAAGAGATTGAGGAGCAGATGGGCAGCCTCCGCACCGATGGATTGTTTCGGCTGGTCAAATGTTGTCAATGGGGGATTGGTGTAAGCTGAGAATGTGATGTTATCGAAACCCGTCACGGACAGATCTTGTGGGACGCGGATATTTGCCAACCGGCAGCCTTTAAGGACGCCAATCGCCAGCATGTCATTGAAGCAGATCAATGCTGTGGGGGGTACAGGCAGGTGGAGGAAATAAAGGAGGCCGTCCTCTCCCAGACTGGGGACTCCACCGGGAACATGGTGGATGTATTCGTTTGGGATGGGAATGCCGGCCGCGCTCATCTCTATTTGGAAACCCGCCAACCGATCCAGGGTTGTTCGTCCCGACAGGGAATTGCCCAGATAGGCAATCCGGGTGTGACCCAATTCGATCAAGTGGCGGGTGATCTGCTGGGAGCCATCCTCGTCATCATGATAGATGGAGTAATGGTAACTCTCGGCAGCCTGGTGGTTTACCACCACGATGGGAAAGCCGTATTCCAGCAATTGCCTTCCCTGCGCCGGATTGAAGGAAGAGGAACAGATGATCACACCATCCGTGCGGTGTTCCATCATCGTCTGCACAATTTTTTCTTCGCGGGCAGGGTCATGTTGAGAAGCAGCAATGAAAAGACTATAACCGGCTTGTTGAGCACTTTCCTCAATTCCATAAACAATTTCACTGAAAAATGGGTCATCAATGCTGCTGACGATGACACCCAGAACCAGAGACCGGTTGGTCTTCAGGCTGCGGGCGGCAGCACTGGGCAAATACCCCATGTCACGGGCTGCTTGCTGAATTTTTTGGGTGGTTTCCGGGGAAATCAAAGGATCACCGCGCAAAGCCCGCGAAACTGTTGAGTGTGAGACGCCGGTTTGTCTGGCAATATCCTTGATTGTGATGGGCATGGTGGATTTGGTCCTGTTTGCACACGTGTGCATAATCGTATAGTTAGTTTACACAGATTGAATGGAAAAGTCAAGCCTTAAGATGGAATACTTGCAAAGGATTAAATAATGTTGTATGATATGGACAATTGCAAGTAAAATTTCACAAATATAAAAAATGTAAGAACATTAAATATTTTGGAGGATCCATGACACCCTCGATTGATGCCATATTTTTGGATGTTGGAAATACTCTGCGCATTGTTGTAGAGGATCCGGTTTTTCAAGCTGAAGCTAAAAATCAATTGATGACTTTAATTGGAGCCAAGGAACCGCCATATGAATTTTTCGAGAAAATCGAAGAACGCTGGAAAAGGTATCGCAAACAATCCAAGGAATCCCTCCTTGAAGCCACCGAGTTTGAATTGTGGACCCGGTGGTTGTTGCCAGATTACCCGCTGACCATGATTGGTCCGTTGGCAGGCAGATTAACCCGTCTCTGGCGGGACCGAGATGGACGACGTATTCCTCGAACCGGCGTAAAAGAAACCATCGTGGAGCTTTATAACCGGGGATATTTGTTGGGAATTATTGCCAACACCATTACGGAGACGGAGATTCCGGATTGGATGTACTCCGACGGGGTCATCCAATATATTCACACAACCATTTTGTCATCCCGTGTGGGGTATCGAAAACCGGATCCAGCAATTTATTTACTGGCAGCCCGTAAAATTGGTGTTGAACCTTCCAGATGCGCCTATCTGGGTGACAATCCCGTCAGGGATGTGGAGGGAACGCAGGCTGCGGGGTTTGGAATGATGATTCTGATCGATGAACCGGCAACCCGGGCGAAGGAACCGCCCACTGGAGAACATCATCCGGATTACACGATTACCGCCATGAATGAACTGTTGGATATTTTCCCGCCATGTAAACCTGTTAAATGACAGGTAAATACTCCACTCCATTGATTGATCATGAATGAAATCACCGCAATATTTTTGGATTTGGGTAATACTCTGCGTGTTTTAACACAAAATGAGGAACATCAATCCCGGGCAAGGCGGACAATCGTTGAGCTATTGGCAACGGATGAGGATCCGGTTGCATTCTGTGAAAAATTGGATGCCCGTTACAAGGTGTACCGCAAGTGGGCATTCGAGAACTTAACAGAAGCTCCGGAATCAGAATTATGGACCCGATGGCTGGCGCCTGAATTTCCTCAGGAACGGACAGCATCATTGGGGGTTGAGCTGACCTTCCAGTATCGTCAAACCATGGGTTCCCGGGTGATGGTTGACGGCGGCAGGGACGTCGTACTAGAATTGCACCGGCGGGGTTACATTCTGGGAATCATCAGCAACCTCATCACATCCCGGGAAGTTCCAGATTGGCTTGATGAGGAAGGTCTTACGCCCTATTTTAAATCCGTGGCTTTGTCTTCAGTTTTGGGAATTCGGAAACCATCCCCGGAAATATACCTGGTAGCAGCCCGGCAGGCGGGTGTACCACCTGAACAATGTGTCTATGTGGGAGATAATTTAAAAAGGGATGTTACGGGTACTCGTGATGCAGGTTTTGGAATGTCAATCATCCTGATATCTCCGGAGGAACTTGCCGGGCAGGTCATCACGGATGTGAATCGTCCTGATCAAATCATCCATGATATATCTCAACTTTTGGATCTGTTTCCAGGCAGGTGACTGAAAAACAAATCAACCTGGCAGCCTGTGTGGATGCAGTTTTATGGGAAGGGTCATCTGATGCAAAAAAAATATTCCAAACACGGTGGACAGGAACTGGCAAATGCTGTGCGAATTGCCTATCAGGAAGGACAGACGGATTATTCAATGGAACCATTGGTTCGGGTGGATGAAGCCGGTATGCCCGTTGGACGGATTGCCAATGGTGATGCAGTCGTTTTTTGCTGCCGCCGGGGGGAGCGCGAGGTGGAATTGACGGAAGCATTCACCGATCAGGACTTCCCTTACTTTGATAGACCGGATCTCTCTCAACTCTTTTTTGTCATATTGACCCTGTATCATGAAAAATTTAAACAATTGCCGGTGGCTTTTGCGCCCACAAAAATTAAAAATACGCTTGGAGAAATAGTTAGCCAGGCAGGCTTGCGCCAGCTGAGATGTTCTGAATCGGAAAAATTTGCCCATATTACTTTTTTCTTTAATGGCGGAAACAACCAGCCATTTCCAGGAGAGGTGGATGTCAGGGTTCCGAGTCCAAAGGGTGTGCCTTTTGATCAGATTCCTGAATTAAACCTGCGGGAGGTGGCGGATGAAGTAATTCATGGCATTCAGAATGGCGTTAACCTGATTGTTGCCAATTTCGCCAATGGGGATGTCATCGGGCACACCTCAAATATAATCGCAAAAATCCAATGTGCCGCAATTTTGGATTCACATCTGGGCAGGGTGGTGGAGAAAGCCATCGATGCTGATTATGTCATTGCCATAACGGCAGACCATGGCAATCTCGAGGAAATGTTGAAAGGAGATGGAAGCCCGCATGTCTCCCACACCACCAACCCGGTGCCATTTTTATTGATTGATCCCCGAAGTGAGAACCGCTCTTCTGTAATGGATGGCAGTCTTGCAGATATAGCACCGACTGTACTGGATGTCTTGAATCTCCGCCACCCTCCGGAAATGACTGGGACAACTCTGGCTCCCGGGCATCAGTTCGTGAATGGCAGGAAGATGTTGTTAATCATTCTCGATGGCTGGGGGTTGGGCAGGGAGGATGCATCCAATCCCATCCATCTTGCCCCCACTCCGGTATGGGACCGCCTGTCATCTCAATATTCAGGATCCATTTTGACTGCTTCCGGAGAGTGTGTTGGACTGAAGCCCGGTAAAGCCGGAAATTCGGAGGCTGGTCATTTCAATATTGGTGCAGGAAGGGTGGTGCTGCAGGATGATGTGCGTCTGGATCAAGCGATGGAAGATGGCTCGTTTTATACGAACGAAATTTTTCTTCAGACAATGGAGCATGTCAGGAAGAACAATTCCAACCTTCATTTGATCGGTTTGCTGACAGAAAAAAGTTCACATGGCTCGATGGAATACCCACTTGCATTGCTGCAAATTGCAAAAGGACAGGGCTTGAAGGATGCCTACCTTCATATCATTTTTGATGGACGTTCAACGGAACCCGGCAGTGCTCCTGATTTATTGGAGAAGATGAATGCCCTGATGGCTGAAATGGGAATTGGGGAGATGGTTTCGGGAATTGGCAGGGGGATTGCCCTCGACAGGGATGGAAATTATGCAAAAATTAAGCGGACTTTTGATGCCTTTGTCTCTGGAATAGGAAGACCTTATGGATTACAGGTGTAACCATGATTGATAACTCCCGGGTGACTGACCCAGCCGAATATTCAGAAAATTTATACCGGAAAATGATGGAAATCAATCCTGGTGTGGCAGGGTTGGAATTGTATGAATTTTGTTACGCATTGGAAAACCTCACCCCGAAATTCGGTTGGAATTCCATAGAGCCGGCAGGGATGCAGGATATTGATCGAGTAATCCAGACCAGAAAATTTTATGAAAATATTCAATTGAAACCGAAACGTGGCGACAGGATTGTTCTGGATGATGCCATTGTTCACCTGACCCAGATGCTTTTCGTTGGTCTGTTGGGCGAAATCTATCCGGTGCAATGGGTGAGGGAGCGGTTTTATTTTGATTTACGCGGATTCATCTTCTTCGTTCGATCACAATATTACACGCCGAATACTTTTCACCATTTTGGAGGTCATCCATTTGCCCGGTTTGATATTACTCAATCGTACATGGAAGGAGCTCATGAAATTGGGTACAAGGAATTCAAAGAAGCCAACCGGGAGATTGATGCAGCCTTTCTGGATGTGATTCAAAAATTAATTTCAAACCGCAATGCTCCCTTTCTGATGACGATTTCAGGACCAACGGGAGCCGGAAAAACTGAAATTACCGACCGGTTGCGCGCAATTTTTGAAGTCCAGGGGAAAAAACTGGCTGCAATTGGGATGGACCATTTTTTCAAGGATCGTGAATATCGGGATCGAAATACCCTTGGCAGGGAAGTCATTCATTTTCAATTATTCAAACTTGCCATGCAAAGGATATTGCGTGGAGAAAAAATCATCATCCCCAGGTATGATTTTTATAATGCCACCTCGAGCCATGATCTGGAAGGGAATTTACGTCCAGGAGCCACTCCCCAGGAAATTGAATCTGCTGATATTATTCTTCTCGAAGGTAATTTCCCCTTCCACCTGCCAGAATTGGTCGACCTTGTCGGCATTAAGATCGTCTATTTAACTGATGATCCCATCCGGCTCAAGCGGAAATGGAAACGGGATATTGATTTCCGGAAGAAGTATGATGCCAATTATTTCTGCAATCGCTACTTTCGAACCCAATTCCTGCGAGCTGAGGATGTCTATCGACCACTGATGGAAGTCTGTGATTTAATCGTGGATACAACGGCAGCATCCCTTTGGATTACTCCGCAAATTGTAAAAGAATTAAATCTTAATTCCGCCATTTGGGATTAATGTCGATGAAACCATTTGTTGATTTTTTCCAAAAAATGACTGTCCCGTCTGATTCCAAAATTGTGATGTTAATCCTGGATGGTTTGGGTGGTTTGCCATTGATGCCGGGTGGAAAAACAGAATTGGAAACCGCTCGCACACCCAATATGGATGCCCTGGCAGCCAGATCCGAGCTTGGATTGACAATCCCTGTCGGTCCCGGGATTACACCTGGGAGTGGACCAGGTCATCTGGCAATGTTCGGATATGATCCGATTCAATATGAAATTGGTCGGGGCGCATTGGAAGCGCTTGGGGTGGATTTTGAGCTTGGTTCTGAGGACATCGCCGCCAGGGGTAATTTTTGTACAGTGGATCAAAATGGCATTTTAGTGGATCGCCGTGCAGGTCGCCTCCCGACTCAGGAAAGCCAAAAATTAGTGGACCTGCTTCGGACCATTAAAATCGAAGGCGTGGAAATCATCATCGAACCGGTTAAGGAACACCGTTTTGTTTTTATCCTGAGATCACATGGGATCGGGGCGGATATCACGGATATGGATCCATTGCGGGTGGGACTGGCACCCCTGGAAGCAAAAGCAGTGAGTCCGGATTCATTGAAAACTGCCCGGATTGTCAATCAATTTGTCCAGGATGCAAAACAATTACTGGCTCCACAACCCGTTGCCAATATGATCCTCCTGCGTGGCTTTGACAGACTGCCCAAAGTGCCGAAATTCTTTGATCTGTATAAATTAAATGC
>ERZ1026800.1794-NODE-1794-length-12879-cov-3.561010_pt1 | contig 12879 bp, 13 predicted proteins | sample MGYA00520873_ERZ1026800 | MGnify/ENA primary metagenome ERZ1026800 (study PRJEB33270, sample SAMEA104284475) | anaerobic digester metagenome | biome: Anaerobic digester microbiome; feature: mesophilic sludge digester; material: Anaerobic digester biomass...
TGGAGACTGTCGAGACGTTGAAACGCGCGTCGATGGATCCGTGCGCCGTGCGCCGGGGCGGATTTAAGGCCTAGTTCCGCCCCCCGTGTGCTATAGTAGTCAACCGCTCGGCCCGCCGCCCGCCACCGGGGAGGAGATCATGTTCGACATCGACGATACGATCGTGTACAAGGGGCACGGCCTCGTGAAGGTCGTCGGCGTCCCGCACCCGAGGCCCGCGGACGCCCCGGGGGGGGACACCTACTACATCCTCCGCTCGGCCCGAACCGCGCTCTCCGGCACCAAGCTGATGGTCAGGGCCGAGGGCGCGGAGAGGGTGCTCCGCAGCCCGGTGAGCCGGGAGGAGGCGAAGAGGATGCTCGCTACGGCGGGGGAGGAGGCCGCCGAGCTTCCCGAGGACCACAAGGAGCGGATGCGCATCATCGACGTGATAGTGGAGAAGAACGACTGGAACGAGCTCGCCGGGCTCGTGAGGGATTACCGGGAGAGCAAACTCGTGAGCGTTGAGCGCGACGGGGTGAAGCGCACCCAGGCGATCGCGCGCGACCTCGCCGAGGAGATCTGTCACGTGCTCAAGACGAACCGCCCGGCGCTCCACGGGAAGTTCTCGATCCGATCAGTGGCGTGATCGCGCGAACCCCCGGCCCCGGGCCGCGTATCCCGAGGCAGGCGCCCCCTACGGCTTCGCTGCCCCCTTCCCGGCCGCCGCTTCCCTGAGCGCGGCCGAGCCCTCCATGTCGGCGACGGCGTCGGAGACCGCCCTCGCCACCGCCCGGTCCATCGCGGCGACGAACGCCCCGCGCTTCTCCTGCTTCACCAGGGCGCCCGTCCGTTTCGACCAGACCACCTTCCTGGTGTCCATTGTGAGGAGCTCCATCGCCAGGCGGCAGTCGGCGTACTCCCCGCCCTTCTCCAGGACCTGGTCGAACGCTATGATCGCGCACTGCAGGATGAGATCCGGATTCCAGGCGGCATCCGAGGGTTCCGCCCTCTCGAAGAGGCCGGATGCCGAGAGCGCCCCGTGGATCGCCCGCCAGACCATCTCCGCCGGCGGTTCCGCCCAGCGGCTGTATTCGTAGAAGCCGACGCGGAATTCGGAGGTGCGGTAGGCGATCTGGTCCTGGTAGCGCGACGGCGCGCGGACGTGGTTGATCACGACCGTAAGGGGAAGCCGCGACGCGGATTTCGCAACCGCGGGCTCCGTGTTGATCAGGTAGTAGTCGGTGCGTATGCGCGGCGCGCAAGAGAGGGCCGCGCACGCGGCGGCCGCGGCGATCACCATCTTCTTCATCGTCTCCTCCGTGTCTCCGCGGCGGCTGGGCCGCGGCCCGGTGCCCGGGGCCGCGGTTTTCCCGCCGGCGAGGCGGCGGGAAAACCGCGGAATTCCGTCATTTCACGTGCGGCCTCTCCGGCGCCCGCCTCCCCCAGAAGACGGACGACGGGTCCTCGTTGAGCCGCGCGAAGACGCGGTTCGCCTGCACGATCGCCTCGCGCAGGTATCGCATCGTCTGCGTGATCTCGTACTCGGTGTTGAGCATCGTCCCGCGGGAGGTCTTGAGGAAGAGGGTGACCTCCTCGAACGTCGTGTTCGCGGTCTTGATCGCCTCGTCGGAGTCGCGTATGAGCGCGCCGATCCGGTCGCTTTGGACCTCCCCGATGGAGCGGTCGATCTTCACGAGGATATTCTGGATATTGTCGAGGATTTTCGGCAGGTCCTGGGAGACGTTCTCCAGTATCGACGCCTTCGACGGGATGACGGAACCGGCGGCGAGCACGGGGGCGTCCGGCTCGCCGCCGCTCAGCTCGATCTGCATCCCGCCCATCAGGTTGCTCATGGCGAGCGTGGCCACCGTCCCCCCGTGCAGGGTGACGCGGCGGGTGGCGATCCCCACGGTGACGATCACCTCGTTGGCGTCGGAGACCCGCACATCCCTGACGGTCCCCACCGGCACGCCGCGGTAGAGGACCGCGCAATCCTTCCCGAGGCCGCTCACGCTCTCGGAGAAGTTGACGTAATACGTCTCCATCGGCTCGCGGTTCTTGACCGTCACCGTGGCGAAGACGAGGACGACCAGGGCGGCCCCCGCGCTCAGGAATATCCCCACTTTGACCTTCTGCGCTTTCGTTGCCATCTATCCCCCCTGCAACATGGTGCGGCGTGATTCGCGGCCGGGCTCAGGGCGTCCGCACCCCCCGCGCCTCGATTGTCTTGTCCGGCTGGCGGTCGAAGAACTGCCTGACCCTCGGGACGCCGGTCCTCTCGACGTCGGCGACCGTGCCCGTGAAGATGACCCTTCCCCGGTCGAGCATCACGATCCGGTCGGCGATCAGGCGTATGGAGGCGAGGTCGTGCGTCACGACGAAGACGGTGATCCCCAGGAGGCGCCGCATGTCGAGGATTAGCTTGTCGAGCCCCGCAGCGATGATCGGGTCGAGGCTGGTGGACGGCTCGTCGAAGAAGACGATCCTCGGGTCCACCGCGATCGCGCGCGCGAAGCCGACGCGCTTCTTCATCCCCCCGGAGAGCTGTGAGGGCATCTTTTCCTCGATGCCTGAGAGGCCGACGTCTCGGAGCAACCCGGCGACCTGCTCCCGGATCCTTTCCTTCGAAAGCTTCGTGTGGATGGTGTAGGGAAATCCGACGTTATCCCCCACATTCATTGAATCGAAGAGCGCGGCGTCCTGAAAGCATACACCGAACTCTTTCCTCACCTCCCCGAGATCGATCTCCTTCATGGTAGTAATATCCCGGCCGTTGATGAAGATATTTCCTGAGTCAGGCTTGATCAGGCCGAGAATGTGCTTCATGAGCACGCTCTTGCCCGTCCCGCTGGGGCCGATGATGACCGTCACCCTGCTCTCGGGGATGTCCAGATTCAGGTCGTTGAACACCCTCTGGCCTTTGAACGATTTGTTCAGCGACCGTATCCTGATCATGATCCCCCCAGCCATGACGTCGTGTAGAGATCTCTTCTCCTGTGGGCCAGAAGCGGAAACCTCTCCCGGATATCCCGGATCTCCGAAAGATCGATATTCACCACATCCGCGGCCTCCTCCTGACCCGCGTCGTACAGAATTCTTCCCCAGGGTGAAGATATCAGGGAATGGCCGTAGGGCACATATCTGAGCCCCGGGTTGTGCGCTGGCTGGACGCCCACCACGAAACCCTGTATTTCCAGAGCCCTGACACGCACCAGAATCTCCCAGTGGGCAGTTCCCGTAGAAAGGGAGAAGGCTGCCGGCACGAAGAGCAGCCGGATGTTTTTGTCCGCGAGGATCTGAGCGACAGGCGAAAACCTGATGTCGTAGCACACGATCACCGATGCCGGCCCCCAGGGCGTTTCGAACGATCCCAGAGCGTCTCCGGGCATGATGAAGTCGGATTCCATGACAGAAGGGCCTCCCGGAGGACTGCAGTCGAAGAGATGTATCTTGTCGTGTTGATAGAGATCTTCGCCGCTGCGGCCGAAGACGAACGAGCGGTTGAAGAACCGCCTGCCGTCGCCTCTCCAGGGCATAGACCCTGCGACGATCATGATGCCGTGCCGCGCGGCCCTTTCCCGGAGGCCCTCGGCAGCCCTCTCTGCCAGATAAGCGGCGGATCGGATCGAGACCGGCTCATATGGGGAAAAGAACATTTCCGGCAGGACCGCGATCTCGGCTCCCTTTTGAGCGGCGTCATCGATCATGCCGTACGCCCGCGACAGGTTATCCTCGAAATCGTATCCCTGCCTGATCTGGCATATTCCCACAGCTACCGTGTCCATTGGCACTCTCCACAACGCGAGATGCGCAAGAGGCGATCCCGGTTTTCACCTGTGATATCGGCAATCAGCGGGGGAGTCAATGGTATTCCTTTTCAGGAGTACAGCGATTGGAGCATGGTGGCGAGCCGCCTTGACTTGCCCTCTCGGGGAAGCCAGATGCTGATCTGGGTCCAGGGGGTCCGATTTTCCTTCATCCACGCCTTGGCCGCTGCGGGCTGCATATGAAAGCAGAAAAGCTCGTTCCAGGAGTTGATGCAAAGGAGGTCGATCTCCCGGATAGTGTCGTAGGCATTCGACGCCTCCATATTGCCGATGATCATCACCCGCTTAATGAACTTTCTGTCCATCAGGGATTCCCTGTCGAGCCCCATGGAATTGGCATCGGGAATCAGGGTGTTCAGCTCTCTGAGGAGCGCCTGGAGGTCGGAGAGCGCCACGCCTGTGGTATTGGGGACCATGTGAAACGCGGTGGATGCGTCGAACCGCTTGTTGTACACCAGCCAGGCGAGAATCTTCACGATTCTCTCGACGCTCATGATGGGCTTCTGTCTCTTTCTCTCGGGATACGACCCGTAGATATGCCATTTCTTTTTTTCGTATGCGAAGAAAATCTCCTCATACGCGGGCTCTTTTCTCTTGACCCTCTTCTCAGCCTCCACCTTGCCTTCCTTGGCGACATAGAACGCCTCCACCCTCCTGCGCAGCACCTCCATCTCGACGTCCTGGTCGAGCTGCGATTCGAGGAGGTACGACTTCGCCTTGCGGATCAGAAGTACTGTCGTCTTCTTGAGATAGTCGTGGAGTTCGTCGCCGAAGGCCCGGTACTTTTCCACGCTCCATTCGTTGAACCGGTTGATATCGCGGATATAGCTGATGGGCCAGTGCCACGTCCTGACGATCTCGACCATCATGGAGGTCTTGTCCTGACGGTTGACCCGGAGAAGGTCGTTGGCGGTGATGGCGGGAGAAACCTTCAGATAAAAACACTTTCTCAGCAGGTCAATGGTCTTCTCGTCGCCCCGGTCGCGATAATAGTTCTCCACCCGCTTGAATATCTCCACATAAGGATCGATGATCTCTTCCTGAGATGCCTGCATAACACGCCGTTTCAGCTCGTCGCACAAAAGAGCGCTTTTGCCCGACGGCTCAAGGTATGTTGCGGTGAGCGCCATCTTCAGCATCGACTTCAGCGGGTCGTCCAGCGCCTTGTGCATCTGCCACAGTGCGGCTCCGAGAAGCTCCTGATCCGGAATGGAGGTGATATCGCCCATGTCGATGAAATCGATGAAATCGAACATGAGCGACTGCCGAAGACAGTCTACAGTCTTTTTATAGGCGTCCTTGCCGTTATCGGGAGGCGACACCCACCATATGGGGGTCCTTCCCTCGATCAGAGTCAGGGTGCGATAGAATTCTTCCTTGAGAATATTCTTCAGGGCCGATCCAGCCCCTTCCTGAGAAACAATCCCGAAGTTGTTCTTTCTGATATCATCCACATCCATCAGAAATATGTGCATGTCGATGATATACTGGCTTGTAATCCATCTCTGAAGCAGCTTCAGCTTGCGCTCCAGCAGCCTCAACCGAGGCTTGCCTATGGCCTGCGCGTCCACCACCACCCAGATGTCATAGTCCGACTCTCTCGTCTGCCCGAGGCTTCCCACCGACCCGATGGTGAAAAGCCCTTCGATTTCCCGGTTTCTGGGCACCTGGTTTCGCACCTCTCCGGTCTTCAGACTGATGGGAGAGAAAGTGCCCAGACTCCTGATCGTGCTCACGGGCCACTCCATGCACTTGACTCCGCAAGGGCAGTCGTCATCTCCCGTGTAGCCCGGCAGCGCGGGGTGATTGATATGGATGCACAAGGGGAACAGGTCAAGGATGACCCGCGATCCGAGAGGATCGTTCACCCGCATTATCCGCTTCTTGTAGCGGTTGTAATGGGTGAACGCTCTGATGCCTGTTGCGACCCTTGATTCGAAATCCATCATCTATGAGCGTTATCGCTGGAAGTCCTGCCCGACTTTAATCGCCTTCATCAGCAGGATCACCCCGGCTCCGACCATGAGCAGAGAAAGGATCTGTCCCATGGTGAACGGTCCGATGATAAATCCGAGCTGGGCGTCCGGCTCGCGGAAAAACTCGAGCATGAAGCGCATGAGGCCGTAACCCGCGAGAAACGTCGATATGAGCACGCCGCGGGTACGCACCTTCCTGCTCATGGCGAAGAGGACGACGAACAGAACGATACCCTCGAAGAAGGCCTCATAGAGCTGCGAAGGATGCCGGGGGAGATCACCGGCACCGGGAAACACCATGCCCCACGGCACATCGGTGACCCTGCCGTAGAGCTCTGCGTTTATGAAGTTCCCGATCCGGCCGAAAAAGAGCCCCGGTGTCGCCGCAAGCGCCCCCATGTCGGCGAGCATGAGGAGCGACTTGTTTTTTCTGCGGCTGAAGAGCCAGCCGCCCAGCACCAGCCCGATGAGCCCTCCGTGAAACGACATCCCCCCCTCCCATATGGCCAGGCACTTCAACGGATGTGAAAAGTAGAAGCCGAAGTTGTAGAAGAGGCAGTATCCGAGCCGAGCGCCCACGATAAGGCCGATCACTCCGTAGGCGAGCAGGTCTTCGATATCTATCCGGTCCATGTCGTAGCTCTCCCGCTTCGAGAGATTCGTCAGGAGGAAATATGCGCACACGAAGCCGATGATATACATGAGTCCGTACCAGCGGAGCTGCAGCGGCCCTATCTCGAAAAAAACCGGATCGATATGGGGATATCTCATGGGCCTCTGCTTCTCACAGAATCGACTGCCAAGTCAAGTTCGGCCAGAAAATCAGGAAAATCGAGAAAAACCCGACTGCGGAGTTTCCCCGCTCTCGATTCGCCATCCAAGCCCGTGCCTCCTGCCTATAATCACTCATCATTTTTTGTGAATGCACCGCCGCCAGCCTTGACTAAATTATATTGAATTGTTATTGTCTTATTTTAAACAAAGGGGATGAGTTCATGTTTAAAGTTGGAGACATCGTTGTTTACCCGGCCCATGGGGTTTCCGAAGTAGAATCCATCGAAACCAGGGAGATATCGGGTAATAAGATTTCCTTTTTCATCCTGAAGGTTCTTGATACTCAGATGACGGTCATGGTGCCTGTCACGAACGTGGAAAATGTGGGTATACGCGAACTCATCGATAAAAAAGGGATCGACAAGGTGCTGGGCATTCTCAAGGAGCGATCCGTGTCTGTCGATAACCAGACGTGGAACCGCCGCTACCGGGAATACATGGAGAAGATAAAGAGCGGTTCGGCTTTTGAAATTGCCGAGGTCCTGCGCGACCTCAACATTCTCAAGCGGGGCAAGGAACTCTCCTTCGGCGAGAGAAAGATGTACGACACGGCCAGGAACCTTCTGGTGAACGAGATCGCCACATCGAAGAAGATCGGCAAGAAGGACGTGGAAAAGATGCTTCTTGAGGCAATGGGGAAGATAGAGCCCCGGACAGACTCTTAAGGCAGAGGGTTTATGATATGAAATGGTTCCTCCGTATTGCAGTGTCTCTCGTGGTCTTCTACGGGGCATTCATGTACGCCTCCCTGCAGATGGAAGGCGGCATCTGGCTCATTATCCTGCCTGCCATCGCCATGGTGTCTCTCGCCCTGATTTTCATCGGAGAGATAAAAGGCCTGAAGTACCACCCCATGGCCTATGTGGGCGGATTCCTGGGCGCGATCCTCGGGCTCGTGATCGGAAGCCTGCTCGGGTACGTGCTGCTCAGGCTCGAAGGCGGCATCTTCCTCTTCATCCTCATCAACTCGCTCTTCGCCTATCTGGGATACACCGTGGGCCTTGCCTGGGGCAAGGAACTGGGCGATCTTCCCATGTTCCAGCGCAGGGGGAGGAGCGAGCACCCCAGGCGCAAAATCCTGGACACGAGCGTCATCATCGACGGCAGGGTTCCGGACATCTGCGATGCCGGGTTCATCGAAGGCGTGCTGGTCGCTCCCCAGTTCATCCTGAACGAGCTCCAGCACATCGCCGACTCCTCCGATCCCCTCAAGCGCGCCCGCGGCAGAAGGGGCCTCGACATCCTCAACAGGCTCCAGAAAAACCCGCAGGTGCAGTTCGAGATCCTGGACAAAGACTTTCCCAAGATCAAGGAAGTGGATTCCAAGCTCATCGCCCTCGCCAAGGAGATCGAAGCCGATGTTCTCACCAATGACTTCAACCTCAACAAGGTGGCGCAGATCCAGGGCGTGAACGTGCTCAACATCAACCAGCTCGCCAACGCGGTGAAGCCCATCGTTCTGCCCGGAGAAAGCCTTTCGGTCACCATTGCCAAGCAGGGCAAGGAAAAGGGCCAGGGCGTCGCCTACCTCGAGGACGGCACCATGGTGGTGGTGGAGCAGGGCGAGTATCTCCTCAACAAGAGCATCGAGGTGACGGTCACCTCCATCCTCCAGACCCCTGCAGGAAGGATGATATTCGCTGCACCCAAAACGAATGGCGGTTAGCGCGGTCATCGTAGCGGGCGGGAGCGGCACGCGCTTCGGCCTGAAAAAGCAGTTCATCACCCTGGGAGGAGTTCCGCTCATTCGCAGGGCGGTGGAGTCATTCGTATCGCACCCCGAGGTCGGGACCATCGTAGTCGTGGTTCCGCAGGAAGACATGGATCTCACCGGCCGGCTGATCTCGGAGGTCTGCCCCGCCCTCCATATCGTCCAGGGCGGTAGGACCAGGCAGGAGTCGGTCTACAACGGCCTTAAGAATGTTCCCGGCGCCGGGACGGTCCTGATTCACGACGCTGTGAGGCCCCTGGTGACCGGAGAGCTCATCTCACGGGTGCTCGCCGGCATCGGCGACGCCGACGGATGCATCCCGGCCCTTGCCGTTTCCAGCACCATCAAAGAGGTCGATGGAGAAATGGTGAAAAGAACCGTGCCGCGATCGAACCTGTTCGAGGCACAGACGCCCCAGGCCTTCGGACTGCCCCGAATTCTTGGCGCCCACACCCGGGCCCGGCAGCGAGGGGTTCTGGATGCCACCGACGACGGCGTTCTGATCGAGAACGAGGGAGGAAAGATACGGATCGTGCAGGGTGACCCCTACAACATCAAAATTACGCTCAGGAAAGATCTGGAGCTTGCGGAGGCGATGCTGGCATGCCGTACCGGGTCGGTCTAGGCTATGATATCCACCGTCTGGCTGAAGGCAGGGCCCTTGTTCTGGGCGGAGCGGCCATACCCTTCGAGAAGGGGCTGCTCGGACACTCCGACGGCGACGTGATCGCCCACGCCGTGTGCGACGCGCTGCTCGGGGCATGCGCACTTGCCGACATTGGAGAGCTCTTCCCGGACACCTCGCCCGAGACCGAGGGCATGTATTCCCTGGACATGCTCAAAGCGATCCGGGAAAAGATCCGGCACCGCTTCCGTGTGGTGAACATCGACGTCAACTGCATCTGCGAGAGGCCCAAACTCGCGCCTTTCAGAAACGTTATGGTTGAAAATATCGCGAATGCGTGTATGATCGAGTCCTCCGCAGTATCGGTGAAGTTCCGGACGCATGAAGGGCTGGGTGAAATCGGCGCGGGAGAGGCGATCGCCGCTCAGGCCGTCGTCCTGGTGGAAAAACTCGACACGTGAAAAGGAGCACTACTATGGCCATATCCCTGTACAACACGCGCACGAAGAAAAAAGAGCCTTTCTCTCCTCGTGAGGGAAACAAGGTGAGGATGTATGTCTGCGGCGTCACCGTCTACGACATGTGCCATATCGGACACGCGCGCTCGCTGGTCGTGTTCGATGTCATCTCCCGGTTTCTCAGGCGCAAGGGCTTCGACCTCACTTATGTGAGAAACTTCACCGACGTAGACGACAAGATCATTGCCCGGGCCAACCAGCTGGGCACCGACTACAGGGAGATCTCCGAGAAGTACATCAAGGAGTTCAACACCGACATGAAGACCCTCAAGGTCAAGCCGGCGGACATCGAGCCCAGGGCGACCGAGCACATCGAGCAGATCATCGAGATGATCAGGAAGCTCGAGGAAAAAGGCCTTGCCTATAAAGCCCCGGACGGCAGTGTGTACTTCGATGTCTCGAAGTTCCGGGACTACGGGAAGCTCAGCGGCAGAGACACCGAGGAGATGATCGCAGGCGCCAGGGTGGACATCGAGGAGAACAAGGACGACCCGCTCGACTTCGCCCTGTGGAAAAAGAGCAAGGAGGGCGAGCCCTGGTGGGAGAGCCCGTGGTCCAGGGGCAGGCCGGGCTGGCACATTGAGTGCTCGGCCATGAGCACCCATCTCCTCGGCCCCACGCTGGACATCCACGGCGGGGGGAGAGACCTCGTGTTCCCGCACCACGAGAACGAGACCGCCCAGTCCGAGGGAACCTACGGCATGGAGTTCGTGAAATACTGGGTGCACAACGGCTTCGTCACCATCAGCGGTGAAAAGATGAGCAAATCGCTGGGCAACTTCCTGACGATCCGCGAGCTTACCAAAGAGGTGCACCCGGAAACGCTCAGGCTGCTCCTGCTCTCACACCACTACCGCAGCCCCATCGACTTTTCGCGTGACGCTGTCCAAGCGGCGAACCAGGGCCTGGTGCGCTTCTATGAGATGCTCGACCGGGTCTGGAGCGCTTCGCCCGCAGCCGGGGAGCCGCGCCTCAAGCCCCTGGCCGATGCTTTCGCCAAAGATTTCGACGAGGCCCTGAGCGATGACTTTAACACGGCCCGGGCCATAGCCCGTCTTCACGAGCTCACCACCGAGGTCAACCGGACGCTCGACTCGAACCCTGTAGTCGCGGATGAGGACCGGACGGCGCTCAAGGCAGCCGTAGAGCTGGTCGCCGAGGTTCTGGGAATACTGGAGGAGGAGCCGAAACGTTTCCTGGAGCGGATCAAGCGCTCGGGCATCGATGAGACCGGCCTTTCCGAACAGGAGATCGAGGATCTCATCGCGCAGAGAAACGAGGCTCGAAAGGCCAAAGACTTCAAACGCGCCGACGAAATCAGAGACACGCTCAAATCGAAAGGAATCCAGCTCAAAGACACCCCGGGGGGAACCCTCTGGGAGAAGACAGCATAAACAGGAACATGGGATTCAAGCTCGTTTCACCCTTTCAGCCCCAGGGTGATCAGCCCAGGGCCATAGACATTCTGTCCGAAGGCATCGAGAAGGGCATCCGGGACCAGGTTCTCCTGGGTGTCACCGGCTCTGGCAAGACCTTCACCATGGCGTGCGTGATCGAGCGCATGAACCGGCCCGCGCTGGTCATCGCCCCGAACAAGATACTCGCCGCCCAGCTCTATGGCGAGTTCCGGGAGCTCTTCCCGGACAACGCGGTAGAGTATTTCGTGAGCTACTACGACTACTACCAGCCCGAGGCATATGTGCCGTCGCGCGACCTCTACATCGAGAAGGACTCGGCCATCAACGAAGACATCGACAAGCTCAGGCACCGCGCCACCCGAGCTCTGTTCGAGCGGGAGGACTGCATCATCGTGGCATCCGTGTCCTGCATCTACGGCCTGGGATCCCCCGAGGCGTACGCGGGCATGCTGCTGTATCTCGAAGAAGGAAGGGGCCTGACCAGAAACGACATCCTCAAGAAACTCGTCGAGATCCAGTACGAGCGCAACGACTACGACTTCACCCGCGGCAGGTTCCGGGTGCGCGGAGACGTGATCGACATCTTTCCGGTGCACGAGGAGGACACTGCCGTCCGGGTCGAGCTCTTCGGCGACGACATCGAGTCGATCTGGCAGATCGACACCCTGCGGAACAGGAAGATCAAGAGGCTCAATCACTTCCCGATTTACCCTGCATCGCACTACGTGACCCCGCGCTCGCTGCTCGTCAATGCCATAGAAGGCATCCGTGCGGAGCTCAAGGAGCGCATCGCGTATTACCGGGCGGAAAACCGCCTCATCGAGGCCCAGCGGATCGAGGAGCGAACGAACTACGACCTTGAGATGCTCATGGAAACCGGGGCGTGCAGGGGCATCGAGAACTATTCCCGCCACCTGACCGGGCGCCTTCCCGGCCAGCCGCCGCCCACGCTCATGGACTACCTGCCCAGAAACACCATCGTCTTTCTCGACGAGTCACACGTGGGCGTGCCGCAGCTCATCGGCATGTACCGCGGCGACCATTCCCGGAAGGCCACCCTGGTGGACTATGGATTCCGGCTGCCGTCCGCTCTGGACAACCGGCCGCTTCGATTCGACGAGTTCAATTCCCTGGTGAACACCCTGGTCTATGTCTCGGCAACGCCGGGAGACTACGAGATTAGGCAGTCGAAAGGCAGGATCGTCGAACAGGTGGTGCGGCCCACCGGCCTCCTCGACCCGAAAATAGAGATCAGACCGGCAAGCTCCCAGGTGGACGATCTGTTCCGTGAGATCACCCGACGTGTCGAGGCAGGCGAGCGGGTGCTGGTCACCACGCTCACCAAGCACATGGCCGAAGAGCTCACCGACTATTACCAGCAGCTCAATCTCAGGGTGAAGTACATGCATTCCGACATCGACACCCTGGAGCGCATCGAGATCGTCAAGGGCTTGCGGGAGGGCAAATTCGACGTGCTCGTGGGCATCAATCTCCTGCGCGAGGGGCTGGACATCCCGGAGGTGTCGCTGGTGGCGATTCTCGACGCCGACAAGGAAGGGTTCCTGCGCTCCGAGCGCTCGCTGATCCAGACCGCGGGCCGGGCGGCGAGGAACGTCAACGGCAAGGTGATCATGTATGCAGACGTCATGACCGACTCGATCAGCAAATCTACCGCCGAGACGCAGCGCAGGCGGGAGAAGCAGAAGGAGTACAATCGCCTTCACGGCATCACCCCAACCACTATCAGGAAAAACATACGGGATATCCTTGCATCTATTTACGAGAGGGATTATGCAGATATGACAGCGGTTGTGGGCACTTCACTGGGCAATGTCGAGGTCGGAAAGCTGAAGGAGACCATAGCCGAGCTCGAAAAAAAGATGCACCAGGCGGCCGACGATCTGCGGTTCGAAGATGCAGCGTCTTTGCGCGACGAGATCAAACGCCTCACCAGGATCGCCCTGGTGACCGAAGGTTAGAGTGTGGAC
>ERZ1026800.1798-NODE-1798-length-12849-cov-3.043625_pt1 | contig 12849 bp, 10 predicted proteins | sample MGYA00520873_ERZ1026800 | MGnify/ENA primary metagenome ERZ1026800 (study PRJEB33270, sample SAMEA104284475) | anaerobic digester metagenome | biome: Anaerobic digester microbiome; feature: mesophilic sludge digester; material: Anaerobic digester biomass...
ATGGACTTGATCGACCACGATGTGCGCGGCATTCACCTCTACACCATGAACAACGTGGAGACCGCCACGCGCATCAGTGACGCTATCCAAAACGTGCTCGAGGCGGAAAACACCCCCAAGAACGCCGTATAATTACGAGCTTCACAAATCGAAAGAAAAGGTGATGTCCTTAAATTCGCCGAATTCTTTAATGTGAAAATAAATCTGTTTAGCTTCAGGTGGGATCACACCAGAAAAGGCAGGAATGCTTTTTACCGAGTTACACCAAGAGCTGCTCGACGTAAACTCGACCTTTTCATTTGGCTTGATCTCAATTTGCCTATCTTCGTTGGCTGAATCAGCGTTGCAACTTCCGAGATTGATTGGATAATCATTCCCAAGATCGTCATAAACCTCAAAAGTATTGGCTTGATAGTGCAAAATAAAGGTTTGATCGCCCCAATTTTGGAAAGTGAAATCAAAAAACATTAAATCATTTTCGATTCTGAAGCTAGTATCAGACGAAATCTCAAATTCTTTGGATGTGAATAATTTTCCCTCCGGCTCAGGAGAGGGTACATCTAAAAACAATTCAATTTCTTTATCAATACCAGGTAAAAATGGACTGCCAAAAAATGGCGTTGGGAAAAACCACCTTGGTGCGCTGATAAAAAAGAGAATGAACGCTACTATAAGTATGTAAGACCAAATAGGAGTTTTCTTGCTTTGATTGGATGTGTTACTTGCTTTCTGGGATTTGTTTGTGGTGTCATTATCAGTCTGTGAACTTGATAATTGATTGAAGATAGGGACGTTATCTGTAACGTTGAAGTAAAATTCTGTGCCGCAATACGGACAGATAAATCCATGCTGCCTATCTTTGCGCGAAACAGGAGCTCCACAAGCTGGACAAGTAGATTTTAAAAGTTTCTCAGCCATTTATTTATAGTTGCTTGATCTATGACGTTGCTAACTGTCAAAAAGTTCAGTCCTCGAAAAGAGATGATTAATTATTTTGAAATTCAAAAATTTATTCGGCTTCGATCCCATTGATATATCTTAGGTAACATTAATTTTTATTATAACCGGTTTGGCAATTTGTCCGAGATTAAGCTCATCAGAAGGGCACTAAAGCCTGATGGCTCGCAGCATTGGTCCTTCTTAATCGCTAAAATGGGCCGAACGAAAAAAGAGGCGCTGCAATGAGCGCCTCGAGATCTTTTTATAGTTTGGCTTACAGGCTCTCCAGCCGGCTGACCATGTCAGCGATAATATCGTAGCCGCCCTGCCAAAATTCCGCTTGGGTCACGTCGATGCCAGCCTCGGCTAAGAGCTTGACCGGCGCAACCGACCCGCCAGCCGAGAGGATGCGCATATACTTGGGTTTGAAGCTCTCGCCTTCTTCCTTATAGCGCTTATAGAGCGCAAAGACCAGCAGCTGCCCAAAAGCATAGGCATACACATAAAACGGTGTGCCGTAAATATGCGGGATGGAGACCCATTCGTACTTGAATTCCTCCGAAAGCTCGACTGCATCGCCAAATTCTTCCTTAAGGTTCTCCAAGTAAAGCTCTGAAAGCTCGTCCACTGAGGCGTCTTTGACGATCTTTTCATGCGCATCGCGCTCGAAGATGGCGAAATAGACCTGGCGCAGGATGGTGGCAAAGGCATCGTCCAGCTGGCGGAAAAGAATTCCCTCAATTTCCTGGGGGTCGGTTTCGCGCTCCAGCAGCAAATCCGTGAGGATCATCTCACCAAAGGTGGAAGCCGTCTCAGCCAGAGGCAGGCAGGCGTGCTGGGTATAGAGCGGGTGGTGTTCTGCCATCATCGAGTGCACCGCGTGACCCAGCTCGTGTGCCATCGTGGAGACGTCATCAGCGTGCCCCTGGTAGTTAAGCAGAACCCACGGAGTAAGTTCGGGCAGGATGGTAGAGCAAAACGCACCGCCCATCTTCCCTTTGCGCACTTCACTATCGATATGTTGGTCGTCAAACACACGCTGAGCTTTGCGGGCAAACTCCTGGTCAAAGCGCGCGTAAGCCTCAAAGGTCAAGTTGGCGGCTTGCTCAAAGCTATATTCCTTGCTGGAGCTAGAGACCGGCGCGTAAATATCATAACGGCGCAGCTTCTCCATGCCTAATTTTTTAGCCTTGTGCCGGAAGTAGCGCTGGAAGACGTCCAGATTTTGGCGCGTAACCTCGATGAGTGTATCCACCACTGCGTCAGGGATGTCATTATACAGGTTGCGCACGGAGATAGGAGTGGAAAAACCGCGTAAACCGAGGTTCTCATTACGCCAGTCACGCACGATATTCTGGTAGATTTGGCCTAAAATAGGCGCCTCATTCCCATAGACGCGATAGAGTTCCTGGTAAGCTCGGGCGCGCAGGTCGGGGTCAGGGCGGTGCACGTAGGTCATCAGCTCGCCGCGGGTGAGTTCTTTGGTCTCCCCATCCACCTCGAGGTGAAAGACATAACGGTTGGTGATTGAGTCGTAAAGCGTGTTGAGCGCATTCCAACCGGTGACATTCTTGATATTGATGACCTTTTCTTCTGGCTCGCTGAGGGTATAAGGCTTGAAGTTGCGCATTTGCTCTAACCAATAGCGGTAATCTCCACTGGCAGCCAGCAAGCGCTCAGCGTTAGCGTCATCCAATCCTTTCCACCATAGGCTGAAGAACAGCGTGCGGTTGGATATCTCGGCTGCGAACTGCTGGATGCGCGCTAAGGCAATCAGTGCCTTCTGGTTCTGGGTGTCGGCAGCGAAAGAAAGCTGGGCAAAGCCGTAAATCTTGTGGCCGAGTTTCTCCATCGCCTCCAAGCTCTTGACCATCTCCATGAATTTCTGCTCGCTTATATCAGACGTCAGTATGCTGCGATATTTCTCAAACTCTGCAACCTGGGCTTCCAGCTTCTGGTAAGTCGCCTCGATAGCGGGGTCGTCGAAACCCTTAAACAGGTCGTCCAAGCTCCATGGGGATTGTGAGTAGGTTAGTTTAGTGTTCATAAAGTCCTTTCATTTCATTTCGATTGATATTTTTTCAAGAATCAAGATCCTTGAGCTCGTCACGATATTTTGCGCGCAGCCGGTCGATAGGCTGTCGCGACTGAGTTTCCGCGTCCCAATAATACCAGAGTGTCCATCCATTGGCTGGACCCCCGCGCAAAACACGTGCGATTTGATGAATAGAGCCGCGCTGCTCATTGCATAGGAGCGAACCATCGGCTTGCACGATGGCTTTGGTTTCTCCATCAGGACCAAAAAAGAGCCAATCGCCGGGTTGCAGGTAGCCCTGCTCGACTAAAGTTCCAAAGGGCACGCGGGTTAATTTGCGTGGGTTGGGTGTGAAGTACAAAGGCGGGTTGAATTCTAACTGCACATATTGCGCAACGCGTTCGCGGGCGCGCTGGACGTAATGTTCGTCAATCTCGATGCCAATAAAGTGCCGTTGCAGCTTCTTCGCCATGGCGCCGGTTGTGCCCGTGCCGAAGAAGGGGTCCAGCACCACGTCGCCCGGGTTAGTGGTCGCCAAAATGATGCGATAAAGCAGGGCTTCTGGTTTTTGGGTGGGGTGCAGCTTCCGGTTCCCTTCCTTGAGGCGCTCGCTGCCCTTACAGATGGGGAGGTACCAATCTGAGCGCATCTGCAGGTCTTCATTGAGTGCTTTCATGGCGTGATAGTTGAACGTGTACTTGGCGCCCATCGTCTTTTGCGCCCAAATGAGCGTCTCATGCGCATTGCTAAAGCGCACGCCGCGGAAGTTAGGCATAGGGTTAGACTTGATCCACACGATATCATTCAGAATCCAAAACTCTAAGTCTTGCAGGATGCGCCCAATGCGGAAAATGTTGTGATAGGTGCCAATCACCCAAAGCGTACCCGTGGGCTTGAGTACGCGTCGGCAGGCGCTGAGCCACTCTTGCGTGAAAGCGTCATAAGCTTGCAAGCTTTCAAATTTATCCCAGCTCTCTTGGACGCCATCCACACGGGTGACATTGGGCCTCCAAAGGTCGGATCTAATCTGCAAGTTATACGGCGGGTCAGCAAAGATGAGGTCGATGGACTCTTCTGGCAGCGTTGGCAATACCTCACGGCAATCCCCTAAAATGACCTGATCGAGCCACGGCGCTAGCGGGTTTTCCATGATGATAGTATTGTAACGGAGACAAGCGGTTTTAGGGGATAATATGGATGAATAGCTGAATATTAGAGGCTTGATATCTCTGTCTAAAGTAAGTTGATATAATAGTTTATCAGTAAATTTTAGAGTTAGGAGGATAAAAATGGAAAATCAAACACAAAAGCGAATTCCTGGATTATGGTGGCTGTTATTGCTGGAAGGAATTACCACGATCATCTTAGGAATTTTACTCATCAGCCAACCTGCCGGGACGCTTGCCGTCATTGTCATCTTTTTAGGGATTTACTGGCTGATCGAGGGCATTTTTTCACTCATCCGGATATTTACCCATTCCGGGCGGGCACATTGGGCTTGGTCTCTCCTCAGTGGCATTCTCGGCATCGTAGCAGGCATCTTAGTTTTAGCTCAGCCAATGCTTAGCTCCCTCATTCTCACCACAACCTTAGTGATCATCATTGCAATCCAAGGTATCCTCATTGGCATCTTAGATATTGTGCGTGGTGTTCAAGGTGATGGTGCCGCTGCGATTGTCTTGGGCATTCTGAGCACTATTATCGGTATTTGGTTATTAGTTAATGCTTCTGAAGCAGCCTTGGCGCTCCCCATCTTATTCGGCATCTTTGCCCTGATTGATGGCGCCCTCTTGATTTATTTTGCTTTTAGGATGCGTAAATTTTTTGAGGAAATCTTGCCTTAGGTAACCTTTTGAGAGAATATCACACTGGGGATGATCCCTGAATATTTTCTCCATGGGAGAACCACTATGACCAGCATTCCTCCATCCTACCCCCAGAAATTCAACTTCTACGCGCCCATCAGCGTGCGCTATGCCGACTTGGACCCGCAGCGGCATGTCAATAACATCGCTGTGCTAGAGTATGTGGAGACGGCGCGCACCAGCTACTATCAAGCCAGCGGCATTTGGGATGGCAAGACGGTGGAAAACATGGGCATGGTGGTGGCTTCAGTGAAATGCGATTACGTCGCCCCTATCCAATACGGACAAGCTGTGCGCGTTGGCATCATGGTCAGCTACATCGGCGGTAAAAGTCTGCACTTCCGCTTTCAAGTAGAAGACGCCCAAGGCGAGGCTGTCTTTGCGCGCGGTGAGGTGGTGATGGTGGCTTATGATCAACAAGCAGGGCATTCGCGCCCCGTACCTGAGGATTGGCGGCACAAGTTGGCTGAATTTGAACACAGAGAGGAATTTTTAGCATGAACTCACCCTTACCCGAGATTGATTACGCTTTCTTGGAAGACTTTCTGGTGCGCCTGCTCAATACCCCCAGCCCGACAGGCTACACTGAGCGGGCTATCGCGTTGGTGCAGGAGACGCTCACAACTTTGCCAAGCCTCAGCTTGCGCCGCACGCGCAAAGGGGCTCTCTTGGTCACCTTGCCTGGACTGGAGGCTGAGCCTGTACGCGCCTTGACCGCGCATGTGGATACGCTCGGCGCGATGGTCAAGAGCATTAAGCCCAGCGGTCGGCTGGCGCTGACCGCCATTGGCGGGTTTGCCTGGAATTCTGTAGAAGGAGAAGGCTGCACGGTATTCACGCAAGCCGGCGGCACCGTCCGCGGCAGCCTGCTGCCCAACCATGCCTCCGTACATGTCTATACCGACGTCAAAGATGCCAAGCGGGATGCTGAGAACATGGAAGTACGCTTAGACGCGCGCACCGCCAGCGCCGAAGAAACGCGCGGTTTGGGCATTGAGGTGGGTGATTTTGTGGCTTTTGACCCGCGCGTGGAGCGCACCAACGGCTTTGTGCGCTCGCGCCATTTGGATGATAAGGCTTGCGCAGCCGTGCTTGTGGCGGCGCTGCAAGCGCTGCAAACTGCTGGGCTGCAGCCAGCCCATACCACCTGCATCCTCTTCAGCAACTTTGAGGAGGTTGGGCATGGTGGTGCAGCGGAGATCCCTGCGACCGTGGAGGAATTTGTGGCAGTGGATATGGCTGCCATAGGTGAGGGGCAAGCTTCGGATGAATTCCATGCCACTCTGTGCCTCAAGGATAGCGGCGGACCGTATCACGCCGGCTTGAGCCAAAAGCTACGCGGCTTAGCTGAAGCCTATGGGATCCCCTATAAGGTTGATATTTACCCCAACTACGGCTCGGATGCCACCGCGTATTGGCATGCCGGTGGGCCGGCAGCTGCAGCGCTCATCGGGCCGGGCGTGGATAGCTCACACCATTACGAGCGCACCCATCACGATGCGCTGCTGGCTACAACTCAGTGGGTATTAGCTTATCTGCTGGCGGAGTAAATCTGTTGGGGCGATATAATAAAGAAATGAAACCTATAAAACAGACTAACCCACGGCGCAGTGTGGCTATCAAAGGTATGCTGGTTTACCTCGTCGTGGCACTTTTGGTGCTCTTTATCAGCTCGCTGATTGGCTTCTACCTAGGCGGATCGGATGGAGCCACCTTTGCCTTAGGCATTGGTCTGCTCATCAACCTGCTGGTCTTCCCGGTGGTTGGGCTGCGGCTGACCGCGCGCCTGAGGGCTATGGCAGACGAGGAGGCAGGCTCGGCTGCTACCATTCCCTCCACGCCTCAACAGCCCGCCAAAGCTCAACCGATAATAAAAACCGAAGAACCCGCTCCACCTGTGGAGAAGCCCTCCGCATAGAAAGTCTCATCTCGTGTCTCAACATCATGCTTCTATCATTCGCACACCAGAAACCTGGCTGGTTTACCTGTTGCTTTCGCTGTATGTCTACATGCTCAACCTTCCGGGACCGATCACCGGCTATTTGCGCGAGGAATTTCAGCTCACCTATACCGAAAGCAGCCTGCACTTCTCGGCTTTTGCCGCCGGTGTGCTGGTGACGGGGCTGTTCGCTGGTCCGTTCATCCGCAAGCTCGCACCGTGGCGTGTGATGGCAATTGGCTCCCTGGGCTTGGGCGTGGGCGGGCTCATTTTAGCCTGGGGCAGGCAGCCGGCTGTGACCATCTTTGGCCTCTTTCTGATGGGCTGCCTGGGTACCTGGATCCTTTCGATGTATCCACTCATTCTTGAGCAGGAAATGGGCAGCCACAGTTCAGTGGGCATTACCGAAGCCAACACCATTTGCTCCATCTTTGCGGCAGCAGCGCCGCTACTAGTGGGGGCGCTGGCAAGCCAGGCAGTCGGTTGGCGGATGGCAATTCTGGCTGCCGCTGGGATTTCCTTGGCTTTAGGCGTGTGGTTATGGCTAAGCACCAGAGAGGCGCAGCAAAAGCAAATCGTCATTCCGATTGAAGCTGAAGCGCAAGCTTCTGGTAAGCTTCCAGGCAGATATTGGCTAATTTGGTTTGCAATGATGTTTGGCATTGCCATCGAGTTCTGCACAGTTTATTGGAGCGCGGATTTCAATGCTAAGGTGCTGGGTTTAGCCCAAAACACCGCCACGCAAGCTGTCAGCCTGTTCCTCGTTGGCATGATCTTAGGGCGTTTTGCCGGCTCACGGCTCATCGCGCGTTGGTCAGCGCGCAAAATGCTGTTGATTTCATTAATCTTGGGAATAGCAGGGTATGCTGCCTTTTGGTCCGGAGTACAGACCGCTCTGAGCCTGGCGGGGCTTTTTGTCATGGGCTTGGGCGTGGCGAATTTCTATACGACGTTGCTGCCGCTCGCGCTCAAAGCTGCGGGCAGCCAAAAGCAGTTGGCGGGCGCACGCGCCACCTTAGCCTCTGGCGTGGCAATTTTCTTTCTCCCCTTTGGCTTAGGGACGCTGGCAGATGGGCTCGGCATCCATAAAGCTTTCCTCTTGGTGGCACTGCTTTTTGTGCTGGTTGTATTGATGCTGGTGCTAGCTGCCAAACCCCAACTTAATGACTTAAAAAACATATTCGTTCATCAGCAAGACTTACCCACTGTTGGTGTGGAACTTGCAGAGGATTGCCATGACTCAGCCGGAAATGGCTTGGGCGAATAGATCGATTTGGAGGAACACATGAAAGCATTGTTTATTGGTGGAACAGGTAACATCAGCTCAGCTTGCGTAGAGCTCGCCCTCGCGCGGGGCATAGAAGTGACCTTACTCAATCGCGGTACTTCGGGGCGTCCGGTTCCTAATGGCGCTCAGGTAGTCAATGGTGATATCCGCGACCCACAATCTGTGCGTGCAGCCCTTGGCAGCCGCAGTTTTGATGTGGTGGCTGAGTTTGTGGCTTTCACCCCCGAGCACATCGAAACCGACTTGGAGCTCTTCCGCGGGCACACCGGGCAATATATCTTCATCAGCTCAGCCTCGGCTTATCAGACCCCGCCGGCTATCTTGCCGGTGACAGAATCAACGGTGCTGGATAACCCTTATTGGGAGTATTCGCGCAATAAAGCCGCCTGTGAGGAACGCCTCGTGCGAGCCTACCGGGAGGAGAAATTCCCCATAACGATCGTGCGCCCTTCCCACACCTACAGCGCTCCTTACGTGCCAGTTGAGGGTGGCTGGACCACCATTGACCGCATGCTGCGCGGCGAGCCGGTGATTGTGCATGGCGATGGCACCTCGCTTTGGACGCTCACGCATGCTACTGATTTTGCTAAAGGCTTTGTGGGCTTGATGGGCAACGCGCATGCCATCGGCGAATCTTTCCACATAACCTCGGATGAGTGGCTCACCTGGAACCAAATCCACGAGATTTTGGCAGCTGCGGCTGGCGTGAAGCCGACCTTGGTACATGTGCCTTCAGACTTGATCGCTGCTTACGATAAGGCTTGGGGCGAAAGCTTGCTCGGCGATAAAACCCACAGCTTTATCTTGGATAACAGCAAGGTCAAGCGCCTTGTGCCGGATTTCATCTGCACTACGCCTTTCTCGCGCGGGGCGGAGGAGATTATTGCCTGGCACATGGCAGATCCAGCCCGCCAGCAAGTGGACCCCGCCTTCAATGCCCTTTGCGACCGGATTCTGCAGGCTTATGCCAAAGCCTGGCCGGGGTAGAAACTAAGCGACGCTCGGGTTTCTATTAACGTTTTATCATAGACTTTGCACAGGGAAGACTGCTGGGGGTTAATTTGGTAGAATCTAATTAGCTGAAGAGTCTTTGGTGAAAACCTTAATCTAAAATCCATCTCTTCAGCTAAGAAGTTCTGCACAATATGAACCTATGGGGGGAACCGCAGAACAAGAATGATTGTGATGAGAGAAGGAGGTTTGCCATGGCTGGCATGAGTCAATTTACCCAAAAAGCCAAGCGGGTACTCAGTCACGCTCAATCTGAAGCCGAACGCATGCGCAAGCAGACCATCGGCACCGAGCACCTGTTACTTGGCTTGATGATAGAAGAAGGCACGATTGCCAATCGTGTTTTAAAAGATCTTGGATTGGATTTAGCCACCGTCCGTAAAAAAGTTGAAGAAGTAACCGGATTTGGCACTGGCAGTGAGAACCTGACCTTAGGCAGAGACACCCAAGAGGCATTAGAGCTGGCACTGAAAGAAGCCAATGAACGCAAGCAAAGTACCGTTGGTACGGAACACCTGCTGCTCGCCCTCTGCCGCGATTTGGACTTCCCGGGTATGAAGGTGCTTACGGAGTTAGGTATTATGCCGCAGCAAATTCGCCGGCAGATTTATCGCGTCATCTCACAAAGCCAGCAAGACGAAGAAGAGGAATCCGACCGCACTTTGCGGACCTCACCAGAGCGCCCGAGCAGTCAACTTACCGTGGGCAGAAGCACTCCCCGCAAGCGGGAAAAAGAGGAAAGCAAAACCCCGCTCGTGGACCAGTTAGCCACAGATCTGACGGCATTAGCGGAAGCGGGCAAGCTTGACCCTGTCATTGGGCGCCAGAAAGAAATTGAACGCGTCATCCAAATCCTTGCGCGGCGCACAAAAAATAACCCTGCCCTGATTGGTGAGCCTGGCGTTGGCAAGACTGCTATCGTGGAGGGCTTGGCGCAGCGCATTGTGGAGGGGGACGTGCCTGCATTGCTGTTGAATAAACGTGTGGTGCAATTGGACGTGGGCTCGCTCGTGGCGGGCACGATGTACCGCGGTCAGTTCGAGGAACGCCTCAAGCGCGTGATTGACGAGCTCAAGAGCAGCGGCGCCATTGTGTTTATCGATGAAGTGCACATGCTCGTCGGCGCTGGCGCGGCTGGATCGTCTGTGGATGCTGCCAATATCCTCAAGCCGGCGCTTTCGCGTGGGGAATTGCAGGTGATTGGTGCCACCACGCTGAACGAATACCGCAAAAGCATCGAAAGCGATGCCGCTCTCGAACGGCGCTTCCAGCCCATCGTGGTCGATCAACCTACCGTCGAAGAGACAATAGAAATTCTCAAGGGCTTGCGCCCTAACTATGAAGAGCATCATCGCTTGCATATTTCCGATGAAGCCTTGGAAGCGGCGGCTAAGCTCTCTTCGCGCTATGTGACTGACCGCTTCTTGCCGGATAAAGCCATTGATTTAGTAGATGAGGCTGCTTCGCGTGTGCGCATGTATAAGAGCCAATCTGCTGAAAACAGCAAAGACTTAATCGCGGAGCTACGCGAGCTGCGCAAACAGCTCAAAGAAGCGCGCGCCAGAGGTGATAACGATGCCGTCGAGGAACTGCTTGATCGGCAGAGCATGCTGGAAGACCGTTTGCAGGAGATGCAAAACGGTTGGGATCGCAGCAATGCACCGACGGTTACCGCAGAGGATATCAGCGAGGTCATTTCAATGTGGACTGGCATCCCGCTGACGCAGTTAGCTACAGAAGAATCTGAACGCTTGCTGCATATGGAAGAAGAGCTTTCTAAACATATCATCGGGCAGGAAGAAGCCATCCAGACCATTTCTAAAGCGGTCCGAAGGGCACGCGCTGGTTTAAAGAATCCGCGCCGACCCGTGGGCTCATTCATGTTCCTGGGTCCAACAGGTGTAGGCAAGACGGAGCTGACCAAAGCCTTGGCACGCCTCATGTTTGGCAGCGAAGAGTCCTTGATCCAGATTGACATGTCCGAATTTATGGAACGCCACACCATCAGCCGCCTGGTGGGGGCGCCGCCCGGATATGTTGGCTACGAAGAAGCCGGTCAGTTGACGGAAGCCATCCGCCGCAAGCCTTATAGCATCGTAGTCTTCGATGAGGTCGAAAAGGCACACCCTGAAGCCTTGCAGCTCTTGCTGCAAATTATGGAAGAAGGGCACCTGACCGACGCCAAAGGGCATAAGGTTGATTTCCGGAATGCGATTATCATTATGACCTCTAACATCGGTGCTGACCTGATCAAGCGGCAAGCCAGCATGGGCTTTTCACTGGAAGTCGACCAGGCGCTCGAAGAGCAATCCAGCTATGAGGAAATGCGCAAAAAGCTGATGGACGCCCTCAAGCGCAGTTTCCGGCCGGAATTCATCAACCGCTTGGATTCGGTTGTTGTCTTCCGTGCGCTCAACCAAGAGGATATCCGCAAGATTGTCAACCTCGAGCTGCAGAAGGTTGCTGACCGCCTCTCCGATTACGACCTGACGCTGACCACCACCGAAGCTGCGCTGGATTACCTTGCCAATGAAGGCTTTGACCCCGAGATGGGTGCCCGGCCGGTTCGCCGCGTAATCGAGCAAATGGTGGAAGAGCCTTTAGCCGATGCCTTGCTGGCGAAAACCTTTAAGTCTGGCGATCATATCCTCATCGACCTGGAGGAAAGCTTGGATGCCGATGGCGACAAGGTAAGTAAGATTGTGCTTAAAGCTGAAAAACCAGAAACCGAAGAAGAAATGCCGCCGGCTCTGATAGGAGCCTAAGGACACTATGGCTAAAGCATATAGCCGCTATGTCTGTCAGGTTTGTGGAAAGGTAACTTCACAGCCCTTCGGCCGCTGCCCAGCCTGTGATAGCTGGGATAGCATGGTCGAAGAGGTGGTCGAACCCGAAAGTAGTCATTCAGCCCGCACTGTACGCGGGCTGAATGCGTCTTCTCAGCCACGCCGCCTCAGTGAAATCGACGGGCAAGCGGAAGATCGCCTGCCTGTGGCGATGGAAGAATTCGCGCGTGTTCTGGGCGGAGGGATTGTGCCCGGCTCGATCGTTTTGATTGGCGGCGACCCTGGCATTGGCAAATCGACCCTCACCTTGCAGATGGCGATGCAATTAGCCGAAGAAAACACGGTTTTATATGTCTCTGGGGAAGAGTCTGAGCGTCAAATCAAGATGCGCGCCGACCGCTTGGCGCCGCGTGATGTCGCTGGAAAGGCCCACCTCCCTGAAAAACTTTACCTCGTAACCGAAACCAACCTCTCACAAATCTTTACGCATGTTCAAACTGTCCAGCCGGCGTTGCTAGTGGTGGATTCGATCCAAACAATGACCCTACCAGAGATGGAGTCGACCGCCGGCTCGATTTCTCAGGTGCGCGAGTGCACGGCTCGCTTGCGGGAGTTAGCCAAATCGACTGGCATCACCGTGTTCCTGATTGGGCATGTGACCAAAGAGGGCGTGATTGCTGGCCCGCGGGTCTTAGAACACATCGTCGATACCGTGCTTTACCTCGAGGGCGAGCAGTTTCAGTCCTACCGGCTGCTGCGCTCGGTGAAAAACCGCTTTGGCGCTACCTCTGAGGTGGGCGTCTTTGAGATGCAGGAAAAAGGCATGGTGGAAGTCAGCAATCCTTCCGAGGTGTTCTTAGCTGAGCGCATGATCAACGCGCCCGGCTCGGCTGTGGCGGTTACCATGGAGGGCACACGCCCGCTATTGGTCGAAATCCAGGGGCTTACTACCCAATCCAACTTTGGCAACCCACGGCGCAACGCCA
>ERZ1026800.1801-NODE-1801-length-12839-cov-7.335982_pt1 | contig 12839 bp, 21 predicted proteins | sample MGYA00520873_ERZ1026800 | MGnify/ENA primary metagenome ERZ1026800 (study PRJEB33270, sample SAMEA104284475) | anaerobic digester metagenome | biome: Anaerobic digester microbiome; feature: mesophilic sludge digester; material: Anaerobic digester biomass...
CATATGCCCAGCGGAGGCTATCGTCCGGGGGCAGGCCGTCCTCGGAAGAATCCAATCGATAAAAAGCTTGAAGGTAAAACTTCTGGCGCGAATGCTGTAAGTCAGCCAAAACCAAAAAAAGTCAATTCCAAAAATGTGATGGCAGACTACTTCTCCATTGCGATGAAGGAATGTGAAAAAGAAGTGCCGTCGGCAGAGGTGCTGCGAAATGAAATTGAGGAATACATCGTGGCTCGCGGCTGTGATGGTTATGTCGCGCCACAGACAATTACAGATTATGTGCTGAACAGACAGGGCTTCCTTGCCTGCGAAGCCATGAACCGTAAAATCGGACGAATGACCAAGGAACTGAAGCTCTCGCCCTACGTCACGGCAGGCGCTCAGTATTACAAGGCGATGCAAGGCGACTTTAACCTGATTATGCAAATCATCAATCGCCACAGCAACACGCAGGGCGAAGAAAAGAACGCTTTTCTCGAACTGCTAACAAACAGGGGGTTTTAGTATATGAAATCGACAGAACGATTTGAAAAAGTGAATATAGACCGTCTCGTCCCATATGCAAGGAACGCCCGCACCCATAGCAAGGAGCAAATACTTCAGCTTCGAGCATCACTAAGGGAGTTCGGCTTCGTCAACCCGGTCATCGTAGATAAAGACCTCAATGTTATCGCGGGACACGGGCGCATCCTCGCTGCCAAGGAGGAAGGTATTACTGAAGTACCTTGTGTGTTCGCAGAACACCTGACTGAAGCCCAGAAGCGGGCCTATATTATAGCCGACAACCGCCTTGCCCTGAACGCTGGCTGGGACGCGGAGATGCTCTCGGTAGAGCTTGCCGATTTGCAGGCGGCCGATTTTGACGTATCTCTTCTCGGCTTTGATGACGCGGAACTGAACAAACTACTGGGCGGTGCCGAGGACGTTAAAGAAGACGACTTTGATGTAGAAGGCGAACTAGCCAAGCCCGCTATATCTAAGGCGGGTGACCTCTGGTTACTGGGGCAGCATCGCTTGGTCTGCGGCGATAGCACCAAGCCGGAGACTTTTGCTCTGCTCATGGACGGCAAGCAAGCCAATCTGGTCGTGACAGATCCGCCGTATGGGATTGGTATTGCCGCTAATCCAGTTCGACAGATGCACGAAAAACTCGACTGGGATGCTGCGCCGCCTAGTGCTGGAACGATTGCTGATTGCATTGCGCTTGGCGACGTGGCGATTGTGTGGGGCGGAAATTATTTTACTTCTTATTTGCCAGAAAGTAGAGGGTGGATTTATTGGGATAAGAATAACGGAGAAAATAATTTTAGTGACGGAGAACTTGCTTGGACTTCATTTGATAAAGCTATGCGTATATTTACATACGCAAGAGCAAAAGCATTAAAGGAAGGTAAAATACACCCGACACAAAAGCCAACGGATTTATATGATTGGATATTAAAAAACTATTCAGAGCCAAATCAGAAAATCCTTGACACCCACTTCGGGAGCGGCTCAATTGCTTTGGCAGTTGATAAAGCAAACAGATTAGATAAAATGAATTTACACTTAACAGCTTGTGAAATCGACAAAGAATATATTGACAAGGCAATCAAACGAATTTCAGAAAGTATCAAACAAGGCACTCTGCCTTTTTAGGTTGCCGCTAACGTTTTGCGTGTATAAGAAGTGGCGGATTTTGAACCCAAAACTTTCAATACAGCACTACACTTTAATTGAAAAATTAATGTTAAATATACCACTGAACCCCGCCATTTTTTATACACGCTGTTATAAGCTGGTGCGGTTTATTAGCACAGAACTTGAATTGAAATACTGATACTTTTTCTTTTCTTTTTTGAGCGTTGGGAAAAATTAATTTGAAAAATTAAAAATATGATTGAGGTAAATAAAAATTACAACGAAAGCAATTTAGAAACGATGGCAAAGATGCCTGATAATTTCATTGACTTAACGGTTACTTCGCCGCCTTATGATAACTTACGAAAATACAAAGGCTATTCATTTGACTTTGAAAATATCGCTAAAGAATTGTTTAGAGTAACAAAACAAGGTGGCGTGGTAGTTTGGGTTGTTGGCGATGCAACTATAAAAGGTAGTGAAAGCGGAACAAGTTTTAGACAAGCATTATTCTTCAAAGAAATAGGATTTAACCTACATGATACAATGATTTATCAAAAAAAATCTTGTTATGCTCACGACCCAAGAAATAAAAGGTATAAGGCAATGTTCGAGTATATGTTTATTTTTAGTAAAGGTAAACCTAAAACATATAACGAAATAAAAGACGTACCAAATATTCACGCAGGAAAAGTTTTAAAAGGAACAAAAGGCAGAGATAAAAATGGTAATAAAAGAAAATTAAAAGAACAAGTAATATCAGATTTTCAAGCAAGGTCAAACATTTGGATTGTACCATCATCTGAAAGGTCTGAACACCCTGCAATATTCCCTGAACAATTAGCAAATGACCACATAATAAGCTGGAGCAATGAAAATGATTTGATTTACGACCCGTTTATGGGAAGTGGAACAGTTGCAAAAATGAGTATTCTAAACAATAGAAATTGGATAGGAAGTGAAATATCTTCTGAATACTGCAACATTATTGAAGAACGTATTAAAAAAGCGTTAGGAGAAAAAAGAAAAGAAAAAGATTTACAAGTAGGAACTCTATTCGGAGACGAAATGTAGAACTTGCTTATAACGTGAAAAGCATTGCTGTCAGTGGCGGCAATTTAGTACAAATGTTTAATAGAATTACAGAAAATGAATATAGAACAAAAGACAAATAGTAGCACTTCAACCGACATTGCAGCAATGCAATGTTATGCACAGCCTAATATCTGTCTTTACAATGCAGACAACAAGGATGTAATGTCGGAATTACAAGATAACAGCGTGGATGTCATCTTGACCGACCCGCCTTATTTGTATCTCAAAAATCAAAAATTAGAACGGGAATTTGATGAGCAATTATTCTTCAATGAATGTAAACGTATTTTAAAGCAAGATGGTTTTATAGTATTATTCGGTCGCGGAACTTCATTTTACCGCTGGAACACGATTTTAGATGAGTTAGGATTTAATTTTAAGGAGGAAATTATATGGCAAAAGCAGCCTACTTCTCCTGCCATGGCAATCGGTAGGATACACGAAACAATATCTATTTTTTCAAAAGGGGAAGGTGTTATAAACCGTATAAGAGTTCCTTTTTTTGAGAAGTATAAACACGAGCCAGAAAAAATATTGGAAGTGGTAAAAAGAATCTCCACAACATTTGGAAATAGAGACACATTTCGCCAGCTAAAACAATATTATGAAAATGGTAAATTGGAGTATTACTCCTCTCACAATGGTCATGGAGTATCGTTATCTGCTGATAATATGAAGACAGTTAACAGAACAGTTCAATTCGCGAGAGGGCTTGAAGAAGGAATAACGGAGCAAACTATTATAAAAGAAACTAGGGACCATTACAACACATTTCACCCAACACAAAAACCAGTCCGATTATTAGAACGTCTTTTAGCTCTTGTAGTTCCAAAAGACAAACCACGTGAACAAATAACTGTTTTAGATCCTTTTGGAGGTTCATTTAGCACAATGGAAGCGGTTTATAATATGGGTATGAAAGGTATAAGTTGTGAAATAGATGAAGAATATTTTGAAGCAGGAAAGAAAAGGATTGAAAATTTACCACCTATTCAAACTAAATTGTTCGATTAGGTTGTGCATAACATAAAATTTACGAATGTTTAACTTAAAAAAATCATTTATTAAACATTTAATTTCTATTTTATAACCATTCTAAATAATGATGTAACTTATTGATAATCATACACACTTAGACAAATTAACAATATGTTTAAAAAAATATTTAAAAAAATATTCATTAAAAACTTGTTTTTTAAAAAATAATATTATTACCTTTGCAATGTGGGTTTTTTAATTATTTGTGTTAATGAAGGGAACGGAAATAAAACCCCGTTCCCTTTTTTTAGAGAAAAAGTTCTTTGAAATGAAATAGGGTCGGGTCTCAATTGCCAATCAGGCAGTTAATGTAAAGTTAGTCATTTGATGAGTTTAAACAAATAGTAAAAACATAGTCTCAATTGCCGATCAGGCAGTTAATGTAAAGTTAGCAAACTGACTTTTAGAGACTTTAGCTTTGTTTAGTCTCAATTGCCGATCAGGCAGTTAATGTAAAGTTAGCGAAAGTAACTATCTATCTTCCGAGCTATCCGATTGAGTCTCAATTGCCGATCAGGCAGTTAATGTAAAGTTAGTGAATGACAATGACAAATTATATAAAGAGGAAAAAAGGTCTCAATTGCCGATCAGGCAGTTAATGTAAAGTTAGCAATGGTCAGATACATACATTAACACGTAATGAGTCTCAATTGCCGATCAGGCAGTTAATGTAAAGTTAGCAATTGGACGTATTCAGGTTCGCTGCCAAGCGGGGTCTCAACTGCCGATCAGGCAGTTGAGACCCCGCTTGGCAGAAACTACGAATACTATCGAAAACGGCAATTGCACTAACCGTGTGTTAGCGGCTGGTTTATCAGATTTACAACGAGCAGAGGCAACGGTTGAGTTTATGAACTTGTTTCGCCAAATGCTTAATGAAGCACGATTTTTTTCACATGACGAGAGAAGCCTGCGGGGTTATTTAATTGAAGATATTGAGAAGAAGAAATTAAAAGCGGAGGAGTTACTTAACATAGAATCTACGAATGTTAAAACAAAAAACAAACATTTAAATAAACATGAAAAAAAAACAAAAAACAAATAATGTATAAAGCATTTCAAAACAAGAAGTATTATTTGGCGTTTAACAAATTTCCTAAAACTGCCAAAAAAGTTCCTGGTGTTCATAAAGCATATTCAACAGGATTTAGAAAGTGGAAGTCAGATGATATGATTACTTATGCAGTAGTTATCGGAACTTTCAGAATTATGTTGGGAATTAAAACGCCAAATTATACTTGTGATGCAGGATGTTAGCCTTGCAGGTAACATAGAATCTACGAATGTTAAAACAAAAAACAAACATTTAAATAAACATGAAAAAAAAACAAAAAACAAATATCGAACGATATCAAATACCTTATCGAAGCGAGAAATGGCATCAATTCAGGTTAAACGGAATTGGCGCATCAGAAGTACGAACAGTACTTTATGCGGATGACTATTCCGACCCATTAGTGCTTTTTTATCAAAAATTAGGTTTTAAAAAACCTATAAAAGATAATGAAGCAATGTTCCATGGTAGAAACCTTGAAGAATATGTAGCTATGTGCTGGCAAGGATGGGATGGGAAAAAAGATGAATATAATAATCCAAGCTACATTAATAATATAAACAATGGAAAAATTATAAGACGATGTAAAAAATTAAATGCAATAGTCAAAAACAAAATGTATGATTGGCTATTCGTTAATGTAGATAGGATGATAAATAAAAAAGGTGGTTTTAGTCTAATAACAGGCAAGCCTCTCGAAAAAGAGGGTGTACTTGAAATAAAAACAACAGAAGGGTTCTCAGCGGCAAAATGGGAAGCCGGAATAGACCCATCTTATTTAACACAATTGAACACAGCCTTACTGCTGTTAGAGGCTGACTATGGAGAATTGGCAATATTGAAAAATGGGAGATACTTAGATGTATTCCCATTTGAAATAAATTACGAGATTTGTGAACTTATCATTGACCAAACATATAAATTTTGGTATGACCATGTTTTACCTGCAAAAAAATGGGTAGAACAAATGGAAAAAGCACAAATGGTCGGCGATGAACAATATTATAACGAATGTAAGCATCAAATTCAAATGCTTGAACCAAAAGTCGGTAGTAATAAAACAGCCGAAATGTTCGTTAAGGAAAACTATAGAAAAAATAAAACCTCTATTATGGGGTCTGAAACACTTTTGAAAAAAGGTAAAAAAGATGCTTATATAGCATCAATTATTTCAACACTAAACGAAATAAAACAAAAAAATAAAAATGAAATTCTCATCGAATTTCTTCACAATAATTGTGAATATATAGATTTTGAGGAAGAAGGAAATTTGCGCTACTTTGTACGCAAAGGAAGTACACTTCCTCAATTGGGAAACAATTTAAAACAAAAATTTAATAAAAATCAAATAACCGAATTAATCCAAAAAAATTTGTTGAAAAATGACTTTTTTTAATACAAACCTAACAAAAGAACCTGAACTATCAATAAGAGAAAACAAAGCTCTATCGCAGGAAGATTTTATTAAAAACATCTTCCAAAAAGAAAATAAACCTTTAACGGCAAGCGAGGTTTATTACATCTGTATTGCCAATAACAAATATTGGCCGCTAACGTCCGTTAGAAGGGCGATAAGCGTACTTAAAGATAAAACTATCTTAAAAAAATTAGATAAAACAAAAAAAGGCGTTTATAATGCAAATGAAAGATACTTCCAATTAATTAATTAAAACACAAAATTATGAATACAGATATAAAAATTGACAAAGATGGGATAAAGTATTACAAAACCCAAGATGGGTATTTTTCTTCAGCTAACGAAAGACTGTTAGCCCTAAAAAGGATATACCCAGTCTATTCAATAGAAACAGTTTTAAATTATGTGCCAGAAATTGTTAGCTGGCATGCAATAACAACTATTACTATACCTATTATAGGAGAATCCCCTTACCAACAGAAATCATTGTTATTTACAGGACATTCCTGTAAAAAAATAGAAGATACAATGTGGGGTAAGTTTGCGGCTGAAGTAGCCGAAACATGCTCCACCGCAAGAGCAATAGCCAAAATGGGAATTGGCATTGCATACGGAACAACAGCCTCGATCGAAGAAATTGACACGGAAAACACATTCTTTATCTCTTTCCCAACAAAAAAAGAAAATAAAGAAGATGATAAATCAATTATAATGAAAAAAGAATTAAACGAAATTCTAAAAAAAAAAATTAATGTTGTAAATAAATAATTAAACCAATGTTATTATGAGTAGATCAAAATATCAAAACAGAACGTCCGATCCTGCACAGATAATTATGCAATGGAGGGCAGAGGAAGGTTTGTTTAAAACTACAAACCTTATAACAAAAGAATCGGGGGAATTACCCCCGCCAATATCTTTTATCGTGCTTGATGAACTCCAAGCTGTGAAAGGATGGAGCACAAAGTACGATTGTGGAATATATTCAAACATGTGGAAAGGCACTGAGCCTGGACACTTTAAAGTAAAAGTTAGAAATAGAGGAGGTAATGACTTCCCTATAACCGGCAAGTGGCACGAAATTAAAGACAAAGTAAAAGCCGCCGGAGGCCGCTGGATCAAAATAATATATGCCTTGATGCACATCAAGGAAAATGAAAATTATAAAATAAAAATTGTAAAAATAGAATTGCAAGGCTTGGCACTTGCTAACTATGTGGAAAGTATTAAAAACCCCTATACAGGGGTTATCGAAATAAATAATCTTGTTAAGATAACAAGATTAGGGAAAAATTACCTAATTCCCGAATTTCAAAATAAACCATTGGAAAATAAGTTTAAAGATGAAATTGAAGCTATTGCAGTCGAAAAAGATAAAGAACTTCAAATCTATTTAAACGACTATTTTTCTTATTTTATACAAGATAACATTATTGATACCATGAAAAATACTCTTCAGAAAGAAGTGGAAGATACAGTAGAAGATACACCTCCAAAAGAGAAAGTGCAAATTTTCCCTTCAAAAGTAAATAAACCTGATGATGACATGGAAGATTTATTCGCAGATGACCCCGATTGGGATATTAACGACCCTTTTTCTTAAAAAAAAATCGCCATGAAAATGATAATAATAATCAGTATCTATTTAAGCCTGTTAGGGGCATTACTTTTTTTGCTCTATAAAGCAAAAAAGTTGAATGAAAATAATAAATTATATAAAGAGGAAAAAAGGAAAAGAGAAGGGGGAGTAAAATGAACCATCAAAAAATAATACTGAAAAATAGTAAAAGAAAAAATACTAACCAACATGAAAGTATTCTTCAACAGGAATGCGTTAAGTGGTTTCGTCTTCAGTATAATGATATTAAAGAACTGCTTTTTGCAATTCCTAATGGAGGATTACGAAACAAAATAACAGCAAAAAAGCTGAAAAATGAAGGAGTACAAAAAGGAGTCCCAGACCTATTTCTTTCTGTGCCATCTTCAGAACATAACGGACTATTTATTGAAATGAAGTTTGGAAACAACAAACCAACAATAGCCCAAAAAATAATGATGAACAAACTCACAGAACAAAATTATAAATGTGAGGTTTGTTATTCATTTGATGGGTTTAAACAAATAATAAAAACATATTTAAAAAAATAATGACAATAAAAGTATGTTGCATACTAAAATGGAGTGAAAAAGAAAAATATCCCCACTCCATCGTTATTGATAACATCTCAAGTGAAAAAAAAGCACTTGAAAAAGTGTTATCATTCATAAAAATTGGAAAACGAAATTCGTTACCAATAATTACTGATATAAAAACTGAAATTATTGACAGATGAAATTTCAAGACTATTTATTAGAAATAGTAAGTACAATAAAACAAGAAGCTCTTTCACAACTGAAAAAATATAGTGGAAGACAATACGTAACGGTTGATTATTCCGACGATGGATTATTCTTCTCGATTACGTTTTCATGGTATGTAGCTTATCTACCTGGAAGCAGTGTTACACAACCATCCTTTTCCGTATGCAATACAGAAATTGATATTAATACTGCAGATCTTTGGAATTTCGACGTTAAAGATATACTCGAATACGTCCTAAAGATTGATCAGTCATGGAAAGATTAAATAAAAATAAAAATTAAAAATTAATTAAATTATGAAAGATAAATATTTTGAATTTATTCAACTTGTTAAAGCTGAGATGGAGAAAAAAAGTTTTTTTTCTTCCAAAAAAGAAACGATAGAAACACTGAAAACAAACTTAAAAATAATGTTTCAAACTATTTTTGACATGAATTATTGTGAAGTGATGGAAGACAAATTTTTGTCAATCACAAATGAATTACATGCTTTTGAAACATTGGTATTCAAACTTAAAGAGAAAGATAAAAATGAGAAAGATAAAGAAGAAATTTTAATCATTGTTCCACTCAAAAGCTACGAAATTTTACAAGAAGATTCTTTAAAAAAAGGAAGAAAAGAACAAAATATCACACTTAATTAACTTTAATCTACTTTTTTATGAAAATAGTTACTGAAATAGTAAAAGATATACTACATGACCCTGACACTATTCGCCTTACTATAGGAATAGCACTAACAGTGTTCGCTTACGTATTACTCATTAAACGTGGCGATGAAACATTTGTTGACTTTTACGCCTCTGTTGCAAATAATCATAGACGTATAGCCGAAAAAGCTAAAAGAAAAGAACAAAAAAGAAATATTAAACAAAACAAAAAAGCTCCCTCATAAAACAGAGGGAGCTGTACATGCACAATGAAAGCAGTTGACCAAACATTGCTAAAATAATAAATTATGCAAAAAATGATTTTCTAAATAATTGATAAAAAAAAACTCCTCAAGTGTGCTCTCTATGAGAAGCATGAGGAGTGTATTATTGTTTTGTTAGAAACAATTGTTTATCCATTAAATTCGTAAACCTTAACACCGGCATCGTAAGTGTCAAAATGAAGCCATGACACATCCTTTTCTATTCTTATATTATAAGGTAACAATTTTTGTTTATCTTTTATTATAGCCCTTGCTTCAACGGCAGTAATACTATCAAACACGGCATCGCCACCATTACCTAAACAATGAGCCGAAAGGTAAATCTGATTAGCAAACGTTTTCTTCTTTACAAGTTCACACAAATTACACCTTAATCCCCTTTGAGTAATATTTCCGCCAAATACATAATCATTCATTGTCATAGGAACACCCAGAACCTCTGTACGTAAAACAAGTAAGGTATGTAAATATCCAGTATTTAAAAATCTCCATGACGATTCACCAAACTTGTTAAATGTATGTGGACATACCAGCTCCTCAATACGAAAATATTTTCTCACCTCCTCAATAATGCCTTGCTGTGTCATAAAATCTAAATCTTTAATAAAAATTTTATTACAAACCATCCTAAAAAAAGGACTATCAAACTAAATAAAACATAACCTAAGTAAATCATGGTCTGTTGCCACCATGTTATCTTTGCCGGCACAGGATAAGGCTCTTTCACAACTTCTTTTTCAATTGTTGAGCTTTCTTTTATTGCCTTATTAATCGTTTGAGCTATAACAGCATCTTTCTGAAATAAACGAAAATCAAGTTTGTTGTTCCTTATCTGGAAAATAGAATAAGCATAATCAACATCTAAACGCTGTAATGGATAATTGATACCGTCGTCTTTTACTAAAATCGTATCAGTGTGATAAATAGTATCTGCCGGTATGTAAACATAAACTGTTGTATCTCGATAAACAACTACCTCAACCGTCTCCGTTATCACAGTTGTAGAAGGCAACGGATACCTTTTCAAACATCGCCGTTCGAGCGAACAGGCAGTAAATAATAAAGAAATTAAAATTATATATTTAAGTAACTGCATGGAATTTACCACCTTAAAGTAAGGATACGTTCAGTGTCTGTACTTCCGGAATTGACAAGAGGAACGCATGTGAATTTTAATTTTATCTGCCCACGTTCAATATCATTCTTGCTAAATATGTAAGTTGAATTTGAAATATTTCGCTTATCCAACTTAAATTTCCCATTACCCTCAACAATCTCCATCCCCATACTCCCTTTTGTATAATACAAAGGAAACCATTCGATAAATTTTATATACTTATACAAATAACGATCCTTGAAGGCTGTTGTAGGCACTGCCCCGTATGGCTTTGTTACCCAATTATCGGTATCAGGCCAATAAGGAGGTAAGGAGTAATAAGGATTATCCCTTACATCAACCACCTCTCCCAATTCCCCTTCCCACAAAGTATGGCCACCCTTAGAATAACTTCTTAACCAATTAACCTTGTTAAACCTTCCTTTATGATAAACTGCATAATTAAACGCATCACCTTTTAAAAAACCTGTACGAACAGGCAAACGAGAATCTTCCATCGCCTTGCCTATTGTACCGTTACGTAATGAACAAATACCATAGTGAGAAGCATAGTTTATTCCCTCAACTGTAAAATAGGAGATGATCTTATCCCCATCATCCGCACCCTTAATTATCTCACCCCTCTCAACAATCTTAATGTCAAGAGGTAAAGAACCAGTGCGACCTGCAAATGTTAACACTTTCATAAATACATGTATTAATATTAAATTTTTAATTTAATTAATTTATCTTATTATTAACGCTAATAAAGCAACTATTATGGCGGAAATCATTATCCCAACCATACCATAAACAATCCTTTCAGTTAAAATAGATGCATACTTTTTCTCGTTACGAGTATCCATCTCATTCATCTCTGTTCGTAATTCGCTTATCTTTGTTTCAACACTCTCAAAACCCTTCGTCAAATCATGGCGAATAGCATCCATCTTCTCATTCATTATTTGTTGATTGTTTTTCAATAATTCAATGGCTATTATATATTCCTGTTCCATCTGTTCCATTAATAGATATCTTTTTGCAAATAGTTTATATTTATAAACTTTGTTGTGAAATTTAAAATAGCTATGATCACAGAAATAACTGCTATCCAAATGGGCTTTTGAATCTGCAGACCACTTAAATAAGTTATGAACAAAACTAATGCTGTATTGGCAATTTGCCATAGAGCCGTTTTCAACTTTTTATCAGAAATAAGCTCACGCAAATATTTTTTTATAAACTTTTTAAATCTTTCCATAATTAATAATTTTACATCATTCTAAACTCTCAATAACTATGTACTGACCAAACTGATCAATAATAGATTGATGTTCTTCATAAATAAAGTTACAATAAAAATAAGCATAATCATTATCAGAATAATGTTTTAAACCTTTTATCATCCACCAAAGTATAAGTTTACTAACAAACTCCTGTAAAGTAGATATTGTATTAATATCATGCATGGCTATCTTTATCCTTTTAGGGTAATTCTGATCATGCCATGTGTCTTGTAATGTAACATCTTCTAACTCCCAACCCTGAATATACTTATCACCCTCTATTGTCCAAATCTCAACAACCTTCTTACCTACAGGTATAGCAGGCTTAACTGACGTTTGAACCTCATAAATAAAGCCTTTAATCTCATTTATTGTAGGTTTAACAAATGAACTATAACGATAAATCACATTACCATTATTTACTAAAACATATTCTTTCATATTAACTAATATTTGTATTATTTAAAATTAATGAGGTAACTCCCTTCACAGACCTTAACTGCTCCACCCAATGTTTTGCCTTTTCCGCATCAGTGCCGGATTGATTAGGAGTTGCATTTTTAATCTCATCAGGAGTAGGATTATTATCATAATCACTAATAATGCAAGTGGTAGGTAAACCGCCAACCCTACTTACCATTGACTGTAATAGACTAATGAAATTCGTAACCGAAAAAGCAGTTGTTACAAAATCAAGTAATCTATAATAAGTAGTAATATTCCCTGAACCTGAAGCATCAAATGCCGTCCAATTGATGTTAGTGCCATTTAAATAAAGATAAGTCAACCCGCTTGGCAGCGAACCTGAATACGTCCAATTGATGTTAGTGCCATTTAAATAAAGATAAGTCAACCCGCTTGGCAGCGAACCTGAATACGTCCAATTGATGTTAGTGCCATTTAAATAAAGATAAGTCAACCCGCTTGGCAGCGAACCT
>ERZ1026800.1803-NODE-1803-length-12828-cov-3.507598_pt1 | contig 12828 bp, 6 predicted proteins | sample MGYA00520873_ERZ1026800 | MGnify/ENA primary metagenome ERZ1026800 (study PRJEB33270, sample SAMEA104284475) | anaerobic digester metagenome | biome: Anaerobic digester microbiome; feature: mesophilic sludge digester; material: Anaerobic digester biomass | place...
CCTTGGAAGCTTGGACCGGCGAGCGCGCCGCCGTCGCAAACCCGCCCGAACCTCCCGCTCCGGCAATCCTCTCCCGTAAGCCCGGCTTGAAAAGCAGACCTCAGCCTCTAAGAATTATTTTATAGAGCGGCCATGTGAATTGGACGTCCCTGAGACCGGGCAGCAGGGTGTTCAGAAAATTATTGGATCACCCCCTTCTGCTGTATGCTCACCTTGGCCCGAAAAAGCGGGCGCCCTCGAGGGGAGGGGAAGAAGAGGAAGCCCCTTTGCGCAAAGCGCAAGGGGCATCTTTCGAATGAGAGACAAAGGGTCCGGGCACCGGCGCGATCGATGGAGAGATCCAAGTCGGATTTCACAAGGAGGTTGTCGATATGTTTACGCCGAAAAAAATCGTCGTGGCGACGGATTTCTCGGAATATGCGGACAAGGCCTTGAAGAGCGCTGTCGATATCGCCGAGAGAACGAACGCCGAGGTGTATCTGGTGCACGTTGTGGACAAGATCCAGCAGTGCGTCGCGGACTACTGCATCGACCAGGGAACCATGAGGAATATCGAGAACCAGAGCTTGAGCGCCTCCCGGGACAAGATGCAGAAGAAGGTGCAGGAACTTTCGAGGTCCCGGAAGGCAAGCATTTCTTTCGATGTGAAGGCCGGCGTCCCCTACGAGGAGATCCTCAAAGAACAGGAAGAAAAAGACGCCGATCTGATCGTCATCGCCTCCCACGGGAAGACGGGCATTCTCAAGCACATGACAGGCAGCGTGGCCGACAAGGTCGTCCACCATGCCAGATGCCCTGTTCTTCTGGTCAGGTAGGGCCTTAGGCCGGGGAACCATGTCTTCCGTTCATAGGCCTGAAAGCGCGGCCAGCGGTCTCCTCTGCCTCGCGCATCAAACGGCAGGGCATGACGTTGCCGCCGGAAGCCGAACAAGGGATCAGCCGGGCTGGGTGAGCGGGGACAGCTCGATCTCGACTCTCCGGTTGGCCTGGCGGCCCTCGGGAGTGTCGTTGGACGCGATGGGCTGGCTCTCACCCATTCCCTGGGCGGCGATCCGGGTGGAGTTCACCCCCTGGGCGATCAGATACTGCGCCACATTAGTCGCTCTTCTCTGGGAAAGGTTCAGATTATAGGACTCTTCGCCGGTGCTGTCCGTGTGCCCGGTAATATCGACAATGGTTTTCTCATACTCGTCCAGCACCTGGGCGACTGAGTTGAGCACATTGTAGAACCGGCTGCTGATCTCGGCCTGGTCGGTCTCAAAGGTGATATTGCTGGGCATATTGAGGATGATCCTCTCTCCCTCGCGGTTGACGCTGACGCCGGTGGCATCGAGCCTTTCTCTGAGCGCGGCCTCCTGACGGTCCATGTAGGCCCCTGCGGCCCCGCCGGCAAGCGTGCCGACTCCGAGCCCGATGAGCGCCCTCTTGCGGCGCGATTCGCTGTCTCTTCCGGTGGCCGCACCAGCGGCGGCCCCCGCGGCCCCGCCGATGACCGCTCCCCATACGGTCTTGCCCGCCTGCCGCTCCCGGGTATAAGGGTCGGTCGTGCACGCCTGCACGGTGAATATTGCGGTTATGAGCATTATCAGGACAAACGTTGCTCTTTTCATGGCATTCCCTCCATGTTCTGGTTTCCGCCCGCGCTCGATACAGTACGCCGGCAGACTGCGGCTCGAAGTCCTCCATGACTTCGGCTTTCTATACATAGAGTGTCTTCTGACGGGGTTTGTCTCAAGAACGGGTGATTCCTGGATTCATGGAAGGATGACGAAAAAAAACATCGGCATCCGCCACGCGCCGGGAGGGAACCCGTCCCTGCAGCGGCGGCTGCCGGACCGATGGGCGCCGGGCCCGGAAGGCCCGGCATGCATGAAAGCCGGCCTGCTCCACGCATGTCATGGTGCAGACCGGCTCGAGCAGTTTACTGTGTCAGCGGTGCGAGTTCGAGCTCGACACGCCTGTTTGCCTGGCGTCCTTCCGGGGTGTCGTTGCTCGCAATGGGCATGGACTCTCCCATGCCCTGGGTGGCGACCCTCATGGGATCCACTCCCTGACTCGTCAGGTAGCGACCCACACTCGCGGCCCTCTTCTCCGAGAGCGCCTTGTTGTAGGAGTCCGCACCGACGCTGTCCGTGTGGCCTGTGATATTGATAATGGTCTTGTTGTACTCCTTCAGAACCAGGGCCACGGAGTTCAGCACGTCGTAGAAACCGGCATTGATGTCCGAACTGTCGGTCTTGAAGGTGATGTTGCCCGGCATGTTGAGATAGATGCGGTCGCCTTCGCGGGTGACGCTCACACCCGTGTTCTGGAGCTGCTGCCTGAGCTTGGCCTCCTGCTTGTCCATGTACACGCCCGCGGCCCCGCCGGCAAGCGCGCCCACGCCCGCGCCGATGAGCGCCCTCTTGCGGCGCGATTCGCTGTCTCTTCCGGTGGCCGCACCTACTGCCGCGCCCGACGCCGCCCCGATAATGGAGCCCCACCCGGTCTTGCTCATCTTCCTCTGGCCGGTGTAGGGATCGGTGGTGCATGCCTGAAGAACGAATATCCCGGTTACAACGATCATGATGACAGTGCTGATTCTTTTCACGTTATGTTACCTCCATACAATCTTTGCTCCTGGGTCCAGGTAAATGGTAACGCCACGTCCTTGCCGGATGAAGCTTACCCGATAATGGTTTGACGTATCAAGAGAAGAATGGAGATAAGCGGGAAGATCCGCGCCCATGCATCATAGGCGGGCCCCAGGGGACGGCTTTCATGCCTCGCCCAGGTCGTCCAGTATCGCGCGCACGGCGGCAAGCATGCTCTGGAGCGAATACGGCTTGGCCAGAAACCGGTGGCTGTTTTCCCTGACAATCCTGGCCAGGGATTTCTCGTCCATGTATCCACTGGTCATCAGAACCCGTATGCCGGGATCCGCCTGAACGAATTCTTCCGCCAGATCGAGCCCGTTTCTGTCCGGAAGCACCACATCGCTGAATACGAGAGCCAGATCGCCCTGGCGCCTGTGGAACACCTCGCAGGCCTCCGTCGCGCTCGCCGCGGTGAATACCGAATAACCCCAGTTCTTAAGGGCGGCTGCTGTAAAGGAGAGAACGTCGGGATCATCCTCGACAATCAGAATCTTCTCTCCCTTTCCGAGGATGTCGGCAGGAAGGCGTTCACTGTCGGGCTCCCTGCCCGGCTCACCATCGGCCCGGGGAAAATAGACCCTGAGCTCCGTTCCGTCGCCGGGCCTGCTGTCCACGGTGATCCACCCCCTGTGCTGCTTCACGATCCCGTAGACCACCGCAAGGCCCAGTCCGGTTCCTTTTCCCCGATCCTTGGTGGTGAAGAAGGGCTCGAAAATGTGCTTCACGGTTTCGCCGTCCATGCCTGTTCCCGTATCAGAAACGCTCAAGCATACAAACTCCCCCGTCTTCGCATAGGAATGTGCCTTGGTATAACCCTCATCGATCGTGACATTGCGTGTACGGATAAAGATCTTTCCGCCTTCGGGCATTGCGTCGCGGGCGTTGATCACGAGGTTCATGATCACCTGCTCGATATTGCCCGTGTCCGCCATGACGGGCTGGAGGTCGGAGGCGAGATCGAGCGTAATGGAAATGTTTGTGCCGATGAGGCGCTCGACAATCTTGAGGATGCTGTCAACGGACTTGTTCAGATGGACGGGAACCGTATCGATGGGCTGTCTGCGGCTGAAGAACAGGAGCTTGCGTGTGAGGTCCGTGGCCTTGGTAACCGCATTTTCGATCTGCCGGAGATTTTTCAGAAGGGGATCGTTCCGCCCGGCCGCGAGCAGGGAGAGATCCAGGGAACCGCGGATCGCGGTGAGAATGTTGTTGAAGTCGTGGGCCACGCCTCCGGCAAGTGCGCCGACCGCTTCGAGCTTCTGCACCTGCTGAAGCTGCGACTCGAGAACTCTGCGCTCTGTAATGTCCTTCAGCACACCCTCTATTCCTACCACCTGCCCCTGAGAGTCTGTTGTGGGCGCACCGCAGAAGATGAAGTGCCTGAGCGATCCGTCCTTGTGAACGAGAACCCCGGTATAGTCCAGGACCGTCTCCCGCCTGTCTCTGATCTTCTTGAACAGGCGGACATACTCTCTGGCATCCTGCCTGCGGGCCATGGAAATGAATGCCTGACCGATCAGCTCCCGGGGTGCGTATCCGAGGATGGTCTCGACAACGGGATTCACGTAGGAGACGAATCCTTCGTGAACCAGGCTTATGATGATATCCGGTGAGTTTTCGGCGAGCAGTCTGAATCTCTCCTCGCTCTCTCTCAATGCCTCGACCGATCTCTTGTGCTCCTCCACCTCGTCGTGCAGGCTGGAGCTGTACAGATGGAGCTTCTCCATGAACGTGTTGAAATACCGCGCCAGCATGCCGATCTCGTCGTTGGATGAAACATCCATGCGTACCGTAAAATCGCCGGTGGCTCCGGTGGAAAAATGATTCATCAGCCTCCGTAAGGGCGATGTGATGGTCGAGCTGATCCAGAGCGTCATCAGGAGCACCACCGCCGTGGCGGCCGCCGTGATGACGAAGATGATGTTCTGGATGTAGAGGAGCGGCTCGTTGAACTCGTCCAGATAGCCCGACGATGCCACGATCCATTCCAGATCCGTAATGTAGTTCAGGAACACGATCTTCCTTCTGGTGACATTCTCGTGAGGATTCCGCCAATCGTATACGATCCTTCCCGTCTTTTGTGTGATAATTTTCCGGGCGGACGAGCGCAGGTATTCATCCCCGATGTCGTGGATCGATCCCTGGTACGAAGGGTGGACGATGATCTTCCCCTCCACGTCGAGGATAAAAGAGTACCCGGTCCTGCCGAAACGGAGATCGAGAATGCCTTTCCTGAAGTCTTCCACATTGATGAGATCGATGAACTCGGATCGGTAGGAGGAGACGGAGATGATCCAGTCCCATGGCTCGAAATAGGTCATATAAAGGGCCTTGGGCCTGGGCTCTGGATCGCCCGGGTTCTGCCAGTCGTATATGAGGTATCCTTCCTTTCTCTTGATCTGGTCCTGCACGAAAGACCGGTAGAGAAAATTGCTCCCTTCGACCCCCGGGGACTTGTGAACGACGGCCACCCCTTCGCTGTTGACGCAGTAGATGTAGCCGGTCTTTCCGATCTGCTGAGACAGCAGGATCCTTCGCACATTGCGCTTGGCCTCGGCCTCGGTGAGCTCACCGCGGCGAAACCTCTGATAGTAGAAATCAACGATATCCCGGTTTCTCTGGGCTATTCCCCGGAGGTGGTTTTTGATGGTGATGTCGGCCGTGGCCTCCAGCATGGTGTAAATGGCGGTGGTGGACACCTTCAGCTCGTCCTCGATCCGCGACTCGATGACGCCCCGGACCATATAGTGGGTAATCACGCCGGCCCCTACGATCGTGAGGATGAACGCCAGCCCGTACCCCAGCAGGAGCTTTCCTCGGATGGAGATCATGCTGAACAGCGATTTCATGTACATGCGCCCTCCATCGACATTTCGGTTTCGCGATAATATTTCTTGAAGAGCGGTACGGTGAGCCGGAAATCACTCTGGAACCACATGCTCGAAAGGCAATGCGGAGGATATCCGGACATGGGGCGATCAGTCCCTGAAGCCCGGGCTTCAGGGAAGCCGGAAGCCTTCGCGCCAATCACCTTTTCCCGCATCTCTCCTTCGGGAGAGAGATGCGGGCGGATATGGGGATCAGCCCCGGGTCAGATGCCGGTACTTGATCCGGTGAGGGGTGTCGGCAGCCTTGCCGAGCCGTTTCTTCCGGTCGGCCTCGTAATCGGAATAATTGCCCTCGAACCAGACAACCCGGCTGTCTCCCTCGAATGCCAGGATGTGCGTAGCAATCCGGTCCAGAAACCAGCGGTCGTGGCTTATGACCACCGCGCATCCCGCGAAATTCTCCAGGGCCTCCTCCAGGGCGCGCATGGTATTGACGTCGAGGTCGTTCGTGGGCTCGTCCAGGAGCAGGACATTGGCGCCTTCTTTCAGCATGCGGGCGAGATGCACCCGGTTGCGCTCGCCGCCCGAAATCATGCTCACCTTTTTCTGCTGGTCGGTGCCGGAAAAGTTGAAGCGCGCCACATAGGCCCGGGAGTTCACCTCGTGCTTTCCCAGTTCGATGAGGTCCCGGCCTTCAGAGATCACCTCCCAGATGGTCTTCGACGGGTCAAGGGTGTCACGCTCCTGGTCCACATAGGCGAGCTTGACGGTCTCCCCTATTCTGATGGAGCCGGAATCGGGCTGCACACTTCCCGTGATCATCTTGAAAAGCGTGGTCTTGCCCGCGCCGTTGGGGCCGATGACGCCGACGATGCCGCCTGCGGGCAGAGCGAAGGTCATGCCGTCGAAGAGAAGCCTGTCGCCGTAGACCTTGCTCACCCCCTCAGCCTCGATGACGACCTTGCCCAGGCGTGGTCCGGGCGGGATGTAGATTTCGAGCTCTTTCTCCTGTTTCTCCGCGTTCTGGCTCAAAAGCGTTTCGTACGCGTTCACGCGCGCCTTGGCCTTCGCCTGGCGCCCCTTTGGAGACATGCGGATCCACTCCAGCTCGCGCTCCAGGGTCTTCTGCCGCTCTGTTTCGCGCTTCTCCTCGTTCTTGAGCCTGAGCTGTTTCTGCTCGAGCCAGGAGGAGTAGTTACCCTTCCAGGGGATGCCGTGGCCCCGGTCGAGCTCCAGGATCCACCCGGCCACGTTGTCAAGGAAGTAGCGGTCGTGGGTGACCGCGATCACCGTGCCCGCGGTGTTCGTGGCAACGATGATGGGGGTCACCGTGTCGTCGCCGTAGTTCGCCACGTACGCCTTGGTGCCGTCGGGCTGAACCCTCGCGGTGTCGCGTTCAGCCCCGACGGCCGGCTGCTGGTCACGGCCGGCAAGACGCACGAGTTGATCGTGATCGAACCGGCTACGGGCAGCATCCTGCAGCGCGCGGCTTTGCCGTCCGACCAGACCGCCGCCGCCGTGCCCGAGGAAGTTCCGGAGGAGATTCTGCATCCGGACAAGTCCGGGCAGCTGAGTTTCACCGGGCTGGTATTTTCGCCCGACGGGCGCCGGCTCTACCAGGCCAACGTCAATGGCGACATCAAGGTATTTGCCGTCCGCCCCGACCGCAAAGTGGTGGGGGTGGCTTCGTTTTCCCTGCCGAAGGCCACGGCCCCGGAACGCGACCGGGAGGTTCCCGCCGGGATCGCCGTGTCGCCGGACGGCCGGCGGCTTTACGTCGTGCTGAATCTTTCCAACCGGCTGGCGGAGCTGGACGCCGTCAGCGGCCGGGTGCTGCGCCTGTGGGAGGTGGGTTTCGCGCCCTTTGGGGTGGCGCTGGCCGGGTCGAAGGCGTATGTGAGCAATTGGGGCGGGCGGCGGCCGGATGCGCAATCGGTCACCGGCCCGGCCGGGCGCGGCACGCGGGTGCGCGTGGATCCGGTGCGGCACATTGCTTCCGAGGGCTCGGTTTCGGTGGTTGACCTGGCTTCGCCCCCGGCCGGGGCGGAGGCGCAGCCGGCGAAAATGGAAATCCTCACCGGCCCGCGCGCCTGCGCTATTGCGGTGTCGCCCAATGGCCGCTGGGTGGTGGTGGCGAATGCCGGCCAGGATACGCTCAGCGTGATTGACACGCGCAGCGACCAGATCATCGAGACGGTTTGCGCCCGGCAGAACCCCGGGGATTTGTTCGGCGCCCAGCCCAATGCGCTGGCGTTTGATGCGTCCGGCCGGCGGCTGTTTGTATGCAACGGCACGCAAAATGCCGTGGCGCTGTTCGATTTCAAGCCGGGCAAATCCCGCCTGCGCGGGCTGATCCCCGTCGGCTGGTTTCCCGGCGCGGTGGCCTATGACCCGGCCCGCGAGGCGGTTTATGTGGCCAATATCAAAGGGATTGGCTCGACGCGGCATTTGGCGCCCGGGGAGGCGGTGAAATTCAACTCGCACCAGCATTTCGGCACGCTGTCGCTGGTCCGGCTGCCGAAAAAGCGGGAGTTGCCGCGCCTGACGCAAATCGCCCTGGCGAACCTGCGCTACGGGTTGCTGCAGGAAGCCCGGCGGCCCGCGCGCCCGAACCAGCCGCCCCGGCCGGTCCCGGAGCGGGTCGGCGAGCCGAGCGTTTTCAAGCACGTGATTTATATCATCAAGGAAAACCGCACCTATGACCAGGTGCTGGGCGATATGCCCGAGGGCAATGGCGATCCCTCGCTCTGCATCTTCGGCGAGCGCGTCACCCCCAACCTCCACAAGATCGCGCGGGACTTCGTGCTGCTCGACAACACCTATTGCTCCGGCATTCTGAGCGCTGACGGCCATCAATGGGCTGACAGCGCCCTGGCCAATGACTACATGGAGCGGTCGTTCGCCGGTTTTCCCCGGAGCTATCCCTTCGGGGGCACGCGCGACGCCGTGGACGCGCTGGCGTATTCGTCCGCCGGATTCATCTGGGACAACGCCATCGCGCACGGCAAGAGCCTGCGCGACTACGGCGAGTTCGTTCTCACCCAGGTTATTTGGCGGGATCGCACGCGCAAGGGCGCGCCCGGCTTCCTGGATTGCTACCGCGATTTCGTGAACCAGGCGGGCGAGGTGGAAATCACCGCCAGCCCGGCCATCGAGTCGTTGCGGCCTTACGTCGTCACCAACACCGCCGGCTGGGCGCTGCAGGTTCCGGATGTGTTTCGGGCGGCGCAGTTCATCAAGGAACTCAAACAGTTCGAGCAAACCGGGGACTTTCCCAACCTGGTCATCATGCTTTTGCCCAACGATCACACCAGCGGCACCCGGGCCGGCTTCCCCACGCCCGAGGCGATGTCGGCGGACCACGATCTGGCCTTCGGACAGATTGTGGAGGCGGTCAGCCGCAGCCGGTTTTGGAAGGAGACGTGCATCTTTGCCATCGAGGATGACCCGCAGGCCGGCTGGGACCACGTCAGCGGCTACCGCACCACTTGCTACGTCGTCAGCCCCTACACCCGGCGCGGCGCGGTTGTCAGCACGCAATACAACCAGACCAGCCTGCTGCGCACGATGGAATTAATGCTGGGCCTGCCGCCGATGAACCAGTTGGACGCCACCGCCACGCCGATGACCGACTGCTTCACCGACCAGCCGGATTTCACGCCGTTCACGGCCTTGACGAATAACATCCCGTTGGACCAGATGAACCCGCCGCCGAAGAAGATTGCCGATCCGCTCCTGCGCAAGCACGCCTACGCCTCGGCGCGCCTGCCGCTGGAGGAGGTGGACCAATGCCCCGAAGACCTCTTCAACCGCATCCTGTGGCATGCGGTCAAAGGTTCGCAAGCGCCCTACCCCGTCTGGGCGGTCAGCGTCCTCGATGATGATGATTGAACCGTTTCCCGCCGCCGGAGGAACGCCCTCCCGGCGCCGGAACGCGGGCGGCGAAGCCCCGGCCTAATTTGGGGTCAATATCCGTTTGACGCGGAGGACGGCGCTCGCTAGTTTTATCTCCGTCCTGGCTTCCAGAGTAGCTCAATGGTAGAGCAGCCGGCTGTTAACCGGCGGGTTACAGGTTCGAGTCCTGTCTCTGGAGCCAAATTATTTCGCGGAAGGTTTTCGCTCCATCCGGTTAACACGACTGCCCGAACGGCATTCTGGTCGGGCGTGCAATTTTTCCGTTGATTCCACGACGCGACCCGCAACCAGCCGACAAGGCTTCCCGAGCAGCGCCGCCGCGAGGCTGCGGCCATTCTCGCCCGGCGCCCGCTGGTTCGGCGTTGGAAACTGCCGGCCCTCGGCGAGGCTGCCCGCCGGCGTCCGCCTGGAAAGCAGCCTTTGCCCTCATTCGCAGCCGGGAGTAGAACATCCGTGCCAACTGCCCGAGCGCGCGCGGGTAGCGAAAATCAGCAAGGCCCGTTCGGCGTCATCCGCTGGCATGCAGACCCGGCACCGCTGGTGCTGCTTTGGTTTCCGGTGCGGGCTCATGGCATTCAGCAGTTTGTGACGTTTGCGGCCAGAGGCTCGCCCGCGCCGGCGCGGCGCGCGCAGCGGCAGCTTGCTATTTACTGGCTCGCGCAGTTGTCCAGGCCGGATGGGCCCCATTTCATTACCCGCTACCGGTGCTCCAGTCCTGGCACAGCACCTCGGCCTGTTCGAGAACCAGTTCGGTCGCCCGCGCCTGTTTGTCCGGGGGATAACCGTACTTGCGCAGAATACGCTTGATGATGACGCGCATCTGGGCACGGACGTTCTCGCGCACCGTCCAGTCTATGGTGATGCTGTTCCGAACCGACTTCACCAGCTCCTGGGCTATCAGCCGGAGCGTCTCGTCGCCGAGCACCGATACGGCACTATCATTGACCTCCAGGGCGTCGTAGAAGGCGACCTCGTCTTCCGTCAACCCCAGTTCCTCGCCCCGACGCGTTGCCTCGCGCATATCACGAGCCAGACGAATAAGCTCTTCGATGACCTGCGCGGTCTCGATGGCACGGTTCTGGTACCTGCGGATGGCGGCTCCCAGCAGTTCGGCAAAGGACCTTGCCTGTACGATGTTCTTCCGCCCGCGCGCTCTGATTTCCCCCTCGATCAGCTTGCGCAGCATCTCCACCGCCAGGTTCCTTTGCGGCATGCCGCGCACTTCCGCCAGGAACTCATCAGACAAGATCGAGATGTCCGGCTTCTTTAGTCCAGCGGCCGCGAAGATGTCGATGACCTCATCCGAAGACACCGCCTTCGAGACGATCTGCCGGATGGCAAGTTCTATCTCCTCCGGGCTGCGACGGCCGTCGCCCGTACTCTTCGTCAGCACGCTCCTCACGGCCTGGAAGAAGGCCACGTCGTCCCGAATCTCCAGCGCCTTCTCATGCGGAACGGCCAGCGCGAACGCCTTCGACAAATCGCTGACCGCCTTCACAAACCGGTTCTTGCCGTATTCCTGGGCCAGCACATGTTCTTGCGCCGCTGGCAGTATCGAGAGGCGTTCCTGCGGTCCGCCGGTATTCCATTGCGTCCAGTCGAACCCGTGGAAGATGCCGCAGCAGACCTCGTAACGTTCGAGCATGACCGCGACGGCTTCCGCTTGGTCAATCGTCGTCTGCCCCTTGCCGCCGCTCTGGGTGTAGTTCGCCAGGGCGTACTTGAGCTGGTCGGCCAGCCCCAGATAGTCCACGACCAGCCCGCCTGGCTTGTCCTTGAAAACCCTGTTGACGCGGGCGATGGCCTGCATCAGCCCGTGCCCGCGCATCGGCTTGTCCACATACATCGTGTGCAGGCACGGCGCATCGAAGCCCGTCAGCCACATATCGCGGACGATGACCACGTTAAAGGGGTCTTTCGGGTCCTTGAACCGTTTGGCCAGTTCCTCGCGGCGAGGCTTGTTTCGAATGTGCTCCTGCCACTCTGCCGGGTCTGAGGCGGATCCGGTCATCACGATCTTCAGGTTGCCCGCGTTGTCATCGGCGTGGTGCCAGTCCGGGCGAATCGCGGCGATGGCCTTGTAGAGGTCGACGCAGATGCGTCGGCTCATGCAGACGATCATCGCCTTGCCGTCCATCGCCTCCAGACGTCGCTCGAAGTGCTTTACCAGGTCCTCGGCGATCAGATTCAATCGCTTCTCGGTGCCGACCAGCGCCTCAAGTTGCGCCCACCTGGTCTTCAGCCGTTCCTTGTGCTCGACCTCCTCGCCCTCGGTTGCCTCCTCGAACTCCTCGTCCAGCCTCGGCCGCTCAGTCTCTTTTAACTCCAATTTGGCCAGGCGGCTCTCGTAGTAGATCGGAACCGTCGCGCCGTCCTTCACCGCACGCTCGATGTCGTAGATGCTGACATAGTCGCCGAACACCGCCCGCGTGTTCTTGTCGGTCAATTCGATAGGGGTGCCCGTGAATCCGATGAAAGACGCATTGGGCAGCGCCTCCCTCATGTGCCGGGCGAAACCGTCAATGAAGTCGTACTGGCTGCGGTGCGCCTCGTCGGCAATGACGACGATGTTTCGCCGGTCGGAGAGGAGTGGGTGATCGCCCCCGTCGGCGGCGAAGAACTTGTGAACCGTTGTGAACACCACGCCGCCCGATGCCGTTGTCAGCAACTCCCGCAGATTCGCGCGGCTATGTGCCTGCACGGGCTGCTGGCGGAGCAGCTCGTGGCAGCGGGCGAACGTACCATAGAGCTGGTCGTCGAGGTCATTGCGGTCAGTGATCACGACGAGTGTCGGGGTCTCCATTGCCGGATGCAGGACCACCCGCCCAGCGTAGAAGGCCATCGTGAGGCTCTTGCCGGAACCTTGCGTATGCCAGACGACGCCCACCCGCCGGTCGCCGGGTTTGGCATCGGGATGTCCCTTGGCGAAGTAGGTGCCTTCGCCTTCTCGCGCCTGCAAGTGCCTTTCAGGGGGAGGCAGGCACGCCCGGACGGTCTCTTGTACTGCGACATTGACCGCGTGGTACTGGTGATAGCCGGCCATCTTCTTCACCAGCACACCGCCGCCGACATCCTCGAACACGATGAAATGCCGGATCAAATCCAGGAGCCGTCGCTTCTGGAACACGCCCTCCAAAACCACCTGGAGCTGCGGCAGCTTCGTGTCAGCTAGTGTTTCGCCTTCGATAGTCCGCCAGGGCATGAACCACTCTCGGTCAGCCGTAAGCGTGCCTATGCGGGCCTGGACACCGTCGGAAATAACCATTGCCTCGTTGAAGGCGAACAGCGACGGAATCTGCCGCTTGTAAGTCTGGAGTTGGTTGAACGCCGACCAGATGGTCGCATTCTCTGTGGCGGCGTTCTTCAACTCAATTACTGCGATCGGCAGACCGTTGATAAACAGCACCACATCGGGACGCCGCTCGTGCTGGTCCTCCACCACGGTATAC
>ERZ1026800.1804-NODE-1804-length-12824-cov-5.064110_pt1 | contig 12824 bp, 10 predicted proteins | sample MGYA00520873_ERZ1026800 | MGnify/ENA primary metagenome ERZ1026800 (study PRJEB33270, sample SAMEA104284475) | anaerobic digester metagenome | biome: Anaerobic digester microbiome; feature: mesophilic sludge digester; material: Anaerobic digester biomass...
GGTGAATTTATTTCCCATTATTCCATTATCCACCCTGAATACAATTATATCGGTTTGGAATCCGCAGAAAAAAGAATCAACAACACACTCAAGAAATTGACACCGGAACAAAATCCCAATGTTCGTCTTATGCGTTTGTATGTTGATGATTCAATCTGCCAGCTTTTTCCTGCAGAATCGGTTTCCGGGGTCTTTATTCAATATCCTGATCCCTGGCCCAAACGGAAACATCATCGCCGTCGTCTGATTCAAAAGGATTTTTTAAGTTCGCTGGCTATAATTTTAAAACCGCTGGCTCAGGTTCAAATTTCTACTGATAATAGTGATTATGCTTCCTGGATATTGGATGAATTTTTAGCTCATCCCAGTTTTATATCCGTTTATGAGGACCTTTTACTTAAGCAATCCCCTTTTGATGAACACATTACTACCTGGTATGAATCCGAACAAAAGCGACAAGGTTTTGAGCCGCAATATATGTTATTTAAACGAATTTAGGAGTAAACACATTATGAATAATAATTTCAGTACCAATTATCAAATCAACAAAATGCTCAATAATGTAGTGGAAAGCATAACTAATTTGGCAGAAGAACAATTATTACATATTCACAGCTTAACGCGTATTGGCGAATCACTTTCTTCAGAAACCGACTTGGATAAAATATTTGATATGATTCTGGACGAGGGAATTTCCTTTACCCGAGCTGATGCTGCTACTATTTATACGGTTAATCAGGATGCCACCAAACTTCAGTTTGAAATTGTTTATAATGCAACCTTAAATTTACGCAAAGGAGGAACCCGGGAACCTGTAAACTGGAAAAGCATTGACCTTTACGATGAAAATGGCAATCCGGTAGATAACAAAATCGTAACTAATGTCTATCACCATAAGCACAGTTTATGTTTTGTTGATGTATACAAGGCAGAAGGTTATGATGTAAGCGGTACAATCAAGACCGATAGAGAAAATAATTACCGTTGTAAATCAATGCTAACTATACCCTTAAAAAACCATGAAGATACTGTTTTAGGTGTAATTCAATTTATCAATGCTATGGATGAAGAAGGCAATATTATTTCTTTTACCGATGAGCATAAAGCAATGCTTTCTTCACTTGCTTCGCAAGCAGCAATTGCTCTTTCCAATAAAAAACTGATTGAAAATTTGGAAGAATTGCTGAATCAGTTTATCCGTTCCATTGCCGGTGCTATTGAAAGGAAGTCCAAATATTCTTCCAATCATATTACCCGGGTAGCTTTGCTGACAGAAATGATAGCTAATAAAATAAACGATATGGGAGAAAAATATTTTCCGGGACGCAAATTCAGCGAAAATGAACTAAAAGAACTCTCTATGGCTGGCTGGATGCACGATGTAGGTAAAATTGTTACTCCCGAAGCAATTATGGATAAAAGCACAAAACTGGAAACAATTTGCGACCGCATAGAACTGGTAAAATTGCGTTTGGAAAAAATGGAACTATTGCTAAGCTGCTTGCAGACAAAGCTAAACGAAAATGAATTTGCCGATTTCATTCATCAACACATTGATTCTGAACTGGAACCGAAGGACTTTCCTAATTATTTTACCAATATAACCAACTTCCTGATCAATGTGAATGTAGGCAAAGAATTTGTTGATAAAGCCGATTTGGAAAAAATAGAAAAGCTGGGAAAGATAGATTTTGAATATGAAGGTAAGCACTATTTCATTTTTACGGAAGACGAAAAAAAGAATATGCTAATTAGCGGCAGGGGAACATTTACTCCTGAAGAAATGAAAATTATGCAAGACCATGTTGCCATCACCTGGGAAATGCTTTCCAAACTCTCTTTCCCCAAAAAGTATGAAAATGTAGCTTTCTATGCTGCTACCCATCATGAAGCGCTCAATGGAAAGGGCTATCCTAATGGCTATAAAGCCGAAAACTTACCTTTGCAATCCCGTATTTTAGCCGTGGCAGATATTTTTGAAGCATTGACCGCTGCCGATAGACCCTATAAACCAGCTAAGACCTTAAGTGAGTCATTAACTATTATGGGCTTTATGGTTAAGGATGGTCATTTGGATAAAGACCTGGTTGATTTCTTTCTGGATAGCGGACTTTATAAAGAATATGCTGAACGCTTTATGAATAAGGATTATATTGATGATGTAGATATTGATTCCATAAAGTCTAAATACTCTAATCAATGACTTTTCCTTTTGGGAATAAACCGCTTCTTTTTTTAGCGCCCTTAGCTGGCTATACCGATTCTGCATTTCGTCAAATTTGTAAAAATTGGGGAGCTGAAGTTTTAGAAAGCGAAATGGTTAGTGCTGAGGGGTTGATAAGGAATTCCGTTAAAACCTTGCAATATGTCCATTTTGATGAATCTGAGCACCCTTTCGGCATTCAGATTTTTGGTTGTAATCCACTTACAATGGCAAAAGCAGCAACCTTATTGTTACCCCTGAAACCTGATTTTATAGACCTCAATATGGGCTGCCCGGTGAAAAAAGTTGTCCGCAAAGGAGCTGGTTCCGCTTTAATGCAGACACCCTCTTTGGCAGAAAAAATCGTTAAAGAAGTTAAAAACGCCTTACAGGGTATTATACCTTTAAGTGTTAAATTTCGCAGTGGCTGGAACTTCCAGAATCAGAACTACCTGGAATTCGGTTTAAGGTTACAGGAAAACGGAGCTGATTTTCTCTGTTTGCATCCCAGAACTTCAAGTCAGATGTTTTCGGGCTCCAGCAAATGGGAACAAATAAAAATCCTGAAACAAAATGTGCAAATTCCGGTTATTGGTAATGGTGATATTAAAACTCCGGAAGATGCACAAAGAATGATAACAGAAACCAATTGTGACGGAATAATGATTGGTAGAGGTGCCTTAGGGAAACCCTGGCTTTTTGCTCAATGTAGTGAATTGATTTCTACGGGAACTTATCATCCTGTAACCCAAAAAGAAATCGTGAAGACCATTTTTGCACATCTGGATAAGGCATTACTATATAAATCAGAATATGTTGTAATACGCGAAATCCGTGCGCATCTTTGTTTTTATACAAAAGGCATTTTGGGAGGAGCTGAACTGAGAAATCAAATAAATCATACGGAAAGCATAAGTGAACTAAAAGCTATCATCCTGAAGGGTTTTTCCCTTATATAAAACAAACTCTGAAGAATGAAATTACAAGACAGTATCTATGCTCCGGTCATTATCTTGATTTATTAACTTACCTTGTGGATGTAAGTTAACTACCTGTTGCCTAGTCGTTTCTTTAATGTCTCTTTAACGATCCTTAAACAATACCTTAACTTCGTTTAGGAATCGTTTAAGAAGTGTTTAAGCAGCACTAAAGAATCAACTTGGCAGGGAATAATGCGCTGTCTAAAAACAGGTAAAGGTCTCGCCAATTGCAAGCTAAATTATTACAACATAGGATAAATATTTGATTTTGAACGCTATAAATTATGAATATGAAATAGGGGAAAAAAGGTTAATGTAAAGTCCTGTTTCGCCAATTTCTTTTCTCTGCTGACATTGTTTTTTTTTATGGGATGGTAGTTATATTGCACAGACATCTGCTAATTGCTGTTTTCGCAGAAATCCACATCAGACAGGGAAATATTTCTGCCTTTTAAATGTGAAAAACATATAAATCTACATAAAATTATATCAGAGTTATCCGTGAAATCTTTAAAAGTAAATACATAATCTGCGGGAAACTTCTTGACACTTTGCTTAGGTTTGGAAATAGAAACCAAAGGGTATTAACTTACCTGAATAAAATAAAAACAGGGAGAAAAAATGAAATATTTTCGTAAACTGGTTGGCGATAAGTGTTATCTTTCCCCCGTCTCTATGGATGATGTGGAAAAATACACTGAGTGGTTGAATGATCTGGAAATTGGGCAATTTGTTACACTTGCTCACATAGTTCTGGATATGGAAAAAGAAACTGAACTGCTGCGTAAATTGATGGAAGGAAATTATATCTTTGCCATTGTAGAAAAAGATACTAACAAAGTTATCGGAAATTGTGGAATTCATCAGGTTTCACAAGTTCACAGAAATGCTTCTCTGGGAATTTTTATAGGGGAAAAGACCTTTTGGAATCAGGGTATCGGAACAGAAGCAACAGGTTTGCTGCTTGATTTTGCTTTCAATATATTAAATCTGCATAATGTTTATCTTTCAGTGATGTCCTATAATAAACGGGCTATTCGTTGTTATGAAAAAATAGGGTTCAAAAAAGTTGGAGAGCATAGAGAATTTATATTTGTTTCAGGACAATATCATAATGTTTGTATTTACGATATACTGGCAAGTGAATTCACCAGTCCTTATGTGAAAAAGGTCTTTAATTATAGCATTAGTGATGAAGCAGGTCGCAGTAAAATAAGCATTGTCTAAATGTTACAAAAAATAAAAGGACAGGAAAACGCCTTAGAGTTATTAAATAAGGCAATTGAAAATGACCGTATTGCTCAGGCATATTTATTTTACGGTAGTGATGGTGTTGGTAAATTTACTGCTGCTCTCAATTTCGGAATGGCAGTTAATTGTTTAGCTACCAGTGAATTAAAACCCTGTGGAAAATGTGATGCCTGTCATAAATTCCTGCAATTAGAGCATCCCGATTTCGTATATCTTTTCCCTACTCCCAATTTGAATCTTAGCGCGGAAGGGGAAATTAAGAATACGGAAGCCCAAAAATCTTATGAAGCATATCTGCAGAATAAAATAAATACACCCTGGAAGGACTTTTTTTTCAAAGAATCAACAGAAATCCGTAAAGAAAGCATTGCCCTATTGAACAAACGGTTGGAACTATCCATTCACGAAGCTAAATATAGAATAGTGATTATTGAAGATGCAGATATGATGAATAATGCTACTGCCAATGCTTTTTTAAAAACCCTGGAAGAACCTCCGGAAAGAACTATTATTATTCTCATAACTGAACGGTTGCCATTAATTTTACCTACTATCCTTTCCCGCACTCAACCTGTTTATTTTAAGCCGTTAACCCGCAGTGTAATTGAAGAAATCCTGATCAATGAATTTGAAATTAATTCTGCTTTTGCCAGATCAGCTTCCCGAATTTGTGCCGGTAATTTGAAAACTGCTATTAGAATTGCTTCAGAAAGTGAATCTCTTTCCAGTAACTGGGCTTTTGAAATCTTTTCTCTGGCTGCTAAAGAAGACGATTTGGGCTATTTGGATTTGGCAGAAAAGTATAAAAAAAATCAGACAATAGACCAGGTAATTGATTTATTAAAGTACATAAGAATTATTGCCAGTGACTTAGGCTCTTTGATAACTAATCCGGAAAGCGAAATTACCAATATAGATAAAATAGATTTCTTGAAACCTATGGCAGAAGCAAATCCTAAAATAGATGACCGGCTTTATGATTTCCTCCTTTTTCTGGAAGAACTAAATCGTAAAGTTGAGGGTTATGCCAACCTGAATTTGGTGCTTACTAACCTCTATCTAAACTGCAAACTTTTGCTAAAACCATAAATGGAAGAAAAGAGCACACATCGGACTTTGGCAAAGAACATCAGTACGATGTCCATAAGTGTATTTATTAGCCGCATAATAGGTCTGATTAGAGACCAGGTAATGGCTTTTTTCTTTGGCACAACCTATTTGAATGATGCCTTCAACGTGGGATATAATATTCCCAATCTATTAAGACGTTTGTTTGGGGAAGGAGCACTTTCTACAGCTTTTGTTCCTCTCTATAATGATATTAAAATTAAGCAGGGCAAGGAAAAACAGATAGATTTTGCCCTGAACCTGCTGAGTGTTTTAACTCTTATTCTTTGTCTTTTAACAATTTTAGGAATAGCACTTGCCCCTTTGATTGTGAAATGTCTCTATCCCGGTTTGGCACCCCATACTGCAATACTGGCTATTAAGCTTACGCGGATTATTTTCCCTTACCTGTTTTTTATTGGTTTATCTTCCACTTTCATTGCCATTTTGAACTCGCATAACTATTTTTTTATAACCGGCTTTTCTTCTGCTTTACTCAATGTGGGAATGATTGCTTCAGTTGTTATTCCCTATTTTGTGTTAAAAGTAAGGGGAGAGGATTTAATTATTTGGGCTGGTTGGGGAGTTATAGTTGGCGGTTTTCTACAAACAGTAATCAATTTCCCCTATTTAAAAAAGATTGGTTACCGTTGGGCAATTTATCTTAAGTTTGGTTCAGAATCTTTGTCTCTACTCTGGAAACGTTTCATTCCCAGTATGATAGGAATTGGTATTCGGGAAATTAATTTAATTGCTGATTCGCTAATGGCTTCCTTTTTACCGATTGGTTCAATTACTGCATTAAGTTTTGGCAACCGTTTAATGCAATTACCCTTAGGGATTTTCGGTATTTCCACAGGAACAGCTGTTCTCCCTTTTTATTCACGCTGTGTTTCTACTGAAAATTATAAAGAGCTTTCAGAAAGTATCCGTTTTACAGGTTTAAATCTTGCCTATATTATGCTTCCTGTAACGACAATTATTTTAGCTTTGGGTGAGGATTTTGTTCGCATCCTTTTTCAAAGTGGAGCTTTTCAGGAAAGAGCGGTTTGGATGACTTCCCGGGCGCTGATTTTTTATTCTCTGGGCTTAATTTTTTATAGCTTGAATCAAACAATTACTCCTGTATTTTATGCTTATAAGGATACTAAAACACCTGTTAAAATTGCTGCGTGTATGGCAGCATTAAATATCACCCTGAACTTTATTTTGATGCAGTTTATGGCTCATCGGGGTTTAGCTCTTTCAACTTCTATAACTGCCTGTGTAAATTTCTTTTTGTTACTTTACCTTATCCGCAAAAAGATGCCGGAAATATCGTTTTCCCGGATAGCCATAAATATCCTCAAATCCTTGTTAATTTGTGCTTTTTTATACTTGCTTCTCTATATAAGCTGTAAACTTTGTCCGGTAAGTGGCAGAATTGCTTTACTAATAAGGGATGCAATATTTTCCGCAATTGTTCTAATTCTTTTTTACATAACAGGTATTCTTATAAAAATTGATTATATCAGTCAGACAGGCAAGAAATTATGCCAGCGTTTTCTCCAGAAATAAAAACAAAACTTGCATTGCTTCCTGAACAACCTGGGGTCTATCTGTGGAAAGATAAGGACGGAACTATTATCTATATAGGCAAGGCATTAAACTTGAAACATCGCATCAAAAATTATTTGAATCCTACCGGTAAAGACCTTAAGACAGAGCATTTGATAAAGAATATTGCTGATTTGGATTACATTATTACTAATAGCGAAGCTGATGCTTTTATTTTGGAAGCTACCTTAATTAAGCGTTACCGTCCCAAATATAATATTATGCTGAAAGACGATAAACGCTATCCTTTTGTAAAAATAACGGTTAATGAACCCTTTCCCCGAATTTTTATCACCCGGGAGTTACTGAAAGATAATGCCAAATATTTTGGTCCTTACACGGAAGTTCGCTATCTGCGAAATACTTTACGCGATTTGGAATGGATATTTCCTTTGCGTAGCTGTAATAGAAATATTCCGAAAATTAAATATAAACAGCCCTGTATGAATTTTCAACTGGGTAAATGTCCTGCTCCCTGTATCGGTAATATTAGTCAAAATGATTATACAAAAACCGTAAATCAACTTTTACGATTTTTCAATGGCCGCTATACTGACTTATTAGATGAACTGAGAACAGAAATGCAAAATGCCTCTAAAGAACTCCGTTTTGAAGAAGCAGGAAAATTCCGTGACCGCATAATTGCCATTGAACGCATTCAAAAAAGACAATCCGTCTTCAATGTAGAAGGCGGCAATATAGATATTATCGGTTTTTATAGGGAAGAAAAAAGAGCCGTCTGTGTAATTCTAAAAATGAAAAACGGAGCTATTATTCATCAGGAAAATTATCCGCTTACCAACTTTGATTTTGAAGAACCGGCTAGTATCCTAGCAAGCTTTTTACAACTTTATTATACCGCTAAAGAAGAAATGCCGGAAGAAGTCCTTTTGCCCTTTGCTCCGAAGGACTTGGATAAACTAAATTCCTGGCTGGGAAATAAACTGCAAATACCTCAAAGAGGAGAAAAAACCAAACTAATAGCAATGGCAAAACGCAATGCCTTTAATATCATAGAAGAAAGCAAACTGGCACATCTGAGAAAAGCTAATAGGACTATTTTTCCTGTTCAGGAACTGAAAGAAGCATTAAAATTACCCAAACTTCCCCGTAAAATTGTCTGTATGGATATTTCCACCATTCAAGGAAGTGATACTGTTTCTTCCGCTGTCTTTTTTGAAAACGGCAAAAGCAAAAAAAAGTTTTATCGCCATTTCATTATTCGCAGTATTGAAACCCAAAATGATTATGCTGCTATGCAGGAAACAATGTCTCGTTTTTTAGCAGAAACCGAAAAAGAACCCCAAATGAAACCCGACCTCATCGTTATTGATGGAGGTAAAGGACAGCTTTCTGCCTGTGAACAAATTTTAAGAGCTTCAGGGAAAGAAAATATCAATATTATTGCCTTAGCCAAAAGAGCTGAAGAGGTCTTTGTCCCGGAAAATGAACAATCAATAATTCTTCCGCGTTCATCCTCCGCTTTACGATTACTAATCAATATCAGAGATGAAGCACATCGTTTTGCTATCACTTTACATAGAAAAAGACGCTCCCGCAGAACTTTAGAAAGCACACTGGAAAATATTCCCGGCATCGGAGAAAAAAATAAATTTTTGCTGTTGAAAGAGCTGGGCAGTGTGGAAAATATTGCTAATGTGAATATAGAAACATTATCTAAAATAAAAGGTATAGGACCTGAAACCGCAAAGAAAATTTACAATTATTTTCATAGAAATTAAAGCAAACGACAGGTGCGTAAGCCCACTCGGGAAAAGAGGTTGAGAGGGTTGAGAAGGTTTAGAGGGTTGAGATTCTTTAAAGCCCTTGAGGGTAATACAATTATAGCGATGGGTGCGTAAGCCCACTCGGGAAAAGAGGTTGAGAGGGTTGAGAAGGTTTAGAGGGTTGAGATTCTTTAAAGCCCTTGAGGGTAATACAATTATAGCGATGGGTGCGTAAGCCCCTCGGGGAAATGTAAGCTCCCTTTTCTTTTTTCTTTTTCTCTTTTTATCTTGCCTGTACCTAAATATTTCCGGGTTGCCGGAAGGTTGACCTCCTGGTCAACCACCTCTAATGTTTTATTTCATCAATGAAAGGCAAAATGTAACGAAGATACATGGTTTCTAAAGAACAACGAGGATGTCGTTCTTCCGAAACCATATAATTTCCATTTTACAAGTAATAGTTTGGGGAATGATGATGATTTATAGAGCAGGAAAAAATTGTAATTCCAAACCCCTCAAGAATCTTTTTAAATAAAGGATTGGATACTTTTCCTGCCACTCTAAAGCAAAAAATTTTTTTAACTTTTTTTAATTTATTGCTCTACAGAATGTTACAATTATTATTGCCATTTTCCTGGTAATGAGATTATATATATAATTTCAAGTAAGGCAGAAAATTAAATAATCAAATTTCATACAAAATAGAGGAAAGCGTAGCAGCGAAATATGAAAAAAAATGCATTTTGCACTTGACAAGAAAAACAGAGTGTCATATAAGAACCACAGGAACTCAGAAAAACTCAAAAAATCTCAAGGTGGTTCACAGAAATGAGACAAAAAAGCACGGACAGTAAAGCAAAAAACGGTTTTTTAAGGAAATCCGAAAAAAAGGATGTCAGCTATGTCTGGTGAATTTCTTGGTATCTTTGAAAATGCTGTGCATAAACAGAGGGTAATAATTCCGGCGGCTTTCAAGAAGAAATTTTCGGAGGAAGCGGAAAAAAAAGTTATTGTTACTTTAGGTCCCAATGATACGATTGCTATTTATCCTTTGGACTGCTGGAAAGCAACACTGGAACGATTAAAAAACGGTGATGAACACAGTCATAAACTGCGCACTCAATTAATTGATTTTGCAATGACGGAGCAGGAATTGGAAGGACCTGGAAGGGTGCGGATTCATGAAATGCTGTTGAATGAAGTTAATATTACAGATAGTGTTGTAATCAAAGGTGAAGGTCATTATATTTCACTTTGGAATCCCAAGGTCTATAATGAAGTGCGTGCCAGTAAACTCAATCAACATCGCAAACAATTCAGTTCTGAGGATTATCAATTATGACTTTTCACACTCCGGTGATGGTGCAAGAATGCCTCTCCTATTTAAATCTGAGAGCAGGACATATTTATGTAGATGCTACAACCGGAGGTGGAGGACACAGTTTAGCTATGCTTAATGCTCAACCCGAAATTAAATTATATTGTTTTGACCAGGATATTGAGGCACTAGAAGAAGCAGGAAAAAAACTAAATAACTCTCAAAATGTAGAACTGATTCATTCTAATTTTAAGCAATTACGCACAGAACTTGCCTATCGTAAAGTGAAAGGAATTGATGGCATACTATTTGATTTGGGTGTTTCTTCTCATCAGTTGGAAAGTGCGGAACGGGGTTTTAGTTTTGAAAAAGATGCTCCTTTGGATATGCGGATGGATAAAAACCTGAATTACAATGCCTATAATGCTGTTAACGAATTAGATGCTAAAACACTAACCAGAATATTCAGGGACTATGGAGAAGAACAAAATGCATATCGTATAGCTAAAGCCATTGAAAAAAGCCCCAAACCGATAAAGACCACAAGTGAACTGGCAAAAATAGTAGAAAGCGTTGCAGGAAAAGGAACAAAAACATCATTAAAAACCAAAGTAAGAATTTTTCAGGCATTGAGGATTTATGTAAATAAAGAATTGGAATTCCTTTCTCTGGCTTTACAAGATGCTATCAATTTGTTAAATCCCCAAGGTAGAATAGTTGTTCTCAGCTATCATTCTCTGGAAGATAGAATTGTGAAACAGACATTTAAAAAAGCGGAACAGGATAATGAAAAACAGCCAGTTCGGTATAACAGTAATAATAACTACCATCGGCAGTTAATTATTTTAACCAAAAAACCCGTAACAGCTACGGAAGAAGAAATTTTAGTTAATCCCCGTTCACGCAGTGCAAAATTGCGGGCGGGAGAAAAAGTGCAAAGGGAAAATAGAGAAATAAAAAACAGTCGGAAACCAAGCCGACAAAATACACAGGAGGAAAAATGAGGGGAAAAATCCTGATTCTCGTGTCCCTATTCGCAATTGTATTTTTTCTCAATTTCTATAACAACAACCGCATTGTGAATTATACCAGACAAATATCAGCTCTGGAAAAAACCTATTATGCGGAAAAGAATATCAATACTGAATTACTGGTAGAACTTGATGACTTGCGCAGTGGAAGGCATATTGCTTCTTTAGTAAGAGTAGAATTGAGCAATTTCATTCCTGAACAACAGGCAGGCAAAATTATTTATGTGCACGAGCCCTCTCCCAAACAGGAAAAGAAAACCTATTGCATCATAGACCTGCTGTCTAAAAAAGCAGAAGCTAAAAATGTAAAAATTTTGCTGGACTAATATGAAATCCCGTTTCTACTTTTTAGTTGTTATTTTTGGTCTGGCAGTTGCTGTCTGGACTGTATATTTATTCTGCATTCAGATTTTAGACCCTTTTAATCTGGCAGGGGCAAGAAGAATGCGTTATACACCCCAAAAAGAAATCCTGATTCCGCGTAGGGGTTCAATTTTAGATACCCAGGGTAATCTTTTAGTAAGCTCCGTAATCTACTATCAAATAGATATTGACCGTAATTCTGTTGCTTCCTGGGCAAAAGAAGAAAAAATGCCATTAGCAAAAGCTTTTGAGATGTATGCTGAGATTATTTCCGCTCAAACATCTTTAACTAAAGAAGATGTATTAAAGCGCTTAAATTATGGAAATAAAATCAGTTCTATTCAGATAAGCAATAAAATAAGCGAAGTGGAACTGGATAAATTAATCAAGGAATTGAAAGCAAAGGAGATGCCTGGTTTGGTTTATAGCTTTGCCTCAATGAAAAGAATTTATTCCAAGGACATTTTAGCTGCCAGAGTTCTGGGTTCTGTGCGCGAAGTTTCCGATGGCTATGATCCTGCTACGAACAGTAAATCCCTCTATAAACTGGCAGGGGTTTGCGGAATTGAATCTACTTACGATAAATATCTTTCCGGAAATTATGGTTGGAAAGAAGTTGTTTTAGATGCTAATCATCAGCCGGTTCCCTATCCCAATTTACATTCCAGGAAACCCGAAAACGGGCTTAATTTATATTTAACCATAGATTCCAAGATTCAGGAAATTGTGGAAAATGCCCTTTATGAAGGATTGGAACAATATTTAGCCAAAAATGCCGGTGCTATTGTTATGGACCCTAATACAGGTAAAATTTTAGCTATGGCAGGTGTTTCCGGAGAAGATAAAACGGAAGATCCTAATTTCGTGAGGGTAAAATCCAATATTCCTGTTAGTTTTATGTTTGAACCCGGTTCTACAATGAAACCTTTAACTATGCTGCCGGCAATTGAACATAAACTTGTTAAACCAACTGAAAAATTTCTGTGTGGCAGATATCAAGTAGGGCGAAGAGTTATTTCCGATACTCATCAATATGGAGAATTAACTCCCCGGGAAATTATTACCAAATCCAGCAATGTTGGTATTGCTAAAATAGCTGAAAGAATTGGACCTACACGGCTTTATGAAAATTTCATCGCTTTGGGATTTGGCCAAAAAACTGCTCTTAATTTGTCAGGTGAATCCAGCGGAATGTTTGCCAAGCTGCAAAACTGGGATGGCTATACTTTACATTCCATTGCCTTCGGA
>ERZ1026800.1805-NODE-1805-length-12812-cov-6.026961_pt1 | contig 12812 bp, 12 predicted proteins | sample MGYA00520873_ERZ1026800 | MGnify/ENA primary metagenome ERZ1026800 (study PRJEB33270, sample SAMEA104284475) | anaerobic digester metagenome | biome: Anaerobic digester microbiome; feature: mesophilic sludge digester; material: Anaerobic digester biomass...
ACTCTCACCTTTTCCTGGCATGAGGGAATTTAATTCTCTTTCGTTAGATATCTTGTGAGTGACTAGCTCGCTGAGTGCCTGGAAGTAATTAATACTATTCAACCTATAGGCTGAAAGGTGATTATTCTGATTATTCCGGCCAAACTGTACCACCTTTTCCGGGGTAAAGTGTACCACCATTTTCGAGGTGAACTTGTAATGCAAAATAGCTTTTTTTTCAATTGATATTTTTTTTCTGATTATTTTCCTTTCGGTCAAATTGTCAGCTTCCTTCCCATTAAAAGTAGTTGAGAACGGAAGGAGGGCGTAGCCCGACTGGAGTTCTCAACTGCCTTGCCTGTTTTTATTTTTCCTGAGTGATTCTCCTTTAAGATCTATACGGTGAGCATTGCCAGCCAATCTGTCCATAATAGCATCAGCCAGGGTCGGTTCACCGATGAACTCATACCACTTTACCACGGGTAGTTGAGAGGTGATAATAACAGATTTTTTATCATTGCGGTCTTCCAGTATCTGAAGAAGAGCCAGACGAGTAATAGGATCAAGGGGATGCAGTCCAAAATCATCAAGCACAAGCAGATGAGTTCTTTCTATCTGGTTAAGCAGTTTGATAAATGTGCCGTCAAGTTTTGTCTGGGCTACCTTTTCCAGAAAGCGGTTCATGCCGAAGTACAGTACTTTGTATCCCATGGAACAAGCCTGACGTCCAAGGGCACAGGCAAGATAGCTTTTACCGCAACCTGTAGCCCCGGTAATCATGATATTTTCTGCTTTATCTATGAACCTGCAGTCAGCAAGGGCCATCAGTTGATCATTAGTGAGATTGCGGGCTGCATTGCAGTACACCTGCTCCAGGATGGCATTATAGCGGAGCTTGCTTAGTTTGAGGTACATGGTTGTTTTTTGTTCGATCCTGTACTGGCGTTCTGCCTGGGCAAGCCTGCCAATAAGAGCATCAGAAGTAATTTGTTCATGTACCGGAAGAGAGAGTGCCGCCTCGTAGGCTTTGGCCATTCCATACAATTTTAATTCGTGGAGTTGATCAAGTGTTGATTGAACATTCATAATGATTTAGGTTTTATGATTAAGAATAAGCTTCAGGACCCCTTAAATTGCTATGATCAGGAATATAATGAAGTAGATCTTGCCTGAGGGGTCCGACTTTGTCAAGATTTTTTTCAAGTATGTTTTTAATAGTCCTGTATGTAACCCTGCTTCCGTTGTTTGCCCTTTTACAGGCAGCCTCCAGGCGATCGTTCCCGTATCGTTTACCAAGCTGCAGTACGCCTATGCAAGAGTCATACGTTTGTTCAATGAAGAACCTGGATGTGAGTATTGCGGTAATTATTGATACCGTATTTTCTCCGATAAGTGTTGCCATCTCAATGAAGTCATCCTGACACCACCCTCTCTGTTCAAGATAGCGCCTGTGTGCCTCAGGTCGGTGCTCAGGCAGTGTGGAGTATCCAAAGCGGCGAGTATCCCTGGGATGGACTGCTATTCGCTGTAAATTGCCAAGAAATACCTCAACCACATCCTCATCGTAAACGATGATTGTTTCCTGGCCAATATATTGATGGGGAACACTATAATTGTGCATGTCTTCGCCAAGTATTACATGGTGGTTCTTCTTCACCCTGGCCTTTGTCCGGTTTTTAAGGCTGAAGGGTGACTCAGGTAATGGCCGGAGGAAAGATTGTTCATTCTGAATGAACCTTACCCTTCGGCTGAGACCTTGTTCCTGCATCGGACGGTCATTGAACTCCTCCAGCAAACTGAATACCCGGTTCCTGAGCTCGTTAAGACTGTAAAAGTTCTCATTCCTCATCCTCGCATATATCCTCTGGTAGGAAAGATGAACTGACTTCTCAACAGAGGGCTTGTCTTTTGGCTTCTTTACCCTTGTTGCTTTGATGGCAGTATTGTAATGCACAGACCATTGATCGGCTAGTTCTGTAAATGTAGGTTCGTATCGGGAAGAACGGGTAACGATCTGTGCCATGTTATCTGTTACCATGAACCGGGGACTGCCTTGAAAGTATTGAACAGCTCTGTTAAGGGCCGGGATCAGATGTGTCAGTTTGGAAGAAGCCAATGGTTCAACATAGCTTAACCCGCTGAAAGGAAGCGTACAGGCCAGAACAGGACAGGGAACCGGTTCGTTAGTTGCAGGATCTGTGTAATACAACGGGGCCCCCGCAAAATCAAACTCACATCTGTCACCTGGAAGATGGGTTATATGAAGAGATGCTTCTTTACTGTTTTTATACTTCTGTAAAATATCACAAAACTGTGAATAACTGTAACCCTGTGGCTGTTCCAAGCGATACTCTTCCCATAAAAGCTGCCTTGTGACGTATGGGCGTTGTAGTTCACTCACGTAACCTGCAAGTTTTGACTCCAACAATCTTCTCCTTTCGTCAGGCTCTGATGCTACTTTTAACGGCAGAAAAAACTCATTAAGTTCTTGATCGGAACAAGCAAGTAGAAAGCTAATATCCTTTCCTGTTGAACCTATGCGATTTGCATATTCCTTAATGGTTGAACGATGAATGCCCGTGAGCCTGTTGATTTCACGGTGACTGCATTCATCAGATAATAACTGTAGAATTCGTCGAATCTGTAACATACTCTTTCTCTTGTTTGCCATGTCATTCTTGGATTTGATCCAAGATTACATGATTAGCTGTTACAAATTCACCCCAGGGTGGTACACTTTCTGCCGGAATGTCAGTTTTCCTTAAGCACTAAAGTGGTACAATTTGCTCCGGAATTACTGGTACACTTTGGTCCGGAATAACTGGTACACTTTGCTCCGGAATCACTGGTACAATTTGGTCCGGATTATACAGTCTGTCCTTTTTCGGATTGATATCCATGGAATAATTCATGGGCTGTAGTTTCAAGCTTTTGTCCCTCTTGCATTTTATCCCCCAATAAAGCTCCAGCATGTATTTCTCCTCCTCCATTGTCTGATTTCGCAAAAGAAAGAGCGTCTTTTACGTCATTACCATCTTCATCTTTTGCGAATGTATTTGTAAAGTTAAATTGATTCTTTGACCCAACTAATTCTCCTAAAACCTGTCCGCCAATTTTGGTACTATTCATTTGATTTAAAGCAGTAATTGATGATGAAACAAAAGCATTATCTCCTTGATATTTCATGCCCTGTGTGTATTGCAACTTCTGCTGATTCCCATCCGCATCATTATAATATATCCAAATTTCTTGCCCATTTGGATCAATAAAAAGAATAGGATTATTTACGCAATAAGAATATGGAGTTACACTTAGGCATTTCTCCGCCAACGGATCTATCACATTCCACCTCCCCAACTGGGGATCATAGAATCTCGCCCAGATCAACCAAATTCTTAATTACAAACAAGAGGATTTCATCAAGTAATTAACGTATAGCTGTCAATAGACATCTCTCAACATTCCATTTTCCTTTAGTATTTATAATAAAAAATGTGTACATATTACCTCCTCCATAATAACCTATATGCTCAATTGCAGATAGAAAACCATAATTTTTATCTTCATTTAAATAAAGGTCACAAAAGGAAAGCGTGATTCTATTCTCAGAATCTTTAAAGTCCATATTGGCATCTTCAACTGATCCGATTGATCGCACTTGCAATGTATCATTTATCAATTTTGACCTAATTAATAATTTATTAACTCCAAGTGAATAAAAAGTAATATTTGGAAGATCATAATTATAGAACTTTGTAGCATCTCTGATCTCATCAACACTATATCTTTGATAAATTGTGTCAAGAATATAAATTGGGTTAAAAGCAATATTCAATTTCTCAGAATCCCAACTTCCTATTTTTAATGAATCAATAATACTAGGAAGAATCTGATTTACAATTTCAGTTGATATTAGTTCTTGTTTCTTTTTCTGATTATCACACGAAACAAAAAATAGAAACAACAATAAGTATATTAAACAAGTTTTCTTCATTTGTTGCTATTTTGATACTAATTTCTCATTGACAATAGAATATTCACCTTCAGGAAGTCTTCTAATCATATCCCAAAAAATTGAATTGTTTCTTTGTCCATTCTCATTTTCCTCTTCAGTACTCTTTTCATTTCTAAAAAGATATATCATTTTCTTGTCTAAGAACTTGTTCCCAAATACTTCTTTCTCAAATTTATATCCTAAACAATTCTCATAATCTCTTTCATCTAGTTCTTTTTGGTCTTTGCGTACCCCATCTGCACGGACATCACCAGAATGTACATATTCGTGTAGAATTGTGATAATGGTCCATAACAGATCAGCATTGTATTCTCCTTCTTTACCAAAGGAATAACCATTCAATTTACTTGCTAATGAATAATCTAATGTGATCTTGTTCCCATCTGGAGAGGTTTGGCCAGGAACGCTAAGCATTCTTAATTTGATTTCCGGCCCTGATCCCCATTTAAAATCCTTTATAATAGTAGACCTATTTAATCCAGTGAACCTTTCTAATGCTCCTAGAATAGTATTATTTGACAGTACTTTATCAATCCCACGCTGAAGCAGAAGGGTAAAGCCAGGGTAATTTGAGACATCTTTGAATACAAAGTGACCACCAACATCTATATTGCCAACTGGACTATTTTGACCATAAGAATAAGATGAATAATCATAAAATTTTTCTGCCATTGGATCTATGGAGGTAAGCCTTCCTATCTGGGGGTCATAGAACCTTGCGCCGTAATCCTGTTAGTCTACTCCCAAAAAACAACACTTCAAAAAGCTTCAGGAACTCCAAAACCGGGTGTCATTCAAAGAACGTTCTGATGTTTAAAGATACCTTTTTTCTTTTAGTTGAGATAATTGAAAGATGATTTCAGTTAAAAGAAAAAGGTGGTAACGTTGCACACGGTTTCTTCTGCAACAGAACTTTACACTGCGGCTTAACTTTGGCTTAGATACAGACTGAAGCGGGCGGGAGGGGAAGTGTCAAGGTTTCCGGCAAAAAGTTTTTTACCGCTGAAGACCTCAAATAAAAGAAAAAAGTTTTTGCCAGGAACCCGAAGGGCCTGACCTTGACTGCGCAGGGGGCGGAAGCTATCTTTACTAAGCCAAAGTTAAACTCAACTGCCGGGGATTTCCCGTTTGTTCCGGGAGTTCTCTTTCTGGCGGGCAAGCCGCGCCGGCTATTTAACATAGTGTCACATTATAGGCCTGGCCACAGAGTTTGTTTCATAACAGGGCTATCTTCCAGCGCCTATAATGCCGCATTATGTTAATATAGCTTGGGGGTGGTTTGCCCGTGGGGCGGGCTTTGCAGCTCTTTGTAAAGCTTAGGTCGTGTTCCGGATTGCGGGGCTTTACAATGTGCTGCAAACAGGTAAGGCCGGGGCAAAACACCAGAAGGGTACGGCGCGGGGAGCAGCTCACAAAAATGCGGGAGCAATTGAAAGATTTTTGGGAGCTGCGGGGGATTAGTCTTCCTGGTTTCCAGATGATTTGAAGCCTATGCGTTTACGGGTCTTTTGTTCCAGTTCCTGCTGCTTGGATGCTTCTAATTGTTTCAGGTATTCGAAGATCAATAATATCTGATCATCGTGTTCGTCCATTTTCGCCTCGATCTTTTCCAGCCTGTGAAGGATTTCTGCATGTGAAGCCAGCATTTCGCGCATTCTGGTAAAGATTCTTACTATCTGGATGTTTACACTGATCGCTCTGTCGCTGTTTAATACACTGGCTAACATTAATACTCCATGTTCAGTAAAAGCCATTGGTAAGTACCTGGATCCTCCCCAACTTGAGGTGCCAAATTGGCTCCTCAAGTCATTAAACTCATTCGTATTCAACTCGAACATAAAGTCTTCAGGGAACCTTGTTAGGTTTCGCCTCACGGCTCTTTTTAATTGCTTGGTTTCAACACCGTATAATTCTGCAAGGTCTTTATCAAGTAGTACTTTTTTTCCTCGTATAAGATATATTTTACCCATTATTATTTCATCCGGGATGGCTATTTTATTGGACTCTTTTGTCATATGTTTTGTTTTAGCTTGCGTAAATTTATTGTTAAATTCATACCAGTGGGTGACACTTATTTATCGACTCCTGAAGATCTTCAAGATAACCGACCTGGTACCGCTCTGTGGAGCTGATTCGCTTGTGACCTGCCATGTACTGAACTGTCCTAAGATCATACCTCTTAAGCCACAGTGTTATAACGCTCTGACGGATATGCCTGCAGCCGCGGACCTTCGGGCTTATCTGCCTCAGTGCCCTGACCAGGTGCATGAGACTGTTTTTCATCTCCGAAGATCCGTTCATGCTGATAAAAAGCTGACGGCTTAGTTTTTCATGGTCCGGACTCTCTGCCTTGCGCCCGGGAGTGAGATTTTTCTTTTTAACTGATTCAAGGATTGCCGGTCGGATCTTTAAAAGATATTCATGCAGCTCCATTACCTGACAGGCTTCAAGAGAGAGCGTACGCCCGGCTTCATGACGGCTCCCGGGGATCCGGATCTTTCCTTCTCTTAAAAATACATGTACCGGCTCGAGCCTTCTGATATCATCCGTTGTTACAGCCTGACTAACCATCAGCGAGAGGATAACCTTGTTCCTGGCAGTTCTCAGGTCCGTCACGTGGTAACTCTCATATAGAAGCTTTAACTCAGCTTCGGTTAACATTCCTGTGGGGATGTTTTTCTTCTGGGTCCTCAGGTACAGTCCATCAGCAGGGTTATTGCTTATGCGGCCTCGTTTCTGCAGGTAGCTGTAATACCTTTTCACAGCTGCCACCTTGCGGTTGATCAACTTCGGTGAGTCGCCGGACGCCTTGCATTTTGCCATGTAACAGTGGATATCAGTCCGTTTTACCTTTTCTTCAGATATGAAGTTTTCTCTCAGGTAAAACAAAAAATCAGAGGTGTAATTAATATAAGCCCTCACGCTGGAGGGAGAGAGGTAATTTGTCCCTGATTCAGACAAATTGGCCAAAAGTCTTTTTTCAAAGAGATTCTTCTGCTGCAGGTATTTACTCCGATTCATATTTAAGATGGGTATATATCTGCGTTGTCTCAAGTGAGCTGTGACCCAGGAACCGTTTTATCTTCTCCGGTGACATCCCCGATTGCAGCAGGTGGGTTGCGATGGAGTGCCTCAGGGTATGAAGGCTGGCCGGACGGTCGATCAGCGCCTTTTCTTTCAACTGCTGCAGCCTGTCAGCCATGGCCTGCTCGCACATCCGTTTTCCTCTCTGGCTTAAGAAAAAAGCCTGTTCGTTTCCTCTTGCAAGCATCGGCCTCGAGTACGTGAGATAATTATAAAAATCATCTCTTACCATCCCGGTAAACGGAACAAAGCGTTGTTTGTAGTTTTTCCCACGACTCACGTACAGAAGACCTTTCTCAAGGTTTATATCATCCGTGTCGAGGTTTATTCCTTCGCTTCTTCTTAGTCCGCAGCCATAATAAACTCCAAGCATTGCCCTGTCCCTTATTCCCAGCAGATCCCCTTCACACGCCGAGTAAAGAGCTTTTATCTCCTTCCTGGTAAAGACGTTTATCCTTTTTCTTACTGGTCCTCGTAAGGTTATATCTGTCTCGAAGCCTTCATGGCCGGTTTCTCTCAGGTACCGGGATAGTTTTCTCAGAGCCGTCAGGTGTGTCCTCAGGTAGTTCCTGCTAAGCCTTCCACCCCTGACGCGGTTCTCCCTTTTCCCCAGGTAATCAAAGTAATCACTGACGTCTCCTTTGGCGATTCCCCCGGTGTCACTTATCCCGTGACGCTCGAGCCAGTAAAAAAACTCCCTCGCCTTTACCGGCGCATACCTGACGGTACCACGCTCAAAGTTCAACAGCTCGAGCCACTCCCTGAAGGACTTTTCGATAGTTAAAAACTCCTCTGATTGAACCCTGAGATTTTTCATCATTTTACAGGGGGTCTTGCTCTCTCCCCGTTATACATGTTATACTGTTATACTTAAGGCTAACTTTTTTATTTTAATCGAGTTACAGAGGCCAGAGGGCAATGTTATACTTCTGTTATACTGATGTTACACCCAGCCTTTTCAGGTGTTATACTTAAAGCTTTCTCCCTCTCTTTTGCCTTCAACCTTTCAAGGATCTCATCCAGGATATCTATCCCGGATTTAAGCTTTTCGTATTCCTCCCAGGCCGAGATCTCGTACTCGTAGCCGCTTTTACGATTGCCTCCTGCCAGCTGCAGGTAGCCCCTTTGCTCGAGCTCCCTTAAGTACCTGTTCGTTTTCATCGGGTGCATCCGGAAGTGTTCCCGCACCTGCTTTGCATAGATGCTCCGGCGTTCTGATCCTGCCAGGCTTTTTAACCCTTCAAAGAACTGGCGCACCTGGCCGCTAAGCTCGTCTGACTTTCTAAGCAGGCTGTCCTTTATCAGGTAGTTGGCCCACCCGATATCCTGAAGGGTTGTTTCAATATATAAAGTACCGCTGCCATCTTTCTTCCACTGCCTTTGCTTCTGGTGATAAAAAGTGATTATCTCGATAAGCCGGAGGTAATGCATGTTGGTCCGGAGCTTTTTAAAAACGCACTGCGGGATATCAAGCTCGATAGCGTAAGGGTTTATTACTTTCACAGGCCTTAGCAGACGCTGGGCATTTCTAAGGAGCTGACGCCAGGTGTTTTGTTCTTTTTCGTTCACAAGTCCTGCCTGCTGCCTTCTCTGGTAGTGCATCACTGCCTGGGCATGATCAGGGGTTTCATCGACGTGGAGCAGGAAAGAGCGGTTTGCATTATCCTCGTAGATCTGCGTGTTGGTTGTTGCACCTGACACGCACACCGGGCCTTCTACGACAAGCACCCTCTGGACGTTATTTCCCTTGATATCCTTATCCGTCGTGAGCTTTGTTATTGTCTGCCTGCTCATCAGCTCCCTCAGTGGCAGGAAAGCCTGGTAAACGCCCTCGAGATCTTCAATCAGCAGGACCTTGTGTTTCCAGAAGTCTTTTTCGGAGTAATACAGGGTGTTCTCAGTAAGGCTGGTGATCGTCCGGAGGGATTCCTGCGGGAGGCACTCGCTGACCCTTGTCTGAAGGTATGTCTTGCCGCTCCCGCTCTTGCCAAAGATTATGGCGTGAAGCGGCTCATCGGTAAAGCGGCTCAGGTAAAGAAAAAAAAGCAGCAGGCCGTTTCGCTCTTCCCCGACAAGACCGGTCTTTTCTATGGCCTTCATCGTGTTTTTTACAAGATCCCTCGAGAGTAAAAAGTTCCCGGCCTTTATTTCTTCCTCCCTTGTCATGCGGTAGACACTGGGTTGCAGGGCTTTTCTTTCACGCTCGATCTCCTGCAGGCGATACTCTTCAAGTTGCAGCTGCAGCCGCCGGAGCGTGGTTTTCATTACCGTCGTGCTGATATCGAGCTCCTCCGTGGCTCCCTTGATATACCGCTGCAGCTGGAGGTTACTGTAAAGGTTAACATCATCCTGGTAGTATCTCATCGTGTCGCCCTCTTTTTGTACCAGCAGGTTCACCCTTAACCTGTGAACGTTCTCCCGCTCGATGCCGCCCCAGATAATTAGCAGCAACTCCCCTTCACGGTAGGTGATCTTCTGCGGATTCTTTGTGTTCAGTGCTGCTTCCTGGTGTGGTGTCACAGATTGTGATACATGGTCTAAGGATTCAGTGTTTTTTATTTTATCTGAGCCACTTACAGGTTTTCTGCTTTTAATAAGATGAGAGAGGATCTCAGGATCATGGCCCTGGATCAGGCTGTTTATATCTTCATCATCCGGGGTGTCTACTGAGGTGATCAGGATATCAGGTTTTAAAGCTTTTACTTTCTCTGCTATCCTGGTCACAGCTTCCCGGCCGCTTCCATCACCGTCAAAGAAAAGGACGACTTCGTTAAGTTCCGGAAGGTTCTTTATTGCTTCAACATGCTCCGGAGTAAATCCGTTTGTTCCAAAAAGTGCCATCGTGCTGAACTCTGATTTTACTTCTTCTCTCTGGAGTAAGGTTTCACAATCGATGATACATTCAGTTAAGATCAGCTTCCTGGTTGTCGGTTCAGGATAGCCCGGATAAATCCCCTGGTGATTGCCGCTTAAGTAAAAGTGCTTGCCGGTTCCGTTCGGATTTATTGACCTGCCGTAAAGATCAATGACCTGGCCCTTTTCATTCTTTGTAAAAAAGAGAACCACGTTCTTAAATACCGGTGAGACTGTGTCATTTGTTCGCTTGAGTATTCCAAGAGAGATGGCGCTTTGCTGCAGCTTCTCGTTCCATCCCTTTCCAAGGTCCCCGCCCATGTAACCGGCCCGGGTTTTATCCGGGTCCAGTCCACGACTCCGGAGATACTCCTTTGCAGCTGCCGTTCTCTTGAAACTGCCCCGGCTCTCCTGCATCAGTTTTCCGATTACTGCAAGCCGTGGAAGTAATTCTTTGTCCTGATCTGGTTCGTTTGCTTGTTTCATGGGCCTTTGGATTATGTCTGCTGCCGGATCTATCATGCTCTTTGCTTTTAATATTGCCTCGTGTTTTCCTTTCTTCTCATAGCGTTCAATAAACTCTATCACATCCCCTGCTGCCCCACAGCCAAAGCAATTAAAGGTGCCAGTCTCCGGGTAGATCTTCAGGCTGGGGTCCTGGTCACCATGGAAGGGACATTTTAAAAAGTTGTGCCGATCAGGTTGGAGATGGTAATGGCTCAGGACGGTTGTTATTGATAGGCGGGATTTGATTTCAGGGATCTCCATCGAAAATATTTTTATTAACCTTTTACGGTCAAATTTAATCCTATCGTGTCAAACAAACAAATCTTTTTTGATTTTATTTTCTCTTATAAGGTTTATATATTTGCATATCCCTTGTATTTCAGGGCTAATTCGACTCTTTTAAGGTTAATAAACTGTTGATAATTATGGCCTCATTTGGTAAAAAAATAGCTGCTCTCAGGAAAGAACTGAAGCTTTCCCAGACAGACCTGGCAAAACAACTAAGCACCTCCGTTTCGGTGATTAGTCGCTATGAACGTGATGAGATGACTCCTTCGATCGATGTAGCCAAAAAGCTGGCCGCAATTCTTAATACTACGGTGGGTTATCTCCTGGATGAATCAGGACAGGAGAGTGTCCTTAAAGATCCGGATATGCTAAAGCGTCTAAACGATATAGCAAAGATGGAAAAGGAAGATAAAAATCACATCCTTTATGCCATCGATGGGCTGATTAAAAGCGTGAAGCTTAAAAATATCGCGGCGCTATAAAATAAAAACTGATCCTGTAAAACTTCGATGAAAACCTGCTACCCCGGACACACTAATTGGAACACTACCCAAGCAGCTACAAATTCATTTACACAAAATTATTTACACGCCCACTGGATGCAGCTTCGATTGTAAAAAAATACCATAATGCTCGAGGTTCAAAATAATACAAAGCCTAGGCAGTGAACCAAATTTTGAGATATTTTCATTTGTTAAAGTCTTTCCAATCTATACACAGCATCTTGCTTTTATAATAAATCGCTTCAAACTGCTTTAAATCTAAAAACTTACTTATAGTACTGTGGTTCATATATACTATGTTATTCTTTAAAAAAGATTCTATTTTTTTAAACTCTTCTGAGCCTATTGCAGCATTTGATTCTTTCTTATAAAGAATACTAATTATAAAGCAATCATTAGGGGGAACTTTTTTTATTAAGCTTTTAAATAATATTGACGGTATTTCATTGGCTAAATTTTCGTTTATTAATTGGATTAAGCTAAAGTCACCTTTGTTTTTAAAATAGAATGATTTTACTTTTTGGTCGGTAGTTAAGCCATGAATACTATCCTCTTCAATCCAAACATATACATCTTCTTTAGTTGTATTCCTTAATTCCAGGGTTACAAGATTAAACTCAATACTATCAATAAAATAAACGCTATTCTCAATATCTGTTTTTAGTTCTTGGCTTAAAGCAGGTATAAAATAGGCAGTTACAAAACCAACGATAATAAATATTTTTTTCATCTATTTCTCATGTTTATTATTGTTTCTTTCTTGGAATCAATAATACGTACCTTTAACTCATTATTTTGTTCTATCCAACCAGTTGTAACATTATGAGATGCTCTTGCTCTGTCGCCTCCTGTTGTTACATAAATATAAGCATGCCCATTAGCTTCATGACTATATATCTCGGCTCTTGCAGCTTCGGACAATTTATTATTAACTATTATTTTTAGCGTTCCGTCCGGTGAATTTTGTTTCCCATTTAAATCTGGGAAAAGAGTTTTCCCAGTCAAACCTGCTTCGCCTGTTGACGTGCCACTGATAGTCTCTCCATTAACATCTGGGGCCATTGTTCCTGCAGGTTGATATGACATTTCGCTTGTACCTGCTACACCGTTTTCATCTACATAGTTAAAATGATCATCTAAACTCACATTAATAACGGTTTCTGCATTCGCCAACCCTAATAAACTATTATAATTGCCACTTTCACTACTATGTGAATTAAGCAATTCAAGATTTATATTCCCATTTTCATCAAATTGGATATATTTAGCATCTTCTGCAGTTAAAGTATTTGTAATCATTTGCTGTGCTTCTGCCTGTTGTGCTTGAATACTATCTCCGTTAATATCAATATATCTAATAGGATTATTAGCCCCGTATTGATAAGGTGTTAGATTTATATATTTCTCGGCATAAGCATCCTGGGTAGTAAAGCGTCCTATTTGGGCATCATAGAATCTTGCGCCGTAATCCTGTTAGTCTACTCCCAAAAATTGGCACTCAAAAAAGCTTCAGGAACTCCAAAACCAGGAGTTGTTCAAAGAACGTTCTGATGTTTAAAGATACCTTTTTTCTTTTAGTTGAG
>ERZ1026800.1808-NODE-1808-length-12779-cov-4.054063_pt1 | contig 12779 bp, 16 predicted proteins | sample MGYA00520873_ERZ1026800 | MGnify/ENA primary metagenome ERZ1026800 (study PRJEB33270, sample SAMEA104284475) | anaerobic digester metagenome | biome: Anaerobic digester microbiome; feature: mesophilic sludge digester; material: Anaerobic digester biomass...
ATACATACCCATCCCCCTCTACATTCCGAAGCCTTCGCCAGAATAAATCCTTTGTATGCTTATATTGCACAGTATAGGTTATAGTCACTAGAGTACCCTCATAATATAAACGCAGCTAAGATATAGCGGTCGGTTTTCGGTACTAGAGCTTAGAGACGAGCCAGTATTTCCAGTTCCGCCGGCCGCTGAAGTAAGAGTCCTATCTCCACTAACCCTTCGTGTTTCACCAGGGTGCGATGAGCCTAAATAGCCAGCTGAAGCATCCTCGCCTCCCCATCCGCTAGCTGGAATTACTACAGAGTGGGTGTGGCTCGGACCAGTATGAGTATGAGCTAGATTTGAAGTGTTGCTCCCTCCCGTTCCTCCTACTGTAGTATCTCCCATGATAAATCTATCATCGGTAAGGTTTGGGAGATACCGTCCAGCTCCATTAAATATAGGGGAAGCGGGTAAGTTTAACGCCGCTCCATTGCACACATACCAACCATAGGTATTGAGTAGAGTATTAATCGCCGCTACGGTATTTGCCGATCCCAACCTAAACGTATATGTGCCATTCGATCCATTCGCGAAGCTGCCCGGAATAAACGCTACAATACTCCCTACTGGACAGAAGCCATACGTCTGTGCAGCGGGAGCGGCACCTAGCTCGATTAGATTGCTAGAGTTAGCCCTTATCAAATCCACATTCCCTGTACCGGCTGCATTTCGAGATTTGATAAACGTATTGTTGTTTATCAGTGGATCGGTACCATCTCTCATATCCTCCAGCACGTCTTCGATAGTGTTGGCCGTCCAGTAACTATTAGCATCCTCTATCGGTACATCCTTCGCTGATATAGCATTCAGAGTCTGAGTTCCTCCAGTAGACGTGGTTCTGCTAAACGTATTCGCCACATTCGTCCACCAGCAAATATCCTCTACTCCAATCTTCTCTACGGTTACTGATATATCTCCCATCATTCCCTCCTTAAGCTATATCGTCGATAGCTTTATTGAGATCCTTCAGTATTCTAGTAAGGCGAAGAATTAACTCCTGGAGGAATACCTTAAGCTGCTCCAAATCCTTCACGTCTTTGATTGTGTGGATAAGAGTTGTTAATTCCGCTTCACGCATATTGGCCATAACCTACCACCTCCAGGAAGGGTAATTCGATGGAAGCTGTGGACCAGCCATTTTGGCTAATCGCTCACCTCTGGAGCCATATACCCTCTGCTTCTCGGGTGCTTTTGGAAGACTCTCCCAGCGTTGTTTGTTGGAAGTATACAACATCAGATAATCATTAGCCTTCGCTACATCCTGTACCTCCGTCTTGGTTCGGAAGAGTTTGCTTAGGCAGTAGCTAGACACCAAATCTCGAGTATTTTGTATAGACTCCGGAAGGTAAGAAGTAGCCTCATCAACCAGCTCGGTGGGGTAGTAGCGATACCTCAACCCTACATACTCTCCGTTAAAATCCACACTCGGTTTTTTGTAGAAGGTAATATACCGCATACCCTTTTGGCCAAGGAGATAAAAAAGAGGCTCTCCGGTATCATCCATCCATTGACGATGCATCTCCTCGAGTTGGCTTTCGGTAATGGGATAGATGGTATACTTATCCCAATTATACACACGGATGACGTCGTATAGATCCGTAGGCAGGAGATAATCAGGCTGATCCGTTTCTAGGGTAATAGCGGTATCTTCTCGCTTGATAAACAAATACGTTGTTTCCGTTAGCTCCCGTAAACAATTGTTGATTTCTAGCAATACCTGAGCGCGAGTGATGGCTGTAGGTGTAACGGGATTAAGCTTCATCTTCATCAACACTTCGTTAATCAAGCTCGCTGCATCAACTGCCATGGTTATTCTCCTTTGATACGGATAGCATAAGGATCGCTGGATTTAGAAGTATCCAAATCCCAACCCTTCCAGCTAGCCTCACCCTTCTTGCGCCCATAGAGTCTTAGCTCACACCGATCGTACGGACCAGTGATACGAAGTTCATAAACGAGCGCCTCTTTCCATTCGATGGCTTTGGCTCTTGCCGCTAGCGACTCACGCGTAAACCCCCAGCGATGGTACATCGGCAATGAAGGCAAGCCATACACCATATCCATCGGGGTGATGTCTATTCCCGCTCCAGCGCGATATACAGTCTCCTCACCCTTGCCGCTAAGGATCAGCTCGGCTACATAACCCATATTAGGTACTAGAATTAGCATCTCCCCGCCGGGTTTTAATACCCTTCCCCATTCCTCTAAAACATTTCCGGCTTGTCTAGGAGAGATATGCTCCAGGAGATGGCTAGCATATACAGCCTCAAAGGATTCGGAGGCAAAGGGAAGGCGGCAAGCATCGCTTACGACATCCGGCTTACGAGAGGCTTCTATATCGAGGGTCACGAATTCGAACTCTGTACCGGGACGAGTATCATCCCTTCCCGATCCAATCATCAAACATCTCGGCATACCCATTACACCCTCCCTAATGACCCATCGTAGTCGTAGATGTCTAAGGGATAGACATCCTCTTCTGGCCATGAGGATACTAAGGCTTTTAGTTCCTCTAAACGCTCGGGATGGTGAACTAATGCTTTAGCAATCTGGAACTTTAAGCGGGTATAATCTACATTCTCCGCATCCACCCAGCCAGTTCCAAGCTGATGCTTTGCCGAGAAGGTGGTATCCATCGCGCAGATAAAATCAGGAATAACCGTTTTAGCCTTCGCACAAAAGAACGCGTCTTCGGTATGGCCTTTGCCAGTCCTATACCACTCCCTTCCTTGACGGGAGATGACCATTTGTTCGAAGATGGACATACGATACAGCGTACATCCATTTCCTATTGCCACACAGCGAATCAGTCCATCTTTGTCCGGCAAATCCTTCGCTTCATCGATCATCTCCCAATCATTAGGTCCACGCTCAATAAATCCCATGAGCTTGAAGGGATACCCTCGAACGTAGTATTTGGGGCAAATCATATATACATCTGGATTAGCCTCCAGCCTCTCCAGAAGCCTTACAATTGTATCGGGAGGGCAAACTGTATCATCATCCAGCCAAAAGAGGTATTTATGCCCTCTGGCTAAAGCGATATCAATCGTGGCATTACGCGCAGTAGCAATCTCCATCCTAGGTGGGGTGATGATATCAACCGCCATCTCCGGCCGCAACCTTCCAGTCTTCCCAAGCATTACACCAAGCGATGCAGCCACATGCGGATGCACATTAGCCAGCATCACCGATCCAACAGCCATGGTTATTTTTTCTTCCGACATGTTATACTCTCCCTGATGAAACACATCCAACGAGTGCCAAACCAAGGCACCCAATTTTGCCATGATTTGAACTTTAGTCCCCCACACCAGGAGCATCCCGCATAGCGCTTAATCGTGCGAGTGGTAATCACTCTTCCACAATCTTCACATTTGAAATACTTCTGGTGGGGGGACTGGTTCATTACCATTACCTCTTACATGCAGCGGAGGAACACACCACACGTGCCTGTGATTGTTGCGCTCGAAGCCGAAGCCAGTGTCTGCATTGCAGCAACCATTTTGTCGTAGCAGACTACACCCACGGTGGTAGCGTGGTTATTGGTAACCTGGGTACCAGCTACAACGAACTCGAACTGGCCGTTGGTATTCGGAATAGCCACATCACCTATCGCGACGTTGGAGTTGGTAGCGATGCCATGCTTGAGAACCAAAGCATCGTCATCGTAGCCATACACCTGAGCGAGGCCATATTCACCATCCGAGAAAGCGTAGTGATTGGCCCCTACGAACAGGGATTGCTTGGCCGCGGTCTGGAATGCCTGAACGTCGATGCCATCCCGGGTTCCATCCGCCTTCCACTCCAGCGGTACACCTGCTCCAATATCCGCACCATCGTCATTACGTACAACGATAAACACCTGCTCCGGTCCTTTGCCAAGGGTAGCGAATCTCATCTCATCACCTCCTTATACGACATTGGTGACATTGGCGTCGACCAGAACACCATGCTTGCACCGCTTGCTGACTGTGGTGTTACCATACCACAGAATCAAGCAAGACCGAGCGTCCTGGTTCTGTGGAGTAACCCATGCCGTCCGCTTCATGTTGACGCTGGAGGCATACCGTATCCGGATAAACTTGCTGTTGAGGTAGATCAGCGCAGGAGTAGTGCCCGGAACCGTACAAGACGCAGTTCTGAAATCCTCATCCCAGAACAGAGTCATACCACGAAACTTCACGTTGGTGAAGCCTGCTGCTACTGCCTGCTCATCGGTCAGAGCATTGAGACTCTGCTTAGTGCGGAGGTAGCCGGTATAGTTCTGGAAGAGTGCCTGGGAGGCAATACCAATGTTCGGTGAACCACCCGTCTTCTTGGTGCAGTTGTTGTAGAGAGTGTCCATTGCCGTTACGCCAGTCGCCAACGCAGTTCCATCCACCCAAGTGAAAGCCGTGTTGCCATTACCAAGCACCTTATTCTGCCACCAGGTGTAGACCGAAGTGTCAATCCCGCCAACGTCATAGTTATCGGGAACTTCGGCCACCATGGAAAGCAGACCGGCCGGATCCTTGGTTGCCTGCGAGGCGGAGTATTTCCCAGCCCGATACATATAGTACGTAAACTTTGCCTGGAAGCTCATCTCGAGCTGCATGACCTTTGCCGCTACAAGGTTAACCAATTGAGACTTGCCGGCATTCTTGAACTCAGACATACCGTCGATAACGACGGAGCCAGCCACCTGGCACCATGGCCAAAGCGTAGCTGATATACCTTCCTGCGGGGTAAGATCCAGGGTATCGTAGCCGCTATACGACGCAACAGTCTCGTTGTCTCCGTACATCAACGGCTCGATAATCTGAACGCCACCATCAGCCGGCTGGTAGCAGCCTGCTCTCCGCAGCGCCCACAGAGTAGCATTCTCTTTGAAGATCTGCTCCTCCATCTTATTCCGATAGAGATCAAGGCTTGTAGACACGATCTCATCGAAGACTCTTGTTTCTGATACTATCGACATTAGCGTCAACCTCCTTTAGGTCGTTTTCGGCATCATCCTATCCGCAACAGTGTTGAGGATTGAATAGATATCCGCGTTCTGAGGAAGATCCTCAGCTTTGATTACCGGAGCCTGTTCCCTGCCCCCGCCTCCACCGGGCCCGCCGCCTATGGGGGAGCCCCCACCTCGGCTTTCCATAAGAAAGGCTGAATTGGGGATGGATAAGCCTTGCTTTTCAAAATCCCGACTAGCAAGGTAGTATGCATCCTCTACATTCGTCGCTCGACCACGAGACATAATATCCATTACCGTTCCGCGAAATTGCTCATTCCACAAATTGGGGAATTTAGGCTGACCGTCCGGGCCGAGAGTATTAGCGTGCTGCTGCAAAGTTGCAACCATACCCATACCCTGGGTGGCATTGGAGAGCTTGGTAATGTTCTGTGTAAGGGGAGTAAGTGCTGCCTGCATCTGCTTCTGGATCAACTTAGTCAGCTCCCCTACGTTAAGCCTTCCTTCATCATCCTGAAGGTTGCCGTACTCTCCGTCATTCTGGCCACTCGATCCGCTATTGGATCTCTGACCTCCTCCACTTCGACCCGTATCCATCCAAGCCTGAAAATCGGGATCGCTCATCAACCGATGCAATATCCCTTGATCGTTGACTGCCTGCTCATACTTCGCCTTTTCTTCGTTTACCCTTTTGGAGACGATTGCGTTAACTTCCTCCTGTGTGAAGGTTTTAACTCCACCGCCGGGGTTGCCACTATTGCCGGCTCCACTTGCGCCAGGGCCGGTTCCCTGACTACCCGCCGATCCCGGCTGCTGCCCTGATTGGTTCTGTAACGTCATACGGACCTCTCTCTCTTTCCTTGGCCATAGTACGGTCCAAGTCTCTAAGTTTTATTCCCTCCACCCCACGCCCACTGATGTATTCATTGACTTCCGATTTGATCTGCTCCAGTCTGCGCTGAGGGTTCGGTCGATTGGTTTGTCCCATGCCCGGCTCGAAGGGGATCGATCCCGTTCGTTCCATTTCAGCAATCATCTCCCGCTTGGAGGTGATTACTTTGCCTAAGGCATAGTTATAGTGTCCCTCCACCTCAGGAAAAAACGTATGCTTGAGGTTTGGGATCCTATCGCTGATTTTGACCAGCTGGCCGTTGATGATTTTATACGTTCCGGTTTTGCTCATTACACCGGTCCTCCTCGGTTGCCGAGTGCAGTACGGAGAGCGGCAAGATCAGGCAGTTCTTGGGAATTGGGATTTATCCCATTAGGTACCATTGTCGGACCTCCGCTAGCCTGAAGGGGGTTGGCACTCATAGAGCGTGCTGTGGGAGCTAAGCCAAGAAGCTTATTCTTTTCTTTAAGGTTCATCAGATCCATCACCACTTCCACTAAGCCTTGCGGGTTGACGGTAGGATCACCTTTGAAGGTTTGGTATAACACCAACGCCTTCTGGAAGTCAGCTTGTTCATCTGGTGGACGAGTCGAACCCGCGTGCGCTGTAACATAATGCTCTCCTTGGAGTTCCCATTGCTGGACGTATCTCCACTCACGCTCTCCCTCCGGGCCATAGAACTCAACGACTTGTGGAACGGGATAGAACGTCTTCATAAGCATGATGTCTTTATAGGCTACATCAGCGCAGAAGTCTCCTACCATCTCAGGCTTTTCGCCTACCCGAATCCGTCCGCCAGCCATGATTTGCTGAGCCTCAAATGCCGTTTTGGTTCCACCAACTTGGCCTGCCATGAAGTATTCGTTGATGCCGGTAATTTCACGGTGGTCGGCTCGAATAGCGGCAGCGTAGTTGTATATATCCGAAGACATCGGAGCATCCTGGATCGGCTCCAAAGAATCCAAATCCTTCAAGCGAACCATAGCTCCATCTTCGCCTGACTCCAAAGCATCCAGTGCGGTGTCTTCGTATTCTGTATCGAGGATTTTATACTTACGGTTAAACCGCTTGGTGTGAATCAACATCGCTTGCCGAACCCGATCCAATTCCTCTTGCTGCATAGCTACCGGCTCGAGGTCGGATATGCCATAGTGATCGTCCGGAATTTCGTTAAACACCAATTGGGTGAATAGGCATGGGAGGGGGTATGGAGACGGACGTGGCTCGATGATGTATTTATTATGTGTAGGGGTGATAACCGAAATCTCTCCGTGATATTGATCGTGTACTTCGTACGCCACCACCCGATCCATTTTATCCGCACTAGGCGAGGAAGCTGATTGTGTCGAGAGAGTAAACTCTCCTCGCTCGTGAGCTTTATCGTAAGGCAAAAAAGAAATGTTCGGGTAAGCCTTATCCGCCTCCTCTTTGGACATTACGATCTCTCGAATGACATAATAGGAGTCTTCGATATCCTGAACATCTTCCAGCCAGATTTGGTATGGTGAGATACGAGTAAGCCATATATCTACCTTGCCAGTAATTGGATCCTTTTTGAGGTGGGTCATGCCATACCCGACTTTGTTCAGGATGGTATCGAGAACGATGCGGCGTATGGTACGCTTGCGTTTCTGGAGCCTCCAAAGGCGATTCTCGAGGTATTGGAGGATCTGAGCGCTCATGTAATCCTGGGGGCGATCGGAACGTATGTAGAGATATGGATCATTACCCGCGGCTGCCCGCAGCAAAACCTTAACAGTCGGGAAAGCTAGATTGACTCTAATATCCTTCGGTTGGCTGGTAGGATCGTCATTAATCAACGTACGAGTGTATTGCGAGCGGATAACCCTCCAAGTGGTTTCGACGGTATTCTGCTTCCGCTGACGGGCTTTGTTAAGCCTCTCCACCCACTTAACCGGATCGTCAGTTCCCTTCCGCTTACGTCTACTTTGCTGTTGGATGTTTACTAGCTCTCCCATAATTCAACCTCGACATCTCGGATAGTACCGAGCTCGGATGCATATAAAAGCGTTTTATTAATTCCCTTCCTCTCCTAGTATTGAGTACAATGTCAAGAGCATCTTTCGCATTATCAAAAGGATAAATAACTCCTTGCGGGGGCGGAGGAGAGATTACGGGAGCCTTGGGGAGTTCCGGTATGAGTTTCCGTATGCCTACAGCGGCAAGAGCCATTGACATCACACAATCATCGAACATACCTTCGGGGGCGCATAGCCTGCCTTCGTCCTCCATAAAGACTTGGAGTTCGGAGTAGGCTTCGGCGTCGTAGATTTTTAAACCTCGCCGGAGGTAGAGGCTGAGAGCATTGCACATATAAGGCTTGGAGGCTTCGGTGGTAAGATAGCCCAGCATGGTTTTTTTCTTTGGGCCGTTTACGCCTTTGCGAACCGGGATATCGCGTTTGTAGATATGGCTTTGAGGGTAGATGCGTTTAAGAACGTCAACGCCTAACGTACCGTGGTTGTTGGCTTCTGGGACGATGTATGCCATATTGTATACACGACCTAACTCAGCGGCTTTGTAGCTAAGCTGCTCCGGCTCAGTCCAGCAATCCCGATAGCAAGCAACTTGCTCAAGAGGGTCGGTACATAGCGCGGTTACCACTCCATAATCCTGCCCGATGCCTCCACTATAATCTACCCCGATGACGTAACGGCGTCCGGGTATAGCCGGACGGTAGATGAATGTATGACCTTGCCGATCGACGGGCTCCAATGCCTCATAGGGGATGGTACGGAAGAAGTTGGCTCCGGAGGATTTGAATGCCTCCTCGATACTGGTTGGATATTCCTGCTGGAAGAGCAGCTTGCCTTCAACATCATTCGGATGCTCCATGAAATCGGCACGTTTGGTAATATACCACTTCATCTGCTCCATAGTAAGATGATGCCGCTCCATTCTCTCGATGTCTTCGTCTAAGAGAGGAAGCTGCTCGCCAGCGAATAACGGAAGGTAGTTGGATTCATCCGCATACCAAGGAAAGAAATGGAGGGTGTATGATCCGTCATGCTGGCGAGCTTTCTGGCACATTTTTTGGAAGAAGTTGTAGCCGTTAGCAGTAGACTCCAACACAATACGCTTAGCGTGAGCAGCAGCCTCCATAATCGAGCCTTGAAGGCCTTTGAGGTCGTCGTAGAAGGCTGCTTCGGACATATGAAGATGAGTGATCGTATCCCCACGACCGAAGGTTTTGGAGCCGGCGGTGCCGATGTAGAAAGTCGAATCCATCTTCGGGAAGGTTATCTCATTCCGCGAATTGTATCCAATTTGTGGCTGTAAACCCTTCATGTGTTTGATATAGAACTTTACTGCCGCTAGATGCTTCATAGTAGCTTCGGTATCCTGGGAGAGGATAACCGCCCGAGTGTTTTCCTCCGTAAGGCACGCACCAAGGAATTCGCCACGAATATATGAGCTGAAGCCTTCCCTTCGAGCTTTTAGGATGATATCCCGAGAGGTAGCGGCTACGCTGTATTGATACTGCACATCGTTGAGAATAAAGTCCACCGTAACCGCTTGTTTGTTAGCGATCCGGAACATCCCCTGGATGACTCTATCGATTGGTCGACCTATTCGCATGGTTATTCGTAGTAGAGAATCGCCGTACCGCCTGTTCCGTTTATGACCACAAATATGCCGTTATCGCACCCAACGTCGATACCTATTAGTCCTCCAGTACGATCGGCAGCTAGAACAGTTATCTTGGCTACGATAGTACCGCTAGTGGCAGAAGCGTTATCATAAACCGTTACGGTTACCGCATTAGTTCCATCGGTATTAACCACCAAACCATGAAGGAGACCGGGGCTGTCCTTAATCACCTTTCCGGCTGTAACATTTTCCTCTCCCGAGCAGGTCCAGGCTTGGGTGAGGATGTTTGAATTGATTAATACAGGCTTCATTTCTTTACCTCCTTATGCCTCAGCATTAAACGTAGCCTCGTAAGTGAATTTGATAGAATCCCCACTAGCTACGTTGATAGCTGAGAATAGCGATCGATCCATGAGGGTACCGTTGGACGAAGCTGAGAAGATTCCATGCTCGGTGATAGCATAACTACCCGAGAAGGTGATAGTAGCTACTGATCGGTAGATATTAGCCGTACTCCCCTCAGCCTGGGTACCCTCCACTCTTGCACCAACCTCGGTAATTAAACCCGTTTGTGTATTGGCTTCGGCTGTAGAACCTGTCCCACATCCATGGTAGCGAAAAGCGCTAAGGGGATGGGTAGTACTATTCTGTAAAGCATCTACGATGTAATCCCGAAAGGCTGTAGTGATTTTCTGTACTGAGATCACTCCAAGATCCGCCCGCTCTCCATTTTGCTTGGTAAGCACAGCACTCAGTACTCCCCTTCCCTGAATAGCATTCTCTCTACGAAGAGTTCCTATAGCCTCCATTACTTGTGCCGATGTAACTCTTCCGCGTGGAAGCTTACCTTTGGCTATTTTTCTCCCGAGCCTCCAAGATTTGAACCGCTGCCAAAAGCCGTCTTTAATCCTACCATTTCTATCCCGAGTTTGTCCCATATCATCCTCCTATAAATCTTTTTAGCCTAGAACCTATAATACCCGCGGCAGATCTGAGGCTCACGATTGGGTTGAGTATAGATGATATTGCACCAAAAATCAACCCCATTATTCCGCTAGTAGATTGTGATGTACGATATGCTTGATTGGGTGTGCCGGACGGAGCTGGGGCTTCCCCCCGTAGAGTTGTAGAGATATGCTTAGTGGAATCGCCAGTAGGAGAAGGAGAAGCTCCACTTAGCTGCTTAGCTGTATGCTTAATCGCTCCTCCTGATGGAGAGGGAAGCTCTCCATAAACAGATTGAGCGATATCGGAAGACGGAATAATAACTCCAGCACCAGATGGAATATCTCCAAGCAAATGTTTATCAGTATGCTTAACCACACTCCCCGAAGGCGAAGGAGGGATTCCACTTAGCTGTTTGTTTGTCTGCTTACCCGCTTCACCAAAAACAGAAGGGAAATCGCCAGCTAAAGGCTTGCTTATATGCTTGGCTACTCCTCCAGCTGGGGAAGGCAGATCTCCCGTGAGAGGAGTGAAGAAGGCTACAGAGTATAAAAGACTACCAGAAGGGTAAGGAAGTTCGCCAGTAAGAGACTGAGTGTATGTGGTCCCGCCGCCGCCCTGCACATACTCGAACGCGCCGATGTCGGTCGGCTGCCGGCGCACCATGCAATAGGGGTCCCGCCAGAGCATCTTGACTTCCGCCTCTGTCAGGGAACGGTCCCACATGTAACAGTAGTACAGCTCCTTGTGGCCTTGTGAAATTAGGTTTGCAGAGGGAAATCCTAATAACACCAATTTATGAAGGGATATTGTAGGCGGACTAAAAGGACCCGTGGAGTCGCTAACCATATCAGATGGGATCTCGCCATTAACATACAGAAATGGGTAACCGCCTGGGCCGTACACAAGCACTATTTGGAGGTATTGTCCCAGGAGATCCGGTGTCGATGAGCTGAAAGTGATAGCATATGCTTTTTCCCCCCAGTTGCCTGCCAGAACATATGATGAGGAATCGCGATCATAGATATACGAAATACCGGGAGTGTCTTGACCAGTGATTAAAACTAGCTGTTCCATGTTGAACGTGGAATCCATCGCGTGAATCTTAGCCCCGACAGCAAGCGACAGACATGGAACAGCGGTGTATTCATCACCCCCCCACGTTATCGCGTTCCCGCCGCCAGCCGCGGAATGAAGGTTGTTCCCCTGCCAGTATCCCCCCTCCATCTTGGAACACCACCCCGGGTGTTTCAAGCCGTAGACAGGCCCGGTTCCCTCGTTCACCAGCCAGCCTTCGGACAGGCCTCGGGATAGCGGGTGAGAGGGGTTGAGCCTGCTCCCCCGAGGGGGCTTGGAGAAGAGAAGGTCGGGCGTCCAGATCACGAGATGTCATACCTCCAGGACTGCTCTTTGACGGTCACGGTTGCCGGGTTCGCCTCGTTTACCGGGTGCTTCACCCCGATCCGGTAGTGAGCCAGGCCGGTTATGATCGCTGATATCTGGCGCGAGTTGCCGGCGCTTACCGCGATCTCCTGGGAGAAGGCGGGCACGTCGTCGTAGTTCGTGCCGTCGAGCGACCCGTATACACTGACGACCACATTCTGCGCTCCGCTGGCATGAAAGGTAACGTCTACCGCCACATGAGAGCCGATATACCCGTTCGTTTCCAGGTCTACATCGCTGGAGAATGACTCTGCGGTGTCGCCCAGGGTAACGGCGTTCATCGGTGTTGCCAAAGTCCTGAATACTCGTTTTCCTGTAGCCATTAGCTTACCCCCTTGGTCGCCGAGAGCTTGCTTGTGTCAATGCTTTCCACTGCGGTCTTGATGGCGGTCTTGATGCTGGATATGCTCTCGTCTGCTTCCTTGTCCGCCAGTATCATCGTTTCAATCCGAGCCTTGAGGTCGGAGGCTGGCAGATTGATATTGTGCCTCACAGAATAGGTCTTGTATATCGGCTGGCCGGTTTCGTCCGTGCCGACCTGGTTGTCGGTATCCTGCACCGTAACCGTACACACCCCGCCTATCGGCTTTGTCGTCGAGATCAATTGTATAGCCATGTTACACCACCTCCGCTCTCAGCCCGAACAGCCCCCTGAGCCACGACACAATGGCCTGAATGATCGCCTTCAAACCCGTGGGCTTCTCCGGCGCTCTGCCGTCCGGGACAAAGCAGCTCGCCTCGTCGCTGTATCCGCTCTCGTTGCCGCTGGTGTCGTATGCGGTCAGGGCGAAATAGTACGTGGCCCCGTACTCCGGGGTGATCTCCATGACGTGCCCGGTCACGTTGCCCACGTCCACGGGCTCGCCGTACTGCCCCGATGCCGTGCCGTGATAGAGC
>ERZ1026800.1811-NODE-1811-length-12774-cov-3.018028_pt1 | contig 12774 bp, 13 predicted proteins | sample MGYA00520873_ERZ1026800 | MGnify/ENA primary metagenome ERZ1026800 (study PRJEB33270, sample SAMEA104284475) | anaerobic digester metagenome | biome: Anaerobic digester microbiome; feature: mesophilic sludge digester; material: Anaerobic digester biomass...
GCTCCCGCTGCAGCTCCTCTGCGTCCAGCAGCTCGACATCGAGCTGCTGGACGCAGAGGAGCTGCAGCGGGAGCTGCGCGCCGAGGTGGCGGTCGAGGGGAGCGACACAGCGTTGCAGGTGCAGGCGGACGCGGTGACGTCCGATTTGGCGATGAAGGTCGGGAAGCAGCCGATCACGTTCAAGCCGGAGCCCTCGTTGCAAGTGAAGGCGCGCTTCCCGTACGGCGCGTGGCCTGAGATTGAACGCTTGCATCTCAAAGCCCCGTTTGCCGATGTCTATGCCAGTGGCCGCTTTGACGCGGCGACTCTCAAGGCACAGCTCGATCTGACGCGGTTTGCCCGTGACGCCACGCGCATCTTCAAGACGTGTCCGCCAATGGTGGGATCAATCTATTTGGACGCCTCAAGCCGGCGCGAAGGGGCAGGGGTTGCGCTTGCCTCTTTCCTGAAGTTGGCCGACGTGGCGGTGGAGGTGCTGGGCGGTGACGTAGGCGCCACACCGGCCATGTCGGCCTGAGCGGACAGGGTGCCGATCGGGGTGTCGTCGGCGGCGCTGAGGATGCCGACGTTGGCGGCGACCGCTGCGCCGCCTGCGAGGACGATGGCGGCGATCGATAACGAGGTGACGACGGTGCGCTTCTTCAACACAGCAGGTCCTTTCGGGAGCCACAACCGGACCGGCGGTCGTGCCGTCCCGGGTTCGGGCATCAACGTAGAGATCGGATCGACAGCGTCGGCCCAGGCGAAGGTAAAGGTTTGACAAAGATCGCCGGGGCGGCCGCCGTGCGTGGCAGGGTGACGGGGTGAACCTGCTGGTCGTCGAGGACGACCCTGCCATCGGCGAGCCGCTGCGGTCCGGCTTGGAGCGCGAGGGCTTCGACGTGCGTCTGGTGACCAACGGCGCCGACGCCCTGGCTGCTCCCGCCGCCGACCTGGTGCTGTTGGACCTGGGGTTGCCCGACCTGGATGGGCGGGAGGTGTGTCGTCGCCTTCGGGCCGAGTCGGCCGTGCCGATCATCGTGGTGTCGGCCCGCGGTGAGGAGATCGACCGGGTGCTGCTTCTGGAGCTCGGCGCCGACGACTACGTGGTCAAGCCGTTCGGCTTTCGCGAGCTGGTGGCCCGTATTCGCGCGGTGCTTCGCCGCACCGGCGGCGAGGCGGAGGTACGGACCGACAGTCGGGTGCTGCTGGGCCCCCTGACGCTCGATCAGCGCACCCGGCAGGTCACCTATGGAGGGGTCAACGTGTCGCTCACCCCCAAGGAGTACGAACTGCTCGTCGAGTTGGCCTCCGACCCCGGGGCGGTGCTCACCCGCGAACACCTCATCGACTCTGTGTGGGACGAGCACTGGTGGGGCTCGACCAAAACCCTGGACGTGCACATGGCGTCGCTGCGCAAAAAGTTGGCGCCGGAGCTGATCGAGACGGTCCGGGGCGTCGGGTTTCGGTTGGTCGACCTGGGTGACGACCGGTGACCCGCCGGCTGCTGCTGGGCTATCTCGCCGTGACGGTGGTGGTGCTGTTGGCCTTGGAGCTTCCGCTCGCGTTCTTCTATTCCCAACGTGAGGAGGATCGCTTCACCGCCGCTGCCGAGGGCGACGCCGTCGTGCTCGCCTCGTACTACGAGGACGTTCTGGACGGCGGCGCACCCATCGACCCCTCCCAGGCCGAGCGGTTCGCCGAGCGCACCGGGGCACGGGTGGTGGTCACCGACAGCAACGGCATTTCGGTGTTGGACACCGCCGCCGCGGTAGATCGCGACTTCTCCACCCGCCCGGAGGTCGCACAGGCGCTGCGCGGCGAGCGGGCCTCGGGCATCCGACACTCCACGACGCTCAACACCGACCTGCTCTACGTGGCGGTGCCCATCGCTTCGGGCGGCAGCGTGCACGGCATGCTGCGCCTGACGTTGGATGCCCACGAGGTGGCCGAGCGCGTCCACCGGTTCTGGCTGTCGTTGGCGGCGGTTGCCGCCGTGGTGCTGGGCGCGGTGGGGGTGATCGGTTGGGCGGTGGCCCGCTCGGTCACCAGGCCGCTTCGTGAGCTGCAGGCCTCGGCCCGCCGGTTCGCCGATGGCGATCTGAGCGTGGAGCCCATTCCCGCCGATTCACCGGAGGAGATCGTTGCGCTGGCCGACGCGATGGGGGTGATGGCCACCCGTCTCGACGAACTGCTGAGCGCCCAGCGGGCCTTCGTCGGCGATGCGTCCCACCAGTTGCGCAGCCCGTTGACAGCGCTACGGCTGCGGCTGGAGAACCTGGCCGCCGAGCTGGGGGAGAGCGGCCAGGGCGCCGAGGTGGAGGCGGCGATCGACGAAACCCGGCGCCTCTCCGACCTGGTGAGCGATCTGCTGAAGCTGGCCCGTGCCGATCAGCCGCCTCCCGCCGAACGCACCGACGTGGGCGTCATCGCCACCGACCGCATCGACACCTGGTCGGCGATGGCCGACGGCGCCGACGTGGCGTTGCGCCTCGATCGCCCCGATGGGGCCGTGTGGGCCTCGGTGGTGCCCGGTTCGGTCGAGCAGATCCTGGACAACCTGTTGGACAACGCGCTCGCGGTCAGCCCGGCCGGCGGCGAGGTGACCGTGACGTTGGAGCGGGCCGAGGGTCGGGTTCGGTTGACGGTGGCCGACCGGGGCCCCGGCCTGGACGACGAACACAAGGTTCGGGCCCTCGAACGGTTCTGGCGGGGTGGCCAGGCGACGCCTGGCACCGGCCTGGGGCTGCCGATTGCGCTCGGGTTGGCCGAAGCCTCCGGTGGCGGACTCAGCCTGGCCGACCGACCCGGCGGCGGGCTGCTGGTGGAGGTCTACCTTCCCCGTATCAACCAAAGCGTCACTCTGACCGGTCAAGCGGCGAGTCGAACGAAGTGACAAGGCGATGGACAAAACAGGGGGCAGGTTGGGTAGGGCGGGTTGATGCCGAGGCCGTATGAGCAGTCCCATCCGTGGCTTACCTTCAACTTGAAACAGATCAACGACATGGGCCCGAGGTCCTGGCTACTGATGGGGGAGGCGAGGTCCAAGTGCCAGCACCTCGCTGGAGCACCGCTCCATCCAGCTCTGGCTGAAGAGCTCAACCGTGTGACGCTGATCAAGGGGGCCCAGGCCACTACGGCAATCGAGGGCAACACCCTCACCGAAGCTCAGGTGGCTGGCCTGCTGGATGGGACGTACGCCGCACCGCCCTCCCGGCACTACCAAGAGGTGGAGGTACGCAACCTTCTGGATGCTCTGGATGCTCTGGATGCTCTGGATGCGATCGATGCTGAGGTGCAGGGAGGGAAGTACCCGAGGCTCACCGTCGACCTGATCCGCGACTACAACAGCAAGGTTCTGCACGGCCTCGACGACCAGCTCAATGACGGTGCAGTGCCCGGCGAGCTCCGCGAGCATTCCGTTGTCGTCGGGCCGTACCGGGGTGCACCGGCGGACGACTGCGAGTTTCTCCTCCAACGGCTCTGCGAGTGGCTGGAAGGCCCGGACTTCAAGAACGAGGACGCATCGATCGACTTCTCGCTGATGTTGGTGCGGGCGATGATGGCCCACCTCTACCTGGCGTGGATTCACCCGTTCGGCGACGGCAACGGCCGCACCGCCCGCCTGGTTGAGTTCCTGATCCTCGCCAGGTCGGGCAAAGTGCCGCTGCCCGCAGCCCACCTGCTTTCCAATCACTACAACCTGACTTGCGACCAGTACTACCGAGAACTCGATCGGGCCAGCAAGACCAGCAGCATCGTCGACTTCGTGGCCTACGCAACCGAGGGGTTTGTCGACGGAATCCGTGATGAGATCGACACTGTTCGCCAACAGCAGTTGGGTGTTGCCTGGATCAACTACGTCAACGAGGTGATGAGCCGCTATCCGTCAGGCAAGGCTGCCGACCGTCAACGGGAGTTGGTGCTTGCGATGTCCACGCTGGGATGGTTGACCCAGGACGAGATCAAGCTGATCACCCCCGCGGTGGCCCAAACATACGCTCGGGCGGAGGATCGGATGGTGCCGCGGGACCTCAACCGGCTGATCGAGGCAGGCCTCGTCTGGAAGCGGCGCGGTGCGAAAGCGACCCACCAGGCATGTGTGGACCGGATGGCTGCGTTTATGGCACCGATGCATCGGCCTCAGAATCGGATGGCGACCGATGACGCCTCTCCAATACGACGACCATGATCGAAAAGGCCAGGGAGCACCTCCATCAGTAACTCGATGGAGCCGTGGGCGAGAAGGGGTCACCGTCATGATGGAACTGCTGCGATGGTGCTACTCGCTGGTCTGGCGAACGGCTTGTCGGTCTTCGGCGCGGGCTGGCGCACCACCCGCTCTCCTTGGATGTCACAGCCCCGGCGTACGTTGGGAAACGTGAGACGCGGCCCGCCCGCTGATGGATGGTCGCTCGGTCAGAGGACCCGACGTCCTCCTTGTTCGGATGCCACCTCGATCAAGGAGCCATGTCATGACCGTCACCGAAGAATCCCGATATCATCTCCACCAGCAACTCGACGATGCCGTTGGCGAGAAGGGGGCCACCACCATGATGGAGCTACTCCCTCCCGTGGGCTGGGCCGATGTCGCCACCAAACGGGACCTCGACCATCAGACGGAGAAGCTCGAGTTCATGGTGCGCGCCGAGGTCGCTGAGGTGAGCGCCAAGGTCGATCGAGTCAGAGCCGAACTTGAGAAGGCCATGCGGCACCAACTCACCGTTTTGCTCAGCGCGATGGTGTCGATCGCGGGCCTGATGATTGCCTTGTCGGTCTACGGGCCGAGCTGACGCGTACCTCGGGTCTCGCGATCTGTCGTTGCTTCAGAGGCCTGAACCCGATCCGGCTCGGTTCGGGTCGACCTCGTAGGGTTGCCATCGATGGTTCCCGCCGAACTGGACGACTACATCGCCCCCGAGAACAAGGCACGCATCCGCATCGACGAGATGCTGCAGCGCGCCGGCTGGGTGGTGCAGGACTACAAGAGCGTCAACCTGTGCGCAGGTTCTCCTGACGTTTGTGTGGGTGGGTCAGGCGGCTTGAGTGAGGGTCGGGTGGGGGCCGGGGATGGTGGTGGGGCCACACGACAGGTTGATGGCTGAGAGGGCTGATTCGGCGGTGTGGAAGCCGTGGGCCCGAGCGAAGATCGCGCGGATGGCGGAGTGGGTGCCTTCGTTGCGGGCGTTGGTGATCCCGTAGAACCAGGCGTTCGTGACTTCTTTGAACCGCAACCGGAGGGTGCGGGCGAGTTTCACGAATGCTGGGAGCCGGGAGCGTTGGGCCCACGAGATCCAGCGTTCCAACAGGAGCACCGATTCGTCGAAGCCGAGGGTGTGGTCGGCGTATATCCCGCGAAGTCCCTCTTGTCAGTTAACCGGCCCTGAAACGGGGTTGGGGCTGGGTCCACCACTTCGTGGTTTCCGGGTTGAAGACTCGTGTCGAGGAGGCAGCCATGGTGCTGGTCCGTGTGGTCCGAAACGGTGATGGACACCGGCTTGTCGGCGACTCTCCGGTCGTCGATGTGGGGAACGACTTCCTTGACCATCTCGTGGTGCGCCGATTCTCACCGGCGACGGTCAGAGCGTACGCGTTTGATGTGGCGAACTTCGCAGGGTTCCTCACCGACCGGACGCTCGGCCTGGCAGAGGTCGAGCCGAGCGATCTGTTCGACTATCTCGACTGGCAACAGGCCCGCCGTCCGTCGACTGGGACGGTGACGGCGCTTCGACGAAAGGGGCCTGCACCGGCCACGCTGAACCGGCGGATCGCTGCGGTCCGGGGCTTGTTCGAGTATCAGGTGATGCGCGGCGACCGCGTTGACAACCCGGTCCCGGCGTCACGGCGTTCGTCGGGTTTCCGGGGCCGAGGCATGCTCGGCCATGTAGCGGTCCGGGATCGCAGCGGCGGGCGCCTGGTCCGCGAACCGTCGCGGTTGCCCGAGAGCATCGATCCGGCTGACGTCGCGGCTTTCCTGGCTGACCTGAACACGTATCGGGACCGGGCGATGGTGCTGGTCATGGTGCTGGGCGGCCTGCGTGCGGCGGAGGTTCGTTCATTACGGCTCGCTGACGTGGACATGGGGCTGCGTCGGGTCCGGGTTGTGGGCAAGGGCAACAAGGAACGGATCGTGCCGGTCGATGACGTGTTCTTCACCGAGTGTGCTGGGTATCTCCGGTCGGAACGACCGCCACGATGCGCGACGCCGGAGTGTTTCGTGGTGTTGCGGGGCCCGACACGAGGCGGCGCGATGACCGAGGCTGGCACACGCAAGATCTTCCGGACCCACCGGGAATCCTCTGGCGCTACGCGGGTCCGTCCCCATCGGTTGCGGCACACCTATGGGACCGAACTCGCTTCGGCTGGTGTGGACCTGCTGGTGTTGCGCGAGTTGATGGGCCACTCCTCACCGGAAACCACCGCCCGTTACGTGCACCTGTCCTCGGACAAGCTGGCCGCAGAGTTCGCAGCAGCCCGAGAGGTGACCGGCCGATGAACGCCACCATCACCAACATGGTCCCTTCAACATCTGTCGGGCTCCTTGAAGACTTCGTTGAGCTCGCCGATCAACTTGGTGGACAACCTGCCTATCGTCGTGAACGCCAGGCAGCGGCCAGCGCGTTCCTCACCCGGAATCCGAGCCTTCAGGAATGGATGTCCCGGCCGGTCGACGCCCGTCTGGTTGAACTCGACCGTCACATGGTGTGGCCGTTTCTCGCCTACGCGATCGTGTGTGGCGAGGTCCAAGCTGACGCCGAGTTCTTGTTCGTCAAGAACTTCGGGCACAGCGTGTTCCGTTGGATCAAGATTCTGTTCCCCGACGATGTCGCCCGTCTCGAAGACGCTGCCGCCCGTCTTGGTGCGTCGTCACCAGATGTTGCGGTTCGGGGCGCAGCGCAGATGGCGGTCGCCTTCACCGGTCGAGCCCCTTCGGCGTTGACAATCGAGGACCTCGACAGGCTCGCTGCTGCGATCGATGCGTCTCCTCGGCTGACCGAACCAATGCGCCGGGGCCGACGTGGTGATGTATTCCGGCTTCGCCGGTTCCTGTTCGAAGCCGGGATGGTCACGCTCCCGGCCCACCACCGCCGTGAAGGCGGCCCAGCCACCCGTCAAGCCCGACTCGCGGCCGTGCGAGCACCCGAGTTCCGACGGACCCTGATCGCGTATCTCGACGCTCGCGCCACGGTCCTGCGACCCAGCACCATCGACAAGCTGACCAGCGCCCTGGCCATCTTCGGGGAGTTCGTCTGCGACCACGACCCAAACCTCACGTCGGTATCCGGACTCGAACGGCACCACATCGAGGCGTTCCTTGCCTGGACCGCGACCCGGGCCGCTCGGGGCAGCCACGACCACACCAAAGCGGTGGGCCCCTTCGTTCACGCACACGCGGCCATCGCAGTCCGAGGGTTCCTCGACGACATCTGGTCATGGGGATGGGCCGACACCCCTGGCCGTCGCCTGGTGTTCGAGGCCGACATTCCCCGCCAACCCGACACGCTGCCCCGAGCACTACCACCCGATATCGATACGGCGCTCATGAACGCTGTCGGCCAGCTGGATGACGTGTTCGCCCGGGTCGCGATCATCGTGCTGCGTCACACCGGCATCCGAATCGGTGAACTCCTCGACCTCGAGATCTGTCACCTCGTCGACTACGGCCACAACGGCACCTGGCTGCGGGTGCCGCTCGGGAAACTCCACAACGAACGCTCGGTCCCCGTCGATGACCACGCGCTCGAAGCCCTCGACGAATGGCTCGGCCAACGACAATCCCAACGGGCACGACCCCACCCACGCGACGGCCACCTCGCCGACTTCATCTTCGTTGACCGCGGCCGACGGCTCGGGACCACCCGCATCCAGCGAGGGTTCCGCGACGCCATCACCGCCGCCGGCCTGTCGGGCCCTGACGGTCGACCCCTCAAAGTCACCGCGCATCAGATGAGACACACCTGGGCGACCGAACTGGCCAACGCCGGCATGTCGATCCAAGCGTTGATGACCCTGCTCGGCCATCGAAGCCCCGAGATGACCATCCGATACGCCCGCCTCGCATCACCCGCCCTCAAGAACGCGTACGACCAGGCGGCCGGGAAGATCGCCCGTCGAATCCCCGTCGCCTCCGCCGGGAGGACCGCGGTCCCCGACCGCATCGAATGGCTCGCCTCCGAGATGCTCAAAACCCGTGTAGCTCACGGCTACTGCTCCCGCGACCTCGTCGCAGAAGCCTGCTCCTACGCCAACATCTGTGAGACCTGCCCGAACTACACAACGACACCCGACTTCGAACCCGCGATCAAAGCCCAACTCGACGACATCCACGCCCTCCGCGACGACGCCAACGACCGAGGCTGGACCTCCGAAACCGCCCGCCACGACCGAGTGATCACCAGCCTCGAAGCCCACCTACGACGCATCAACAACACACCACCCGCCGACACCGCCCATTGACCCGCCCCCGAGGGCCGGATAATTCGCGATCCACGCGGTGCGAACTTCGCCGTCAGGATCACCGGCCAGCAGCAGGCCTCGCAGGCGTTCTTTGCGGTCCTCTGGCAGCCGCTCGTCGGCGATGACCAGCAGCTTGCGGGCCCGGTAGAGCGGGTCACCCTTGTGGCCCCGATGGCCGAGCTGTTCGGTCTGAACCCGTCGACGAACCAGATCGAGTTTCAGGTTGGCAAGCTTGACGACGTGGAACGGATCGGCGACCTGTGTCGCGTTGGGCAGCGCAATGTCATAGACCCGCCGGTAGGGCCCGGACAGGTCGAGCGCCGCCCATTTCACGCTCGAACACCACGCCTGTCCTTGGTTGGTGAACCATTCGATCGGCCCGGCAGAGTTGCGGCCGGCCACGACATCGAGGAGCCGTCCGGCACGGACATCGACGATCCCGGTCAACCATTCCTGGGTGCGAAACGGGCCCCGTCGGACCGCGAGTGTTTCGTCGATCCCGATCGCGTCGGGTGTGCCGATCCTGTCGACATCAGCGTCGAGAAGCGCTTGTCCCCAAGCGGTCACGGCGGTGTTGACGGTGTGCCAGTCAGCACCGAGCTCACCGGCGACCTCAGACACGGTGCGGCTGTGCTGGCCGACCTGGACACATGCCCACATGCCGGCCCGGCGGGTGAGACGCTGGCGTGGCGACGCAATGGCGTGGTCGACCTCGACCCATGACCCGGCCGGACAGCGCGCCTCGGGGCACCGCCACCGGCGTTTGCGCCAACACAGCCGGGCTGGCCGGCCGAAACAAGCCAGGTCGACCAGCATCGTCGGCTGGTATTCCTTCAACGTCGCAGCCACACCACAGTCGGAACAGAACGCCCGGCTAGTGCGAGTCTGGACCGTCACCTCAACGAAGTCGCCGCCAGCGTCGTCAACCCCGAGGACATCAACGTCACCAAGTCCGACAAGCAGCTCGCACATACGCGTAGCATCAGTTTCCACAGGGGCTCTCCATCATCTGATCGGCTCAACACCTTCAGATTTGCAGAGCCCCTGTACCGCGCACGCGGACCCTCACACCGGCCTGACCCCGCTCATTTCCGATGTGCCGGTTGTTGTAGACGATCCGGGTTCCGACCGTGGAGACGAACAGCGCTTCACACCGGGCGGCGCCCAGCGTGACGTCGCGCAGGTGGCTGTAGGCGACGAGCGCGTCGGTGGTGCTGGGGTGCAACGGGACGTGTCGGGTCTTCCCGAACTTGGCGTCACGAATGGTGAGCACCCGGCTGTCGGGATCGAGATCGGTGCGGTCGAGACCGATCGCCTCGCCGACCCTCATCCCGGTCACCGCCAACAGGCCGATCAGCGTCTCATAGGTTGCGGCTTTCAACGGTGTGGGGATCCGCCCGGCGGCAGCGAGCAACGCCCTTATCTGAGTATCGGTATAGATAAACGGTTCGACCCGCCGGGACGACCCCGGGAACTGGTCGGCAGGAGGGACCTCCGTGGCAGGGTCGGTCGCCTGCCGGTGTTTGGCGAACATGCGCACCGCGTTGAGCCGGATCGCCCACCACCTCGGCTGTGTGCCAGCCGGTCCGCTCGCCCACTCGACTGCCAGCACGGTCGTGATCGTGACGGCCCCACGAGCGTTGAGGAACTCGACGAAGTCGTGGAGGAGCCGGTCGTGTTGTGCGAGTTTGTGTCCCAATGCCCGACGGAGCTTCAGGTAGTCATCGACAGCAACATGGAGGTCACTCATCGGACACCTCCAGGCCAAACCATCGCCAACGAGCCCAACGCCTCGGTGTCGCACTTGGCGTAGATCGCGGTGGTCAAAACGCTTCGATGGCGGAGCACCTGGCCGACCTCGGTGAGTGCGGCACCTGCCCGCAACATGTTGGTCGCAGCGGAGTGTCGCAGCCGGTGAGGGCCGAATCTTTCGATCCCGGCCCGGTCACACCCCAGCCTGACAACCCCGTTCACCCCAGTCCGTGTCATTGGGCCATGCGGGGCCACAAGCGCGATGAAAACGTGCCGGTCCGTTGTCTGGCGTCGGCCGTGAGCGAGATAGTCGACAATGGCCTCACCCACATCGGCAGGAAGCGGGAGCCGTTCCACCCGGGACCCTTTGCCGGTCACCGTGATCTCACCGGCATCCCAATCGATGTCGTTCAGACATAGCCCCGCAACCTCACCGGCCCGCAAACCCAGCCGGGACAACAACACCAAAACCGCATAGTCACGTCGTCCCCCTGCGGTGTTCCGGTCACAACTCGCCAGCAACGCTGCGAGCGCTTCGGGTGCCAGCGCTTTGGGCAACACCGTGCCTTGCCAGGCTGCAACCGGAGGGACAGCCGACGACAAATCAACCGCTGTCCAACCTGCGGCGAACAGGAACCGCAGAAACGAACGAGTACAAGACACCAGCGTCTTCGCCACGGCGACACTTCGGGACGGACACTCACGTTCCACGAACCGGTGAACATCAGCGGCGGTCAAAGAACCAACCTCAACCCTGGCCAAACCCAGAAACAGCCGGGCCGACCTCAAATGCTGTTCGACCGTGGTCGCCACCAGGCCTCGTTCCTCAACCAGCCAACACCGGTAAGCGTCAACCAACTCCTCGGTCGGCCCAACCGGCCCAACAACAACCCGTTCCGGTGTCGCACCCACCGACCGCAAAAACCCCAACAACGGCACCAACGCCTGCAACGACAGATACGACTTGTAGCCCCCAGCACGCCGGTCAGCCAGGAACAATTCACCCTCGACCTCGGACAGCTCCCCCACATCCAACCCGACCGAGGCCATCCACCGGCTCACATGCGCCAACAACCGCACATGATTCGTCGCCGAGACCCGTGCGTAACCGCACCCGTCCAGATACCCACCGAATCCGTCCCGGAACGGCACCAACGGGCAAGACACCCGAACATCCAACGGACCACTCTTCATCGTCACTCTCCTGCCAGTAGCGGACAGGCAGCTTCGATCAGAACCCCGTGATTATGCCGAACACCTCACGCCGTCCGCCGCCCCCACCAACGCATCCACCCCGCCATTCGGCATAATCACGGCCCCGGCATAATGGCTGGCGCTCAACACGCCGGATCGCGGCCAACCCGTCTGCCGAGAGCGCGCGCATACTCTCGTGCCTGCCACGCGGCCCGTGGGATCTGACGCGGCAGGTGGGCAATGACGACATACGTCACATCGGCGGAACCCCGAGGTCGAAGCAAGAGCTGACCAAGCCGCCGTGCGTGAACCTGATCACCACGCCAGATTGCTCCGCGCATTGCACAGCGCACCCGCGAGTTGAGGTACAGCACCAAGGACCGTCTCGGCCGTGCGCTATTCCTCTGATTCAGTGCATGAAATACAGTCGCTGCCGACGGGGAGATCTGGTCCACTGTCGAGAAGGCGGGTAATTCGGCGCTGCCCTGGCGGCGCTGAGCCGCAGTCTCCATGATCCCACCGGTGTTGCGCACGTAGAAGGCAGTCGGTGCGTCGCTGATGGCAACATCAAAGCTCAGCGCTGCCCTCGCCCAGAACTCAAGGTCTTCTCCAGCGGGGAACGGTCCAAAGCCCCCCACAGATCGAAATATGTCTTGATGGACCGCGACGGCGGACGACCACACGGCACCAACGTCCCGGGCCGCTGACCGGAAGTAGTCCACTCGGCGGATCTTCCCTTGTGGAACGGGTGCCACCGGCATATCGCCTACGGTGCCAACATGCACCTCCACGTGCCCACAGGAAACCAGTTTGGCGGCTGGCACGACACGAATAATTCGCGCCAGTTCTTCAAGGTGGGAGGGCGCCCAGAAATCGTCCGCATCGAGGAAGGCCATCCATTCGCCGGAGGCTTCTTCAACCCCACGGTTGCGCGCTGATCCTGGTCCAGCATTCAGTTGCCGCACTAGGCGCACGCCCGGAAAGCCCTCACACGTGTCCCCTCCGCTGTCGGTTGAACCGTCGTCCACGACGATGATTTCACGAGCAGGCAGCGACTGTTCCGTGATGCTCCTAAGAGCACTCTCAATGTGATCGGCCTTGTTATATAAAGGGATGATCACGGAGAAGGTCTTCTCCTCCGCGTTTGTTTCATGAAATTGGCTTGGCATGTGTCCCACTCCGACTGATCTGAAGGATTGGTGACCAAGCATATATCATATCTCCACTAACCGCGATCCGGTATGTTTCTCCCTTGGTGGCGGTCTGAACGCTGTTTGGGTGTGATGGCTGGTGGTTCAGGGCGTGTTGGGTTGCTCGGGGAGTGTCCTGCGTGTTGGCATTGGCCAAGTCCGAAGTCTGAGGGTTGTTCGGGGTGCTGCTGGTGGTCGGTGA
>ERZ1026800.1821-NODE-1821-length-12725-cov-3.161930_pt1 | contig 12725 bp, 15 predicted proteins | sample MGYA00520873_ERZ1026800 | MGnify/ENA primary metagenome ERZ1026800 (study PRJEB33270, sample SAMEA104284475) | anaerobic digester metagenome | biome: Anaerobic digester microbiome; feature: mesophilic sludge digester; material: Anaerobic digester biomass...
GGAAGGAAGAGACTGTCAACGACGCGAACGGCAACCCGTTCCAGGCTCTGACGAATTGGCTGACTGGTGCAGTTGGCGCCCGCCTCGCGAACAAGAACTCCGTTGTCCGTATCAAGAACATCGGCACGGCGACCGGAAAGACCCTCACCGATGCGCTCATGTACCAGGCCTACGAGAAGTTCACCACCGCGCTCGGTGCAGAGCCGACGCACATCTTCCTCACGCCCCGCTCGCGTGAGCAGCTGCGCGTCAGCCGCACCGCCACCACCACCACCGGACAGCCCGCCCCGCTCCCGACCGACTGGAACGGAATCCCGCTCATCGCATCCAGCGCAATCAGTAACGCCGAGACGATCTAATCGGCCAACCAACCAACCAACCAGAAAGTCATACAATGCCCATTCACAATATCCGTGATGCCGCGCTGAAGGTCACAAAAGCGTGTCCGGCCGCCGGCGCCAACCACAACACCGACACGATCGATCTCGGTTGCAAAAATCCTGGTGCATCTGTTGAGTCGTTCGAGGTCGAGATTGCAATTCCTGCACTACCGAGCCTTGCGGCCAGCAAGACGCTAACCGTCAAACTCCAGGACTCTTCCGACAACACCAACTTTGCCGACGTCGAGCAACTCGCCTCAGTCGTCGTCACCGGTGATTCGACCGAAGGGGGGGCCGCCGCATCGACTGTCGTCGTCCGTCTCCCGTCCGACGTGAAACGATACATACAGGCAAACTTGGCCGTCGCCGCCAGCGGTGGCGACAACACCGCCAAGAGCGTGGTCGTTTCGCTGCTTGGCTGATCGCTCCCCCGAGCCGCCCGCATCGCGCGCGGCGGCTCCAAGAAGCAATCTCCAATGAGCACCGCACAACAGACAGCACTCGCCGAAGGGTTCACCGCCCTGCTCGAAGTCGCTGGCGTTGCTTGCGTCTTCGGGACAAAAACGGTGCAGGGCGTGCTCGGCCAACTGAAGCCGGACGACTCTCGACTTCTCGGGGCGCCGGATCGTTCCGCCCTGCTGTGCGTGCTCACGTCTGCACTGACGGCGCAGTCAATCGCTCCGAAGCGCGGAGGCGTCGTCACGGTTGACGGCGTATCCTTCACAGTCGCACGGCGGCCAGACCTACAACCGTCAGGCATCACCGAGATCATCGTCGCGCCTACAGCATGATAACGATCGAGACAAGCCTCGCGAAATTCAACGAGCAGCTATCTCGTTACATGCAGCTATCGAAGAAGCTGCCTGGAGATATTCTGGAGAAGAAAGGCCGCGACCTTGGCATCAAACTTTTCGAGGGTTTCCGCGAGCACCAGTTCGGAGGTAATCCGAAGCGGAAGGGAATTGCGGCTGAAGAGCTCCGCCAGCGATCTTCTCAGGGTAGAGGCATCCGCGTGCGACCGTCTTTGCGCAAGCGATACGAGCAGGGCCGCGAGTATCTGACGTACAGCGTGCGCAGCTTCGGGCAGGGTGCGCGCCGCTCTTTGCTTTTGTCCGACTACAGGGAGGCGAAGAGAGGCGGACGCGCCGCACGCAAGCGCCGTTCTGCCCTCTGGAAAAAGACCGTTGGCATGGAGCTGGCGGCTCGCGAGTCAGGCATCGGAGTTCTTGCCGCGTCGTTCCTCTGGTTTCGCAAGCGCAGTAACAACTCGATGGGTACGTTTCTCGTGCCAAACCGCACGGGGAAACCGCTAGGCTACGTCGAGCGCACGGAAAACGCGATGCGCATCGTCGGCGAAACTGAAGGTCTTGCCGCGACGGACGCGAAATACCAGGTCGTAGCTGGCGCGATCAACACCGCAACCGCCGACATGGTGGACTACATCACGAGAAAAGAGCGTGAGCTCTTCAATATGGCTTTCTCAAACGCTGCATGAACATTTCAGAAGTACAGTCCGCAGTCGCATCGAAGCTTGCAGCCCATCCTGCCACGGCGGCCTACCTGCCCGGCCTAATCTTCGATTACCGCCAGTGCAAAAAGACGAGTGGCGAAACGCTCGCGACTGATGAAGACGTCGGCAAGTTTCTTGCCAGCAGACTTTCCGCCTCCGGCGTCGTGTTCGAGATCGGTCTCGTGTCAGGCACGAAGTCCGACGAGCGCCCCGGGCGCTGGCAGGTCATGCGCGCCGCCATCTCGCTGACAATCGCCGAGAGTATCACTGTTGCGCATACGCTCGCAGATGATGCGCTCGTCAATGCCACCATGTTCGCACTTACAGCGCCCGAAGCCGATGGATACGAGAGCCCATTCACCGTTGAGGGCTTCGACAAAGAGGTGAGCGAAAAGGGATACGTGCTCCATTTCATCGAGCTATCGGTACCCGTCGAAATCCGATAACCATGAACAAAAACGCAGAGCTCAGCCCATACGCACAGGCCGCCTATCACGTCGGATGCGCCGCCCGCCACCTGTGGCGCGCGCTGGTGGCCTTGCCTGGCGTGGCCATCGGGCTGCTCATCGCGTGCATGCTGCTCGTCATCGCCGCTCTGGTGGCTGGCTGCATGCCGATCCCTGCCGCTACCGCGCCCGGCGCGTCGTCTATCACGCTCGGCGGATCCGATGCGCCAACGTCTGCCTCGGTCGTCACGCCGGCCAACCCAAAGACGCCCACCGCGCAGACCGTTAAAAAGCACACGGTGCGCACCTACTTTCCACCGGCCGCGATTAGTCCGGTAGCCGTCGCCCACTCCGGGCCCGGCACCGCAGGCGATCCGGCCTCAAGCCTTCCGCCCCTGCAAAAGGCGGACGCAGCGCAACCCACACCGCCAGCGCCGGCCGCCACGCAGTCGCTTGCAACTGAGGAGACGACCGAAGAGGTCAGCACGACAGTCGGAGGCTCGTGGCAGGACACTGCCCGCGAAATGGCCGCCAAGCTCGCCGGCCTCGCGCCCCTGACGTGGGGCGGCATGGCGTGCCTGCTGGCCGCCGTCGTGCTCTTTGCGTGGACACCTGCCCGCGTGATGCTCGGCGCAGGCAAGTCCCTCCCGGCACTGCTGGCCGCGCTCGGCGTCGGCCTGATCTGCGCGCCATCGATTCTCGCGGAGCACTCCGGCAAAGTCGGCGTTGGAATCTGCGTTCTCGTGCTCGTCTTCTGGCTACACAATCGCGCCACCTACAACGAGGCAAAAGCCGATGCGGCTGCATCGAAATGAGCCGCTCAACTTTCCAGACATGAGAAACAGCATCTTCAACCTGATCCTTGGGGCCGTCGGTTTTATCGGCTCATTGACCCTTCCCGAGATCGCGGCCTCCCTCGCAGGGTTCGGCACATTCGCATGGATGATCGTCCAGTGTGTGATCGCCATCCGTAAGTCGCGGAGAGGATCGTGCAGCCGGACGAATTGCCCGAAGCGCGAAGAGTGAAATTTTCCCTGACAGCAATCTAACCACCGAAAGGAACAACACAAATGCCACTGCCTACCGCACCGTTTAACGCGGCGAAGTCCATCTACGCCGGAAAGAAAATCATCCAGGTCGTTCTCACGACCGGATCAATCACAGGGGCGACCGCCGTCGCCTCGTCTGTCACCATTACCGCCGCTTCTCACGGCTTTGTAGTCGGCGACATGGTACAGTTTGTCAGCGGCACCGGCTTTACCGGGCTTACTGCTGGCACCAACTACTTTGTCACCGCCACCGCCACTGGCACGTTTGAGGTCAGCGCGACCAAGGGAGGTACTGCAATCACGATTACCGCTGAAGGCTCCGCAGGCGTGTTCGCTCCGGTAGAGGTTTTCGAGTCGAACACGCTCAAGGAGGGAGGCAACGACACGTTCGAGGATTTCAAGCGCTATGGCACCGACGGCATTCAGCGCACCAAGCGAAAAGTGCTTTCCGAGTCCGTCAATGAAATCAGCTGGGAGGTCGATGAAGCCAAACGCCTGCTCGACATTTTCGGCGGCCGCATGAACGGCTTGGCCGTGGCCCGTGGCGTTACCGTTTGGGTACAGGACCCGGACGATGCCAGTGGAAAATGCGCGCTGAAGTCCACCGAGTTCCCGGCTAACATCACGCGCGACGGGGATGTGACGATGGAGAAGAAAGTCGTCGCGACGCTCAAAGCCGAGAACACTGGCGACACGCCTATCACCTACACGCCCGACGCCTCCACGACGTAACCAATGCTGACCGTCACCTACGGCTCGCTGACGCTCTACTCCGCTGCCGACGACTCGCACGAGTTTGTCGGCGGCGTTGCCGTGCCGGCGTCCCAAATCGTGGAGCCGGCAGGGCTGGCGCTCGCGACGGCAGAGAGCTATGAGCCGAGGGGCAACCTGTCCACGCAACCGGCCTTCACGGTGCGCCGGCTGTTTGCCTCAGTTGAAGCGGCAGAGCTATTCTGCCACGATCTCCCGACGAGCCTCCCGGCTTCCGGCGATCTCGTATTCACCTACGGCGCCGGCGTAGTCCGCCGGTATCCGTCCGCCTGCTTCACATCGGCAACGGCTCAGCAGTCCATCACGCAAGGAAAGATCGTGAGCATTACATATCAGTTCGCAGCCGGTCCTGCATCCAACAGTTAAGCACGACGTACCATGCCGCAAATCGACATCAAGCTGAAGAGCACCGCCGATAACTCAGGATTCAACGCAGCAAAGCAGGCGAGCGGCGATCTGAGCAAGTCAGTCAATACCGCCGGCGAGAGTTTTGAGAAAGGCACCGCAGCCGGTCGCACATTCTCAGAGGCGCTGCGCGGGAATGCTTCGGCCATCGTTAACCTTGGTCCGGCGATCAAGGCGCTCGGTGCGATGCTGAAAACAAATCTCATCGGAGTGCTAGTTACGCTCGGTGCGATTGCGGCGAGCTTCGCGGCTCCGCTGGTGAAGGGTTTCTTCGCGAGCAAAGCTGGTGCGGAGGCGTTGCGGGCGGCAGCAGATGCCGCAGGAAAGGCGCTGAAAGGTGTTGCGGAGACTCCGATGGAAAAGCTGAACGCGGCGCTCGCGGAGTCGGACCGTTACGCGAAGTCATTCCTTGCGTCTCAAAATGCAGTGCTCGAAACGCAAAACAAGATTGCCGACAACGAAGACGAGATCGCCAAAATACGTATCCAGAATAACGATAAGCTTTCAGAGAAGGAAAAGGCATCTGCACTTGCAGACATAGAGAGCCGTTCAGCTGTTCGTAAGGAGGCACTCCCAGAGAAGAAGGCTCAGCTAGAATTGCAGGCGGCATACATGAAGCAGGCCGAAGCGCGATGGGCGAAGGAAGCGGCGATTCGTGAGCTCGAAAACTCCGGCGCCGAAGAGTCACTGCGGAAGTACAAGGAAGGGCTGGAATATCACGCGCGGCTCGCTGAAATGAGAGGCGAGATAGCGAAGGCAGACGTAAAGCAAGCGTTGTTCCCAACGAAGGAAAACGTAGAGGCAACCCAAGACCTCGTTAAGCGGTACGCAGAAATGAAGGCACTCGCCGGCGTTCTGGGGATCGGGAAGGCGGAGGAATATACCGCCGAAGGTGCGAAGAAAAAAGAAGAGGAGTACCAAAAATATAAGGCACCAGTTGAGGCGGCAGAGAAAGCAGAGGCAAAGGCAGCAAATGAAGCCCGCTCCGCGCTCGACAAGGTTCAGCGTGAAGCCGAAAAACGAGCGGCATTGGCACCGTCGGAGGCCGCGCTGCGATCAGAAAAAGCAAAGCCGAAAGGCACGGAAAAGCAGCCAGCCGCCACGCAGGCAGAAATCGACGCACTCGGCAAAGAGGCCGAAGAGGCCGCGGCTCGCGGTGACTGGGCTGCACAGGATGCGGCCGTAGCAAAACGCAGAGCGCTTCTTCAGGCAGGACGAAAACCGTCACCAGTCACCACCTACGCCCCGCGCACTGCCGCCGAGAAGGCCGGCCAGACGCCCGGGCCCGGAGCCAACGAGCCCGCATCATCCGGCCAGCTCCCCGATCTCGCCACCCCGCTGCGCGACGCCGCACAAAAGGCAGGCGACTCCGCCACCCAGTCCGCCGACTCCATCCAGGCCGCCGCCGATGCCGCCAAGGCTGTCGCCGACAACACCAAGCCGCTCGACGCCTCCGCTCTCACGGCCGCCCTGCAATCCGCCGCCACCGCCCAGCAGACCGCCAGCACGCAGACCGCCGCCGGCATGCAGCAACTGGTATCGCTGGCTCAACAACAGGTTACTCTAGCTCAGCAACAATACTCAGAAATGAGCAAGTTGCGCCTCCAGGTCGAAAACCTACGCCAGCGGGTGGGCCAACTCAGCGCCCGCGCCGCCTGAGTTTTCACCCTTCACCCTTCACTCTTCACCCTTTCGCGTGGCCACCCTCTCCATCAAAATCGCCGGCACCTCCTACACGCTCACGCAGGCGAGCCTCCGCTCGCTCGTGCACACCGTGACAGCAGGCCAGCCTGCGACTCTCTCGGGCGAGATTTACACGACGGCGATCCCGAGCACCGCGCTGGCCTACGGCGATCTGGTTGAGCTTTGGGTCAACTCCGTCCGCCGCTTCTGTGGCTGGCTCGGCCCGGTAAAAACAGGCTTCGACGCTCAGGGCAGCTACGTCCACATCGAGGCGCGCGACATCCTGCACCGCCTGCGCAACACCACGCTCACGACACGCTTCGTGTCAGAGGCATTTTCACCGACGGCGTCCGGGCTCGACCACTACATCTACACGCTCGCCGACACCACCACGACCGAGGTGCGCCTGTTCGGAGGAGGATTCGTGCCGGATGAGCAGGCAGAGGGGTACTACCGCTGGCAGTACGGCTCAGGCAGCGATCCCGAGCTGGCACGGATCTGCGCGCATGCGTCGACAGCGTACTCGCCCGGACTCGACCTAGGAACCACCGCTGGTCTCTCGACTAAAAACCAGCCTGAGGACGTGGTAAACCTGGACTGCCTCGCCGCACTCCAACGCTGCACCAAGTACCGCCCCGATGCCGTGATGTGGGTCGATGCCAGCGGCGCCACACCCGCGCTCCACTGCATCACGCGTGACAACTGCACCGCAGTCACAATCGACCTCGCCGCGCGCGACCGCATCCGCTCATGGTCACTCAGCGCCCGTGAGGATCTGCGGCTGCTGTACCTGCGCTGGGAGCTCGCGCGCACAAATCGCGAGAAGACCGCAGCCGGCGACATCGTCGAGACGCCGTACACAAGCGTATATGAGTTCGGCGACAACGCCGCTCCGGCAGATCGCCGATCGGAGCTCACTTTCGACGTCGGCACCTACTCCTTCGACACGAGCCTCGGCATCTCCGTCGGCGACTTTCCGTCGTCCGCCGCCTCCGACTACTGGGCGGCCTGCTCTCCGCTCCACTGGGAGGGTGAGTGCACGCTCTACCCTCCGGCAAATGTCGATCCGTATACGTACGGTCTCGGCCAAGTGCACGATTTCTCAGGCGGAGAGACCGCGCTGGCTACGTGTCACGCGCTCGTGCGCGCGGCGAGCTACGATCACGTCGCCGGCACCGTTGCGCTGGAGTACGGCCCTCCCGACACGCTCAGCCCGCAGGACGTGCTCTCCGGCAGCGCCTCCGGTGCGATCTCTGCGACCCCGCCGCGCGATGAGCCAGCCGACCCGAGTGCGCCCGGCAGTGGCAACGGAGACCTCCCCGCACATGTCACGGGCGGCCTGGCTGGCCAGTACTCCATCCTCTCCACGACGGGCGAAGTGCAGGTGATCGAAGGCACCGCGACGCTCAAAGGGTGGGGTGCGTTGCACCCATCGTTCACAGAGACTCCGCCCAGAAAATGGTTGTCTTTAACATTTGCAGGGTCTTTGACTGGCAAGGGTGATGAGTACTGTGACGGAACGTATGAAACCGTTGATACTTTAACGGCAAACGGAACAGCGATTTACAATCCTGAAACTGACGTAATAACTCCAATAACCGGAACGTGGTCTGGAACTCATTCATCTTCTGTAAGCATAACTTCTCAATGCACGCCAGACCCCGGTAATGTTGGGGTTCAATTTCCATTTTTTGCTTCGTCGGCTACGCAGGGGTATAAGCGGGCAACCCAATGGGAGTCATACATAACAGATCAGTGCCCATTAACTGCGAGTCAAGATATTTACCCAGCTTCATGGAATTGGGGGAGTGTATGTTATATTAGCCAAAACCGTATAAACGTATCTCTGAGCAACGAGGACACCGAGCAGGCCGCCATCGCCCGCCTCGGCGACACATGGTCCGCCCCCATCGGCGTCGGCGAAAAGAAAACATTCTACGAGCAGCGCACGACTGGATATTCATTCGCCGTCCGCCGGTGCCGCCTGCACGGATACACATGGACGGCATCCATCTACGGGCTACCTGTGGAGGTATCCGCGCCCATCTACAAATACCCCTACGGCGGCACGCGCCCAGCCGAGCCCACCGCGACGCAAATCTGGCAACTCGACCTCGTCCAGACTCCATACACGACCACCGGCGAGTACGGCCTCACGCTCACCAAGTACCACGGCAAGGCCACGCTGCCCGACTGGGAGCTGCCCATCGAGCAGGGCTACGTGATCGAGCTCGGCGACCTGACGATCAGCCTACTATGAGCACGCGACCCGCAGTCACATCGCGCCTCATCGTGCACGACCCCGAGCTCTGGGCCAGACCCGCGCCACCCATTCCGCAGCCAGCCACACCAGAGCCGCCCCCGGTCTCCGACTCTGCGCCCACCTCCATCGCCGCACCTGCCGACATCGCCGCGCGCCGCGCACTCTGCGCCGACTGCGAGCACCTGGCCAAGCCCGAGCAGTGCGGATGCACCGCCGGCCTCTGCCGACATCCGCAGGCCAGCAATCCAAACCTCACCGCCCTCGCTGCTGCCGAGTGCCCTCTCGGGCGGTGGCAAGCTCTCTCCGTATGAGTGACTCCCCTACCGCATCCCCAGTCGTCCTCGGCCGATGGGAAAAGCCCGGCAACCTCGCCGCCATCGCAGCCCTCGCCGCTGCCGGACAGGTGACCATACTTCCGCACGAGCTCATCCGCACAACAGATGGCCGCGTGTACCACTGGACAGGTACCGCGCTGGAGATCACGAGCGCACCCGTGCACCACGGCACCGTGGCCGATGTCGCTGCGCTCGACGGCGTCTACCTGCTGCCGAGCTGCACGCGCGGAGTCCATCCGGGCGACACCGCTTATGTCGAGGCCGCCGGCTGCGAGTACCGAGTGGCCAGCGGCGTGAACGCAACTGCCACCTGGGCCGCCTGCGCTGATCCCGCCGGCACCGCCTCCGACGCAGTCTCCGCGCACAACACCGCGCCCGACTCCCACGCCGACCTCCGCACCGCCATCGCACGTAATGCAGACCATGCGGCACTGAGCAACGTTCTGCCATCTGCTGCTAGTCAAAATCATTTAACCGATGATGAGCTTGAATTCTTCGGAACCCTTCCGAGTACGATTTCAGCCCTCATGAGTAATGTTGAGGAAGTAGATGCGGATTTCGTCTCGATTTCCTACAATCCATCTGGCGGCGGAGGTGGTACCGATGCTGGCATATGGGCTGATCCGTGCGTGCAATGGTGGTACGACTCCGACACGGGCGTGCGAGGTCTCGCAGGCGCGCCGACAACCACAGGTGATGCTGTGTATGCTTGGGCTGATCGCTCAGCGCACGGCTGGTCAGCGGTACAGGATGGCAAACCTCCGTCGTGGCTTGCTTCAGCGATAAATGGTCGCGGTGCGGTCCGCTTCGCTTCAGGATCGTCGCAACGCCTCCGCGCCCGTGTGCGCACGTACCAGGCAGGCCTCGTCGGTGATTTTACTGTCTTCGCCCTCGCCCGCCGGTCATCCATCTCGGGGCTCGCCTTAGTATTTGGTCAATCAGCCTCGCCCCGCATGAGCCTCTACTCCAATACCGACGGCAGCGGCGAAGACCTCCGCATCGTCGTCGGGCCGTCGTCTACCGCTACCGCGACCGATTTTACACCGACAACCGCGTGGGAGCTGCTAGAGGTGCGCTATCGCGGAGGGACGACCTCATTTTTTGTCAACGGTGAGCTCATTCAGTCTGTTTCCGCTGTACTGACGCACGAAGTAACTAGTTCCGAATGGAGTCTGTATCTGGGTGCATACTATGGGTCGCAGGACTGCGATGTGGATCTCGCCGCATGCATATGCCTCGATGGTTCCGCCAGCGATTTATTTTGCTCGACCGTGCGCGCGTGGTTGCTGGCGTTTTCCGGTCTCAAAGATTAATCACATGAGCTTCCAAATTCTTCAACGGGCCTACGCACCTTACGGCACAGCTGCACAATTTCCCGCATCGGGGGACTCTCGGTTAATTTACAGAGCAACAGACACAGGGTATTTGTACACATGGGATGCTTCTGAGAGTGCGTACAAGCTCGCAGGTATTAGCCCAGATCACACGCACAACTACGCCGGTAGCTCTGCACCAGGAGGCGCAGCAACGAGCGCGGAGGAATGCACCGGCAACGCTGCAACAGCGACGGCGCTGGCCACGCCGCGCACGCTCACCATCGGGAACAAGGCCAACACGTTCGACGGCAGTGCAGACAAGGCTTGGACACTCGCGGAAATTGGCGCAGCATCTACAACTGCGCTTACGACAGAGGCGACTACACGAGCGACCAATGACAATGCGCTCTGGGCAGCTCTTTACGCTGAGCAGTGCGGTGGAACCGAGTGCATCATCCCACTCGCAGCAACGGACGACGGCTCGGGCGTGCTCACGCTACGGCTATGGAGTGACGTTGCGAATACGGCGAAGATTTCAGCGGGCGCGTTTTACGGCGAAATAGGAGGCACTACCAACCTCGGCCAGTCCGTCAACATGACGGCGGGGCAATTCACGACGTTTTACATCAAGCTGCCGGCCTCGACGACGGCTACGCTTACAATCACCTACGGCTGGGCCCTAACAAGGTGGGGGCAATCCGGGAATGAGTTTGTGGTTGAGGCCACTAACGCGCCCAAGCTAAACGGGTTAAACACAAAATACATTCCGGCGAACGCAACGACAATACGAATATACACCAACCTACACGCAGGTGTTGTTACTGGGACAGCATATCCGTGGGCCTCTGCGACGTGGATTCAGTTCGTCGGTAACTTAATGACGCTGAGCGGGACAACATACCCGTGGATTGCTGCGACCATTGTTTATTTCTCCGGTAGCTCAATGACGCTGAGCGGTACAACTTATCCTTGGACTTCTGCGGCGAATATTCAGTTCATCGGTAACTCAATGACGCTGACTGCCAACCTATCCACGTCATGCCTCACAACCGGAAAACTGTACCTATATCTAGCAGGAACAGGCATCGCAGTCACCTACCCGACGACGAGGACTTGGCCAACTACGATGCAACGAGTCTATCTACGCCCAAGTGTTGGGAGCATGCCTACAGCCGATACTGACCGGCTATTCATCGACATCGACGCGACATGCACAACGGCAAGCGGGGAGAAGTCTCTCGACGCGCGCGGTAATTGTGGTGCTGTGACTGAGGACTCGTCTGCGGCACGCACCTCACTTGCGGCTAAGGGATTTGCGGTTTCCTACAAATCATGAGAACACACACAAAGAAATTCCGAGCAGTAGTCCACGACGGCTTGCCACAAGATGGCTGGCACGAGGAGCAGACAGGGGAGACGCTGTTGCCAGACGATGCGCTCGCTTTCGAGGCTGATACGCTCGACGAGCTGCGGTCTGCTTTATCCGCCGCTGGCCTCCCGGTGCCTGATGTTCCGGGCGAACCTGAGCAGCCGACGTACACGCAACTCGAATACGCCAACGCGGTTGAGGCTCGCTTTGATCGCGAGGCACAGGCGTTAGGGTACGACAATTTGGCTAAGGCCACGACCTACGCCGCGAGTGGCAACAACCGTTTCGCGGCGGAGGCTAGGCATTTTATCGCCCTGCGTGATGCGTGCTGGGTCCTCTGTTTTGAGGCGCTCGCCAATCCGCCGGAGATACACCCTACTCCAGCCGAGTTTGCCGATGCAATCGTGACTCAGGCTCTCGCGGAAGTTGGGCAACCAATTTATTCGTAACATGAAAACCATTGCCGCAGTAATCATCCTAGCCGCGTTCATGGCATAATCTCAACAACACAACCAATGACAGCTCTATTATCAATCCTTACGTCCGGTGCCTTTGGCTCCGCTCTTGGTTCTTTATTCCAGTGGCTCAATCGGAAAACAGAGCTTGCTGCAAAGAAGATGGACTTTGAGCACGAAGAGAAGATGGCGGACCTGCAAAACCAGCAGGCGCTTGCTTTGGCAGACAAGGCCAAGGAGCAGGTGGTGGCAGCCGGAGAACAGGCGGTTGCGAAAGTGGAGGCATCCGCGTTTGTTGAATCGCAAAAAGCGCCGTTAACGCCGTTGAGCGACATGCTTAAAAGCTGGATGCGGGCTAGCATCACGGCATATTTGCTCGTACTCGGCACCTACCTTGCGTGGAACATCGGTCGTTTAGTTGGAGGTCTTGAGTCGCTTGACACGGCAATTCTAATCCCGATCTACACTGACATCATTGCCCAGGTGTTCTTCCTAGTAAACCTCACCGTATCATGGTTCTTTGGCGCACGCGGCACGGCTAGCAGCAAGCGAAAGTAATACATGGCAGCAAGGCAAAGGCCGCTCTTAACGGGCGGCTTTTTTATGGCCGTCACCTACGTGGCAGTCCCCTGCTCTGCCATTGAGCTAACGTAGCTCATTGTGTTATTGTGTTAATGAAACTCTATGCCGCGTTTGGTGATTCGGGTGCATGGAGTTCCCACCCATTGTGGTCACTCCTGCAT
>ERZ1026800.1836-NODE-1836-length-12653-cov-2.323647_pt1 | contig 12653 bp, 14 predicted proteins | sample MGYA00520873_ERZ1026800 | MGnify/ENA primary metagenome ERZ1026800 (study PRJEB33270, sample SAMEA104284475) | anaerobic digester metagenome | biome: Anaerobic digester microbiome; feature: mesophilic sludge digester; material: Anaerobic digester biomass...
AAAAGGATATAAGCTTATCCCCAAGTTGATAAACGGAACCAGATTTGTTGATGGTGAGATACAAGAAGAGATACAGGTGGCATAGAAATGGAGAAAAGAGGATACGGCCAAAAAATCTTAAACACAAATATTGACATTAACTCCATGAATTACCATGAATAACTCTTCTTACCATGAATTACGTTTTTCACAATAAATATCTACAAATATCTACAAATAACTATGAATAACTCTTCTTCACTATGAATAACCCTTCCCCCCATAAATCACCTTACTTTGTTCATGAAAGCAGCTTCATCGACCCTGATGTCGAAATTGGTGAAGGCACAAAAATATGGCACTTCAGCCATATCCTCACCGGAGCCAGGATCGGTAAAAACTGCATCATAGGCCAGAATGTTTGCATTGAGCGAGATGTTATAATAGGGAATAAATGCAAGATACAAAATAATGTATCGGTTTACAAAGGAGTTACACTTGAGGATGAGGTCTTTTGCGGTCCATCCTGCGTATTTACCAATGTCTATAATCCCCGTGCATTCATAGAACGAAAAACGGAGTTCCGCCCTACCTTGGTCAAGCAAGGTGCCACAATCGGAGCAAATGCAACTATTGTATGCGGTGCAACAATTGGTAGATATGCCTTGATCGCTGCAGGCGCAGTCGTTAAATCCGATGTTCCTGATTATGCAATCGTCGCTGGTGTCCCCGCTCGCCAGGTGGGATGGGTGTGTAAGTGTGGAGCAACATTGAGGCAAGTTATAGGCGATGGGCAAGAGGCAAAAAGGCAGGCTATAGGTGATGGGCAAGAGGCAAGAGGTGAAACCCAAGTAACATGCACATATTGTGGCAATGAGTATTGCTTGAAAAATGGCCACATCTCAGCAGTTGAAGAGAAGTGAGCGGATTATAGGGAGCGTGAGAGTGGAGTTTATTGATCTTGCGGCACAACAGCAACGAATTAAGGGAAAGATAGAGAAGAACATCCAAAGAGTGCTTGACCATGGCATGTACATCATGGGACCAGAAGTTAAGGAACTGGAAACGAGGCTTTCATCCTATGTAGGAATGAAGCATGCTATCAGTTGCGCTTCGGGAACGGATGCCCTGCTCATGGCGCTGATGGCCTATGGAGTGAAACCCGGTGATGCCATATTTACTACCCCTTTTACATTTATCGCTACGGCCGAAGTCATCAGCCTGCTTGGAGCAACACCAGTCTTTGTGGACATTGATCCCCAAACTTTCAACATCGACCCGTCCAAACTTGCCCTGGCCATCAAAGCCCTGAAATCAAATAATACTTCTATCTACCCATTGCCTATTACCCATAGCCCATTGCCTTTGATTCCCCGCGGCGTGATTCCCGTCGATCTGTTCGGCCTGTGCGCCGACTACGATGCCATAAACGCCATTGCCGGCCAGAACGGTTTGTTTGTCATCGAAGACGCCGCCCAATCGTTCGGCGCAACCTATAAAGCAAAGCGGGCATGCTCTTTGGGCGACATCGGCTGCACATCATTTTTTCCGGCAAAACCGTTAGGCTGCTACGGCGACGGCGGGATGTGCTTTACCGATGATGACAAGCTTGCAGAAATTATGGAATCCATCCGCGTCCACGGCAAAGGCGGTCATAAATATGACAACGTCCGCATCGGCATCAACGGCAGGCTCGACACGCTTCAGGCTGCCATTCTTCTTGCCAAATTTGAAATATTCCCCGAAGAAGTAGAACTCCGTCAGTCCGTAGCCCAACGCTACACAGATTTATTATCCCATAGCCCATCGCCTATCGCCCCTTACCTGCCGCGCGAAGCGCGGTCAGTCTGGGCGCAATATTCACTTTTGGCCAAAAACGAAGACGCACGCACGGTGCTGATGGAGCATCTTCAGGACAATAAAATTCCCACGGCTATCTATTATCCCAAGCCCCTGCATCTCCAGCCCGCTTATGCGCCCCTGGGATACGCCCCTGGGGATTTCCCAGTGAGCGAAGATACCGCCAGTCGAATCTTCAGCCTGCCGATGCACCCGTATCTGGCACAGGCAGATCAAGAAAGAATTGCAGAAGTAATGGCTGCCAGGTGATGGGTGATAGGTGATGGGTGATGGGTTATGGGTAATGGGTAATGGGTTAGCGGTAATGGCTAAGGTGGTTTTTTATGAGTGGATTTAAAGAGTTGAAAGTTTGGCAGTTAAGCAAGGAGCTTGCAGTTTTTATATATAAGATCACATCCACTGGGGCATTCAAGTCAGATTTTGGTTTAAGGGATCAAATCAGAAGAGCCGCTGTTTCCATCCCCAGTAATACTCGCCCTGTTAAATAGCTTGAGGTTAGATTGTGTTATTATACATATGTTCTACAAAGTATGAATGATATGAATTTCTATACTGGATACACGAAGGACCTCAAGCTAAGATTTGAGCAACACAATAAAGGTCTCGTTGAGTCAACAAAAGATAGAAGGCCATTCAAATTGATTTATTATGAAGCATGCCTAAATCAGTCTGATGCAATAAAACGAGAGAAGTATTTGAAAACATACCACGGCAAGATGTTTTTGTATAAAAGGCTCAAATCTTATTTAGCAGGGTAAAAAGGTGATGAGCGCGGTTCAAATAAAGATGCTGTACGATTTCTCTACATAGCAAAAGCATCTTTAGCAGAGTTACAAACTCAGTTAATTATTTCACACGAAATAGGATACATTGATTTAGAGGTTATCAAAGATATGGATGAACAATGTCAGTCACTTGGGAAAATGCTTGGAAGTCTAATCAAAGCCCGCATGGCCAGCTCAACCCTCTTACCCCCACCCTCTTACCCATAACCCCCAACCTCTTACCCATTACCTATTATTATCTATGAAAATATGCACAATAATTGGAGCAAGGCCGCAGTTTATTAAAGCCGCTGCCGTATCCCGCGCCATTGCCGCCCACAACCGTGATGTCTCACGACTCACGCCTACCCCCTCACTCCTCACGGAGATTATTATCCACACCGGCCAACATTACGACGATGACATGTCCGCAGTATTTTTCCGTGAGTTAGAAATACCAAACCCGGTATACAATTTGGGCATTGGCTCAGGCGGTCATGGTGCCCAGACGGGGCAAATGTTAAGCGGCATTGAAGACATTCTCCTTAAGGAAAACCCTGATTGGGTATTAATTTATGGCGATACCAATTCCACACTGGCGGGCGCTCTGGCCGCGTCCAAACTGCACATCCCCATCGCCCATGTCGAGGCGGGTTTGCGCAGCTTCAACCGCCGTATGCCGGAAGAAATCAACCGGATTGTCGCAGATCAACTCTCCACCCTGCTTTTCTGCCCCAGTCAGACCGCCGTGGATAATCTCCGGGCTGAAGGCATCCCTTCACCTCTAACCTCTGACCCATTACCTCGGACCTGCGCTTCGCTAACCCCTCACCCCTCACCCCTCACCCCTCACGTCCTTATCGTAGGCGATGTAATGGCTGATGCTCATAAGTTTGCAATTGCTAAGTTGCCGAATAAAAATAGTGTCCTGCGGCATCTGAATATTAAAGAGAAGCATTATTGTCTTGCCACAATCCACAGAGCAGAAAACACGGATGATTCAGATCGCCTCTACAGTATTATGAATGCTTTATCGAAAATTTCCGAAAAAACAAGTGTCGTTTTGCCGTTGCATCCCAGGACAAAGAAAATCCTGAATGACAAAATTAGTATGTTCAACCCTGCATTAAGAATAATCGATCCGGTGGGCTATTTTGATATTGTAGCACTTCAAAAGTCAGCATTAATGATTCTCACTGATTCCGGCGGCATGCAGAAAGAAGCCTATTGGTCTCAAGTACCATGCATTACCTTGCGTGACGAGACGGAGTGGGTGGAAACGATAGAAACCGGGTGGAATGTTCTGGCAGGTGCCGATTATGACCGTATTATTCAGGCTGTTGGCACAATTAAACCGCAGATGGAACAGCCGCCATTATATGGTGACGGCCATGCAGCGGAAAAAATCATAGAAGCGTTAGGCGTCAGGAGTTAGGCGTGAAGAGAGCGCACCATGATCTAAAGGTCTGGCAGGAATCAATGTCCCTGGTGAAAATGATATATGAAATTTCAAAAAAATTTCCTGCAGAAGAAACGTATGGCCTTAAAAGTCAAATTCGCCGAGCCGCCGTTTCCATACCCAGTAATATAGCTGAAGGTGCTGCACGCAATGGTTATAAAGAATTTCTTCAATATCTCAATATTAGCCGTGGTTCTTTAAGTGAAGTAGAAACCCAACTGCTAATTGCAAAAAATCTGGGATACATCGAAAATCCAGACCATATTCTGGAACAAATAGACAAAGTATTCGGCCTCCTCGGCGGATTAATAAATTCACTAAGGAAAAACTCATGACACCTGACACCTTACGCCTAACTCCTAACTCCTCACTCCTGACACCTAACTCCTGACCCCTTACTCCTAACTCTTCCGCCCCTGACTTCTGACTTCTGTCTGCATAACCGTGAAGGAAAGAGGATCTGGCACAGAAAATCAGGAAGAGGGACATCTATTTTTCTCACAGCATGGCGTTTTCAATAGCCCGTAATGCGTTGTCGATTTATATGAAAATGCTTGCAACTAGCCGGATATTTTCACCTTTCGTTGTGTCCGGCCCGGGCATGGTGGTTAGAAAGTTAATAAGCTAACAGCGTCCCTCTGTTTCCGCTCTGTTTCAAAATATGTTTTGACTTCGTTCAGATATTTTTTTACCATAATAGTCCGATTTCATGAGAAGTGTACGGAACGTAGAAACAAAAAAGCGACAGTCAATCTTGATGATTTACTGTCGGCAGAGGGCATGACCCGTGCCGACCTGGAAAAAGGAGGGCAGGAATGAAAACAAAAGAGCTAATCTTCTTAGTAGAAGAAGATCCTGAAGCCGGTTATACAGCCAGAGCACTCGGGCAATCCATTTTTACTCAAGCAGAAGGATTTGAAGAACTGAAAAAAAACATCAAGAACGCCCTGGAATGTCACTTTGATTCAAAAGAAGATATACCGAAAATCATAAGATTGCATATCGTGCGTGATGAGATGTTTACCTATGCCTAAAATACCAAGGGATATTTCAGGCAAAGAACTGGCTAAACTCCTGGATATATACAAGTATAAAATTGAACGGGAAAAGGGAAGTCACATCAGGCTCATTTCGACCTACCAACAGTTCGAGCATAAAATTACAATTCCAGATCACCATCCGATCAAAATAGGGACGTTAAACAACATCTTGAGCGATATTTCCGATTACCTTAAAATTTCGAAACAAGAACTAATCAATAAGCTATTCAAATAAACTGGGAAAAAGAGAGCGGTTTGAAATCGATCCTTACAGTGCAGGATGTAGTGACCAAAAATAAGGTGCTGCACGCAATGGTTATAAAGAATTTCTTCAATAACTCGGTTAGGAAAATATGATCACCAGATTATATGTAAACAACTATAGATGCCTCGTTAACTTCGACTTACGTTTTAACAGATTGACCTTGCTCATGGGACCAAATGGCGGCGGCAAGTCTTCCATATTCGATTTGCTGTATGGACTTCGTCGCCTGATTATAGACAATGCCAAAGTGGCGGAAGTTTTTCCTCCTCAGGATTTAACAGCCTGGATCAGCCAGAACGAACAGACGTTCGAACTCGACGTCGAAGGCGAAGGCGGCACATTTTCTTACAAACTGGTCATTTCACACAATCCTGAAATCAAGAAACAAAGAATTATCCTCGAACATTTACTGTTTGACGGGAAGCCCCTCTTTGAATTCAAGCAAGGAGAGGTAACCCTTTATCGCGACGATCACGAACCAGGTCCTGAGTACAGCTTCGATTGGTCCGTATCTGCGCTGGGCACTATAGTTCCGCGACGGGATAATAAAAAATTAACGTGGTTCAAAAATTGGATTGAGATGATTTTTGTTATCAGTCTTCAACCAAAGGCAATGAAATCGGAGACCACCGAGGAGTCAGCCTGGCTTGATCGAGACGGTACAAACTTTTCATCATGGTACAGATACATATCACAGGAACGTCAGGATAAAGTCATTCGTTTGACTCAGCAACTGCGCAACACCCTTCCCGGCTTTCATAGCTTCAAGTTGGAGCAGGCCGGGAAACGACGGATACTCAAGGTAGGGTTCGGAAGCGACGATGACAGTGTTTCCCCTGTATATTTGGATTTCGAACAGCTTTCCGATGGTCAGCGGGTTATCATTGTCCTATATTCGCTCCTGGTTGGTTTGCAGGATATGGGGCACACTGTATTTCTTGATGAGCCGGAAAATTACGTCGCACTCCCCGAAATTCAACCCTGGCTCATGGAGCTAAACGATTCTTGCGGGGAGGGCTTCCCGCAAGCAGTGCTCATCAGTCACCACCCGGAATTAATCGATTACCTGGGCCCCGAAAACGGCACATGGATTGAGAGAGATGCCCTAGGACCGACACGTGTGAAGGATCTGCCGAAACAAATAGACAGAGATTTGAAACTTTCCGATCAAATTGCCAGGGGATGGACGGAATGAGTATAAGACGCGTGAGAATAGTTCTTCTCTGTGAAGACTCCCAACACGAAGCCTTTGCCAGAAGGTTTCTTGGAGGTATGGGCTGGAATACGCGAGAAATTAGAGTAGAGAAAAGCCCTTCGGCAGGTGGTTCAGCCGAGCAATGGGTGAGAGAGATTTCCAAAGGAACTCAATATTTATCGACGCCGGAGGCAACTGGCAGCTTCTGCCATGATTACCATGATCGATGCAGATGCCAAAGGTGTTAATGATCGGGTTAGAGAATTTAAGGAGGTGTGCGACGCTCGACAGATGAAATTTAGATACCCGGATGAGGCAGTGGCGATTGTAGTCCCAAAACGTAATATCGAAACATGGATCCATTATCTCAATGGAAATTCGGTCAACGAACAGGAAACTTATTCCAAATTGGACCGTGAGCGCGGTTGCAGGACAGCGGTAGATAACTTGATCAAAATATGCAATTCAGAAGCTGTTAAATCGGATACCCCACCGGCATTGACAGCAGCATGCGATGAATACAAACAGAGGATTATGCCTTTGAGGAATTTATTGCCTTGAATAATCAAGGTCATAAATAAAAACCTTTCAACTATTTGTACCCGTATTGACGTAGTAGGGACATATCCAGAGATCTTTGAACAACGGCATATTTTAGTGGTGATGGGCACGATGGTGAAACTATAATACTCCCCAAAAACTGAGCAGGTAAGTATGGTGCACGCTAGTTTGCCCCATACTTGAGAAAGGGCGAGAGTGTCAGCATTTGCTTCCTTATATTGGGAATATTGAGGCCTTAAAAAATCTTAAAAACCCCTTGCATTCTTTCCTCATTTCCATTAAATATCAAACCTGTTCACTCCATGAACGCTGGAGAATGCCATGATGCAAAGGTCAAAAACAGGCACGGAAGAATCCCTGATGCTTTTGCGGACCATCTCCGACAACCCGCAGATCACGCAACGGGAATTGTCATCCAAACTGGGTCTTAGCCTCGGCAAGATCAATTTCCTCATGAAGTCCTTGATTGAAAAGGGTTTTATCAAGGCAAACAATTTCAAGAATTCCCAGAACAAGATTTCCTATCTGTACTTTTTAACGCCCAGCGGCATTGAAGAAAAGGCCAGGATTACCTACCACTTCCTGAAGCGGAAGACGGCAGAATACGAGAGACTGGAAGCGGAAATCCGGCATTTACAACAAGAAGTTGACCTTTTAGACAAAAGCGTAACCGAATAGGGTGCATGGCCGACAATTTTGTTCTCGTTGCCTATCACCCATCACCCATGACCCCGTACCCGGTTCATGTAACCCAGAGGGCGGAGCTGTATCAAATATTAGGGACAGCGCCCCATTTAATCAAAGACAAAGATGCCAAAGACCCTGAAAATATCCGCGGATAAATCCAAAGCCCTTCCGGCGCTAAAAAGCATCATCTGGGATTATGACGTCGCGCCCGGCGAATTATATGAAGTGATAACCGGTCAAAGAGCAAAAGCCGGCCCTTTCACCTTTGAACGTTTATTCGTCAGAATGCTTGAAAGACTATCCTGGTATGAGCTTATCGATCTTCTGGGCGCGGAATATTTAAAGCAGCACCTGTCGCGGCAAATTATCAACAAGGTCCGCTTTAAGACACTGAGGGGGCGTTATGAAAATGTCCGAAAAATTTTATCAGAAGAACCTCTATCCTTTTCAGGATGGAATCCTGAATATCGTGAGGAAATTAAACACACCCTTTTATCTAACCGGTGGTACCGCGCTCAGTAGGCATTATTTCAACCATCGATTCTCTGACGATTTGGATTTATTTGTAAATAGCGATTCCAATTACAGCCGGCATGTTGCGCAAATCCTGAACGCTTTGGAGGAAAACCGGAAAACATTGAACTTTGCCATAGATTACCGGCGTTTGAGAAAAGAAAGTCACTGTACGCAATTATTCCTGACGCGCCCGGACAATTCCGTCGATTTAAAACTGGATTTGATCAACGACATCGCCGCTCATTACGGGGAGTTTGAACAAAGCGAAAAAATGGGGTTGATTGACGGTTGGCGAAACATTTTATCCAACAAACTTGCCGCCGTATTTCGTTACGAAGCGAAGGATTTTGCCGATATATGGATTATTTCTAAATCCAAAGCATTTTCATGGCGGGAAATCATTGCGGAAGCAAAAGCCAAGGAAGCCGGAATTGATCCGCTGGCGCTGTTTGAAATATTCAGCTCTTTCCCGGCAGATGAGATTGCATCAGTGAAATGGAACATCCCCATTGATCAAAACAACTTCGTTGCCGATTTAAAAAAAATCGCCGACGACATCTTCCAAGGCAGAGAAAACACGTTGAGCGCCTTGTGAAAAAGGGCGCCCGACGGGCATCAATCGCCACGCTTATGGTCAAACCTTGATAAACGCGTAAAAAGTAATTCAAACCGTCACTCCGGCGAAAGCCGGAGTCCAGACGTTGTCCCTGCGGAGGCGGAAATCCAGTAGAGGCCTGAAAAATGTCATTTCGAGGAGCACGAGGCCTAATGTCATTTTGAAGGAGCGAAGCGACTGAGAAATCCTAATGATGGCCGTTTTTTACTTCCCTCCCTTGATGGGAGGGACTGAGGGAGGGTGAACACCTTGGGAACACCCCGGGAACGCCGCTCTCCTGATTGGCAATGGCAATAAGGAAAAGCGCTCGACAAGATGTGCTTGATTGCAAGACCTGACCCCATTTCACTTTGCTGTCATTCCCGCCTTCTCTGTCATTCCCGCGAAGGCGGGAATCTAGTAATTCAAAATAGTTATGGACTCCCGCACTTGTGCCCTTCAGGGTATGCGCGGGAGTGACAGGAATAATGACTTTTTACAAGACCGCCAAAACTGACGCCCTCGTAAAAAGTCAGAAAGCATGTAACAGATTAAAATAATTTAGTATTTGTGCGTTTTTCCCTTGACATCTTTTCCGTAAAGTGGTATGAATCATGTTAAATATTAATGAGATAGGTATTAACGCCATGATTCATGCCCGCGATCACAAAACGCCCTACTTAATCGACCCATGGGACTACCTGGGACCCAAAAGACGCAAACTTTTAGACGGATCCTGGGCCGGTCTGTTCCGGGAGCATATCCTTTCCGAACTGCCCGTTCACAAAATCGCCTCCTGCTACACGGAGGGTTTCGGCAGGCCGACCAAAGAGATCTATGCCGCCCTTGGTGCGTTGATCCTCCAGCAGATGCACGATTTGACGGACGAGGAGACCGTATCCCAATTTTCCTTTAATCTCCAGTGGCACTACGCCCTGGACATTCCCGGCGAATCCGACGAGGCCAAGTATCTGTGCGCCAAGACCCTCTGGACACTTCGTCAACTCGTTGCCCAAAAAGGCCTGGACCGGGAGCTTTTTACTGTCACGACGGAAACCCTGGCGAAAGTGTTCGGCGTGGACACCTCCAGGCAGCGGATCGATTCCGTTCATATCCGATCCAACATGCGGCGTTTGGGGAGGATCTGCATCTTTTCTCAGAGCATCCATAACTTTCTCGTCAACCTGAAGCGTCAGCGCCGGGCAATCTTTGAAACGATCGAGCAAGAGCTGATCGATCGGTACCTGACCGAGAAGGCGTTGGGCTGCTTTTCCCTGGTGAAGCCTTCGGAGTCCGCCAGGACCCTCGAAGAAGTCAGTCGGGATCTTTTTTCCCTGGTGGAGCGTTTCCGTGGAAACAAACAGGTGATCTCCCTGAACACCTTCGGCGCTCTCCTGCGCGTGTTGAAAGATCAATGCGACGTATCGGAAACGGGAGAGATGACGGTGAAGACGCCGAAAGAGATTGCCTCGTCTTCTCTTCAGAATCCTTCCGACCCGGATGCCGGCTATGACGCCCACAAGGGTCAGGGATATCAGGTTCAGGTCATGGAAACCTACTGTGCCTCTTCCGACGAGTCGATCAAAGACAGGACGTTGAACCTGATCACCCATGTGGAAGTCGAATCAGCCCATGTCAGCGACGTTCATGCCCTGATTCCCGCCCTCGAATCGACGAAGGAACGGGGGCTTGTCCCGCGGGAGGTTTTGGCGGATTCCCTGTACGGGAGCGATGAGAACCGGCAGACGGCCAGGGAGCTGGGCGTGGAAGTGATCTCCCCCGTGATGGGAGCGCCGAAAGACGAAACGCTCAGCCTGGCGGACTTTCCGCAAACGGATAAAGGAATGATCGCCGCCTGCCCCCAGGGGCATGTTCCGGTGAAGATCAAGCGGGGGAAGAACAACGCCATCAGCGTGGGCTTTGCCTCGGAGCATTGCGGTGTCTGTCCTCACCAAAAACGATGTCCGGTCAAGCCGGGGAAGAAGCGTCATTATCTTCGCTGCAACCTCAAGGCCTTGCGGATCGCCGAACGTCGGGCCGGGGAACATACCCCGGAGTTCAAGGACAAGTACCGCTGGCGCGCGGGGATCGAATCGACCATGTCGGAGATGGACAAGACGACGGGAATCAAACACCTCAGGGTTCGGGGTTTGTCCGCGGTGGGCTACTGCGCCCGGTTGAAGGCTGTCGGCGTCAACCTCTTTCGGGCGGCCCGGGTGAAAAGGGCTCTGGATGCCCTCAGAACTGTTCCGGGAACAGCTTTATCCGGCATCGGCGCCATTATTTGGGTTGTCAAAGAGCGTTTCCTGAATCCAGGGTGTCGGTTCAGGAATATTTTTGGCCAGGTGACTGAAAATGATCCCTATGCTTTCAGTATCGCCGCGTGACTTGTTACGAGGGCGTCAAAACTAACAAAAGGAAAATTAATCACATGGCAGAAAAACGAGCAAACCAGTCAACAAAGAAGCGTACAGATCAAAAAGAAATTTTCACGATCTCTCCTGACGGCGAGGCATTTCCTCTGCCCCGGCCGGAAGATTATCAAAAAGAATTCAAACGTTTGCAAAAGATCGTCGCCGCCCAGCGCAAAGAGGGACGTGAAATCGTCGTCGTCATGGGTCTGGGATTCGTCGGAGCCGTCATGGCCGGCGTCGTCGCCGATTCCGTGCAGAAATCACCGAGTACCGACGAAAACGGCGCCATGGTTCGACAAGGCAATGTCACCCTGAGCTTGTCGAAGGGCATGGTTCGACAAGCTCACCATGACACCCTTTGTCACCCTGAGCCTGTCGAAGGGCCATTACCTCGTTTCCCCAAATTCGTCATCGGCGTTCAGCGCCCCTCCGTTCGCTCCTACTGGAAAATTCCTCTCCTCAACCGCGGCATCGCGCCTGTGGAAGCGGAAGATCCGGAAGTGGCGCCCATGATCGCGCGTTGTGTCAAAGAGAAGAAAACGCTAATTGCCACCTACACCGAAGACGCCCTGTGCCTGGCCGACGTGGTGGTCGTGGATGTCCAATGCGATTACTTCAAGGAAACCCTGGGCAACTGCCGTCAGGGTCACGCCGAAATCAAAGCTCTGGAAGACAGCCTGAAAATCATCGGCGAAAAAATAAAGCCCGACTGCCTTGTGTTGATTGAAACCACTGTTCCTCCGGGAACCACGGAATACGTAGCCTATCCGATATTGAAAAAAGCCTTTGAGCGCCGCTTCTCCACCCCAAACAACAAAAAAGGTGCCAATAACCCATTACCCATTGCTTCTGGCCCCTTGCCCGCTGAAGGCACTCCCGAGCCTTTATTATCCCATTCCTACGAACGCGTCATGCCGGGCCGCGAATATGTCGCCTCCATCCGGGATTTCTGGCGCGTCTGCAGCGGCATCAACGAAGAAGCCCGCAAGCGGGTGGCCAAATTCCTGTCCGAAGTTCTCAACGTGGAAAAATACCCGCTCACCGTTCTGGACCGCCCCGTGGAAAGCGAAACCTGCAAGATTGTCGAAAATTCATATCGGGCCACCATCCTGGCCTTCCTCAACGAGTGGAGCCTGTTTGCCGAACGCAATGGTGTTGACCTCATCAAAGTAATCAAGGCCATCAAAATACGTCCCACGCATTCCAACATGATCTTCCCCGGTCCCGGCATCGGCGGCTACTGCCTGCCCAAAGACGGCGGCCTGGGCGTGTGGGCGTATCAAAAGCTGATGGGTTTTGAAGACGACATCTTCAAAAT
>ERZ1026800.1839-NODE-1839-length-12646-cov-7.006870_pt1 | contig 12646 bp, 8 predicted proteins | sample MGYA00520873_ERZ1026800 | MGnify/ENA primary metagenome ERZ1026800 (study PRJEB33270, sample SAMEA104284475) | anaerobic digester metagenome | biome: Anaerobic digester microbiome; feature: mesophilic sludge digester; material: Anaerobic digester biomass | place...
ACCGCGCTGCCGGTGAAGGTATCATGTTCGGTCACCAGGATGACCTCGCTTACGGCATTGGATGGATTTATCCCGGTGGTGAATCAGATGTAAAAAGAGTAACAGGAGATTACCCGGCTGTTTATGGCATGGACCTCGGTGACATCGAGCACCGGTCACCAGTGAACCTGGATTCTGTTCCATTTGATGATATGAAAGTTTTTGTGCAACAGATATGGGAGCGCGGCGGGGTCATCACTTTCAGCTGGCATGTCGATAACCTCCTTACCGGCGGAACGGCATGGGATGTGTCTTCTGACAGGGCAGTCGCTTCGGTGCTGCCCGGAGGAGAAAAACACGAGGAGTTCAAGGACTGGCTTGATAACCTTGCCGGATTTTTTGCCTCTCTCAGGGATGAAAAGGGGGTGGCTGTCCCGGTAATCTTCCGGCCCTGGCATGAGCATACGGGAAGCTGGTTCTGGTGGGGACAGAATCTTTGCACAACCGAAGAGTTTGTTGCATTGTGGAGATTCACCTTTGATTACCTGTGCCGGGAGAAGAACCTTCATAACCTGCTCTTCACGTATTCCAGCGGGGGTGATATCGACAACAGCGAGCAGTATCTTGAGCGTTACCCGGGAGATGACTACGTTGATCTTATCGGTTTCGACTATTATCAGATGCCTGATGCCGGTAATAGTTCATTCAGGAAGAATGTGAGCAGGGTGCTCGGCATAGTCACTGAAGCTGCCGCGTCTCATGGTAAGCTGGCTGCACTGACGGAAGCGGGATATGAGGGCATACCCGATTCAGCGTGGTGGACCACCACGTTCTGGCCGGCGATAGAGAATCACCGCATATCATACGCCCTGGTATGGCGCAATGCACATAACCGGCCGGGACATTTCTATGCACCTTACCCGGGTCAGGTAAGCGGGCAGGATTTTATCAGTTTTTATGGTTTCAGGGAAACTCTCTTTCAGAGTGAAGTAACGGCCCTCAGCATCTACAAACAGGAATAATTTTTTAACCAGATGGATAATTTCAAAATACGCCTTGCAAGACTCAGGGAAGAGCATGAGGCGCTCATAACGCAGCATAATCATATAGCCGGAACCGGTAACGGCATCTTTGACAGGTATACTTATCCCGTGCTTACAGGCGCTCATGCACCGCTGGAATGGAGGTATGACCTCAATCCTGCCACCAATCCGCATCTGATGGAGCGATTCGGCATCAATGCCGCTTTCAACGCAGGGGCTATGAAGTTCAATGGCAAATATGTCCTTGCAGTCAGGGTCGAAGGATACGACAGGAAATCATTCTTCGCCATTGCCGAGAGTCAGAACGGTGTTGATAATTTCCGCTTCCGGGATTATCCGGTCACAATGCCGGAAACTGAGGACCCGGACACCAACGTGTATGACATGAGGCTTACACGGCATGAGGATGGCTGGATCTACGGTGTCTTCTGCAGTGAGCGGAAGGATCCGAAAGCTGCACCGGGTGATCTCTCTTCAGCAGTCGCCGCTGCCGGCATCGCCCGCACGCATGACCTCGTGACATGGGAACGCCTGCCTGACCTGGTCTCCGGCAGTCAGCAGCGCAATGTGGTTCTCCACCCAGAGTTCGTGAACGGAATGTATGCCCTCTACACCCGCCCGCAGGACGGTTTCATCGATGCCGGCAGCGGCGGAGGGATTGGCTGGGCTCTGGTGAAGGATATCACCAGGGCAGTGATAGCGCCGGGCGACGAGAAGATCATCAATTTCAGGCACTATCACACCATAAAGGAGATGAAGAACGGTGAGGGGCCGCACCCTATCAAAACCCCTGCAGGGTGGCTCCACCTTGCGCACGGGGTGAGAGGCTGCGCTGCCGGACTTCGTTACGTTCTCTACCTCTACATGACCTCACCCGATGACCCCGCCAGGGTGATAGCCGAACCGGGAGGCTATTTCATGGCCCCGGTGGATGAGGAGCGCTTCGGCGATGTATCAAACGTCCTCTTCTCCAATGGATGGATAGCTGATGATGATGGAACTGTATACATCTACTATGCCTCGTCAGACACGCGGATGCACGTGGCGGTGTCATCGGTTGACCGCCTGACAGATTATTGCATGAATACCCCGGCCGACGGATTTCGCTCTGCAGAATCCGTAAAGACGCTGCACTCGATCATCGCCCGGAACGGGGAATACCTGGCAGGGAAGTAGAAAGGGGTGAACTCAAAAGCTATCTCATCGCAAATCTAATCCCCGGCACATGAATAATGAACCTGGAATGCTTCTCGCAGAGATGAAGGCTGCTGCCATGGAAGAGCTGGCTCACAATATCCTGCCTTATTGGACGAAGAATATGCCGGACCAGGAGGGCGGTGGTTTTTACGGTCAGATTAACGGGAGGGATAACGTGGTTCCCGGCTCACCCAAGGGAGGAGTACTGAATGCCCGCATCCTGTGGAGCTTCTCGGCAGCATATCTGAAGCTGCGCGATCCTCTTTACCTTAAAATGGCCACACGTGCGCGCGATTATATTTTCCGGTACTTCTTCGATGAGAAACACGGTGGCACATACTGGTCCCTGAAGAGTAACGGTGAGCCGCTGGATACCAAAAAACAGATCTACTCCCAGGCCTTCTTCATATACGCACTGAGTACATACCACCTGGCCTCGGGTGAAAGCGAGTCGCTTGACAGGGCAATTGAACTTTTCAGGCTGATTGAGGAGCACAGCTTTGACCGTGAGCGTGGTGGTTATTTCGAGGCTTTCACCCGTGAATGGGGAGAGATTGCTGACCTCCGCCTCAGTGAAAAGGATGCCAATGAGAAAAAGACGATGAACACTCATCTTCATGTTCTTGAGGCATATACGACCCTTTACATGGTCTGGCCCGACCCGGAACTCAGGCAACAGCTTGCAGCGCTTGTTAGAGTATTTTCGGAGAGGATTGTCGATCCTCAGACCTCGCATCTGAACCTGTTTTTTGACGAGGAGTGGAACTGCCGCTCGACAATTGTCTCATACGGTCACGACATCGAGGCCTCGTGGCTGCTCTGCGAGGCAGCTGAAGCGCTGGGTGAGGCTGAAAGCGTTAGCGGACTCGCGCTGAGGATAGCTTCGGCAGCTCATGAAGGACTGGCAGGCGACGGAAGCCTGTTCTATGAGAAAGATGATGCTGCCGGTCACTTTGATCGCGACAGGCACTGGTGGGTGCAATCGGAGGCTGTGGTGGGGTTCCTCAATGCCTGGCAGCTGAGCGGCGACACCGGCTGGCTGGAGCTTGCCTCTGATGCTCTTGATTATATAAGTCACAACATTTCTGACCCTGTCAATGGCGAATGGTACTGGAGCATCCGCGACGATGGCTCTGTCAACCTCGAGGATGACAAGGCAGGTTTCTGGAAGTGTCCCTATCATAATACACGTATGTGCCTGGAGGTTCTGGCCATGCAACAGTTTTGATAATAATTGACAACTAACTGTCTGGCTTTCCTCTTTTTTGCATAACTTCGTAATGATCTATCTAATGAAAGGGCTTAAAACATGACTTACTGGATTATTGCATTAGTTGTTATCCTGATTTTCTTTTGGGGTATAAAGATTGTCAGGCCTACCCATCGTGCTCTTATTGAGCGCCTTGGAAAGTATCATCATTTTGGTGGGCCGGGGTTCCACTGGATTATCCCGGTGATTGATAAAATCTACCGTGTCAATGTGACCGAGCAGATGGTCGATGCTGAGCCGCAGGAGATCATCACCAATGACAACCTTAACGCCAGCGTCGACGCACAGGTGTATTTCAGGGTAAAGGCTGATGAGGATAGTGTCAAGGGGTCAATTTACAATGTTGCCAACTTCAAGTGGCAGATTGTCAACCTGGCTCGCACCACTCTGCGTAACATCATTGGTACGATGACGTTAAAATCGGCCAACAGTGAGCGCGGCAAGATCAATGCAGAGCTGTACAACACTTTGCATACCGAGACCAAGGGTTGGGGGATCGAGATTGTCCGCACAGAGCTTAAGCAGATTGATCCTCCCAAGGATGTTCAGGAGACGATGAACAAGGTTGTCAAAGCTGAGAACGAGAAGATAGCGGCCGTTGATATGGCCTCTGCCACCGAGACGGTTGCTGACGGTGTCAAGAGGGCAAAGATCAAGGAGGCAGAAGGGATGAAGCAGTCGAAGATACTCCAGGCCGAAGGTGAGGCAGAGGCCATCAGGCTTGTGAATGAGGCAGCAGAGAAGTATTTCATTGGCAATGCTCAGATCTTAAGGAAGCTGCAGGCTCTTGAGACCTCTCTTCAGAGCAACACCAAGGTTGTGGTGCCAGGAGGAAGTGATCTTGTTAATGTAATTGGTGAGATGGCCGGGATTGCGCCTCTGCCGGGTAAGAAGTAGTTAATCATAATATTTTTATTATTTTTGCACCCGCGTCGATCGGTTATCTCGCCGGTTGGCGGATAGGCATCGACTGAAAACAGGGTCGGTTGTCCGCCGGTTGGCGGATAGGCATCGACTGAAAACAGGGTCGGTTGTCCGCCGGTTGGCGGATAGGCATCGACTGAAAACAGGGTCGGTTGGCCGAGTGGCTAGGCATCGGTCTGCAAAACCGGGTACGGCGGTTCGAATCCGCCACCGACCTCAACCCCACTAAAACCCCTTGATTATCAATGGGGTTTTTTTGTTGTGGGACAAATATTGGGACGAATGGGACAAATATCCAAAGTAATTATTTACTTTTTAAGCCTGTGTAATCCCATTTTAAGTAACAATTTACTTTTTTGACTTCTTTTGTGAATGTAGAATCTCTTCTTCTTTTGCTCCTTGCTTTAAAATATCATCTACACCTGTCATATTGAGTTTTTTCATAAGTTCTTGGCGATTATCAATAAAACTGTTGTCTGTTGTGTTTTCAGTTTCGTCCTGCTTTTGTCCTTTGTGATATTTTATTGCTGCGCTGGTCAAGTCTATTAAATCAGCGTTTCTTTTTTCGAGCTTCTGAATAATTTCATTTAAAGCAAAAACAGTCTTTACCGCTTCGCTGTGGTTATGCTCCAATTCATGAACCTTCTTCCGGAGTTCTTCTATTTCATCTTCATCAGTTAAAAACATTGCACCCTTGCTAAGAAACAGGTAGTTGGGATTGACATTTAAGTTTTCAATCATGCTGATGATTGCTTTGGTGGAAACAAGACTATCTCCATCTATTATACTATGCAATTGGGATGTTGTCGTATATCCCATTGATTTTGCAATGTTGGTTGTCTTCATCCCCCTCTCTTCAAGTGCCCTGAGAATGGCGGATAAGTTTTGTTTTAATTCAACTGACATTGAAGTAATATTTTACTTCAAATATAATAACAAATTACCTAAGAAAAGTAAAATATTACTATTAAATTTGTGAGTACTTTATTAAAAAATGGCGAAATATGGGACAATACCCGTGTAAATCATGTAGTTGATGATATTGAATCAAATCATTACATGTTTACGTGCTTGGCAAATAATTAAAACATAATCAATTACATATGGCAATTAAAAAAAGTGAACTCTATTCTTCATTGTGGAAAAGTTGCGATGAACTGCGTGGTGGCATGGACGCTTCCCAATACAAAGATTATGTGCTGGTTTTGCTGTTCATGAAATATGTTTCCGACCGGTATGAAGGAAAGGAAGATGCTCTGATTGAGATACCAAAGAGTGGCAGTTTCAGGGATATGGTCGCTCTGAAGGGCAGCAAGGATATCGGTGAAGGTATTAACACAATCATTGCAAATCTTGCCGAAGTAAATGAGTTGAAAGGTGTAATTGATGTTGCTGATTTTGACGATGACGACAAACTCGGAAAAGGAAAAGAAAAGCAAGACCGTCTGTCAAACCTTATCGGTATTTTTGAACACCCCAGCCTGAATTTCAGTAAAAACAGGGCAGATGGCGATGACCTTCTGGGCGATGCCTATGAATACCTTATGCGCAATTTTGCCACTGAATCCGGTAAAAGCAAGGGACAGTTCTATACTCCGGCAGAGGTTTCAAGGGTGATGGCAAAGGTCATAGGCATAAGCAAAGCAAGAAGCCAGGACCAGACAATTTACGATATGACCTGCGGTAGCGGGTCTTTGCTTCTGAAGGCGGCAGATGAAAGCGAGCGTGGCGTAACCATCTATGGACAGGAGATGGATAATGCTACGGCTGCTTTGGCAAAGATGAACATGATTCTCCACGATAACCCTTCAGCCGTAATCTGGCAGGATAACACCCTTTCAAAACCACATTTCAAGAACCCTGATGGGAGACTAAAAACCTTTGATTTCTGTGTTGCCAATCCCCCGTTCAGCACAAAGGCATGGAGCAACGGATTTGACCCTTCCAATGATGAATACAGCAGGTTTGAAGACGGAATCCCGCCAAAGAAGAATGGTGACTATGCTTTTCTTCTTCACATGTTAAAGTCGCTTAAAAGTACTGGAAAGGGGGCAGTCATCCTTCCCCACGGGGTTCTTTTCCGGGGCGGTGCAGAGGGTCAGATTCGTAAAAACATCATTAAGCGTGGTTATATCAAGGGAATTATCGGATTGCCCACCAACCTGTTCTATGGTACAGGTATTCCGGCATGCATTATCGTGCTCGATAAAGAGAATGCAGGTAACCGTACCGGTATTTTCATGATTGATGCCAGCAAAGAATTCATGAAAGACGGCAACAAGAACCGGCTGAGGGAACAGGATATTCATAAAATCGTTGACGTGTTCAATAACCAGTTAGAAGTACCTAAATACAGCCGAATGGTTCTTTTAAGTGAAATAAGCGACCCGAAAAACGATTTTAACCTGAACATTCCAAGGTATATTAACACTCAGGATGAAGAAGAGGAAGATATCCACAACATAGAAGCACATCTTCTGGGGGGTATCCCCGAAAAGGATGTGAATAATCTGAAAAAATACTGGAATGCATTTCCAACGTTGAAACAAACTCTTTTCAGGCATGCTGCACGTAGCGGATTCTATGACCTGCTGGTTGAACCTGCGATGTTGAAGAAAACAATTGTTGAGCATCCGGATTTCAAAACATATTCTTCGAAGGTTGATGAGGTTGTTGCATCATGGCGTGAAAAGCATGTTCCGTATCTTAAACAAATTGAAGCCGGTGTTAAACCGAAGGAAACCATCTGGTACTTATCGGAAGACCTTTTAATTAAGTTCTCTGAGATTCCGCTTCTTGATAAATTTGACATCTACCAGACCCTGTTGAATTACTGGAAAACCATCATGCAGGATGATGTGTACCAGATTGCTGATGAAGGTTGGAAAGCAATTATTTCCATGGATGAAAAGAAAAAGACATGGACTTGTGATTTGCTGCCAAAGAATCTTGTTATCGATAAATTCTTCCAATCCGAACAGGAGCATCTCGAAAAACTTGAAACCGACCGGGATGCCTTAAAGCAACAGTTAACCGAACTGGAAGAAGAACATGGCGGAGAGGAAGGTCTCCTTGCTGATGCGAAAAACGATAAGGATAAGGTCACCAAAGCAGGGGTTCAGAAGCGGATGAAAGAGATAACGGGTGACGAGGACTATGCCGATGAACTGGAAGTTCTTCAGAAGTATCTTGAGTTGTCAGAGGCTGATGCTGCACTGGGGAAAGAAGTAAAAGAATCTGAAATTTTGCTGGAGAAAAAACTGCTGGAGAAATACAAAAACCTCTCACAGGAAGAAATAAAAGTACTCTTGGTGGATGACAAATGGATGACAACCATTCAACAGGAGATTAAAACGGAAGTTGAACGTATATGCCAGAGACTCTCTCAGCGCATTAAAGAACTGTCAGAGCGTTACGAGAACACGCTGTCGGATATCTCCGGTAAAGTAACCGAATATGAAACCAAAGTTCGTGAGCATCTTATAAAAATGGGTTTCGATTTTAGTTTTTGACGAAAATATTTGCTTAATTTACGGCATTATATTGCAATAAACATGACAGTAAGCATTGAAGAACTGATACTTAGAAAAATAAGAAAAGCCAAGAGGGGTGCGCTCTTTTTCCCTGAGCATTTTTCTGACTTCGGAAGTGCACAAACGGTAGGAAAGGCACTGGTTCGATTGATGAAATCGGGAGAACTCCATCGGGTGGCTACCGGAATTTATGTACGTCCGGAGAAAGATAAGGTGCTGGGTATCGTATTACCGGGAGTTGAAGAGATTGCCGAAGCCATCCGCAAACGGGATAAAGCCAGAATTGTACCTACCGGAAGTTATGCCATGTATAAACTGGGACTCAGCACCCAAGTACCGATGAATGTGGTGTATTATACCGACAGCACCGCACGCAAAATCAAAGTAGGGAAACAAACCATCACCTTCAAGCGGGCAAGTGCCAGAAACCTGTCTGCCATTGGCGAAATCAGCAGGTTGGCTATTCAGGCACTGAAAACCATTGGCAAGGATAAGGTAACCGAAGAGGAACTGGGCAAAATAAGAGAACTGTTGAAACAGGAGAAACCGTTTCACCTGCAGCACGATTTAAAGATAGCACCCGAATGGATTAGAAAATTATTGAAACCCTAATTGATGTAGCACCCTATGCACGACTTTTCACATTTGAACGAATGGTTAAAACTGCCGGATGAAACCAAACTCAGAATATTCACTGAAACAGGCAGGAGTCGTGGTTTGCTTCCGTTTGCTGTGGAAAAGGATTGGTGGGTGGTGCATACGCTTGCTGTCATCTATAATATGGATTGTGCCGGGTCACTCGTTTTTAAAGGCGGGACTTCACTGAGCAAGGGGTGGAACTTAATTCAACGATTTTCAGAAGACATTGATTTGGCATTGGACAGGGAGTATCTGGGATTCTCCGGTGAACTGGAAAATGCTGATGTTCGCAGGTTGAGAAGAAAATCGTATGAGTATCTTACTGAGAAATTTACTCCCGAACTGCAGAAAAAGTTCACTGAAGTAGGTTTTACAAATGTGACGATAAAATACAGGGAAGTACCTAACCATGACCAAGACCCAATGGTAATTGAAGTGTATTACCCAAAACTAACCGAGGAAGACACCTATTTAAAACCGGGAGTGTTGGTTGAGGTAGGTAGCCGTTCGTTGAAAGAACCGGTTACTGAACGTACCTTTGCGACCATGGTCGCTGAAAATTATCCCGGACAATCATTTGTTGACCTACCCATTACAATTCCAACCGTTAACCCGGAACGTACTTTTTTAGAGAAGATATTCCTGTTACACGAAGAGTTTCAGAAATCACAGGGAAAGAGACGTGTGGATGGTTTGAGCAGACACTTATACGATATTGAAATACTGAGCCGAACGAATTACGCAGGTATTGCACTCAATAATCCGGATTTATACAACACCATAGTGGCACACCGCAGCAAGTTCAGCAGGATTTCCGGTATTGATTTTGCCAACCACAGTCCCTTTAAGATTGCATTTGTACCACCGGAGCATATGTTGCCTGACTGGGAAGCAGATTATAATGAAATGAAAGAAAATATGATATACGGTGAAGCACTCCCGTTCAATGAACTGATTGAAAAACTAAAGGAACTAAAAAGCCGGATAAATACGATAATATGGAAGTAACTGACATTCAATATAAAGAATCAGAAATTGGGGTTATTCCTGTTGATTGGGAAGTGAAGAAATTATTCGAAATATCAGGTTTAGCGACAGGTAACACACCACCAACAAATGACCCGACTAATTATGGTGATGAATTCCTCTTCGTCAGTCCTGCTGATTTGGGTAAAGGGAAATGGATTACACAAACTGAAAAAAAACTATCAAAAAAAGGATTTTCAATCTCCAGAAAATTTCCCAAAAACAGTATCCTATTCACATGCATAGGTTCAACCATCGGCAAATCTGGCATGGCACAACTGGAATTAACTTCAAATCAACAAATAAATGCCGTAATACCATCTTCTAAATACTCTAATGAATTCATATTTTATGCTCTGGACTATATTTCTCCAAGAATAAAATTACTCGCTGGAGAACAGGCAGTTCCAATAGTTAATAAGACTTTATTTGGAGAGACCTTGCTCGCTATTCCCCCCACCACTTCCGAGCAAACCGCCATTGCCACTGCCCTTTCCGATACCGATGCCCTTATTGAAAATCTTGAAAAACTCATCGCCAAGAAACGAAACATAAAGCAGGGGGTGATGCAGGAGTTGTTGAAACCAAAGCCAGAATGGAAAAAACAAAAACTTGGTGAGTTATTGGACTATGAGCAGCCAACCAAATATTTGGTGAAAGATTCAGAGTATAATGACAATAATCTTATACCGGTTCTTACCGCTGGTAAGACTTTCATTTTGGGTTACACAGATGAAGACTTTGGCATCTATGAAAATCTACCAGTAATAATTTTCGATGACTTTACCACTGCCACTAAGTTCGTAACATTCCCCTTCAAAGCGAAATCATCAGCAATGAAGATGTTAAAAGCCAAAAATAAAGAAGTTAGTCTGAGGTTGATTTATGAAATAATGCAAACGGTGCACTTTCCACTCAGTGACCATAAGCGTTATTGGATTTCTGAATATCAAAATATCGAAGTTAAAGTTCCATCTCCACCTGAGCAAGAAATCATTTCTCAAATATTGAGCGATATGGATTTGGATATTGATTCTCTGGGGGAAAAATTAAAAAAATTTAAACTGGTCAAGCAAGGCATGATGCAAGCATTATTAACTGGTAAAATTCGATTGGTATGAGTCCCGTGGGTGACATAGAACGCATTACTCAGGACAGGGTCATTGCCCTGTACACCAAGCCTGATAGTTTGGATTATACATATCTGGGCAACTGGCACGAACGTCCGGATAACAGCAACATTGAAGAGGTTTTGCTCTCGAATTATCTTCAGAAAAATGGTTATACCCAGACTCTGATAAAAAAAGCCATCTATGAACTGAAAAAGGTTGCCGGGGTGCAGAACAAAAACCTGTATGGCATCAACAAGGATGTATACACGATTCTAAGGTATGGTGCTAAGGTCAGGGAAGATGTGGGTGAAAACACCCAGACAGTAAGGTTAATTGATTGGGAAAATCCGCAAAACAATCATTTTGCCATTGCTGAAGAGGTATCTATTAAGGGGGAGAACAGGAAACGTCCTGATATTGTAATCTACGTCAATGGCATTGCTCTGGGAGTACTGGAATTGAAACGGAGTACGGTATCGGTCTCTGAAGGCATCCGGCAGAATCTCGACAACCAGAAAAGCATGTTTATCATGCCATTCTTTGCCACGGTTCAACTGGTCATGGCAGGTAACGATACAGAGGGTGTCAGGTATGGTGTCATTAACACTCCGGAGAAGTATTACCTGAAATGGAAGGAAGAGAGTGATGTTGCGAATTTACTTGACCGCCATTTGCTTCAGATGTGCAATAAAGAGCGATTTCTGGAACTTATTCATGACTTCATGGTGTTCGATGCCGGAATAAAGAAAATATGCCGTCACAATCAGTATTTCGGGGTCAAAGCATTGCAAAAACGTGTAAGAGAACGGGAAGGTGGTATCATCTGGCACACGCAGGGAAGCGGTAAAAGCATGATTATGGTCTGGCTGACCAAGTGGATACGGGAAAACATTCAGGATGCCAGAGTGCTGATAATAACCGACCGGGATGAACTGGACAAGCAAATCGAAAAGGTGTTCAAAGGTGTTGACGAACAGATTCACCGAACCACAAGCGGAAGGGACTTAGTTGAAAGACTTAATCTCTCGCTGCCTTGGCTGATGTGTTCGCTGATACACAAATTCGGCAACAAAGAGGAAGCCGACTATGAAGGGTTCATTGAAGACATCTCCCGATACCTTCCCCGTGATTTCAGTGCCAAAGGGGATATTTATGTCTATGTGGATGAATGTCACCGTACACAGTCCGGTGAACTACACAAAGCAATGAAGAAAATTCTTCCCGATGCCATGTTCATTGGTTTCACCGGAACACCCCTGCTGAAAGCAGACAAACAGAGAAGCATCGAAATCTTTGGAAGTTACATCCATACCTACAAATTTGACGAAGCAGTAAAAGATAACGTGATACTCGACCTGCGCTATGAAGCACGAGATGTTGACCAGAAAATCACCTCACAGGAAAAAATTGATAAGTGGTTCGAGGCAAAAACAAGAGGTCTGACCGACTATGCCAAGATGCAACTGAAACAGAAATGGGGCACAATGCAGACCATCCTTAGCAGTCAGTCACGGCTTGAGAAAATCGTTGCAGATGTTATGCTGGATATGGAAACCAAAGACCGGCTGGAGAGTGGTCACGGAAATGCGATGCTGGTTTCCGGCAGCATTTATGAGGCATGTAAGTACTACGAATTATTCCAGAGTGCAGGGTTGAAGAAATGTGCCATCGTTACCTCTTACGTTCCCACCATCAACGATATACGTGGAGAGAGTATTGATGAGGAGAGCATCACCGATAAACTGAAGAAATACGAGGTTTACCAGCGTATGCTCAACGGGAAATCACCAGAGGTGTTTGAAGATGAAGCAAAGAAAACCTTTGTAAACGAACCGGGTCAACTGAAACTTCTTATTGTGGTTGATAAACTGCTTACCGGATTCGATGCTCCTTCGGCAACCTACCTGTACATTGATAAGAAAA
>ERZ1026800.1840-NODE-1840-length-12644-cov-3.218263_pt1 | contig 12644 bp, 8 predicted proteins | sample MGYA00520873_ERZ1026800 | MGnify/ENA primary metagenome ERZ1026800 (study PRJEB33270, sample SAMEA104284475) | anaerobic digester metagenome | biome: Anaerobic digester microbiome; feature: mesophilic sludge digester; material: Anaerobic digester biomass | place...
ACTAAGCTTATTCCTGAATTTAGTTACTGACCGTGACTTATCCCTTTTTGGTGTTGGTGTTGACAGGGAGGTGGTAAGTAGCAATAATAGCGTTCGCGCCAATAAAGCCAATAATAACAGCATGTTACAAGATTTTATAACAAAACCGCCACTTACCACCTCCCTGCAAAACCACTGAAATCCATGGAAGGTGGTAAGTTGCGAAAAACATGAACGCGCCTCTAATGTGCACATTAACAGGATGTTATGTGTTTTCGTAACACAGTTGTTACTTACCACCTCCCCCCAAAATCACAGAAAAACCGCAAAAACCGGTGAAGGTGGTAAGTGATGAAAAACGCGACAGCGCCTCTAATACGCAAGTAAACAGGGCGTTATGCATTTTTGTAACATGGTTGTTACTTACCACCTCCCCTACAAAACCGCTGAAATCCAGGGAGGTGGTAAGTTGTCAAAATGGTGTTCACGCTCATAACGTACACAATAATAGCGGGTTAAAGGTTTTTGCAACAAAACCATCACTTGCCACCTCCCACAAAACAGTTGGGAACAATGATTGGTGCTGCGAAGCAGCGCCTTAATAAGCGCCAAAAACCTTTGGCGCACCGCCTTTAAAGACCACCAGGCGATTGTTAGGGCAGCAATACGCATAACTGCAAGGTCGCCTGAGTGCTAAGAACGGAGTGCTTTTTCCTTAAGCCGAGGCACTCCGTTCTTAGCACTCAGGCGACCGCCTGCAGGAAAGGGTTGAAGCCTCGGCTTAAAAAAACAAGCTTCCCGATCTTGTGGTGGAAGCGACCATTTGTTGTACTAAGGAAAAGGTTGGTGCCTCGGCTTAAAAGAAAAAGCACTCCGTTCTTAGCACTCAGGCGACCGCCTGCAGGAAAGGTTGAAGCCTCGGCTTAGCTAACCCGGTCTCGTGGCGGCAAAGCCAGAGTCCGGGTACTGGTTTTGAATGCATTGGACATGAGTGAATTCTAAGATAAGTAAGGCCGGGGAAAAAATGTAAAAATATTTGCATATATAAAAATATTTGTACCTTTACAATTAATATGATTAATCAGACAATTCGAAAGTACAATTCATGGCAGAGTGCAAAAAAATAGAAGACATTGGTAAAGTCACCCTTGTTGATATCGTAGAAAGTTCTTTGATTAACTATATCAAGCAGAATCATCTTAAAGTAGACGATTACCTTCCAAGCGAAACGGAACTGGCCAAAAGTCTGGGTGTTGCAAGAAGTGTATTACGTGAAGCGCTAAGCCGCTTAAAGATGTACGGATTGATTGAGTCGCGTCCCCGTCACGGAATGGTTCTACGTGAACCGTCCATCTTCTCCCCCATGAAAAAAGTGATGCAGCTAAACCTGTGGGGAGAGAAAACAATGTACGATATTCTGGGGCTCCGGGTCACTTTAGAGCTTGGCATGGTGGATGAAATTTTTAGCCATATAAACGATAAGCATATAGAAGAGCTCACCAGGATAGTAAATGTAAGCACAGTGCTGGAGAACAATTTGTATGAAGGAATAAGCGAAATTAGTTTTCACTCCAAACTGTATGAAATTACCGGGAACTCGGCGTTTATTATGTTCCAGGATCTGATTCACCCGGTAATTGGTTTTATTAAAAGCCATTTTGAAGAGAATTTTAAACCCATAAACAAGCAATTGGAAGAAAAAGGTCTGATAGTGACCCACTCAGATCTGCTTACTTATCTTAAGTTCCGGGATAAGGCAGGATTCAGGAAGTCACTGGAAAATCACTTTATGCCGTATAAAATATTCCTGCAAGAAAGAAACGGTTAATTTTTTTCAAAACAATTGTCAGACAAATAAGACAAATATGACCAAACAAAACAGGATAATTGTAATAGTGAGCATTGTAAGCCTTTGGCTGCTGTTACCTGCCTGCTCTGGAAATAATACTGCTATGATCCGGAACTCACCCGGATATGACCGCCTGACAGAAAACAAAGTGCTGAGCATGAATGTTGTTCATGAACAGCTTAATGACCTTACCCTTCTGGGAATCGTTGATAAGGCCCTGATTTTCCGCAACAATACAGACAATTCATTGCTTTATTATAGCGAACTGTCAGATAAACAAAATATTGAGGTGGATCTTGATCAGAAAACAATCAGGAGCTATCCTCTTCAAAATGGTCTGTTGCTGACCGACTCCTTAAGTAAGGGATCTTATCTGCTCACAATAGAGAATACATTTCTGAAAATTGAAAGACTGCCGGATTTTCCTATAGACATTAGCAATACCCAAATCTCCATCATCGAAAATAATGGAGTATTATTCCTTGGGGCATCGGTACAGGACACCCTGATGGTTTATAGTCTGAACAGGAATGGCGCGCCGGTTAACCAATGGGAAATCTTAACGCATACAGGCCTCGGTTCAGATAACGGTTTCCTTATGTCTGTTCAATCCAATGGGACAGACAATTGCCTCTATGTATTTATAAAGGGAAACGGTATTTTGTGTTATAACTTAAGATTAGATCATTGGACCAGAAAAGAGATTGATACGCAGCCTATAGATCAGACTTCCTCCGCTTTTGGAAAGGGTGCGGCTCATATTATTTTCCCGCATAATGACGGACATGCCATACAGCTGTTCAATACCGTGACAGACACTTTTTTTGAAATGCAGGTCAACCCTGCAGAAGGTGTGTTCATGGGAGTTCAGGTTTCAAACAACCAGGTATCGACCGTTTATTATGATGAGTCAGGTCAGTCTTTAGAACTGAGGAATTTATCTATTGAGAAGGTGAAAAATGGTTTTTCTGCCATTGACATCATTGTTCTTATACTCTATTTTGGAGTTCTGGTCTTTATTGGTTACTATTTTTCCAAAAGGCAGAAAAATTCAGATGATTATTTCCGGGGCGGACAAAGGATCCCATGGTGGGCTGCAGGTCTGAGTCTTTTTGGTACGGCTTTGAGTGCTATAACGTTCATGGCCATACCAGCCAAGGCTTTTGCCACCAACTGGAGTTATATGCTCTTTAACGGGGGTATTCTGATGGTCGCTCCCATCATTATGTTTGTATTCATCCCTTTCTTCCGGAAATTAAATATTACCACTGCATACGAATATCTTGAGGTCCGGTTCAACAGCCTTATCAGAGTAATATGCAGTCTGGCTTTTATTGTGTTTCAGATAGGCAGAATGGGAATCATTCTTTTATTGCCTGCTATAGCCATTAATGTGGTTACTGGTTTTGACATATTTCTCTGTATCATCCTAATGGGGGTTTTTAGCATAATTTATACGCGCATGGGTGGTATCGAGGCTGTTGTCTGGACCGATGCACTACAGGTGGTCATTCTTCTGGGAGGGGCACTTTATGCGATTTTCCACATAGTCGCGCAAATTCCGGGGGGTTGGACTGAAACAATTTCGGTTGCCTTTTCAAATGGTAAAATGAGCTTTGGAAGCACCGTCTTTGATCTTTCCGACTCTACTATGTGGACCGTACTCATAGCCACTTTCTTTACCAATCTCACCACATACGGCACAGATCAGAGTATGGTACAGCGATACCTGACGACGTCGTCACAAAAAGCCGCCAGGAAAAGCATCATGACAAATGCCCTTTTGGTCATACCGTCTACAATAATTTTCTTCTTTATTGGGACGGCGTTATTTGTGTATTACAAAAACAATCCCGCTCACGTCACCCCGATACTGGACAGTAACGATGCCATTTTCCCATGGTATATCTATACCAGGTTGCCTGTAGGCATAGTGGGACTGCTCATTGCCGGAATTTTTTCTGCTGCCATGTCCACATTGAGCGGGAGTATGAACTCAGTGGCTACAGCCTACGTGGTGGATATCCGCCCAAAACTCATGAGAAAAAAACCGACAGCCGATCTGAAAGTGGCCCGCAGGGCCACACTTATAGCAGGAGCGCTGAGTTTGTGCTTTGCGATTTTTATGGCTACCTGGAACATAAGCTCTTTGTGGGATGAGTTCAATAAAATTTTAGGGCTCATTTTGGGAAGCATGGGCGGACTGTTCTTATTGGGCATGGTAACCAGGAAAGCAAATGCCCCCGGGGCTTTGATTGGCATGGCAGTGAGCATTGCCGTACAGATTGTTGTTGCCAACTATACCCCGGTACACCTGCTTCTTTATACCACTGTAGGCTTCATTACATGCTTTGTGGTTGGCTATCTGGCAAGTTATTTCTTTAAAACAAATAAGACTACTGTATGATTAACACACCAAAACTTACCGGGTTAATCTCGGCTCCGTTTACCCCTATGCACCCAGACGGGAGCATTCACTATGAAAGAATTAAGGATTTCGCAGATTATGTCATTGCCTCTGAGTGCGTAAATGGCGTTTTTATTTGCGGCACAACCGGTGAATCGGCTTCACTTACTACTGCAGAAAGGGAAAAGATCGCAGAAACCTGGATCAGTCATGCCGGAGGCAGGCTGAAAATTATTGTACATGTTGGAGGAACTTCCATATGCCAGTCGGAAGAACTGGCCAGACATGCACAGGATATTGGAGCCAGTGCCATAGCCTCCATTGCACCGTTCTTTTTTAAACCGGCCAGCATAGAAGATCTGGTTCAATATTTCCGGCCGATTGCAGCCGCAGCAAACCGTCTGCCATTTTATTATTACAATATGCCTTCCATTTCTGGCGTTTCCCTGCCTGTCCCGGAATTTCTCAAACGCGGGGCCCAGGTAATACCCACCCTGCGCGGTGTTAAGTTCACCCATAATAACCTTATGGAAATGCAGCAATGCGTACAGCTGAACAATGGCGAATTTGATATACTCCATGGATTCGATGAGATACTTATTACCGGTCTCTCGATAGGGGTAAAGGGTGCTGTAGGCAGCACTTATAATTACATTCCCCAGATCTATAAGGGAATCATGCAGGCCATGCAGAGAAATGACATTGCCGAAGCTCGCAGACTACAGTATGAATCGGTAAAGATACTGGATGTAGTTATCAGACATGGAGGTGGTGTACGGGGAGGGAAAGCACTTATGAAACTGGCCGGAATTGACTGTGGCCAATGCCGCCTGCCCATCTCACCTGTTTCCGACGAGGAAATGGAAGACATAAAAAAAGAATTGCAAAACACCACATTCTTTAACATAACAAACAACAGGATTTAACTAATAATAATCATTTGTATGAAACGAATTATCCACTATTTACTCTTTGCAGGTGCGTTGCTTTTTTCAGTTAGCGTCAGTGCGCAGACTCAAGAAATTACCGGGAAAGTGACGGACGTTTCAGGGCAGCCTCTTCAAGGGGTTACTGTTTTCCTAAAAGGGACTTCAACGTATACTGTCAGCAACAATGACGGTACGTATTCCATTTCAGCCAATCCTTCGCAGATCATAACTTTTACTGCTATTGGCTTCGTTACCAAGGAAGTTACTGTGGCTAGTCAGAAGGTGATCAATATCACCCTGGAGGAGGAAGTGTTTAATGTAGAAGAGCTGCTGGTCATTGGTTATGGCTCTCAAACCAAGCGAACGGTTACTTCGTCTATAGCAAAGGTGTCGGGGGATGAAATCCGTAATTCAACGGTAACTTCAGCCACAGATGCTTTGAAGGGGAGAGTGGCCGGAGCCCGGATATTCTCCTCCAACAACACTCCTGGAGCTGAACCCACCATTCTGATCAGGGGGGGATCTTCCATCTCGGGAAATAATGACCCGCTCATTCTTGTTGACGGAATTGAACGTGATCTGTCGGGTATAAATCCCAATGACATTGAATCAATGGAAGTGCTGAAAGATGCTGCCTCGTCAGCAATTTACGGTTCCAGGGCTTCAAACGGTGTTCTCCTTGTCACCACAAAAAAGGGGAACAATAACAGCGCGCCCAGGATAACTTTTGAGGCAGATGTAGCTGTAGAATCCACTGAACGCAACATGGAATATCTGGGATCGGAAGAAGCCATTACCCTGATGAGAAAACGTTTGATCCAGGGCCCTCACCCAAATTATGCCTATGCCAACAACTACGCTTACAGCTCGGGAAACCTGACCTCGTCCAAATATTCTCTCAGGGCTTTAACGTCGGGAGAAAGTGTTCCCGATGGTTACCTGTCAATGGATGACCCCATCAATCCGGGGACTACGCTTATTTTTCAGGACAACAGCTGGATTAATGAATCATTCAGAACCGCTATCTGGCAGAACTATTATGTGGGGATAGATGGCGGGACCGAAACCATTAAATACCTTGCCAGCGTAGGTTATACAAATGACGGAGGCGTGGCTGTGGGAACGAATTTCGACCGGATCAGCGCCAGGGCAAACCTGGATGTAAAGATAAGCAAGAAGCTTACGTTCAAGGGTGGTTTCGATTTCAACAAAATGAATACAAATTACTATGAGAGCCAATACCAGGTAATCACAAGAGGTCTTATGACCCCTACTACTCAGAAACTGTATTACGATGAAGGTCAGTATGCCGGTACTCCTACCCCGGGATACAATGCCTCTTCACCCACTCCTGTCTTTTATGCCTATTACAACGATAACACCCAGAAAGAAAGCAAAGTGGGTGTTAACGGAATCCTTGAATACAATATCGTTGAAGGACTTAAGGCTGTTGCACAGGTATCCCTCTTCAACCAATATCTGACCGGCGATACTTTTATGCGGGCCAACATTTTCAACGGGACCAGGCCATCTTCTTCTACGCTGACTAATAATGAAAGACAAAAAGTAGAAGTCTATGCATCCTACAACAAATCAGTAAAAGAACATTCATTTTCAGCTTTGGCCGGCTATTCATACCAAAGGTACGATTATAAATATCTAAGGGCTGCCGCTTCAGACGCCGCATCGGACAAAATTCCGACGCTAAATGCCGGACCTACCAAGACAGATGCCACCACCATTAAAAACGCCGAAGTCATGATTGGTTACTTTGGACGTTTTACCTATGATTACAAGAAGAAATACCTTTTAATGCTTACCTTCCGTGAAGACGGTTCCTCAAAATTCGTACAGGGGCAACAATGGGGTTTTTTTCCGGGTGCTTCTGCCGGCTGGGTGATTTCGGAAGAAAATTTCTTCAAAAGCCTTAAGGCTGTGAACAATTTGAAAATCAGGGCGAGTTACGGACAGACCGGAAACAATTATGTGGGTTACTATGATGCGCTGGGCCGGTATGCCATCTCTACCATGTACCAGGGAGAAGCCTCGATTGTTCCTTCAACCATGCCTAATAAAGGGCTGACCTGGGAATCCTCTACCCAGCTGGACCTTGGCTTTGATCTGGGCATGTTCAACAACCGGGTCCAGGTAACAGCCGACTATTTCAATAAGGTGACCGACAACCTGATTACCAGCAAGGTGCTCCCCAATACGTCAGGATTCTCAAGTATTCTTACCAACCTGGGAAAAGTAAGATTCTATGGATTTGACCTGGAAATCAACACCAGAAATGTGGTCAGAAATGATTTCTCATGGTCATCCAAACTCGTGATGAGCTATGTGAAAAATATTGTGCTTGAGTTACCTGACAACGGACGGGACAAAAACCGCATTGGCGGTTATTCCGTAACAATGGCTGATGGATCTAAACTTGAATTCGGAGGGACAGCAGAAGGAGAACCGTTAGGACGTTTCTATGGGTATATGACAGATTACATTATTGCTACCCAGGAACAGGCAGACAATGCCTTATATGACTCACAGTCACGTGGATGGGACTGGACAAAGAAAAACTATGTTACCGGTAAGAGCGGTACCAGTATCGGCAAAAAGGCCATTGGCGACTATGAATGGAAAGACCTTAACGGCGACGGGATTATCAACGGATCCGACATGTACCTTCTGGGAAATACCATTCCCACTTTTACCGGAGGTTTCGGGAACACCTTAACCTATAAGAATTTTTCGTTGTATATCTTTATGGACTGGGCCGTAGGTCATTCCATAAGCAATAACCTGCTGCAACGCCAGATGTGTAATTTTTTTGCCAATAACACCAGCCTGCCCACAGAAATAAGAAAAGCCTGGGACCCTGAATCGGGACAAGACGTGTCTGAAGCCACATATGCCCGTTTTGGAGGAAACGATTCGGACGATCTGAACAAAAACTTCAGACCGGCTTCCAATGTCTTTACAACCAAAGGCGATTACCTTTGCCTGCGTGATGTAACCCTGTCATACGTACTTTCAAATTCCGCCCTGAAAAAGGCAATGATTGAAAACATAACCTTTACCCTGTCCGGGAATAACCTGCATTATTTCACCTCCGTTATAGGAATGTCTCCTGAAACAGGTACATCCAATGCTTACAGCACCGGATTTTATACCTATCCCCCCATCCGTCGTATATCATTTGGACTGAAGGTAACTTTCTAAAACTATGGAGAACGAAAAAAATTCAAATCGTATGAAAAAGATATTATACATAACTACATTATTGGTGTTCGCTTTTCTGCCGGGTTGTCATGGTGATCTGAATGTTGAGCAGCCAAGTGAATTTACCTCTTTGTCCATGTGGACATCAGAAGCAGATGCCGCCAGTGCCGTAAATGGCGCTTTTCACCAACTGAGAACAACCCTGGCTACCAGCCTGCCCGTATATGGGGACTACAGGTCTGCATTGTACGGGGGAGGAATGATGAGTGTTACAGATTATGACAAAATGGCTGTCAATGTGCTTGCCCGTGATATGGAAGGAACAGACTGGACCAGTTTCTATACTACCATAAACACCTGCAACCTGATTCTTAAATATTCCCCCACGATTACTTTTTCACAGGAAAGCAAAAAGAATGAAATCATGGCGAATGCTTATTTCATCAGGGCTTACTGTTACTTTATGATTGCCCGGGTATGGGGTGATGCTCCCCTGTTGACCACAGGCTTTGAGTCGGACAGACAAGATGATATGTATCCGGTCCGCACCCCCGCATCTGAGATCTATGCACAAGTTGAAAGTGACCTGGCAGAAGCCGACAAGTTAATGCCTGCCACCGTGAAAGAGAAACATAAAGCTTCCTCTGCCGCTATCAGCATGCTCACGGCAGATTATTATCTGTGGAAAGCAAAGATGCTGGGAGGAGGAAATGCCGCACTTGAAAGCGCAAAAACTGCAGTCAACAAAGTGCTGAACAATGCCAATTACGGTCTGGAAGATGATTTTGCCAAGATTTTCGGAGTCGAGAACGAGGATAGCAAAGAGATAATTTTCTCTATCAACTATGAACGTAATGAATATGTGGGCGGATATCCTTCCTATTACCTGATTCCGGAACAGTATGTAGAAAATAAAGAATTCATTAACAATCCGCTTCCTGTAGGCAGTCACCAGCAATATGTATCCATCACAAATGAATATGAGGCTTTTCTGGGCTCCGATCCGGATGACAAAAGAATCCCGGTTACCTTCCAGATATTCCCTGACGGAACCATTCGCTGGCGTTGGATCAATAAATTTAAAGGAGAATGGATTAACGAAACGCGTTTTTTCTCGTCTGATATCATAATATATCGTTTTGCCGAAGCGATCCTAATGAAAGCCGAAATTGAGAATGCCCTTTCCAACACAGCCGGTGCAGTGGCCGAGCTGGTCAAGATAGAGAAACGCGCATACAAAACGACATCCCGGTATACTGCCAATATGAGCAGACAAGCCATTGATAATGCCATTGTGGACGAGATACTAAAAGAATTTGTCTCTGAAGCCAAGAGTTGGTGGACACTGGTGCGTATGGGACAGGCTTTCACCCGGATAGAATCCCTGAAGGGACGTGAAAATGAAGAGAATATTTTACTGTGGCCCATATCTTCCTCTTCCATTAACACTAATCCCAACATTAAGGAATAATTTATGAAAAGAGTTTTACTCTATATGGTTTTATGTTTGCTGACGGTCTGTTCCTGCAGGCCGTCGGCCAAACATTTTTCTGCAACGGTTGATGTTCCTGTGGTTCCGGTACTGGCATTCAAACGAACCAACAAGATAGCACAGCTGAATCTTGTGAATCACGGGACCATGCCCTATACAGTCAAGTCCATGAGGGTAATGCTTAAGGGCACCCATAATCTGAGCGATATCACCAAAGTCTCGGTATATCAGAATGACCGCGAACTTGGATTTGTTGTCCCGGAAACAGGAAAAAACAGGCATACTGTAACAGTAGACCTGAATCTGCCGGTCAATACCGATTCCCTAAGCCTGGACATCCATATGACCTTGAAAGACACTATTGATCTATCAAACAGGATTCTGCTGGAAAAGGTCATAATCAATACATCTGAAGGAACAGTTACCATAACTCCCCGGTCACCGGCTGAATTACGGGTTGGTATTGCACTTCGTCAGAAAATGCAGGACGGGGTGCATACCTCCCGCATTCCGGGACTCACCACAACCACAAAGGGAACTCTGATTGCCCTTTATGATGCCCGTTGGGAAAGTGAAAGGGATCTTCAGGGAGATATTGATATCTGTATTAACCGAAGCACAGATGGCGGAAAAACCTGGAGTCCCATGCAGAAAGTACTGGATATGGGCAACTGGGGCAATCTGCCCGAACGTTATAACGGGGTAAGCGACGGTTGTATCCTAACAGATGAAAAAACAGGTCAACTTTATGTAGCTGGCCTGTGGATGCACGGTATTCTGGATCCGGAAAACGGGAAATGGGTGAAGAACCTTAATGAGGCTTCGACTGAATGGAACCACCAATGGCGCAATTTTGGTTCACAACCCGGGTATGATGTTAAGCAGACCTCGCAGTTCCTTATATCAAAAAGTGAGGATGACGGGCTTACCTGGAGCGAGCCGGTCAACATTACACAACAGGTAAAACCCGAAAGCTGGTGGCTTATGGCACCTGCTCCTGGCCATGGGATCACACTGGAAGACGGAACGCTTGTTTTTCCGGCAGAAGGTCGCACGGAAACCGGATTGCAGATATCTACCATCATTTATAGCAAGGATGAAGGTGCCAATTGGCACCCGGGGAATCCGGCCTATACCAATACGAATGAATGCATGGTGGTCCAGCTGTCCGATGGCAGTCTCATGCTCAATATGCGCGAGCGCAGCAACCGTGGCCGCCTGGAAGGCAACGGTCGTGCAGTTACCGTGACAAAAAACCTGGGCAATACATGGACAGAACATCCCACCTCTCGCAATGCCCTGATTGAACCTGCCTGCATGGCATCCCTCCACAAACACACCTATGTCAATCAAAACGGGGATAAACAGGATCTGTTGTTTTTTTTCAATCCGGATTCAAAAATTGCCAGAAACAATTTCACCCTGAAATGTAGTACCAATGACGGCCTGACATGGCCAGATGTATTGTGGACCCTGATAGATCAGAACAATGGGAACGGCTATTCCTGTATTACCAGTGTGGATAATGACACGATAGGCATATTGTACGAGGGAAGCGGTGCAAATTTGATATTCCTGACTATAGAAATTGAAGAAATCATAAAAAAGCTATGAAAAGAAGTGAAGTGAACCAATACATTGATTTTGCCATGAAATTCATGGCCGAAAACAAGTTCTGCCTTCCCCCCTGGGCTTATTGGACACCTTCCGACTGGGAGCAAATGAAGGATCGGTGTGAAGAAATATTTGAAAATGGACTGGGATGGGACATAACCGATTTTGGATCCGGGGACTTTATTAATACAGGTTTGACCCTGGTAACCTTGCGTAATGGGAATCTGGTCACGCCCTCCAAGCAGTACTGTGAGAAAATCATGCTGGTGCGCAATAGTCAGGTTACTCCCCCGCATTATCATGTCCTAAAGACGGAAGACATCATCAACCGCACAGGAGGTCTTCTTTGCATGAAGCTGTGGAATAGTGCACCGGATGGCAGCTTGTCGGAAGGATTACTGGAAGTGAAAATAGACAGTATTACTACCACAATCCGATCCGGAGAAAAAATATGCCTCAAACCGGGACAGAGTATTTGTTATATACCTTACTTATACCATACCTTCTGGGCAGAGGGGGGGGATTGTCTGGTAGGAGAAGTGTCTTCTGTGAATGATGACAAGACGGATAACCGCTTTCAAGAGGAAAGGGGCCGCTATTCCGCCATTGATGAAGACGCGCCCATTCTGCATTATCTTTGTAATGAATACCCCCGGAAATAAACTGTTATGAAAAAACTGGTCTTATTGCTACTGTTGTTATTCGTCGTTCAATTAAGCAATGGACAACAAAAAGCGCACATCCTGTCCCTGAAGGACAGCTCCTCGTTTTCCTTTGTGCTTTTGCCCGATGTGCAGAATTATGTCAAATACGATTATAACCAGCCGGTACTTGAACTTTTAACCGCCTGGATTGCAGACAATGTAAACAACCTGAACATCAAAGCCAGTTGAACCCACTGGGCTTGGCCAGGTAAACTGAATCTGACCCAGAGAGCCGGAACAGTCAACGATTGGAGCCGGAACCGGAGCCACAACTTCTACCTGTGTAGATGCTAGGTTGGAGGTACATGCCTGTACGCCAATGGTGAGTTCAACATCTTTAATGCCTGCGCTTCCCCAGGAAATCTGATGTGGTCCTGGGCCAGTCGCCGGATTGGTTACTAAAGTACCACCATCAAAATTCCAATTGTACTGGTAACCAGGCAAACTATTACCG
>ERZ1026800.1845-NODE-1845-length-12621-cov-2.534016_pt1 | contig 12621 bp, 11 predicted proteins | sample MGYA00520873_ERZ1026800 | MGnify/ENA primary metagenome ERZ1026800 (study PRJEB33270, sample SAMEA104284475) | anaerobic digester metagenome | biome: Anaerobic digester microbiome; feature: mesophilic sludge digester; material: Anaerobic digester biomass...
GTCCTGGGAGGAATGGGGTCCATCATCGGGGTGATCGTGGGCGCCCTGGTGCTCATCCTGCTGCCCGAGTATCTCAGGGCCTTCTCCGAGTACCGGATGCTCGTCTTCGGCGCCAGCATGGTGCTCATCATGGTCTTCAGGCCGCAGGGAATCATCACGGGCGTCAGGCGGCGCTATCAGTTCCGTCTGTCGGAGTCTCGGGAGGCGCATCGTGAAAAAGATGCAGCAAGTGCTTGACGTTCGTCAGCTCACGATGGATTTCGGCGGGCTGCGGGCGCTCGACAGCATCGATCTCACGGTCAGCCAGGGAGAGATCGCGGCGCTGATCGGCCCCAACGGTGCTGGCAAAACCACCTTCTTCAACTGCATCACCGGCGTGTATGAGCCGACCGGCGGCACGATGAGCGCCCATCCCCCGGGAAAGGCCCCTGTGGTGCTCAACAGGCTCAAGCCCAATGTCATCACCGAGCACGGCCTCGCGCGGACCTTTCAGAACATCCGGCTCTTCCAGAACATGACCGTGCTGGAAAATGTCATGGTGGCCCGCCACTGCCGGACGCGATCGGGAATCTTCGGCGCCGTGCTGAGAGACGCCGGTACCCGCAGGGAAGAGCAGGAGATGGTGGATTTCTCCTACGGGCTCTTGGAGGATGTGGGCCTGGAGAAGCACGTGAACGATCTGGCCAGGGAGCTGCCCTACGGAGCGCAGAGAAGGCTCGAGATCGCCAGGGCCCTTGCCACCGAGCCCTTTCTGCTCCTTCTCGATGAGCCGGCCGCGGGGATGAATCCGAGGGAAACCCGCGAGCTCGACGCGCTGATCACCAGGATCAGGGACGAGAAAGGGGTCTCGATCCTGCTCATCGAGCACGACATGAAGCTGGTCATGAGCATCTCCCAGAGCATCTTCGTGATGGACTACGGCAGGCTGATCGCCCAGGGATCGCCCCGGGAGGTCGCCGAGAACCCGAACGTGATCAAGGCCTATCTCGGAGAGACGTTCGATGCTTAAGGTCAAGAGCCTCCACACCTATTACGGCGGGATCCACGCGCTCAAGAGCGTGTCTCTCGAGCTCTCGGAAGGAGAGATCGTCACCCTCATCGGTGCCAACGGGGCGGGCAAATCCACCACGCTGATGTCCATATCCGGCATCGTTCCGCCGCGCTACGGCGAGATAGTCTTTCTCGGCAGGCCCATCCACCAGATGTCCCCGGACAGGATTTTCTCGCTGGGCATCGTGCAGGTGCCGGAAGGCAGGAGGATATTCCCCCTGCTCACGGTCCTGGAGAACCTCGATATGGGCGCATATCTGAGGAAGGACCGCAAAGGCATAAGCAGTGATATCGACTACATTTTCAGCCTCTTCCCCAGACTCGCCGAGCGCCGGCATCAGCTGGGGGGCACCCTGAGCGGAGGAGAGCAGCAGATGCTCGCCATCTCTCGGGGCCTCATGAGCAGGCCGAAGCTCCTGCTGCTCGACGAGCCGTCGCTCGGGCTTGCGCCGGTGCTCGTCCAGCTCATTTTCTCCACCATCGAGAAGATCAACCGTGAAAACAGAACCACCATCTTCCTGGTCGAGCAGAACGCGAACATGGCACTGCGCATCGCCCACAGGGGCTATGTCATGGAAAGCGGCTCCATCACCATGGAAGACACCGCGGCAAACCTCCTGAACAGTGAAAAGGTCAAGCAGGCCTACCTCGGGATGTAGCAGGTCGGGGTCATCGGGGTCATCATCGGGGTCAGGTCTTGACATGTGACATCGAAATGTCACATGTCAAGACCTGACCCCCAACAGCTGTGTGACATCGAAATGTCACATGTCAAGACCTGACCCCCAACAGCTGTGTGACATCGAAATGTCACATGTCAAGACCTGACCCCCAACAGCTGACCCCAACATACCTAAAGCCTGTCAATACCTTACTGGAGTGCCTTTCTCCCTTGCTTGAGAATCGCAAGTGCCACCCTATTTAATTTCTAAGAATGCTTGGTGCGGGCATAGGCCTTCCAGCAGAGCCGGCCTGAAAGGACCGATTCACCCGCATTTGCGGAGCTCTAGCCTGATGACTTGTCCTGAAAAGTTATCACATCGTCTGCAGCCGATATGATCCTTCCCGCGTTCGAGCGGGATATTTTTCTTCCCTGCCTCTCAGCCATCGAGAAAACCGCTTCGGTATGGACTTGCAGTGATGGCCACGGCCTTTTCGTCGTTTCCGCTTCTCGCTGCCTCCTCCGGCTCAAAAAGTTGCGGCATTCTCAGCAAACCCATGCTTCGGGCAGTCATCGGAATCGTCCTCCTTCTTTTATGCGCCTCGCTCGGTTTGACGGCGACCGGAGAGCACATCATGACAATCGAGAGCTGCTCGCAGGTCATGTTCATAGCGGGAGTTCTGCATCATGCTGTCGGCAAGCGCATCGCAGCGTCCGTCCTGCTCTCCGTTGCCTGCCTGCTGCTCACGGCTCCCGTGCACCCGCAGATACAGGCCCTTCCCACGGGCCACCTGCAGACTTTCATCATCGACTCTGCAACCCATATTCTCAACTCGGCTCATATGCCCGTCTTGAAAGGGGGTGTTTTCATCCCCATTCAGACCTGCCCGACGCAGGCGGCGCTCGCATGCTCCAGCATTCGTTTTCTGGTTCCGATCGTTGTGCTGTCGGTACTGATAGGATATCGGCTCTTCTCATCGACTATCGAGCGGATGCTTCTTCTGATCGTTTCCATTCCTGTTGCCCTGCTCGGGAATATGTTCAGGGTCCCCATCGCCGGTTTTCTGGCATCGAAGATATCCCCCCATATGTCATATGGGTTTACCTTTTCCGCCGCCGGCATACTGACCTTCAGCCTGTCATTGCTTGCTCTGCTCGGCAGCGTTTTTCTCATCAGATGGATAGAACGAAAAAGAATGCAGTACATATCCTGGTTCCTTCGCTGAGCCCGTTCGGGTCTTCCCGAAACCCGAGGAGAGCGATCCCTTTCCGGATGCGCCCGTCCATTGCTGTCCGGGGCAGGGCGGCGACTGAAAAAACCATGACGTATATCCCCTGTACGATGGGCGGAAAAGGCGGCTACAGCCGGAAGAACGCCGAGGATCAGGGAAAAACAGCCTGTACAGGCCCTCTGGCGAAACAGGGGCGGGGGCCGTGCCTCTTGAGCGGCGCCAACCGCCTCTGCCCGGCGGTTTCCGCCGCCGCGGGCAAAACCCGCTCGACCGTCCGAAAACTGTATTCATGGCCGCAAGCGGCGTTACCCATGAGGAGGAAAGACGCACAGTGTCCTCATACGATCTCCTTACACTGGTGAGCGAGCGCTCATACTGCATACGACCGCAATAGTCCCCGGTACTGCTGTCCTCTGCTTCACAGGTTCCTCCGCACATATTCATACTCCTGCTCATAAGGTGATGCCGTGTCCCATTCTCGATATCTGTCGGCGGTTTTCTGGTTCTGCTTCCTGCTGACAGGCTATGTCTATTTCCTCTATCCCATAATCCTCACCAGACTTTCCCGATTTGTCGCAAGGAACTACACAAAAAGCCGGATCACCCCGCCCATATCGATCATCATCTCCGCATACAACGAGGAGCGCAGCATTGCCCGGAAGATCGAAAACACCCTGTCGCTCGACTATCCTCCGGAGCTCGTGGAAATCATCGTGGGCTCGGATGGATCGAAAGACCGGACCGAGGAAATCGTGAAGTCATACCGCAAACAGGGGGTCCGTCTGCTGGCGTTCCCCGAGAACCGGGGAAAGACCGTGGTGCAGAACGACTGTGTCCGCGAGGCCTCCCACGAGATTATCGTATTCATGGATGCAGCGTCCATGTGCGAGCGCGGCGCCTTGCGGAAGCTCGTGTCCAATTTCGCCGACAGCAGAGTTGGAGCGGTTGCGGGCAGGGTGGTGTTCACCAGGCTGGAAAAAAACCTGACCGCCGAGAGCCAGGGCGTGTACTGGAGCTACGAGCAGATCCTGAAAAAGGCCGAGGGATCGCTCGGCTCCCTCGTGGGGGTGGACGGACCGCTGTACGCAATCCGGAAGAACCTTTACACCAGCCTCGACAGCGACATGATGAGCGATTTCATCTCGCCGCTTCTGGTCATCAGGAGCGGTCACGGTGTCGTGTACGAGCCCGAAGCCGTGACATACGAAGATCCGACCGCGCGCACGGGCGACGAGTTCAACACCCGGCGCAGAATCGTCACCCGCGGATTCACGAGTCTCGCCAGGTATCCGGAGCTGATCAACCCCGCGCGGATGCCTCTGCTCGCCTGGCAGATATTCTCCCACAAGATCCTGAGGTGGATGGTGGGGTTCTATTATCTCGGGATGCTGATCTCGTCACTGCTTCTCGCCACCAGGCGGTTTTTCCTCCTGGCCTTCGGCAGCCTGTTCGCCATCCTGTGCCTTTCGATCTATGCGCTGCGCGTTCAGGATGTCGCCGGCAGGTGGTACGCGATCCCCTACTATTTCGTGCTGGTAAATCTGGCGTCGGTGCTCGGGGTCATCGATTATCTCCGGGGCAGGAAAGTCATATCCTGGAAGCCTGTCCGGCAATAGCGCAGGAAAAAGGAGGCCCGGATAATTATCATGAAGGCGGTGCTGATACAGTCCGAAGAGCGGTTCGAGTCGTTCCGGAGCAAGCTCGAGGAGTACGGCGTCGAATATGTGGTCCTTGACTTCGAGGACCAAGCATGGATCGATTTCGACTACAGCGGATTCGATTTCCTGATCTTCTACTCGAGCTTCGAGTTTTCTTCTCACCATCCCCTGGCGCTCTACCGGGTGTACGACAACCTGATGCACATCCACGGCCTCAGCCCGGAACTGGTGATATACCCGGATCCCGCCCTGATCTGCTACTACAATGACAAGTACCGGCAGCACCTCTTTCTGAGATCGCGGGGGTTCCCGATTCCGCGGACAATTCCCCTGCTGTCCGCCGGGGCAGTCGATCTCGCCCACAAGGAGCTCGGCTACCCCATGGTGGTAAAGAACCGGTACGGCGCCGGCGGCGGAGCGGTATTCCTGGTGCGGAGCAGGGCCGAGCTCGAGTCATACTATAAGCTCTCCCGGCTCGACTTCATGCATCCCGGTGCGGCTCGATATCTGTTCAATATCCTCAAAAAGCGCATGTTTTATTACAATCTGATCAGAGAGCGCAGGATGACCTATCCATTCCTTTCCCCGCCGCTCATCGCCCAGGAGTACATCACCACGGACAGAGATCTGAAGACCGTGGTGGGAGACGGCCGTGTGGTCGAGGGCCACTGGCGCCTGCAGGCGTCCCGTGATCAGTGGAAGGTGAATATCGACGGAGGGGGCATCGGCCAGTGGAGCTTCATCCCGGAGGATGCCGTGGAGCTCTCCGAAAGGCTGGCGCGCGAGCTGGGCGCCGGTTGGATCAACCTGGACCTCATGCCCTCGGAGAGGGGGTTCCTCATCTCCGAGTTCTCGCCGGTCTGGCATCACTATGCATTTCGGGAAAAACCCACATTTGTTTATAAAGACGATTACAATATCGACCCGCCGCTTGCCCTATCGCTGGATCTCGAGAGGATCATCGTTGAATCCCTGATGAAAAGGCGCACTGAGGCGGGCCGGACAACGTCTCGGGGGGCGGTATGATCGAACTCGTCAAATCTCTGTACTGGGATATGGCATCCCACTGGGGAAGAGATCAGTATATGGGCGCGCTGCTGAGGAATATCCCGGGGATGGCGGGCATCGTGCTCAGGAGGAGCTGGTATACGAAGAAGTTCGGCAGGGCGGGCGCAGAGCTGACCATATACCCCGGCGCCACGATACTCAATGCCCGGAAGATCGAGTGCGGAAACCGGGTTCATATCGGATTTTTCAACTATGTCCAGGCAGGGGGAGGCATAACGTTCGGCAACGATGTGATCCTGGGCCCGTATACAAAGATCTGGAGTCAGAACCATAACTATAAGGACCCGCATATGCCTGTTCTCGACCAGGGATATACGTTCATGCCGGTCGTGATCGGAGATGATGTCTGGGTGGGCGCGAACGCGTTCATCATGCCCGGTGTCGTCCTTGGCGACAGGTGCGTGGTCGCGGCAAATTCAGTGGTGGGCCGCAAGGAATATCCGGCCGGAACGGTCCTTGCGGGATACCCGGCACGGAAGATAGGAGAGAGGTGATATGGACGCGAATATTCTTTCCGGAAAGAAGGTGCTGATGATCGCATACGGATTCCCTCCCATAGCGCACGCGGGAGTGTACCGCACCTTGCGTTTCTGCCAGTATCTCCCGGACAACGGATGGAAGCCCACGGTCATCACGATCAGGGAGTCAAAGGACATCCACAGCGATCACAGCCTCCTGAAGCGGATACCTGAAGATGTCCGGGTGCACAGGACAGCGACCATAGATATGTGGAGGGTTATCCGGCAGTACCGTGCGCGCGAGGCTCAGAGGACGGCCGAGCCGGAGGCCCAAGGCAATGCCGGGCGCACGGGCGGACTGCCGGCAGCGGTGCGGAGAGCGAAAGGGCTCTTTTTTTCGATACTGCTCAGACTTTTCTCCATCCCGGATCATATGCTGTTCTGGGTGCCTTTCGCTATGATCAAAGGCGCAATGCTCATGACGAAAGAAAAGTTCGACGTGATCTACACCACGTCCCCCCCTCATTCAGAGCATCTCACGGGCCTCATCCTTTCGAAAATATTCCGCACGCCCTGGGTGGCGGATCTCAGGGACCCCATCGTCGGCAACTTCAACACCCGGGATCTTTCCCGTCTGGAGCTCAAGCTGCACGAGTGGCTCGAGAAATTGATCGTCAGGGCGGCGGATACCGTGATCGTGGTGACCCGGTATCACCAGAAGGCCATGCAGGAGAGACACCCCGATCAGCGCTCCAAGTTCATAGTGATCAGGAACGGGTTTGATCCGGCTCTGTTCGAGAATGTGCAGGCCGCCGCGTTTGATAAGTTCACCATTCTCTTTGCCGGGACCCTGTACGGCACCATCACTCCCGACTTCTTCGTCCGCGGCCTGGCAAAGTGGCTGGACACGAAAGATCGGAGCGCGCGGAAAGACGTCCAGGCCCTCTTTTTCGGCATGGGGACCGAGAGGGCCGGGACGCTTGCCCGCGAGCTGGGCATAGGGGATGTCGTGAAGACCAGCGGGCTCGTCCCTCAGACAGAGATCATCCAAAAGCTCAAAGGCGCCGATCTCCTTCTTCTCATCATCGGCAACGACAGCAGGAGCGCCGGGGTCATAGCCTCCAAGCTCTACGAATACATGGCCCTGAACCGGCCGATCCTGGCCATTATCCCTCAGGGAGAGACGCTGGAGGTCCTGCGCGAATACGGCAACTTCCATCATGCGCCTCACGACGACTACGGGTCCCTGCTGAGCGCGCTGGACGATGCATACGGAAAGTACATCCGGAAGGACGCCGATCTTTCAGGGCCTGAGAAGGCCGCCCCGGTCGGTTCGATGTACGATGTCACGGTGCAGGTGAAGGACCTTATCCACGTCTTCCATTCGACATCGCAGGCGAAATCCGCAGAGCCGGGCAGGCAGAGCGTCGCTTGAGACATCTCCGCGCAACCGGGCGCGGTGGACTATCATTCCTTGAGCTCCGCGCGAGTGAGCGTTTTTTCCTGAGATCATATCTGTGGCAATCCATGTCCGTGACGAGTCAAAACTGCTTGCCAGGCACTCGGTCATATACGGGATCGGCACGAGCGCCAACAAGATCGTCGGCTTTCTCCTGCTTCCCATCTACACCCAGTATCTCTCCACCCGGGAATACGGCATCAAAGAGCTCGTGGGGCTGAGCACCGATATCATCGGCGTTCTCCTGGCAACGGCCATATCGTCGGCCTTTTACCGATTCTACTTCGACTACACGGCGGAGAGCGACCGGATGCTGGTCCTGAGCTCTTCGTATATCTTTCTCGGGATATTCGGGCTGTTCTTCGTCGGACTACTCTCGCTCGGCTCGCCGGTCATGGCCCGATACATTCTCGACTCCTCCGATCTCTCCACCTATTTCCTGATCGCGCTGGCGTCCCTGTGGTTCCAGACCATAAACACCATCGGCCTCAATTATCTCAGAGTGACCCTGAGATCGATCCAGTATGTGGTCCTGTCGATCTTCCGGCTCGTTCTGGCCATAGGGCTGAACATCTACTTCATCATATTCCTGCGCATGGGGGTGCTGGGCATCCTCATCAGCACCCTGATCACCTCCATCGTCACAACCCTGGTCCTCAATGTTCCGCAGCTGGCGAAGGCGGGGCTCAGGTACTCCCCGTCGATCGTCAGAGACATGCTGAAATTCGGGCTGCCCATGATCCCCTCGCAGTTCGGGACCCTGATCGTGAACCTCTCGGACAGGTTCTTCCTCAAGGGCTACTGCTCCATCGCCGAGGCAGGGCTTTATTCCCTCGGCTACCGGTTCGGGATACTGCCGGGCACGTTCATATCAGAGCCTTTCAACCAGGTATGGCAGCCGCGGAGGCTCGAGATGTACACCCAGGACAATGCAGAAGAGGTGTTCGGACGGATATTCACGTATTTCTCCTGTTCATATCGTTCACGGCGCTCGGCGTGGCCGTGCTCACCCGGGACATCCTGGTCATCATAGCAGACAGGGAGTTCTGGTCCGCATACAAGATCGTGCCCGTCATCGCCCTGGCGAACGTGATCTTCACCTTCCACTATCATTTCAACATGGGCATCATCATCGAGAAGAAGACCAAGTACCTGGGCTATATCAATGTCTCCAACGCGGCCCTGGTCCTGCTCCTGAACTTCCTGCTCATCCCGAGATACGGGATGTACGGAGCAGCCTATGCCACGCTCATCGCATACATCTACAAGGCCGCATCAACCTACTTTTTCAGCAACAGGTTCTTCAAAATCCATTTCGAGTTCGTCCGCATGGGCAAGATCTTCCTCGCGGCAGCGGGCATCTTCGTCCTCTCGCAGCAGATCGAGCTCGGCTCGGTCTATGCCGGCCTGTTGGTCAAGACCCTGCTCGTGCTTCTCTTTCCCGCGGCGCTCTATCTGATGAGTTTTTTCACCCCGGAGGAAAAGAGCGGAATCGCGTCGATATTCAGACCGGCGCAAGGCGTGGTGAAGCCGTGGGATTGATCGTGCCCGCCGGACGCGGCCGCAGCGGGAAAAGCGGCGCGCGAATACGGAGATGACCATGCTTCCATCCGCCGAATCGATCCAGATCATTGTGCCTGTCGCGAGCATAGCGCTGCTCGTGATGTCGCTGAAGAACCCGGTATACGGGGTGATCGCGTATTTTGTCGTCCTCAATGCCAAGCTGGGAGACATGTACCCTGTGCTGGGGGCTGTCCGGTTTGAGCTGATCGTCGCACTGTTCGTCATGGTCCGGATCCTGTTTTCGACCCGGGGCCACGGCAATTTTCTCCCGAGGGTAAACCCCATCAACACCGCGCTGTGGCTGCTGTTCGCCGTGGGAATGATCTCCGTCGCCTTCTCCCTGTTCCCCGGCGTTTCCTGGAACGAGGGAGGATATTTCCTGCTCAAGATGACGATTTTCTATATCATGATCGTCACCACCGTGCATACCTCGGCCGATCTTTCCCGCATCCTCTGGGCGTTTATCCTGATCACCGCGTGGATCGCCTACGAGCCGGTCGTCAATTACATCTCCGGAAACGTCGATGAGCAGCTGTACGGCGCAGTGGCCGTCGGGCGGTTCGGTGCCGCGACAGGCCATGTGGCGTTCGCCAACACCCTGAATCAGGTCATCCCCGTCCTGATCTTCTTCGCGTTCAGAGACAGGACCATGTTCGTCAAGACGATCTCGCTGGCCATCCTCGGTCTCCTGGCGTTCGGGGTGTATGCTTCAAAGTCGAGGGGCGGGTTTCTGGGGCTTTTCGTCACCGCGATGGGGATCGTGTACTTTTCCCGCGACAGGATGAAGGCCGGGATCATCGCAGGCGCCTTCATGTTCGTTTTCCTCACCATCGCCGCGTCCGACTATATCTCCCACATGTCCACCATCACCGAGGGCATTCATGCGAGCAGGACCGCATCGGACAGGTACCTGGGGCTGGTCAACGGCGTGTCCATGATGATCAAGCGGCCCGTCCTCGGCGTGGGCATCGGCTGCTATGCAGAAGCACGGAGGCATTATTTCCATTATTATTTCTATTCGCACAACCTCTACGGCGAGCTGTTCGGCGAGCTCGGAATAGCGAGCGTCGTATGGTTCTTCTTCATCTATCAGATCTTCAAGAGGGCTTCCGCCATCAAGCGAACCCTCGACCCCTCGCGGGCCCGGGATACCTACTACACCAACATTATCACCGCAATTCAGCTCGGGCTCTTCGTGAGGCTGTTCGTGGGAAATTTCACCCACGGCTCGCTGATCTGGTTCTGGTTCATGATGGCCGCACTGACCGTGGCCGTCCAGAACATACTGCTCCAGGAGGAGAGGTCTCCCCTTCCGGAGCCCGATCACATGAAACCGGAGTAGCTCTGTATGATCAAGTATGCCATAAAACATATCACATTCCCCCTCATCGCGCGCCGCGAAGGCCTTGCAGGAATCATGCGCGGCGTGGAGTCACTGGAGGAGAGCCAGTACTGGCCGCCCGAGAGGATCCGGGAGCTGCAGAACGAGAGGCTCAGGAAGCTCCTGGTGCACGCGTATGAAAACACGGCCTTCTATAAAAAGAGGTTCGACGACTCGGGATTCAACCCGTATACGTTCAAAGACGCCGACGATCTGGCCGATATTCCCGTTCTCACCAAGGAGCAGATACGGAGCAACGTCGACGCCCTCAAGGCACGAAATTTTACCCCCGGCGAGCTCCACCACGCCGAGACCGGAGGCACCTCGGACGTGAAGATGCGGTTTTTCCGCGACAACCGGGGCCTTGGCCCCCGCGAGCGCGCCACGCTGGCCGAGACGAAGAAGGTCAGGACGACGCTGGGGAGAACCAGATGCTTCCAGGTGCCGTAACCGCTGGTCGGCACCCAGCCGAGGCCGACGGCGAAGACCAGGATCAGCAGGACCGCGGGCAGCCGGGGGTTCAGGGCCGACAGGTCTCCCGCCAGGCGGCCGAAGGGGGCGGTGCCGCCGTAGACCCCGGCGTAGACCAGGGCCAGGGTCTTGGCCCGGTGGTGGTCCGGCAGTCGGTTGGCCAGGTTTCCGTTCACGAAGGGGGTGACCACCGCGGCGCCGATGGCGACGGCCAGCGTGGCCGCCACCGCCGACGAAAAACGGACTATTGCCAATCGGCTCGGTTGCGGGTCGTTGGACTGGACCGTTGTCACCGGATGGCACGGGGAGAGAGGCTCTCCTGTCCCTCGGATGCCTGAGGACCGGTGTCGTGCCGTGTCTTCGCGGTATGCAGTGCATAGGACCATCGAGAGGGAGAACCAGAGATGATCACGCCATTCCGCCCCCTGTCCTCGCTGACGTCTTGCACCCCGCTGTGTCGTGCCGGTCTCCTGCTCCCTGTCCTGGCGGTGGTGTCCGCCCTCGCGACAGCGGCCGGCCCCGGCGCCTGGGCCGCCTGCCAACCGGACGGCGTGATCTATAACACCGTCACCTACATCGGCAATGATGTGTTCAACACCACAGGCCTGAACCAGACGCACTCCCAATCGGTGGCGCCCGGAGTCACGGCCACCTACCACACCAAGTTCTACAACGACGGCAGCGCGGCGGACATCTTCACCATCGCGGGCAGCGCCGGTGGCGCCAACTGGGTCGTCACCTACACCGACTACGCCACGGGCACCGACATCACCGCGGCGGTGACTGGCGCCGGTTGGGTTACCCCGTCCCTGGCGCGCAAGGCATACCGGCGAATCACCGTCTTGGTGCGTCCCCTGGCCGGCGCGGGCGCGAGCGAGGTCAAGGCGGCCCAGCTTCGAGCCACCTCGGTGGGCGACGCCACCAAGAGCGACACCGTGATGGCACAGACCACCTGCGTGAAGACCTACAGGCCTGACGGCACCGTGTACAACGGATCCGTGCACCTGGGGAACAACGTCTACAACACCCACGGCGGTGGGCAGACACACGCGATTTCCGTGCCGATCGGCCGGACCGCCCTCTACGAGACCCGCTTCTACAACGACGGCACCGCCGCGGACACCTTCACCCTCGCAGGCACCGGGAGCGACGTGAACTGGAGCGTAACCTACATAGATCAGGTGACGGGAGCAAACATCACCGCGGCAGTGACCGGCGCGGGCTGGACCACGCCTTCGGTGGCTCCTAGAGCGTACCGTCGCGTCAAAATCGGTGTGAAGCCTCTGGCCGGGGCCACGGGCAACGAGGTGAAGAACGTCCTGCTTACGGCGACCTCGGTGAGTGATGATACGAAGCAGGACGCGGTGGGCGCCGACACCACGTGCCTGGTGGACTACCGGCCCGACGGAATCATCTACAGCGGCTCCACGCCGCTGGGCGACGGCATCTACAACACGACCGCATCAGGGCAGACCGCCAGTCAGTCACTTGACGCGGTGGGCGCCACCGCGACCTACGAGCTCGTAGCGGAGAACGACTCCACATCGGCCGACACGATATGCGTCAAGGGGGACGGGGGCGCACAAGCGAGGTACCTGACGGGGCCGGGCGTCTGGACAC
>ERZ1026800.1851-NODE-1851-length-12602-cov-4.591022_pt1 | contig 12602 bp, 10 predicted proteins | sample MGYA00520873_ERZ1026800 | MGnify/ENA primary metagenome ERZ1026800 (study PRJEB33270, sample SAMEA104284475) | anaerobic digester metagenome | biome: Anaerobic digester microbiome; feature: mesophilic sludge digester; material: Anaerobic digester biomass...
GGCTGCACGGTCGCGTTTGACGCGGCGTCGGTGCGGTATTCGAGCGGGTACCCCGTGGACCTGTCGACGGCGTGGTCGGCCACGTGGACCGGGTCCGGTGGCACTGGAGGTGCCTTGCCCGGCCTCTCGCGGACCGTCACGACCAACGTCCCCGTTGCCGAGTCGCAGGCCCTGGTCTACTCCTACCGATGACCGTGCGACCGCTATCTCCGGGTCGGGGACCTCGGTCGGGTCGGTTAGGGTCTTGGGCGTTGGCAGGTTGGCGCGTCAAGGCAAGGCAGGGGAGCACCATGGCACGGCTTGCACGAGCACATATCGCTGCAGTGGCAGCCGTCGTCGCCCTCGTTGGGTGCACCTCATCGCCGGAGCCGACCCTGCCGAGTTTCGGTACCACGCCCACGGCAACCGCGTCGTCACCTTCGACTCCGACGGCCGTGGCGACATCCACGGCCTCAGCCGCCGCGACTGCCGTCGACAAGATCGACTTCCCGGACCTGCCAAGCGGTCTCTCCGCCGAGCAGGAGGCCGTGGGCCGGGCCTGGCAGGCCTACTGGAGGCTGGCCTGGACGGTGTCCTGAGGCTTGCGAACGCGGCGATCCCCGAGCGTCTGCGCGACACCGCCTACGCGGCGGCCTACGAGGTCGCGGCGGTCGATCTGGAGATGCGCCTGGAGGAAGCGCGGCTGCTCGACCGGCTGCGGCCGCACGCTCAGGAGCTCGGCGAGCTCGCTGCTGTTCGGCTCGGCCTCAGCGACTCGAGCGTCGAGTTCGGGGCGCGCCGCCACCAAGGCCGCCGCGCCCGCCCGCAACACCGACGGGTCGGGGCGCACCAGCACGACGAACCAGCCCACCACGGCCGTCACCATCATCCAACGGCGCCCCACCGGCACCCTCGTGATCAGCGGGGCGCACAACACCAACATGAGCGCCACGTTCTGTCCCGACACCACCAGCAGGTGGGTCAGCCCGGACCGCAAAAAGCGGTCTCGTTGCGCAGCGGACTGAGTGCGATCGTCGCCCAGCGCTGCGCCCAGCACCAGGGCCCTGGCGTCAGGATCAAGCGGAGCCACCGACGTCCGGATGCGCTCCCGCACCCCGGCCGCAACCGCAACGGCGCCACGACCCACCCGTATATCCCCCACCCAATCCACCTGAAGCTCGCCCGCGAGATGGCGGGACCTGTGCCATCCCGTTGACTCACGGAATCGCCGTGTCCGTCCGGTCACCCGCATCGAGTCGCCCAGCTGCAAGGCGGCCACCTCTCCGGCCGACGGCCCATCGATTGAGGCAAGCAAACGTCGGTCGCCATCGGCGACAACCACCTCGATACCGCCAAAGCTCACCTCAGGATCGCCGCGCAACACCACCACTCCGCTGACCGGTCCAGGGTCGAGGGTGTCCAGCGGCGCCAGCGCCCGAAGGGACAGCCCCACGACCACCACCATCAAGGCAGTCGCCACACCTGCGGCCGAGCGGCCCAGCCAGGCCCACACCAGCCCTCCAGAGCCCAGCAACAGGGCGAGCAAGGCAGCCCGGGTCGCCATCGGACCCAACCTGGCGTACACGACCGGCCCGGCCACGGCGCCCAGCAAGGCCCCGACCGCAACCTTGGCCGGGGCCAGGTTCACACCGTGACCAGGTCGGCCATACCCTCCAGCTTTGCGTCGCCGATACCACGCACCTCCAGCAGGTCCTCCACCTGGGTGAACGGCCCCACCTCGCTTCGGTGCGCCACAATCGCCTCAGCGGTCACCGGGCCGACGCCGGGAAGCTCCTCCAGCGCGGCCTCATCGGCGGTGTTGAGGTTGACCAGCCCTCCTGGCGTTGCCGAATTGCCCGTGTCGGCCTCGTTCGTTCCCGTGGACTCCGGCACCGAACCCTGCGAGGAGCCCAGACCCGGCCCCAACGCATCCTGAGGCATCGTTCCCGGGGCCTCAGCCTGACCGAGGGCCGGGATGTACGCGCGTGAGCCATCGGCCAATGGCTCGGCCAGATTCACACGATCGAGGTCAGCCTGGGGTGTGGCGCCACCGGCAGCTGCAACCGCATCAGCCAGGCGACCGCCGACGTTCACGGTGTAGAGGCCGGGGTGGAGCACCTGCCCGGCGACGTGCACCACCACCTCCTGCGGTACCGACGATCCGCTTGGCATCGTCGTAACTGCCGGCACAGCCTGTCCGGCCGGCACAGCCTGTTCAGCCGGCACAGCCTGTCCGGCCGGAGTTGGCACCGATGGTGCCGCTGCCGACTTCACCGCTGCTCTCGGCAAATCGACAGGTTGCGCGCGTCCCTGCGACATCCACCAGGCGCCAAGCCCGAGCAGCGCCACGACGCCGATGGCCACCAGCCCCATGGCGATGGGCCCACTCCTCTGTTGACCCGGATCCTCAAGCGGGTCACCGCGGGGTCGCAATCGGGCGCGAAGGTCTCCAATCAGCTCAGATGCAGCGCCACCCGGGCGCGAGCGCTTTTCGCGGGGAGACAGCGCGTCAAAGGGATCGTCCATAGGCCAACGGTAGAAACCGAATCCCTTGTTGGCACTGGGGATCGCTCACCGGGGACCCCTCACCGGGGAGGGCGCCCCGGGGAGGGCGCCCCGGAGCCGCCTCGCACCTATCCGGCGGACACCGCCCCCACCTGACGTTTCGGCTGCCATTCGGGTTGACCCACTTCGTCGTGCTCATCATGCTCGATCAGTTCGACTCCCGTGGCATTGGGCGCGGAGAAGTGCATCCAGTCCTTGGTGGTCAACCAATCCCCACCCCAGTTCCATCGCAGCCGCCAGAACGCGGAGGTGACCGGACCGTAGGGTGCGACCTCACCGACTCTGGCCTTACCTCTGGTGCGACGCTGCGTGTAATCGATGGTGGGGTGTTTTGGAAAGACGTACTTCCTGTGCGAGTAGGGATTGATCACGGGGTTGATGTCGATCGCCTCCCCGAATGAGTGACGCGACCAGCTACCGCTCTGCAATTTGCGACACGAAAACCCAACCGTGTTGTTCACGAGTTCTCCTGCCGCCGGATCAAGCCGGGCCCACCATGCGGCCCAAATATCCATCCGTTCAATTCTGAATCCGGCTGAGTACAGCTCACCAAACGCACGGCCCAGCGTCTCTGCCTTGGCCCGGGCCACGAGGATGGTGCCACGCCTCGGCGCGCCGTTCAGGTCCAAGAACGTCGGCTCGAGCACCACCAACCGCCCGATCGGCACCGGGCACTGGTGGGACGGTGCGTAGACCGGACCCAACCGGGTGACCTCATTCTGGCTGGGCGCCCGCCAGGAAACCTCGTACCCCTTCGCCGATTTTGGGGCAGGAAGGTATGCGGGCGCCGGCCTCGAGGGCCGAACTGGTCTCGGTGCGGGCTTGCCACCACATGCTCCCAAGAGCGCGCCCCCTACACACAGGGCCACCAACCCGCCGATGAAGCGCCGAGCGCGTCCCGTATTGACAATACATAATTCACATGTTAGCGGGGCCCATTGAACAACCGTGAGGTCTCCCTGCGGAGGCTTAAAACAACCGTGCGGTCAACTTGCGGCGCCACTCCGACGTAGCCGGGTCGTCCGGGTCCAACAACTCCAGCAGCTCCAAAAATCGGGTACGGGCGTCGTCGTCACCCTTGACGCGGTCAAGAAGAGACGCCAACTCGGTGGTGACCCCACCGACGGGGATCAACCCACCCGAGGCGGCCAGGGCGCGCACATGTCGAACCTCCAGATCGCCCTCGGAGAGCCCCTCGACGAGGGCGAGCGCCTCCTCGGTGCGGCCGTCGCCGACCAACACCTTGGCCAACGCCACACGCGCACCCTCGTGGGAGGCGTCAATGGCGAGCGCGGCACGTAGCGACCCTTCGTCGCCGAAGCCGACCAGTTCATCGAGTCGCTCGCTCTCGTCCGCAGGCAGCAGCCCCCGCACAAACTCCGCCACCTTGGCCTCCGGTTGTGCGCCCAGGAAGTTGTCGACCACCTGGCGGTCCACCAACCCGAAGACCGCCGGGATCGACTGCACCCGAAAAACCTGCGATGCCTGCGGGTTTTCGTCGACGTTGATCTTGGCCAAGGCCACCTTCCCGCCAACGTCGGCAACGACCTTTTCTAGAATCGGACCCAGGGTCTTGCACGGCCCACACCACGGAGCCCACAGGTCGACCACCACCGGAAGCTGTTCGGAGCGTGCCAGCACCTCGGTTTCGAAGGTGGCATCGGTGACGTCGACCATGGGGTGAACCTCGGAGGTGGGAGTGGTTGGAACCCACATCATACGGGCCCAGCAATCTCCGATCACCCAGAGGCGATAGCGTGGCCGAAGCGGGAGAGGACCACGGGAGAAGACGGTGAGCGACCTACCAGAAGGCATCAACGCCGACGCCGTCGGGGCATGGATGGCCGAGCACATCGACACCCTGGCCCCGCCACTGACCTACACGTTGATCGCGGGCGGCCACTCCAACCTGACGTACTCGGTGACCGACACGGCCGGCGGGCACTGGGTGCTGCGCCGTCCGCCGTTGGGGCAGGTGCTGGCCACCGCCCATGACATGGCGCGTGAGCACACGATCATTTCGGCGCTTGGGCCGACCGACGTGCCGGTGCCTTCGGTGGTCGGCCTCTGCACCGACGAATCCATCAACGACGCGCCGTTCTACGTCATGGACTTTGTCGACGGCGTGGTGGTGCGAGACGAGAGCATCGCTTCGGACCTGACACCCGAGCAGCGAGCCCGCGCCGGCAGCTCCCTCATCGAGGTCTTGCACACCATCCACACCGTCGACATCGACGCGGTTGGCCTGGGCGACCTCGGGCGCAAAGAGGACTACCTGACGCGCCAACTCAAACGCTGGAATCGCCAGTACGAGCAGAGCTGCACGCAGGTGGACGAAGGAACGCTGCCCGACCTGGGCACATTGCACGACCTGCTGGCTCAGTCGGTTCCGCCCCAACAGCGCAGCTCGATCGTGCACGGTGACTACCGCTTGGACAACACCATGCTGGGCTCCGACGGTTCGGTGGTTGCAGTGCTGGATTGGGAAATCTGCACGTTGGGCGACCCGCTGGCCGATCTCGGCATGCTGATGTGTTACTGGCCCGATTCGGGCGACGCCGCAGCCATGCCCCAGCTTGCCACGGTGTCGCTGCCCGGATTCCCCCGGCGGGCGGACCTGCTGAACGCCTACAAGAAGCTGTCCGACCTCGACCTGTCCGGCATCGACTATTACGTGGCATTCGGCTACTGGAAGCTCGGCTGCATCATCGCCGGGGTGTACGCCCGCTACTCAGGCGGCGCCATGGGCGATGCCGGTCGCCAGGGAGCCGAGGGTTTTCGAACCATGATCGAGGGCATCGTGGAGCTGGCTTACGACGCATTGGAGCACGACACATGAGCGAACTGGTGGACATTCACCTCCGACCCGAGTTGGCCGAGCCGACGCTGATCATCGCTCTCGACGGGTGGATCGATGCGGGCGGCGCCGCCGATACGGCCGCCGAGGCCATGGCCGATCAGGCGGGCGTTGCCACGCTCGCCAGCTACTCCACCGATGAGTTGCTGGACTACCGGGCACGTCGCCCCACCATGCACCTGTTGGAGGGCGTCATCACCGACCTGGAGTGGCCGGCGATTGAACTGAGTGGCGGCACCGACGCCGCCGGCAACGACGTGCTGTTCCTGACCGGCGCAGAACCCGACCGGCTGTGGCGAACCTTCGTGGGCGCAACCGTGGAGCTGGCCCTGAGCTTTGACGTGAAACGGGTCATCGGCCTGGGTGCCTACCCGGCACCGGTACCTCACACCCGGTCCAGCCGACTGAGCATCACCACCGCGTCCCAGGAGGTTTCCGACAGCCTCACCGGATTTCAGCGAGGCACCCTCGAGGTCCCCGCCGGCGTTTTCGCCGCACTTGACGAGGAATTCAACGCCGCAGGCATCCCCGCTTTCGGCCTGTGGGCGCAGGTGCCTCACTACGCGTCCAACCTGCCCTCCCCCGCCGCAGCCAAGGCATTGGTGCAAGGGGTCATGCACCACACCGGCCTGAGCTTCAACCTTGACCCGATGGAGAGCGAGGTCAAGGCCGGCCGGCTGCGGCTCGATTCGCTGTTGGAGTCCAACCCGGAGCATCAGCCACTGGTGGAGCAGCTGGAGGAGGCCTGGGACCAGGGCCAGAGCGCCGACGCGGCGTTCACGTCCCCCGACGGCAACCTCCCGTCCGGCGAGGAGTTGGCCGCCGAGTTTCAGGAGTTTCTGCGGGACCAGGGTCCCGAAAGCTGAGCAAACTCCTCACCAATGGCACCCTGATCGTCCATCACGACGTTGCGGACCAACTCGCCGACGTGTTCGAGGAGCTGTTCGAGAACAACCACCCCATCAGATCGATCATCCCGATTCATCGGTTTGGTGGCACCGGCGCCCCATTCCTACGGGACGCCGCTCGACCTGAGCCCGCTGGAGAACCCCTGCGTCAGCATCTCGGGCATGACCTCGCCCCCGGCGAGCGAGCGGTACCTCGACCGCGTCCCGAGCCACACGGCGGTGATCTCCCATGGCGACAACGTCGTCGAGGCCTTCTCACAAACCGGGTGGCAGTGGGGCGGGATCTGGCCCGGCCCGGTGGACTACCAACACTTCTCGGTCAACGGCCGCTGGGCGCCTTGCGTCGATCATGCTCATCAGGAGTGACGCCATGCCGATCGACAACACCGGAAGGGCCGTCACGTTGAACCTCGGGTTGCCGTAGCTTGCCGCAGCGCTCACGCACACGATGACCAACGGTGCCGACACGATGAGCCACTCCCAGCCCCACGACCGCCTCCGACCAAGTTGCGCCAGGCCGACGACCCCGGCGACGGCCAACACAGCGTCAAGCGGGCGGCTTGCCAGCTGCCACCCGTAGCGTCGGGTCTCATCCGCGTCGCGGCGGGCCAGGTCTCGCGGATCCCAGAGCCCCCACACCCGGGCCTCGCGTGCCCCCAGGACCAGCGGCACGTCGGTCAGGTGCCTTCGGACGTACTCGACGGCTTGCGCCCGTTGGGCGTCGGCCACCTCCACCTCCGCCTCCCCTCCGGTGGGCGTCGCGTCCACGACGCACGGGAAGCTCCAACTGCCCAGGTCGGGTCCACCGTAGGTGGCATCGCAGTTCGACCCAGCCAACGCGCTGCTCGGCGAGATGGTTGACACGGCGTAGGTTCCGACCTTCCGATGGTTGCGCCACATCCATGGCCCCACAACCGACGCCACCACCAGCACCAGCAGCGACGTCGCCAACAGCCTGGTTCGCAATCCCGTGCCAACGCTCGCCAGCACCGCCGGCAACGCGACGAGCACCACCATCAGTGCCAGGTCCTGACGGGTCAGAACGGCCACGCCGCACACGGCTCCGAGGGCGATCACCGACGGCCAGCCGACCCCCTGGGTGAGCACCCGATGCGCCAGCACCAGCGCCGCCAACACCAGGGGTACCGTGAGGTTCTCGCTCATCGTCGAGGAGTCGGCGGCGATGAGCGTCGGGCTCAGCGCCACCGCTGCTGCTGCGAGCAGTCCGACCCGTGCGTCAGCGAGCGCTCGTCCCAGCAGGGCAACCAGTACCACCGTGATGACACCCGGTACCACCCCGGCCACGCGGACTGACATCGCACCGGGGCCAACCGCCCACTGCCAGACCGCCTGATAGGCCGGATACGCAGGCGGGAATGCCGCCGTCGACGTCAGGTTCCCCTCGAACAGCGACGTCGGCACCACAAATCCAGTCCCCGCCAGGATCGAACCGCCCTGCAACTGGTACCAGATGGCATCCAGTCCCGATTGCACCGGTCCGAGCACCCACACCACGTAGCCCACCCGAACCGCAACCGCCACGGTCGAGATCAGCGTCAGGCTCAGCGCCCACCGTCGAGGGCTCCCCCACCCACGCACGTTCGTCGTCACGCCGGACATCGTAGACCCGCCCTTACAGGTTGGCCTGCGACTGGACCATCAGTCGGCCAACGCGGATGCCAAGTCGTCGTGGTCGAACTCATCGAGCGGCCAGGTACCGAGCACCCCACCATCCGGGGTCAGCGCCACAACCACGGCCTCGTCGCCGGCTGCAAGCAACTCGTCGATGGACGACGTCGCATACACCGACACTCCGGCAGCAATCGCCGCGTCGGCGAGGTCAGAATCAAGCCGGGGCACACCGACGAGCAGCAGCGAGTAGTTCGGGGCGTCGAACGCTCGCTCACGCAACGACAACAGCGCCGCCTCGCACGACGCGCATCCCTGCCGGGTGACCAGCAGCACGGTCGGGCGGTCCGCAGCAAGCAATGACCCCAGCGTGTCATTCAGATCGAACCCCGTCATCAGCGTGGACCGGGTGGCCTCGCTCAGGCTCCTCTGGGTCGTGCGGGCAACCGGCGCCCGCGCCACCCGATGCCCCGGACCGCCGGCACAGCCGGCCAGCCCCAACGACCCCACGGCCAGCGCAGACGCCACGACGGCGGGCCGGACGTGTGAAGGCCCTGTGCCACGCCGCCGGGGCCACCAGTACAGGGCGGCCAGCGCTATCGCGGCGACGAGGAGCCACCACCAGTAGAGAGGATAGGCGCGGTACACGAACTCCACCCGGTGACGGCCCTCGGGCACGGCCACGCCCAGGAACGACGGGGTCACCATCTGGGTCGGCACCACCTCACCGTCGACCCGGGCCTCCCAACGTGGATGGAAGTTGGTGGCCGCCGTCACCACCCCGCCACGGTCCATCTCGACCTCGGCTTCAAAGCGCCCACCGTCGAGGTCGATCGTCGATGCCAGAACCGACCCTGGTGGTCCCTCCAGCGACGCCTCGAGCGATGAGTCATCGGGTGCGGTCGGCGTTGCCGGGGTTCGTCCCTCCAGGTTCACCACGCGTGCCTGCCACGGGGGACGATCCAGTGCCAGCTCAGTCCGGGCCGCCTCACCCAGCTCGGCTCGTGAGGTGTTCAGCGGTTCACCGACCGTGTCTACCACCGACACCCAGCCCGAGTCGGGCACCTCATAGAGCGCCAAACCGTCCTCAAGAGCAACCAGGTGGGTGCCGATGGGCCGTGCCCGCTGCGCCGGCTGGATCACCCAACGAATTCCGAAACGACGCAGGTCGGCCGCATTGGTGTCGTCAAGGTAGGTCTCCACATCGGCGCTCAGCGAGGCGATGCGCAGATTGAAACCGATCGAAGACACCGGGTAGTAGGCGAGGACCACCGGCACCGGAGCCCGTCCCACAAGAAACTCGTCACCCCAGTTGTTGATCCGTCCGGCGTACACCTTGCCGGGCCCCCGCTTCGTCACGTACCCGAGCAGGTCCTCAAGTGCAGACCCCCGAGATCGGTCCGCCTCAGCCTGTTGGGCAATCCACGAAGCGTCCTCTCCGGCGAACCGCACCCGCTCACGCATTGCAGGCGTGAGGATCACCAGCGCCAGTGCCGCGGCCCCGACGCTGCGCACGACCGCCCAATGGCGGGTTTCCGGCCCGAACCTCGGGGCCACCGCGGTGTGGCGGCGGGCGGTGTCGAAGATGGCCGTTCCAAGCCGGTCGAGGGCCGCTCCCGCCAACAGCACCAGCACCAACTGGATGGCCACGTGGTAGCGGTGCAGGAACACCTGATTGGCACCGGGCAGCAGGTCGATGATCGGAGCAAATGGATTTCGGCCAACGAACAACACGGAGCCCAGCAGCAACATGGCGGGCAACTCCCGGGCCCATCGAATCGGTGGGCGTCGCCAACGCAGCAGGGCCAGCACCAGGCCGGCCGAACCGAGCAACGCGATCACCGGCAGGCGACCCCGATCGGTCAGGTCGCCGTGCAGCAGCCACCCGCCCACTTTTCGCCAACCAAAGGAGTCCGGAAAGTCGCCGCCGGCATCGAAGGCAGAGTCGTTGGTGGCCCACTGGTCGGTCAGCAGGGGCACGAGCACCCAGGCCGACATCGCCAACGAACCAACCGCCAGCACGATGGTGCGGGGAACGCGTTGGCGCCACTGCGACGGCCGCACCAACGGCCACAGCCCCAGGCACAACAGCACAAACCAGGCCGTGGGGAGATGGCACGCCACGGTGAGGGCCACCGCCGCTCCCGCACGGCCAAAGCGTCGCCCCTCGGCGACGGCCCGGGCCGACCACGCCAGCGCGAGTGGCGCCACCCACATGCCCCACAGCTGCGACCACAGGCCGTTGCCCAGCCACGAATAGCTGAACAGCTCGAAGCCGTAGCCGGTGGCCGACACCAGCAGCGGCGAGCACACCGCCGCCAACGCCGCGGCGCGGGGCCGCAGCCCAAAAGCACGGGCCGCGACCGCCACCGCGATCGGCCACGTGGTCCAGAGCGCCCAGTTGGTCCACACAAACGCCGACTCCGCGCCGACCGCCCAGCCGAGCAACCCGGTCACCGAATGGGGCAGGCTCTGATAGTGATGAAACTGGGCGAGGCCCGAGCTGAGACGGTTGAACCAACCGTCGAGGGGCAGGTGGCCGGCGCCGACGCGGCCCGATGCCCAATCGACCATCGCCTCGTGAAAGCCCGCGTCGTTGGGGTAGCTCACCCGCTGCAACAGCGCCCGAGTGGCCCAGCCGTTGGCCGTGACCGTGGCGGCGATCAGCAGCAGGTTGCCCCGGCCCCAGCCGTGTATCCAGGTGCGGATGGCGTGGCGGACGTTCATCCGTCGGTGGCCTCGGCGAGTTCGAGGTGCAGCGAGCGCAGGCACACGCTGGACCCGGGCGCCAACGCCAGGCCGACGCGATCGGCGGTAAAGGGCTCGCCGGTGATCAGTACTTCACCGTCCGGCCAGCGGTCGATCACCTCATCGGCGATGTAGCGCGGGGCCTCCACTCCGGCAACGGCCAACCTCGGTGCCGGGTCAACCGCATCGACCAGATCCAGGCGCAAGGTCCACTCGGCGGGTGTCAGCCGGCGGTTGAGCGGGATCCACGCCAGTGTCCCGTCGGGGCCCGCCCGTACGCACGTTCCCCCACCCGGCGAGGCCTCCACGGTCCCGGATCCCGTTGAAACGAAGATGTTGGAAAGGTCGCCGCTGGTGTAACGACCCCACGTCGCCGGGCCAAGGCGTCCGGTGTCGTCGGCAAGCAGCAGGTCGACACCGGGCTGGTTCCACGACGCCGTCACCCCAGCGAGCCCAAGCGTCACCGAGAGGTGGGTGCCCGAACCGAACTGGGGCCCAATCACAACGTGAGGAACGGTCGTGTCGGCCACGGTCACGTCCCCCCGGTTGGATGTGGCCTGGCGGTTCAGGCTGGACACGAAACGATCCCGATACTCCCGCGAACGAAACGCCGGGCCCTCGGCCCACGCTGCCGGGATCGATGCCAGCATCAGGCCGATTGCGATGGCGCTGAGTGCGACGAGCCGGCCGCGAGCAGTGGCCAGGTCCCGCAAGTTCGGTGTCCCCTCGACTGGTGTCGCACCGCTCCCAGACCGTCCCCAGGCCAGCCCCACCATCGCAATGACCGGCACCATCCAGGCACCGATCGCCACCTGGCGGTTCACCGTGCTGATCTGCCAGCCCAACTCGTCGAATCGCGAAGCTCCCAGCGCAGTGCCCCGAAGGAGCCCGACAGCAAGCACCGGACCTGCCAACACCCACCAGTGTCGCCCAACCCTGCGGGCCCACCACCAGGTGGCACCGGCGAGCACGAGCACCGACGCGGCCACCAGCAACCAGCCGGCGCCCGACCATCCCGCCTCCGGGGGCCGAATCCCCACCTGAGCCGGAACGGCGCCGTCGAGCACGCCGCGCACGCCCACCCACGCAGCCGTGGGGAGGGCAACTCCTCCGTCGGAACCCGACAGCCCAGCGGCGATCCACACCACCGCCGCTCCGCCCAACACTGCGCCGAGCGCCACACCCACACGCCACTGACGCCGCAGCGCCGACCCCACCGAACCTCCCTGGGCGAGCGCCACAAAAACCACGATGGCCACCAGAAGCGGCACGGTCAGCACCGAGGCCTCGAACGCGGAGAGCGCCAAAGCCACTGAGGCCCCCACCCCAACCGCCGCAGGCCACCCCGGCCGACGGATGGACGCCAAAAGAAACCAGACGGCACCCAGTGAACCCAGGGTGGAGCCAAGAACGTTGATCGATGCCGAAAACCACGACAGGGTTGACGGCCACGACCCATTGACCGCCACGGCGACGGCCGCCAGTTCGGGAATGGGCCGTGCGAGCCCCAGGCGGCGCCCAACGGCCACAGTGAGCGCCAAGCATGCAGCGAAGCCCCCGATCATCAGGAAAGCGGCGACCAGCCACGACGCGGTGCCCGCCAAGGACACCGCCTCAAAGGCCACCACCAAGCCGGGCATGACGTGACCGAAGATGTTACGGGTCAGCGCGTCCCAACCGAACGGCGATCGATCCACCACCTGCAGATGGTAGAAGTCGTCGTAGTAGAACCAGCTTTGAGTGACCACCCACAACGCCGGCGAAATCAACACCGCCACCAGCCCGAGGTCGCCTAGACGCCTCCTGGCCGCATCCCGCCCGGGCGCGGCGCTCACGCCGGGTTGGACCCGCCCGAACGTCGCCGCCAAAGCACCAGCCCGGCCGCCACAAGCAACGCCAGAACAACGATTCCGGCC